>Ga0316205_10001176_pt1 | contig 35898 bp, 54 predicted proteins | sample 3monthpyrite_MG_FD_204941 | JGI IMG/M metagenome (GOLD analysis project Ga0316205, IMG submission 204941) | Microbial mat bacterial communities from mineral coupon in-situ incubated in ocean water Damariscotta River, Maine, United States -... | ecosystem: Environmental > Aquatic > Marine >...
CAACAACGCATCAACAACCAGCACATGAGCCTGTGTTAGCACCAGGCTTTCAACAGACTGTGAACTGAGTGTTTCATCAATACTTAAAATATTGGATTGTGTTAAATCTAAATTATCAACCGCTTGTAATGACAAGCTGTTTTGTATTGACAACACAACAGAACCACTGGCCACATAAGATGATTCGCCAAGTGCTAATTCACCTAGCGCGCTTTCGCCTATGCTCATTGTTTACCAGCCAGCGGTTATGTCGTAATTAAATACATCACTAAACGTTGAAAAAGTATTTATAGTTATTTCATGAACATCTGACTGATCACGGATGGCAATCGTTTGTTGCATGGCCGCAAACATGACCGCAATTTCATTTTTTTCAATATCCGTCAATACCCGTTGCAGCTCAATGGGATGATTGCCCGATGCTATGGCATTCAGTTCATTCATTCTGCCGTTATAGTTTGACTGCTTCCAATCCGGCAAAATTGAAAATATTTTTTCTTGCGCCAATTTTTTAACGGCAAGTATTTTTTCTGCCTGTACAAAAGCCACCGCATTAAAGTTGTCAACAATGGTTTGTGCGGCCACGTCATCAGATGAAAACGGCACATTGTCACGCCATTCAAATTCAATACCTGCTTTTTCAATTTCATTAACCAGAACAGATATTTCATTTGGGTTAGCAGGAAAAGTAATCATAATTCAATCCCTACATGCGGAGCGCCATAAGATGCGGTCACGCCACCTGGTGTTGCTGTAGCGGGTAAAGAGAAAGTGGCAGAATTTTCTGTATAACAACGATAAGGATTGTTTGAACCATCAACCCCCAAAGGGCAAAGCACTTGCTGCGCGGCTTCTCTGATTGTCGGGTTAGAATCTGAAATATAAGCAATGAACCCCCAGCCAGGTCTAACCGGTGTGACTGGGCACGTTTCCAGTTTGGTGCCTTGTGTCGATGCATCAATGTCAATGATGGTTTCAGTGACCTTGTTACCAACTGTAAAATCAGCTTTGGCTTCAAACCACCCGATTTTGATCCCTGCCGCCGCTGCCTCAGTGACCACGCGCAAAAACAACCCGTCAAAACTATCTGGATGACCTGTATACAGAAACGGCGAATAATAAATTCGCAATGGAACCATTGCCAAGTTGGTTGAATCTTCACTGACATGCGCTGAAAAAACCCGTCTGGTTCCATAGGCCGATTGAATGCGGTGCGCAATCGGGGCATTGGTGTGTGACAAAGCCGTGATAATGACGTTTTTTGTGTTGGTGTTATTAAAATCAATCAACGCCGTTGTGTTGCTTGAATTACCCGTGACCAGCTCGCGAACCAATGTGCCGATTGCGGATAAATATCCAATTCCTTCTTCTTGTAATCCCGCAGCATCATCTTCAATCACATAAGACACGCGATGATTCAAGGGGTGTTTTTCACTGATACGATGACGTTTATTAACCGCTGTCAATCCAGTACAATCAAGCAGGCCAATATTGGCTGTTGTGGTTTCACGTGTAAAATCAGATAGCATAACTAATTAGCACCATTATCTTTATGTTTCAATAATTGTTCTTTGAACCATTTATCCTGACGCGCCATTGTTTTTTTATGCTCTAAATCAAATATCCTGATAGTGCGTTTGTGAAGATAATTCACCATAAAACCACCCACGCCCAATATGAAACCACCAATTACTGTTAATAGCGTCCATTCATTAGCGGACAGTCCACCGATGACAACCATGCCGCTGCCGACGTATTGTGAACCCGTTGCCAAATCTGCCATTTTTTATCCGAGCTAATAAATTAAAAATATTATTTATTTAATTAATGATCTTTTAAACTTTCCGTAACGCCAAACATTGAAACCATTGCATTGGCTTCAATCTCGGTTTCATTGTCATCTTCAGATACTAAATCACAATCAAATAAATGAAATAAAAAATCTAATATTGCGCGCATGATTTATATCCTTTCATTAGATGTAAAAAAGCCCCTCTGAAATAAGTCAAAGGGGCTAACTACAATGTATGAAGGTAGCTTGTTAAAAGAAACCATCCCTGGAATCACTCGCGCATAAAAAAAGCCCTGCTGGGGAACAGGGCTTTTTGAATTGGCAATAATAACAAGCTAACGTATTTATAAACAATATCGGCTAGCCGGTCAACAGTAAAAAACAAAATAATTTAAAAAGTTTAAAACGTTATTCACGCCACCTGTTCTGCCAGTAAAGCCAGCTGACCATCAACCCATGATTCAGCGCAATTAATAAAGTTTTTGCAGGTGGCCAGACTGACTTTCAGTTTGCTGGCCGCCGTTACTTTTGAATCCTTTTTTTGATACACCAGAATCAAAGCCTGTGACCATTTACCATTGCAGTTGGCCTGCATTCGTAACATGATTTTTTCAATCTCCCAGGCTTCAGGGTCATCTTGATACAATGGCGCGCTTGATCCGGTGTTTGCATTCATCATGGCTGACTGTGACGGATAGCCAAGACTTCTGTCTTGTGTCTTATCGAAATAATCACCCCAGTGAATTAAACGTTCCCTGGTAATCTCTATACTTTCACGCTGCATTTTTACGCCCCTTTTCAAAATGTACTTCACAAAATTGTTTTGCTTTATTCACCCGATCAAGATCAGAACCGGTTGAAAACGTTCTGATGATTTCATGTGGAAATTTAAAACACTGTTCATTTTCTTTAACCGGTGGCCAGACCACATAAACAAACGGTGACTGGTTATTCATCACTTCAATCAAATAACCTTCTGATGACCGGCTTCTGACATTACTGATCCGCTTCCATTTCATCATGCCGACCTAGACAACCCAGCTTTTCAGGTTGGCAACACTTAAGCTGGTGATTTTATTTGTGTTTTCTAACCTAACTAACATAGATAACCTATATTGAAATGGACATGTGCGCGCGCATATACGCGCAGACCCGTTGGCAAGGTCGGCAAGGTTGGTTTCACCCATAACCCGCAAGCCTTTCAAGCTGGACAACCTATCAAAACAGGTTGGCAAGGTTGGCAAATAACCCGTGAATTTATTCATCATCTGGCATCGGTGGTTGTTTATCTTCTGATTTTTTTACAAACTCCCAGCCATCTGGCCGAACATAAACGTGTTTTTGTTCACTCTTGCCTGAATCCGTTGTGATGGTTTTTCTTTTTTTGTGCCAGCCTAATGACTTCATCAGTGGTGCCACGCGGTTCTGATCCGCACGGTTTTGTGTGCCGGTATCCTTTCTGCACGCACTGATCAAGACATCATCACCGGTGACATAATCCCGATTAAGTGTCTTTAAAAAATCATCAATCGGGTATAACCACGGATCAACCTGAAGCCGGTCATCTTGTTCTTTGGTGAACACAAGCTGTTCATCTTCATCAGGCCACCAGCGAATGTTTTGATCAAACTGATGCAAAGCTTCAGCCCATAACTGATCACGGTTGTCACGCGTCCACTGAAGATCAACATGACGACAATACACCGGCCAATAGCGCCGGTTTCCTGAATAGTCTTTTAAGTATTCATCCTGATTCGTGGTGCCAATAAAAACACACTGACGCTTAAAATCTTTTGGACTGTGACCATAAGGAGGCCGGAACCGGTCACGCTTTTGAGAGAAAAACATTTTGGCCGTGTTGCTTTCTGCTTTATTAAAACTATCCAGTTCAGCCAGTTCAGACCCCCAGACCCCCTGAATATTTTGATAGGCATCTTTGTCACCTAATGGCAATGGCGCATCTGAATACCAGTCACCATACAAAATACTGACCACCTGTGATTTTCCTTTGCCCTGCTCACCTTCCAAAATCAGCACGTTGTCCATTTTGCACCCAGGCACCATGATGCGCGCCACTGACCCGATCAAAAACATGCTGCCCGCCATTTCTAAATAACGTCTGGCATCATCTGTGTCAGTGTCTGCCCCCATCGCCTTTTGTAAAAAAGATTTTAAACGCGGCTGACCATCCCAGGTCAGTTCTGCTAAATATTCCCTGACCGGATGAAAGCGCGCTTTTTGTGCCACCACAACCAGTGCTTCCAGCACATGGTTTTTTGTAATGGTTAACCGGTAATTATGCGCAAACCAGATGATGGTTCTGGCGGTGTCGTCATCATCCCATTCACCGGTTTGCATGTCCGGCATCGGGGCATGGTGTTTGACCACTCGATATGAAAAATCACAATAGCCCAGCGCACCCTTCCAGCGTGGATCATTTCTTAAAATAATTTCAACGTTACCAGAACAAGGTTTTGTTCCACCGTCCTTAGTGCGCAACAATTCACCCATCCAGTTATCATCAGCTGGCGCAGCCTGTTCAGGGGGGTATTGTCCATATTGGCTTTCTACCCCATCAGCAGCTGTGCGCTGTGCGCGGTTTTGTGCTAAATCTAACGATTGAAAAATCTGTTGCTGCACCGCGTCAATGCCCTGCGTTCTGTGCAGATCATTGAAGTCTGTAAACTCATTACTCATGAAACCCCCAGCGGTTCAAAGTTCGGAAATATGGCCACGCCGCCCACGGCCTTGGCCGCCGCTTCTGCTTTTTTTCTGCCTGGGTTTTTTTCATTATTGACATCATCATCACCACACACCGCAAACGCGCAGTCAGGGTGCTTTGATTTAAGTGCTTTAATCACTGGTAACAAATTGCCAGAATCAAACGCCACCGCGACGGGCAACTGCGTGGCCTGATGCAATGAAGCCCCCGTTGCATACCCTTCAACTTCCAGCGCGGTCTTTGGGTCAGACCAGTCACCCAGCAAGTGAAAGCAGCCTTTTTTACGGCCATTTTTTAAAAACGTTTTACCACCGCCCGACTGAATAAATTGCAAATTAAACAACACGCCGTTTTCATTTTGTAACGGCACCACAACGCTGCCTTTTTTGAAATACAAAAAGGACACTTCATTTCTGCGGTCACTATTAAAAAATTCATTGACAGGCTGCGCGCCCTGAAGGATTTCATGACGGTCTTCATGGGTGATAACAATTAATGCACAGGGTAAAAATTTGATATTAAACGGTTTGATTTTTTTCTTATCTAAATATTCACTAGCCCCGCCCAGTTCTAATATGTCATTCCAGATTAACAGCGATACTTTTGACACCAGTTTTTGTTGTTGAATGACTTTCTTTTGTTCAATTTTATATTCTTTTTCGCGTTTCTTTTGCTGCGCTTTGATCTGTTGTTCACGCTGTTTTTTTTCTTCATCCGTTAATTGATCCGCTTCCATTTTAAATCCGTATTCTTTCGCCTTATAAATAAGGCTTCCAATGGTGGCGGTTTTCGATGACCCAAACGGCTTGATACTTTTCCAGACTGACAGCGCAGATTTTGCTTTGTAGTTGCTGGCGTTTTGTGACCACCGATCCCAGGCACCAAAACCAGCTTCACCAAATTCTGATTTAATCGCCCCGCCCATACTGACCCACACTTCACGATCTGTGGAATCAATAAAAGACAAAGCATCTTCAGCCTGATCCAGTGACATAGTGAAATATTCTTTCATGCTATACCCTTAAACAATAAAATAAATAAAACAGTGATCAGCAGATAATAACGACAATGAAAACACGCTATTAATAAAAGACCCAGCAAACCAATCACCACATCACTGACATCAATAGCACCGTCAACAATGTCTTCAATAATGTCATCAAACGTTTTTTTCATATCACGCCCTTAGTCTTCAAGCTGCCATTCATGACAATATTTTTCATTAGGCAATGGGCGGCGATTTAAAAAACGACACGGCCAGTGACCAAACACACTGGCTTCACCTTTTGAAGCGCACACCGCACAGCCCTGATCATGTTTTAATTGAATACGTTCTTCACGTAACAAATTAAATTCAGGGTTAGTGCCAATATATTTAGATTGAACAACCGTCATGATGATCACCGTTTGTTTAAGCTGCTTTTTTTTCTGGCCACTTGTTAAACAGCCAGTATTCATTTTGAATAACAATCAATTTATTTTTTGTCATTACATGCAAAATACTTTCCAGCCCATCCGCATGAATTGAAAAGCTTTCATTAATCGCCTTTAACAACTCTTTAAACTTCATCGGTTTATTTGATAAAATAGTTAATATGGCTTTTTGTTTTTCATTCATCACGACACCAGAGAAAATTTCTTTTCAATAAAAAAACGATCCATATTTTTATTGAACACGCCCACCAAATCCGGTTCATTTTTTTCAATCCGTTTTGTTGTCATGTAAGTGCTGGCAAATAACACATCATAACGATCAGATTTTTTAAACACGGCAACCGGTGAATCAGGTTCAGCCGCTTCAATTCTTTTTATTGCACCCGCTTTATTGCATAAACTCATGATCAATCCCCTTTTTAATAAAACAATTAGTCCGGTAAAACTTCCGTGATGGCTTGCTGCCAGCTGACCAGTTCAGCCAGTGACTTGTTAATTTCTTTTAATGCTTTTTTAGCGTGTGGCAAATCGTTGTCATCAATCACGCCGTCAGCGATCACCGGTGCCAGCGCTTCAATGGTGCCGCCGGTGGTTTTGAGTAATAACGCCAGTGAAAACACATTGTGTTCTGGGTCATTGTGTGGAATGGGTGCAGCCAGTAAATCATAACGCGCGGCCAGCTCTGCTTTTAAATTGCGCTGTCTTTCTTCAGGCAGTGCCAGCACAATGGGTTCTTCCAAATCAACCGGCAGTCTGGAAGTGGCGGCAGGTTTCATCATACGAAACAATAACTGTGCGTTGGCTTTCATGTCTTCAAACGCATCACCGTCTTCATGAAAACGAACCACGCGGGCTTTTTCATTTGTCACCCTGCCGTGATAAATATCTTTGACGTTATTTGCAAACGTCGCCTCACTGACTTTTTCAGCCATCATGAATTGTGTCACGTGCCGGATGATGGTTTCACTGCGCGGTTCATGAATATCAATATTCATTTTCTTTTTCCCCTGTTTATTTACACTTGAATTAACTTCAAAAAACAAAGATAAAACATGTATAAAAAATTCATTATCATTATTCACTTCAGTTTTAATGATTCATCCCAAATCATTGAACGTGGTGAAACCCTAAAAACCTGTTTAAAAAAACTGGGTAATTTTTACCCCGCTTTTGCGTCCGATCATTGTTTAAGTGTTTGTCTGAAAACAGATGATCATGCTGACGCTATTCTTAAACAGTTAAATCAAACCACCCTGACCACATCGGACAAGGTGCAAATATTTGAACTGGCCAACAACAATGCCTTCCAGGGCTTCAGCCAGCTGGCGGTGTGGTTATGATTCACGCCGCTTTACTTTTTGCCACACATCGCGGGCACGCACAGTTTTCACGCGGGTATAAATCCAGCCGTAATGCATGGCGCGACACGGTAAAGTCACAGACCTTTTCAACCGGCAGCACATATTCAGCTGGTAAACGTCTTTTAAGCCAGTTTTTAACCACCATTGGCGACACGCCCAGCGCATCAGAAAAACGCTTTAAAGCGCCCCGTTTACTGGTCTTTTCACCAAAAAAATCAATGGCCTGTTGTAATGCGTTAGATTCATTCATAAACAATTATAAACATAATGTTTATGGATTGTCCACACAATTGCTACATTTTGTATATTGCTAACCGAAAAAAGGTATATAAACTTAATGTTTATGATTGATGCACTAATAAAAGAGATTGAAGCCGAACTTGACCGCCTGGGCATGACCAAGCGTGATTTCTGTGATCAGGTCAACGAAGAACCCCAGACCTATAACAACTGGCGGGCACGCGGTGTGCCCAGTGCTAAACGCGCAAAAATTGCCCGTCTGATGAACTGGGATTTTCAAGCCTTCAGTGAAGGCATCATTAAACCGGTCAGTCCCCAGGCCAACACAACCCCTGACGTGATCAATCTGGATGGTGAGGAAAACGCGGTGTCAGTGATCGTTGAAATTCTGATTGAAACCCAGAATGAACTGATTGATGAAGGTATTTTGACAGCGCCTTTTGATCCCAAATTGCTGGGCAAAATGGCAAAACAGGCTTATATCAACGCCGCCAAAAATAACCAGATCAACCCGCAAACCATCAAGGATGGCATTCGTTTTGCGGCGGCCATGCAAGCCACCTGATCATTAAGGGTAAACCCTACAAATAAGCCGCCCATCAGAAGCCAGTGCTTTTTGTTACAAAACTGTTAAAAAATAAATTAATATACATCTTTATTTTTTTCCGTCCTGTTAAACGATGTCTAGTTTTTCCCGTCGGATACAACAACTTATGGATGATACGGGGGCAGCTTCTTTTGAAGAACTGTCAAAATTTTCTGGACAAACCAACGCCGCTGATAAAATTTCAAAATCATCGCTTTATCGATGGGCGCAAAATGACCAAGTGTCTATTCGTTCGGCCAAACGCATTGCAAAAGCCTTTTCATTAAATTGGCAATGGGTTTATTCCGGCACCCTGCCCATGAAATTTGACACCGTGTCAGACACCACCAATGAAAACCAGCAAGCACCGACACAGCCAGAACAAAACAATTCCGGCACACCATTAAGATTGCGACTGATCAAAGAAGTCTATAAATATTATGACTGGGAAATTGATTTAATAAAAAACACATACACTTTTCACAAGCAACTGATTGATGCAGCTGCGCGCCCCAATGAAACCCTGACCATTCCTTTGGATGATTTATTTCAATACATCATTGATGAAGATCACAACACCGTGATTGAATCCCTTTCAGAGTGCATACACGATTTAGACAACAATATTTATTCCATTAACTACCGATACAAAACCGCTGAAGGCATTCAAACCCGTCACTCTTATGCCATCGCTGAATTTGATGACTACACCCGCGCGGTAAAAATTATCGGCATATCGGTGCCCGTCCCTGTTAATGCAGCGTCAAAAAACGCGAATCAATTAGACCTGCTAACCGATTAAAACCAGTTCCCAAAAATTCCCACCGCAAAGCGGCCTGTCACTGCCCTGCTTTTTTTGAAACTCTTTTGACACTTTAATGAGAACGCGGTTTAAAACAATTCTGTCCTGTGTATGCTGTCATGCGTTATTTTTCATAATAAGAAAAAGGAATAAAAAAATGACTGATACAAATTACATAGACACCGTGGCTTTTGAATTTAAAAAACAACTGCACCAGCACAGCATGAAGGGGCAGTTAATTCAGGGCGCTAAAATTTTGGGGGCAGCCATCCTGTTGCTGGCATCATCTTACCTGGGCACCACCTTAAGCAGTAACAACTTGCAACACAGCAATGAACAACGCATCAGCAAAATCGAACTCGCTAATGACATCTATGAAAGCATTCCAGAAGATTTGAATATCACCATCATTAAACAAAATCAGATGTTGTCAGAGAGCCAGCAACACAAAGCCGAGATCATGGCCAAGCTGGATGAACTGGAACGCAACCAACACCAGCTAGCCTTTCAGCAAGAAACACAGATCAAGCTGGAAGCTCAACGGTTTGAAACCACACTGGCCGTGCAGGCCGAACAACTGCGACGTGAAAGACCCGTGAAACAGTCGGTTTCAAATCACACAGAAATTATTCAACTGAAAGCCAAAATCAATGAATTAGCCCGACTTATCAAGGCCAAATCCATCTAAAGCGCCCACCCATACCCCTCACAAAGCCCAGTTCATGGGCTTTTTTTATGCCTTTTTTCATCAGCCAGCCTGCAAATCATCAATAAATCAATACATAAATAAACAATAATCAACATTTTGGTGGTTTTTATTTGACAGTAAATAAACTTTATGTTTATTATAGTTTATCTTATATAAATATTTGAAGGTCACACCAATGAGCGAACAGACCAGAAACATCAAAATGCCATTAACGGTGTCACTGTTTGAACTTGATGAATTTGCCAAAAAAATCAACTGCGTGCTGCACATGAATGACGGTGAAATTTCATTGATCCGCAATCGCGCACCGATAAAAAAACAGCCTGAACTGAAGCTGGTGATTGACAACCGACCCGTCCAGCCAGCTGCTGACTTAATCGCATAAACATGACAAGCACCAACGCCGTCACCATCCAGCAAGCCGCCAAACAACTGGGCATGGGTCAGCGCAAATTATTTTCATTCATGCGTGATAAGAGAATCATTTTTAAAGACAAGATAACCGGCTGCAACCTGCCCTTTTCACGCTTTGTTGAACAGGGTTATTTGGCCACAAAAAACAGCAGCTGGGTGCAGGAAGGCATAGGTGAACGAACCAGCACAAAAACAATGGTCACAACCAAAGGGCTGTTCTGGTTACAAGATTTAATCAACAACAAATAAATTAATACTGGGGAAAAGTATGATTACAGTGAACAGTTATTTTTCTGGGGGCGGTCTGTTTGACATCGGTCTTCAGCAGTCTGGGTTAGACATTCAACATTCATTTGAACTGGATGCCACTTGCTGCAAAGTGCAAAGTCATAATTTTAATAAAGACATTCAGCCAACTGATATTTCAGAAAAACTGGTATTAACCGACACCGCCGGTGATGTGCTGGCCTTCACTTACCCTTGCACCAAATATTCAACCATTGCCAACATTCATGAAACGCGCACCGGTGATGATATGTACCTGCACGCTTTGCGTCATACCGCCATTCACAACCCTGAAATATTTGTCTGTGAAAACGTGCCAGGTATGCGCGCCTTCCCGTTGGTGATGGAAGCCATGACCAAGCTGCCCAATTATTACATCACAACAATTTGCCCGATTCAGGCACAAACATGGCTACCACAAAAGCGTGACCGCATCATCATACTGGCCAGCAAAAAACCATTCAGCTGGCGGCCACCGGTTTATAAAAACCCTAAAAAATTAAAAGACATTTTAGAACATGAGCCGCGCATCACTTACCCGAAAGCCATCACCGCGCGCATGAATGGTGAATACCGTGATTTACCCATCATATCTGACCCAGAAAAAAACGATCTGGCACCCACGTGCGTGGCGCATTACGCCAAAGATAAAAGCACACGCCTTGTTAAAGATAAACGTTTCCCAATGGGTGTGCGGCCATACAGCGTGCGCGAATATGCACGGCTTCAGGGTGTGCCGGACTGGTATGAATTTAATTGTTCAGACACTGCCGCTTATAAAATGATCGGCAATGGCGTGCCAGTAGAAATGGGGCGGTGGGTTGGTTCTGAAATCACGCGCTATTTTAATTAGTCGGACATAAAAAAATGAACACTGAAAACACTTTTTCACAACGCCCTGACATTGGTCTTTTATTTACCACTAACAATAATCAATGGCGCGTGACATCAACAACCAACCGGTTTGTGATTGCCACGCGTTCAGACATTGATGGTGAACCATGCCGTGCCAGTGACGTTATTAAATTAAACATAAACAATTCAGATAAGGGAATTCACCATGTCACTTTGTAAATCATGCTTACAAGCAAACAGAACCTGCCCTGTTTATCCAATGACTAAAAGAAATTTATGCGTTGAATATTTAGCCAAAAAAACTGTGAACATGGTTCACAAAGAACCCGTTCATGATGCGTCTGCATCACCTTACAAACTGGTTAATAAACACTTTCTTGATGTGTTATCTGAAAATATAAAAGCACTGAAAGCAATGGTGCCGGTCTTTGATACAAAACTGCAAGCCAGACTCAGTGTCATGGAAATTGCACTAACCGATGTCATCAACACCAAAGACAATATTGATCTGGATGAAACAGATTTTCCAGCACTGTGCAGAAGGCAGGTGTCATGAAAATATTAAGCGGCTTATTTCACGCAACATATACAGCACTGTTAGCGCTGGCCATTGTTTATGCAGTGATTGTTTATGAAGTGCCCGTTAAATGTATTTTATCAGTCATCATTATTTTAGTCATAGCCATTGTTATTTATATCAGTATTTATGCCGCGTTAATGCTGCGCAAATACACCAACAATCAGGGAAAAAATCATGATAAAAAGATATGAAATACTTATTGTTCATCAGCCAGCAATACTGGCAAAAAACAACGTGTTTGAAATAACAAACATGAAGGTGCTGGCCGAAAATAAAAAGCTGATTGTCTTTGATAATGATCAATTCAAGATCATAGCAAAACAAAAATCATGGATATACAGCCAAATAAACAAACCCACTATTGTCATTTATACAAATGATAGTTGTTATGGCAACTCTGTGAAATACATTCTTTACACCGACAAAAACAAACGCAACAGCACCATAAAAAAAGAAATAGAAAAAAAACTGAATGATAAATACGGCTGGTTAATAAAAGAACTAGACCTGAATTTCATCACCAATAAATAAAGAGGTAACACATGAAAGCCATCATTGATTTTTCAAACTGCAAACCTGCCATCAAAGAATTATTTTTAATGAATAAACTGGAATTGCCTGTTGAAATAAACATGGAAACCAACACCGCCACCATCATTGAGAGTGAGTGCAGCCCGCAATTAATTAATCATTGCCGGTTTCATTACAACCGAAAATTAAGAAAAGCAGAAGTGAAAGCATATAAAAGTTTTACCCGTTTTATCGGTGATAAAAAATTAACAAGAGAGATAAAAACAAACGGCATCAAAGCCGATGACCTGATTAAAACAATGCGCTTTGATTTGGAAAATATACCGTCAGGTGCTGCGCTCTACCTTGTGGGTTAATGTCATGAGTGAATTAAAAAACACTTTACAGGCCATTGCCAACATGACTGATGACAAACACATTGTTGAAATGATTGCCCGCTGCCTGATGCTTGCAATGGATCAGGATGAATTAATTGACGGGCTAGATAAAAAAACAAATACAGACATGAAAATAATCATCACTGAAAACAGTGTTGAAATGATAGGCGCTGATTTTGAAGTGGATCATGACAACATGATTGACTGGTCATGCAGACTGTCTGCCCTTGAAGGTTGCGCGTGGGGTGTTAAACGGCTGGGTGAAGAAATGCAAAAGTCAGTCAGTTTTTACCGCACCGGCAAACCTGTTGACAATATCGGTATTGAATAAAGGAAAAATAATGGCTGAACAATTTGAACGTGAAACAAGGTATGCAGTTTTTAAAAACACTGACCTGAAATATCTATCTGATGACGAACTGATGTTTTTAAACATCATTGCCAACCATATTCATGATGGGCGGCTAGAAGACAAAAAAGAACCGCTGCAATGTGCCGTGATTGAATCTGACTGGTCAGTGCATGATGAGGCCTGGGCACTGATTGAAAAAGAGTTTAATAACGACAAAAAACCACCCGCAATAAATGGCCGCCGGTTTATGCCGTCAGAAAATTTAAACAACATCACCAGTGACATGAAAGCACAATGCATCGGTGAATTTTCTATGGAATTAAAACACACCTGCACAGCCTGTTTTTATAATGAACCGGATGAAAACTGTGAAGTGTGTGCTGGTGAAATAACTTACTACCAGAACCACGCGATTGACTGGACAACAACAAAAGATATTTATCAAAAAATGTTAGCCGCCAAACTCAACGAATTAAAAGGTGATGCATGAAAGACTTCATTAAACGCAAAATACTATTAACACATGATGCAGTATTTCATGACTGTAACGGTGATGACTATAAAATTAATGGCATCCGATCCAACAACAGCCACGGCCATGAAAAAATAAAACTGTTTATCGGTGATCATGAATTTATACTGACCAGCGATGATCACCAGGACATCAACGAACTGGCCAGTGCTGCATCAAACATGTTAATGGAATTAGCCTGCAACCCCTGCACCCTGCCGGTGGTGCCCGATCAAAACAAATCCGTGATGCTGTCAGGTTCAGGCTTACCAGAATATGAAGTCAGCAGACTGATGGAAAAAAACAAAGATGCCATCGTCAACGCCACCCGTGAAGTATTCAGAACACAAGGCATTGCCTCATTACTAAACCCACTGGATAAATTCCCAGCACCGGCCACCACAAATGATAATATTGTCATCATTATCAACGCACCCACTTATGTATATATCACTAATAATATTAACGTCTTATCATGGCTGCGATTTTTTGGCTGCAATACATGGGTGCACAATGAAGTCAATATTGACCCCATCAAAAAAGGCATGTTGAAATTCTATTCTGATGATCACGTCAAAAAACTGCCCCAGCCAGCAGACGCGGTGATTGACTATCAAGCCGCAAAACTTGCGATTGTAAACAAATAGTTTAATACTATGCACGCAAAATACTGGACAATTAAAAAAGCCGCCATCGAGACCGGCTACACCGAGAAAGCGATTTATCAAAAAATCTCTAAAGGTGAATGGCGTGAACACCAGCAATGGGTGTGTGCGCCGGACGGCAAAAAATTAATCATCATTGAAGGGTTTAATTCATGGGTGGAAAGTACGAAGGGGTCAGTGCTGCCAGTGCGTCCAGCATCAACATCAGTTTCACCTATAAAGGTCAGCGCTGCCGTGAAAAAATCAAACTCACCCCAACCGATGAGAATTTAAAAAAAGTCTACCATCACCGGTGCGCCATTTTAGATGCCATTGCCCGTGGTGAATTTGATTATGCCGTCACGTTTCCCAGCTCAAAAAATAAAGCCCGCTTTGCTAAAACACCAGGGGCGGTGATCACGCTGGAAACCTACCTTGAAAACTGGGTCACGGGTTTGACTGGTTCGTTAAAAGCCAGCACCGTGGCCGGATATAAAAAAATCATTTTCAATCAACTGATTCCCCAGTTCGGTGACTTGCACGTGTCAGAATTATCACGCCGTCATGTCAAAGAATGGCTGGCCACCAAGACCGACATCACCGCCAAGACCCAGGGCAATCTGATCAGCCCGTTGCGTGAAGCCTTAAATGATGCAATGGATGATGAGCTGATTCAGACCAACCCCTTAGCAGGCTGGAAAATTCGCCGCAAACGCACCGGCCAGAAAGCCAAGGCCGCGCCGGTTGATCCGTTTTCATCCGATGAACGCGCCGCCATTTTGGAAGCCTGCCGTGATGAACAGTTTAAAAATTTAATCACCTTTGCGTTCTGGACGGGATTAAGAACCAGTGAACTGGTCGGTTTAAATTGGTCGCACATTGACTGGCACCGGCAAAGCGTGTTCATTGATGAAGCCTTAACCGCCGCCGCCATCAAAGACGGCACCGGCCATGAAGACCCCAAAACCGTGGCCGGTGCGCGTGAAGTTGATTTATTGCCACCAGCCTTGGCCGCCATCAAAGCCCAGCGCAAATTTTCAGAATTAAAAGGCGCTGAAGTGTTTCAAGACCCACGCTATCAAGAGCGCTGGCAAGGTGATGCGCCGATCAGAAAAAGTTTTTGGACACCGGCACTGACCCGCGCGAAAGTGCGCTATCGAAAACCCTACACCACGCGCCACACCTTTGCGTCAATGGCACTGATGGCCGGTGAAGACATCCGTGCGATTGCGCGGATGCTTGGCCATATAGACTGGACATTCACCGCCCGCACTTATGCCCGCTTCATTCCAAATGATGCGCCGCGTTTAGGTGCTAAATTGTGCCCAGCCACAACAGGGAAAACAAACCATGAGTAAAACCTTTTCAATAGCCTGCACGCAATGTAAAAAACAGTTATGGATTGCCCAGGGTCATGGCTATCCGATACCAACAAAACTGAGTTTTTACAGCGGCGAACCTGAAACAATCGAAGCCTTAGAAAACTTTCTGATGGATCACTTCAAACACCCGCTGATTTTTGATGAAAACTGTGAAAGCGACTTAATGGATTATGAAGACATGACCCCAGACGTGATGACCAACAGGCACGATTCGGGCACGGTTCCACGTGAAACGCCGCCCTGATAGGGGTCAGCGCGGGTTCGATTCCCGCCGCCTCCACCAATTTCTTCAATAAAATCAACAGCTTACAGGGCACGGTTTTCAAATCGTGCCCCTGTATTGCCCTGTTTTCCCCTACGATTGGCACGAAATTGACACGATTTATTTTGTGCGTTTGGGTTTCTGCGCGCCGCAGCCGCGCCTTTAGTAGTCCGATTTTTTCAGCCTAAAATAAAGGCAATAACCGCTTGCAACCCCCCACCATTGGGGCGTATAATAAACACATCGGCAAGGCAAACCGCCCAGCCATAGACAACAGGTAAAAGCCATGTTCACCAAAGAAGAAAAAAAGATCATCAACCAAGCCAAGAAAATTCTGAAAGACCACATCAGCCAACAACCCGTTCTTGAAAACCCTGCCAACGTGCGCGACTTTTTGCAGCTGCAATTTGCAGACCTTGAGCATGAAGTGTTTGCCGTGATGTTTTTAACTAACCGCCACCAGTTAATCATAATGAAAGAAATGTTCAGGGGCACGATTGATGGCGCGAGTGTTTACCCGCGTGAAGTGGTCAAGGAAGCTTTAAAAAGAAATGCAGCGGCGGTGATTTTTTCGCACAATCACCCCAGTGGTGACAACACACCATCAACGGCTGACCGCCGCATCACGGAGCGTTTAAAAGATGCACTGACACTGATTGATGTGCGCGTGCTGGATCACGTTGTTGTCAGCATCAAAGGCACGGTGTCTTTTGCTGAACTGGGTTATTTATAATCACCACGGGGCTGGATCACCAGCCCCCAACCGGAGCCACTCCCATGAGTGAACAAGCCGCAATTTATCAAACAAACAATGACGTGCCACTGACACTGGACGGTTTTAAAAACCTGCCCTGTGCGCTTCCTATAACGGATGAGCGCTACCAACGCCCCACCCCTGAACAAGTGGCGCAATTGATCAATCTGGCGGGCTGGTCGCAAAATGACGCGGCAAAACTGGTGGGGGTTAGCTGGGATACACGGCGCGGGTCATCCACGGTGCGCAAATGGAAAAGCGCCAAAGGCCACAAAGAACACCGTGAAATTCCCTATGCCACATGGCGGCTGCTGTTGATACTGGCCGATGTGGTCAGCACCCGTGCATCACTGGCGGCGATTTTAAAAAACCAATCGGACTGCTAAAGGCGCGGCTGCGGCGCGCAGAAAACCTGCTTTAACAATGCACGCGCTTCAAATCAAACGGGTTTAAAATATTGGCACACCACCAGTTTGCGCGCGCCAATCGCCAGCCGCTTGACTGGTTTTGGTGGCGCTGACAACGGTGTGTGAAAAACCATTCATGTGGCCGTTCACGAAAAAGCACAATGGCCACTGAACAATTAAACAGCACATTGGCCGCGCCGCCTATAAACAGCACCGGCGCAGCCAGCTTTTTCACCTTCTCTGATAAAAATTCTTTGTTGCGTTTCAGGTTCATGATGGCCAGATAATGCACCCAGGCAAAATAAAAAATAAACACCCCTGCCGCTAATAAATAAATTAAATTCATGCTTTTTTTCCTTTGTTGTGTAAAAAAAAGTAACGTTAAAAAATCGCGCCTGTCCTTACTCTGTCCGATTCACTCAAAACGATTGTTTCGGCTAAATCAACTACCTATAATGAAGACCATGATTCATACCGCTGAATGATCACAGCGTTTATATTTAAGTCATGGATAGCAAACGGAAGGCAGGACAAATGAAAACATTGTTGTGTGTATTGGCACTGATTATCATCACCGGTTGTGATGTCGATTCCAACAACCACGGCTATGGTTTTGAATATGACACCATTACCAGCCTGGGCATTGAATACCGCAATGACGGCCATGATCAAAACGCCCTGACAGAAACTTTTTTAAATGATCATTTTTTAAAGGTTTACAACTGCATTCGTTCTTATCAGTTATACAACAACACCCGCCCCGTTAATGAACCTGATTTTGCTATTAATTTAATGGTGGTCAGTGTCATGCAAATTGGCAACACCAGCAAAGAAGCCCAGCATTATTCAGACCCCAGTTTGATTGTGTTGCTGGATCGTGACAGTCCGTATCACACCACCAACACCGGCACCGCCTTAGACCATGAATACGTGCATTATATTTTGAAACAACTCACCGGCTGGTCATCACCTGAACATCATTCAGCCTATTTTAAATTGTGCGCTTAAAGTGCTAACGCGTTATTGATTTCGGTTTCATTGGCAGCTGACGCAATCAATGCTTTTTGTTCATCCCTTTTTTTTACCCGCGCCAACTTGGCAGCCGTGGCATCCATTAAAACTTGTTTGATTTGAGGTGGTGTGTATTGCCGCAACACCCCGTCAAACGTTTTGAACTCCTGATTGATTCCAGACATCACCGCGTTTGTTAAATCCTGAAGATCTTCAGGGTCAGCGGAATATTCAAAAGCGCCGGAAACAAACGGTTTTTTTAATGATTTTTTATATTGCTTTTCGATGATCATAACCGCTTGCACCCGCAAATCATCCAGCATAAATGCCTGGCCTTTTGCGTCAGTCTTTAAGGTCACGTCAAAGCCGTTTTCAGCATCTCTGACAATCACAGCATCAGCCGGTATAGGGTGTTTTTTATTAATAAACATAATTAAGGAGCCTGAAAAACAAACCATTCATTCAATAAAAGCGTAGCTGTGGCCGAATAGATCGGCATGTAAACCGACAGCTCATAAGTGGGTGAACCCGTCAACAATGTCACATGATCATAAACCAGTGTTGTTGTCAGTTCCGTGGTGTTGTTGATCACCGTCAGCGTGATCACGGTGCCATCTTTCACACAAATGAGGGTCAGGTCATCGCCGTTTGCAAAAGTGATTGAATAGGCCGATGTGTAAAGCGCCCCGCTGGTTCTTTTCCACACACCCAGCCTGCACACGCCGCCCGTGTAATCAAAAACAGCACCAAAACCACCATTGGCATCATAGCGGTTTCCAATGCCAACATAGCCATCATAAGTGGCCGATAATCCGGCAAATATTGCCCGCGTTTTAAAACCCATTGTTTTATCAAAGTTGATTGGCACCACACGGGTGCTGATCGGTTTAACAAAATAACGCGTGCTGCTGTCATTGGCCGCTGACACAAGAACGCCGTCTTCATCAATCGTTGTGTTCGTTGATAAAAAACCATCCAGTGTTAAAAAATCAATCCGGTAATAAAGCCCCGTGTTTGAAAAATAATCCACCGCATCAATCGGGTTGCCCCCCGCATCCAATAAATTGCCATCAACCTGCGCACCCAGGGTGGCATTGTCTGCTGGTTTACCTGCACCGCCCACGCCTGACCATTGCGCTGTGTTTCCCAGGTTCGCGCCATCGGTTAACTGGTTGGTGTTGGTGGTAAGGTTTGCATTATCTTGCGGTTTACCTGACCCGCCCACCCCTGACCATTGCGCGGTGTTACCCAGCCCCGCGCCATCGGTTAACTGGTTGGTGTTGGTGGTAAGGTTTGCATTATCTTGCGGTTTACCTGACCCGCCCACCCCTGACCATTGCGCGGTGTTACCCAGCCCCGCGCCATCGGTTAACTGGTTAGTGTTGGTGGTAAGGTTTGCATTATCTGCCGGTTTACCTGACCCGCCAATTTGTGATGACCAGTCAACCGTGCCCGATAAATCACCCGCCGTCACCGGACTGGGTGAACCCAGAATGCCGCCAATAGGATTACCAGGGAAAATATCAGAGCCGTTGCCGGTGGTGTCTCTGGCGATCAACCAATAGTATTTATTGGCCGTGGTGGGGTGCGTGAACGCGCCCACTCTAACGCCGCTTTCTTCACCGCCTTTGTCCGTGCCCACAATGGCTGACAAGGTGAAATTGTTGGTGCTGGCGGCGTGAATTTCAACGTGTGAAAAATCCAGATCAACCGGATTGATCCAGTCAAGATGCACCGCATTGACACCAGACAACGCTGACAAAGCGGATGGTTCACCAGGGGCTTCAGTTTTGCCGACCACCACATGTGCTTTGGTGAACGGTGTTTTTGTTTTTCTGCCAAAGGCATTGAACGTGGTGATTTTTACCGTGTAACTTTGCTCATCTTCAGCCGGTGAAATAAAGAATTCATTATTGGTGCGACCATACAATGTGGTCAGTGTGGTGTAGTTGGTTTCACTGGTTTTTTTGTACTCAACAATATAGCCGGTCACGTACTCATCAACCGCCACCGCAATCACACCTTTCACGCGTGACACAATGCTGCCGTCTTTCATTTTCAACAGCGTTGCCGTGCCTGATGTAAACGCAATATCCGTGACGGTGCCAACGGTTAACGGGTTGTATAAAATCGAATCATTCGCGGGCACTTTTTCTTTTGGCAGTGTCGCATCATGATTGTCGCTGACATAACCTTTGAGAAAAACACGCACTTCATTATTATTATTTAAAACCGTTTTATGAACTCTGAATAATTTATCAACCCAGCCTTTTTGAATCCGGCTGACTTTGACAATACTGCCCACGGTTAAATCAACTGCATCCCCTTGAATAATTTTATCTTCAACGCGGATGCCCGTGCGGCCACTGTCTAAAATCATGTCACCATGACGCAATGCCCTGTATCGGTTATTTTCAAAAAGGTTGCCCACCACCTGACTGGATTCAATGCCGTTGTCTTCTGCCAGATAAACTGCGTTATCAATTTGAAAATTGGCTTTGCGGTAATTGATGCGCGGGTCATTAATCTCATAATAAATCACGTTATTTTTTTCAGTGGCTGACAACGGCATCACAGAAAATTCACCTTCTGTGTTGTTCTCGTCAATCGTATAGACTGACGTTTCATTGGGTTGTTGTAAAATCAAATGGTGCTGACCAGAATAGCGCGGGTAAAAAGCGCGCATGTTAAACAGCACTTTTTCAACGTTACTTTTCACGCTGTCATCAGTGGATATGGCACCGTTAAATTCATAACGGTTGATAGTGGATGGCGTTTCAGCATTATCACCCACACCGGTGCCGTCATGGTCGGTGATCTGTTCATCACAACGATCAGCGCCGCTTTTAATCAGATCAAGATTGATTTTTGCGTCAGGTAAGTTTTTGCCATAGATCGGGTTTTTTGACAGGTCGTTAACTATTAATGCGCAGTTAGCTGACCACTCGGTGACAGACGTTCTGGGATCAAATAATTTTTTACCTTTAACAATAAACGCCGGTTTGGGTTCGCCTGACCAGACTTCATCTTTGGCGTATTTTAAAACAACGTAACAGACCCCCGCGCCTTTGTGATTGGCCGTCCAAAGCGTTGGAAATTTTTCTATTAAAGTAGGATCAGCGGTTTGCGTGGCGGTGCCGTTATAAAAACCCACCACGTCAACCAGCCCTGAATAATTTGATCCGGTGTAGGGTTCACCGTTTTTGAAGGTAATATCAACCAGTGAATCACATTCCCCTTCACCCAGGGCATACACCACATATAAACTGGATGTTTCAGCGTCATCAATGCGCCTGAACATCGGAATGCCTTTGGTGCGCGTGGTGCCGTACAGCACCGGCAGCCGCCTGAACGCTGACGGGTATTTGATCAGGTTATGTGATGCTTCCTGCTTGGCCATTGTCTGACCACCACCACCCCCCCCGCCGCCAAAAATACTGCCCAAGCCATCCAGAACACCGCCGATCAATTCACCGGCGTTGTTAAGCAAATCAGCGCCCGCATCAATCAAACCATCAATCAACGGGTTGCCGGTCAGCCCTTCATTGACGCTTTCCCAGTCTTCAAGCCGGTCATCGGTTACGCCGATGTATTCAAAAAACACGTCCGTGTCATCACCGCTGGTGGCCTGATGCCCTTCCAGTGATAAAATGCGCCCGTTTTTTTGCTGCCAGTTTGCCCAGTGGCTGGCGCATTTCCAGCTGATGTCAGCCTTGCCGGTTTTCCAGTTTTCTTTTGACGGTGCGTTTTGAATGTAACCTTCCCAAACAATCTGCGCTTCATCCACCCCTTCCACATACAGCCACTGCGTGACTTCACGGTTCAGGTAATTTTCAGCCGTGGTCAGCGCGTGTTCTGCCAGTGATACACCGGACATGGGTATATCAATGGTGCCAGGCACCATGCCCAGTTCATCACTTAAATCTGGCAAGATGCCCATCACTGAACTGGGCACAAAAACTTCACCACCGTGTGTGATGGGGCGGGGCGCAGTGGTAAATAATAACGGCGATGAAAAACCAAATTTAACCAGCCGGTATGTGGTGGCACCCGCTGCCAGTGCTGCCAAAGCCGCCGGACTAAAACCGCGCATTATAGACTTTCCTCAAGTTCGCATTCATAGCGGTATTTTTTAGGGTTGCTGGTGTTGAATTTTTGAATGGTGCCAATGAACGCCACTGAAAAACTGGGCTTGTTAACCACCACCGCATCATTATCAGCAAAGTCATCAATGGTTTCAGGGCGAAACGTCACCACCGTGTTGCCGTTTATATCGGTGTCTGAATTGCGGGTGATCTGATGCATTTTTGCCGATGATGCCACCGTGAAAAAATCATTGATTTTAAATTTGTCCACCACGTTTGGGGTTAAGCCATCAATTGAAAAAGACGTGGCACCAGCGGGCACGCCACCAGGGGCATTCACTTTGGCCGTGGTTTCGGTAGCTAGACCCACGCCGCGATTATCCAGCGGGTACTGAAACTGAAACGTTTCTGATGCGTCATTTTCCATTTGAAAGCCCCAGACAGGGGCAAAGGTATCAATGAACATGGGGGGAAACTTTAAAGCCAGCCGCCACAAATGGCCGCCTAATTTTCGCGCGTGCCGTCTGGCGGTGTTGGATGTGCCCACAAACGCATATTGTTCTGATTCAACATCAACTGTTTTGGGTATCGGGGATACAGGAAATTGACCGGACATTCATCAGCCTTTAAAAAAGAGTTAAAAAAAAATGAAAATTAATTTGAAAAAAACAGAGAACTAAAAAGCCATCGTGCGTTCATTCATCATGTCAGTGAAGGCATTAAACAAGACCGCTTTGTTTCGGCTTACCCAGTCACTGATTTGTGAATCCGGTGCCATGTTCACGTTCACATTGAAATTATTGCCGCCCCCTTCACCAGGTTGCGTGGCATTGACTATGTTGTTTCTGACTTTCTCTGACGTACCAGAATCCAGCACCATTTCATTGCGCTTTAAAACAAACGTGCCTTCATTGGCCGCCCGATCCAGACCGGCATGCGCCTGACCGCCAAACGATTGCGCCCGAATTTTGGCCACCTGAAACAGACCTGCCGCCCCCTGTGCAGCCGCTAACGGAATATTGAACGGATACGGCACGGAAGCCATTGTTTTGGTCACGCCCAGATAGGTGTTAATTAATGCCTGCGAAATGGCCGCTGTTTTTCCCAGCTTAAATAGTTTTTTATTTTTGGAACCGGTCAGCGCGGCAATGTCACCCAGCGCGCCCTGCACCCCACTGATGGCAGCGGCTTTTCTTAAATCGTTTTGCTGTTTACTGAAACGGGTTTTGGCTTCCTCGTATTGCGTGTAATTCAGCAAGCCCTGTTGATAAGCGCTTTCAATGGTCAGTAAAGAATTGGTTTCATGCTGCGCAATTTTTTCTTCTTTGGTCATTAAGGCCGCGTCCAGCTTGGCCATGTCGGCTGCAACCTGTTCATCTGTACCGATCACACCGGTGGCAACCGCACCGGCAACCGGTGCATCAATCGTGGTGGCCACGGTCACGGCTGCACTTTCAGCCGCCGCCGCTTTTACCTTGGCAACATACGCATCAATTTTGTCACCGGCCTTGCCGAGATTGCCCACCATTGACACCAGAGCATCACCTTCATCCGCTAACGACTGATTGAAGCCCTGGGTCATGTGATCCATTAATTCAGCACCAGCGGCAAATGATTTAGAACCTAAACCGATACTGGTCAATAATTTGTTGGTTTCGCCTGCCGCCTGATAAATTTCATTAAAGATATTGAGAACAGCCGCACCCGCGCCAATCACCCCCACCTTCAGGGTCTGCCAGCCGACTTGTAAGCGTTCAACCGCCCACAACACACCCTTGACACCAAATAGCGCTTTATCCATTGCAGATGATGCGATGTTGCCAAAGCCGCCCGCATTCGCGGCCATCTGTAATAACTCTGAAGAACCGGCTTTGATATACGGCGACAATTCAACCGCCACGGAATTGCCCACACCATCAATCAATGATGATGCGCGTTTGAATTCGTCATTGGCTTCTTTGACTTTAACCGCATCCACATTGTTCAGTGCCTGACCGGTTAAGATGGCTTCCTGACTGAGTGTTTTTAATTTCGCCGCGTCATTGTCTAATAACGGAATTAACAGCGAAGCATCAGAAGCTAAGGATTCTAAAATCAATACCTTTTCAGACTGGGTGCCCACATCACCCATCGCCGCTGCAATTTTTAATAATTGCTGATCCGGTGACAGGTTGGCCAGATCATTCAAATCAAGATTTAATTTTTCAATGACATCCAGCGCTTCACCGCCACCGGTCAATAACGCATCACCGATTTTTTCACTGACATCTTTGAAAATGTCAGCCATCTTGTCACCTTCGATGTTCACGGTTTTGGCCGCGTGTTGCCAGGCCATTAATTCTTGCGCTGACATCCTAAGTGCTTGCGCATAATTAACCGCTTCCGTGGTCGCGTCTGCACTGGCTTTGGTCATAGCACCAAAGCCGCCCACACCGACTGCCGTTAACACCGCGCCTTTAACAGAAAAAACGGCCTGTTTAACAGAATCAAAATCTTTCTTGATCGAAGCTGCCGCCGCTGACACTTTGTTTTCAGCGGTGATAACAACTTTTTCAACAACTTTGCGCGCCATGATTTACCTTGCTGTTTTTAATGCAAAGGCCAGAGCCTTATTAAATTGATTTGAAAATTCACGCTTGATGGTTTTTTTGGCCACACCCTGAAAATCAAAGCGGGCTTTATAACGCGGGGCTTTCACAAAAATAAACAGTAACGCCGCGCCGCCGTTTTTTAATTTGTTAACATCCCAGATGCCATGCACACCACTGATGATGCCGGAGAAATATTTGCCAGCGGTTCTGCCGCGTGGCGATCCTTTATAATCATTTTGTGCGCTGTCACGCTGGGCAGACAAACCCGATAATATTTTTTGAATCTGACCTTGCGAGACATTACCGGCCTGATTTTTTTTAATAATGCGCGTCGGCACCGCAAACATATTGGCAGGCATCATGCCTTTTTCAATCAGCCGGTTTTCAAATCCTTTGTGCCGACGTGCCCCGCCCTTGATTTGTGCTTCAAGGTATTTTGAAACCGGTGTGCCTTTGTCGGTTTCATCCTTGACTTTGACTTCAGCAGACAAGCGGGCTTTGGTGGCTGGAATCACAAACGTGGCATTTTTAGTGCGCGCGGTTGGACTATCAAACACTTTTTTAATTTCCCGATGTTCTTCCTTTTGCACTTCCTGTGCGGTTCGGGTCAATGCCAGTGCCGTGGCAAACGTGGTTTGCTTTGGCAGCTGTTTCATCAGCCGGTCAATATTTTTTGTTGAATATTTAACATCGACTGACATCATGACAATTAATCACCCTGTAATGATTCGATATAAACAACCCAGTATCTGTATTCATGCTCGGTCATTTCCAAAATTTCAGACACGGTTTTTTTGAGTCTATAGGCCAGAAAAAAAACTGTGTAAATTAACTGGTCGTTTTCGAGTTTCCCGCGTAATCGACCTCATCACTTTTCATGGTCTTGCGCATATCCATCACAATGTTTGACAGTTCTTCAGAAGAAAAATTGCGCATCAAAATCTGTTTATCAGCAACCGTGAAAAGCTTTTCACCTTCACCATTCATAAGCTTTCTGATAATTGTATACGCCACCGTTTCACCATTAAAAACAGAATGCTTTTCAATCCAGTCTGAATCAGCCAGCGTGAACTGATTAAAAAAAACATCAATCCCCCAGGCTTCAACAAACATACTAAAAGTATTATTATCTTTTAGTATCTGATCAAAAATAGGATTTCTGTTTTTATCTTTTTTAGCTCTTGCCATACATCACCCCAGGGTAAAATTAAACAACCGTGTTTTCAGTCACAGCACCATTGCCTTCAACAGCAAAAGACGCTTCAACCATGCCATCAATCGCGTTGCTGCTTTCAACGCTAGTGACAACGGCATTGCCTGAAAAATATTTATCACCCGATGTTTCACCGTAAGGGTAATAATTAAGCACCACTTCAGCACCTTCTGCCAATGCGCCCTGACCGGTTGTGTCATCCGCATCACCAAACGCTTCAATATTTGCTGACCAGCTTTTTTGACCGGCAGCAATGGCTTTCCATTCATCCGCCAAATTACTCATATCAATCGTGTTGGCACTTTTTGACATGCTCATGCCTTTTAATTCCAGCACCAAATTTGCACCAATTTTGACCGAACCTTCAGCCGCTTTAGTTTTCGCCATGATAAAACCCTCGTTTAAGTTTTATAAAAAAATTACTGAATAAATAAGCTGTTTATTATTCCGGCTTATTCGTTGAATTAGTTTTGACCGTTTCTTTCTTCACCGGTTTTTTTGCTTTTGATTTGTCGGTTGTATAGCCGCGATTCATCATTGTCTTTTCAGTTCCTTTTGATACCAGTACCGATGTTTCAGAATTAGGGTGAAACATTTCAATTTGAGATTTGGCCATTTTTTTAATTCCTAATTAACGGTTGATAAATCATTTTCATTGACATGGTATTCAGCAAAATATGAAATTTTTGCCATGCCGTGTTTTTCCCCTGAATCCTGATCCAGTGAAATTTGCGTTCTGTTTATATAAAGATCATGCAACAGGCCGCCGTTTTTAATTTTTAATGAAGTATCACCGGCAAGCTGTTCTTCCACTTCCTGACAGATCAAATCAACTTCATCATCAAAGCCGTCACCGGCCAGAACATTGACTTCAATGATCACTTCCAGTTCACGTTTTTCACTGCGCACTGAACCCATTGTTTCAAGTTCATTGTCTTCATCAACCGTGTAAACAGACAATGACGGCAAATCACGTTCAGGGTTAATGCGTGACGCTTTCACGTTATCTTTTGTGGTGGTCAACCCCATCAATGACGCGGTGATTGCGTTTCTGATTTGTGTTCTTACGTGTGCCATTTATTTTGTTTCATCCAGAATTATTGTGGTGATGCCCTGACCATCATGCACCCAGTGATTGACCGTGTATTTTTTACCCGACACAACCACGTCATCTTGTTCACTGATGCCCGTGGTGTGCGTGGTCGGCAAATCAATCACCGGTCTTTCAGCAATGATGTCTTGTGTGATGATTTCACGCTTGTCAAAAATAACGGCCACGTCAAGATTATTGATCGTGGCCATTTCTGCAAAATCATCCGTGTCAAAAAAATCTGACACGTCGTCATCATCAAGAATTGACATCAGTCTTTGTTAATCTCAGACCAAGCCGCTTCCACTTCATCAGCAGACACATCACCATCAATGATGGCTTTCACTGCTGACACTTTCGGTGCGCCGTTAGTTGTCCATAACGCATCATTGTTGTCATCAACTTCCATAACGGCATTGATCAACGCTTCAAGACGTTCAGGATCAATGCCAGTGCTCACAACCACTTCTTCAACCGGTTCATCAACATCACCATCTTCAACGTCACGCGCTTTTTTGATGCCTTTTAAATAACGCGCATCAGATGCACTGACTTCAGTAATTGCGCCACGAATAATGCGCACGCCACTGGCAATGGTGGTGCGTAATACTTTAATGCTTTCAAGTTGTTCTTCTTTCGCCATTTTCTTAAACTCCACAAAAAACAAGGGATGAAAACACCCCTTGTTTTGTTAGGTTACAAACTGATTATTTTTATTAAACAGTCAACGCGTCTTGCATAGCTGCAAAGGATTGCGCGTGTCGAACCGCAACATCCATATCTTGCAACGCCACAACACGAATGCCACCAGACAGATTGTTTGTATATGGGTCAATCGTCAGATCAAGACCACCCCACATGCCAATAAATAAGTCTGCAAAGTTGCCAAAGATAAGCGCAGAACAAACACCTGTGCTGGTTCCCTTATCCAGATCAGAAGGCACCTGATTTGTCACCAGGGCTTCATAACCATTCAGCGGCGTATTGCCTGCGCGGTTATCCCAAACACGTTCTGCATTAGAGCCAGAATCAACAAATGTTTTCTTCAGTTTGCCGCGTGTTTTAGCGTTCACTAAATACCGCAGAGAACCCATGTCAGCATTATCAATCGCCACTTCTGATTCAAGATCAACAACGTGATCCCAGCCAGGTGCCAAACCATTAGCACCGCCAGGCACATCACCAATGCCGGTTGTATTTAAAATACCGGTTGGTTCATTACCGATACCCGAACCCGCAATACATACGCGGTCAATTTCTAGCGCCATAGTTCGCGCCAGATCAGAACGAACAAACGCTTCAACATCCAGAGAAGATTGCAGCATTAACTTGCGGCTGAAGTCCGTGAAGGCACCCACGGTTTCAGGTGATAACGGCACCTGATCAAACGCTTGCTGGCTTTCAGTCGGGTTGCCATTCTCTGCCACCCAGTAAGCAGTTGCACCACCGGTTTGACGTGGAATCGCCAGATTCCCGTTCAAGTCTGTCAAGACCGTGGCCAGCTGCATCATGAAGGCGCGGTTGCGCAGCATTTCAATGAAGCTGCCTGTCATCAAATCGGTTGAAACCGTGTTACCACCATCGGCAGCAACACCAACAGTTAAATCACGTTTTAATACATCAACCGGCACGGTCATGCCGCGTGATTCACGTTTTAGTTTTTCGCTGGCCGCCGCACTGACTTCCATTTCAAATTTCGCCGCTTCCTGCATGCGATGATTCTGAGGATTTGCCAGCGCCTGAATGGCACGAACAAAACTAAAATTGCCAGCTTCACTGTCAGTCAAACCGATGTCTGGTGCATCCGCTTCAACGGCGCGCATATTATCAAGCTTTTCCAAAACAGCCTGACGCATGACTTCAACTGAACTGTTGTTTGCAACGTGTTCACGCGCCAGTTCATTCATGGAATATTTGTCACCCATTGCCAGAATATCAGCAGCGCGGGTGCGTTCAGAATCAGCGCCGTGTTTGCGTTCATGTTCAGCGACCACTTCAACTTTTGCCGGTTTTGTATTTTCGATAACTTCAGGCATTTGTCTGCCCTCCTGTTTGTTTGTAAATTCAATAATTAGATCGGTTTTGTTTTCTTCAGCGCTACGCCCCAGGCCAACAGTGGTGTCAGCCGGAATTGAAACAACGCTGATTTCATACGGTTCCCATTCAATGACCCTGTACACATCAAGCCCGCCTTCATTGGTTTCTTCCAATACAGAACGGATAGGTACATAACCCACTGAAATTTTTGTGCGGATACCCGCAACAACATCTTTAAAAATTTCAGAAGCCCGTTCACCTTCACCGAAGCGAACCACAGCCCGCCCTTTGCGGTCTGCGTCAACTGAAACATTTTCTACAACTCCAACATGATCACGCGGATCATGATCAACCAGAAGCGCACCACCATCAGCCAAGCGGCCTAGCCTGATCGATGACGGTGAGTGATCCAGAATTTCTAAACCGAACCAGCGTTCAACCGGTTCTTCAGATGAAAAAGATATTTCAACCGTGCGCGCTTCTTCATTAACCGCATCACGTTTGAATATGGCCGACCGATAAAGCGGCGAAGTTTTAACTGTTTTTGTTTGCATCGCTGATGTCATCGTCTTCTTCATCCTCTGTAAATGAAGAACCCGCATCAGGTGCGGGTTCATTGTGTGTCAGGTTTCTTTCTTTCAGCATTTCATGCCAGCTTTGAATTTCATCAAGCACGTCTTCAGGGTCACGCCCTCTTTCCCTGATGACCTCTTGCGGGCTTGATATTTTATTTAAAAGCCCTTTTTCATGTGCGTTCATCATCTTCAATGGGTCAACCCATTGCCAGCGTCTGGGCTGCCAATTTGTTGCCTGATATTTTTCTTCACGTTTAAAATCAAGTGGTTTATTGTTAACGGTTAACGCTTGCGACAATAGCGACAAATTCAACCATTCTGAAGCAACATTTTCACACAGACTTTCAACAACCCATTCTTGCAACAACATGTAGGCATCTTGTTCATCAAGCGCGCCTTTTCTTAAGCTGTTGAAATTAACCCCTTCCAAATCATTAGATAATGAATTGTAAGAAACACCCAGACCCATGCCAGATGTCGCACCACGCAATGACGTTTTCACAAAATCTTTATAAACAGCATTCGGGTGTTGAGGGTCTAATAAATTTAACTTGTAACCTTCAGGAGAAATGCCAATGGTGCCAGGTTCAAAGTCTTGCAGAAATTCACCTTCAGCATCTTTTTCAAGTGACCCGCTTAAATCAGGTGCGGGTGACTCACCTTCAATGCGTTCATAATTTGCAAAGGTTGCAGAACCCGCGCGACTGGCCACAAGTTCAGATTCTTCATAACCATCCAGCATGTTCAAGCGCATCAGGCATGAAGCCACCCAGGGAATGCCACGCGTTTGCCAGACCCATTCAGGCAAATATTCATGAATGATTTCATCGGCTGGAATGCGCTGATATTTTCGACCCGTGAACGAATAATCATAATCGGTTTGTTTGGTGGTCAGCAGATAATACGCAACCGGTCTGCGCCACTCATCAAGTTCAACACCCATCTGAATTTTATGGCCGTTTCTTAAATCAGTATTTAAGTCAACATCTAACAACTCAACATCTAAAAACTGCAAAGCAAAACGAAATTTATTTTTTGTCCAGTTCCTGACTTTACGAATTAAAACTTCACCGTCACGCGCGCAGGTTTCAAGATATAACTGTTGAACCATTATCCAGCTTAAACGCCCCGTGACATCACAAACGCCTTTTTTTCCCCAGTCTTTCCAGCCAAGATTCACTGCATCATTTGCCAGCTTGTCTTTTTTTCCGTCAGGGTCTTTTATGTTTGATTGCTTCACAATGCCTTTTGATCCAATCACGTTGGTTTTTAATAATGATAAAAACCTTTTCACATAATCATTATTTTGCGCTTCATGTCGAGAACGCGCGCGCAGCTTTCGAAGGCCATTTCTGACATCAACATCAATGGGTTTTGGCATGGTGGCCATGCCTGATGTAAGACGTGACACCTGTGCTGAATTAAAAGACCGCTTGCCAGAACGTGAAGGTTTATAGTCTGCCATTCTCACAGCATCATCATTGGTCATGATGCCTTTTTCAACCAGCCGACCCAGCAATAATTTATCGGCCATCTTAGAACCTCACCCTGATTTTATTTCCAGCTGCTTCACCGTTTTTAATACGTTCTGATTTCAGTTCTGCGTTATATAAACGCTGATAATGATTTTTCCAGTTAATTAATTCAGCCGGTGTTAATCGAGAAATAGATTTATCACCAATCGTGTAACTGGCCTGATCCTTAGTGGCTTTCTTTTCAAAGACAGCTTCCAGCGCATCCAGCACTTTTTTCACATGACTGCGACTGTCAAAGCCTTTGGTTTGTGTTGCAAAATTCGGCTTGACTTCAAGCCGATTATTAACAACCTGATAACGTTCACCACCTTTTGAAACTGATGCCTGATAGTGATAAATTCCGTCTTTAAATTTTGCAGAATCAGCCGCACTGATCGTGATTAAATGCAAGCCGTCACCATTGTCAGTGGCCGTTACAAGTTGCTGATCACCGTCTTTTACAAACGCATAGGACAACACCCAGCCATCAGCCGGTAAATAATCAGGCAAAGACTTGGTGAATTTAACGGTGTTACCCGCAACAAATGCATCAGGTTCTGTTGTATTTATATTCACAAATTATTTCCGGTGCGCGTTAATGTATCCACCGTTACGCCGTCTTGATTTAGCGCGTGATGATCGTTTAGTTTTAACTGGATTTTCTTTAACAGGTTTATCTTCAACAACAGGTTCTTCAGCAAACAAATCAATCTGTTTAAATTTTGCTTCTAGGTCATCCCACTGCTTATCAGTCATCAAGTTAAGCCGCAAAGAACGTGATGCGTGCAATGACATCACACAACAATCAGTGCCTTCATTTCTGACCCCGCTTCTGAGTTGCCAGATTAATTTTTTTCTGACCTTTTTGTGTGGGGCTTTTACTTCTGCTAAAAATGTCTGCTCATAAAAATCAGCCCGAACTGTTTTATACCAGTGCATTCTGCCCGCACCGGAACCGGTCAGACTGATCCGGCCTTTATCACCAATCAATAAATCTTTTGCTTTGTGCGTGCCCACAATATAAATCTGAAGCCCGTACTTTGACGCTTTGGTGTTTGACTTACCGCGCGTATCAATCGCCTTTGGTTTGCTGAAAATCTCGCGTGTGCCATAGTCATTTGATGAACCTTTGACCGCCATCACGCCGCGTTTTTGTCTGGGTCTAACCCAACTATAAACCGCGTCTGAAGTCTGACCGTCAGATGAGTCTATTGAAACCGCCGCTATTCTTAACTGATAATTTTTTTCATGTTTAAAGGTTCTGAATAATAATTTATCCAGTTCAGACCAGACCGGATCAGTGATGTCGAGTGTATTTTTTTTAGCTGGTAATTCACCCCAGTAAACAAGCCACTGTTCTTCACCGCGACCATAAGCCCAGATTTGAACTGCTAACCGGTCATGCTGCACATCAACACCGGCCACCAACACAAGACCACCGGCGGGCACCGTCAGTTCTTCATAATCTTCAGCACGTTCTTCCAGTTCGTCCAGTTCAGGTGCGTTGCTTTCAATCTCGTATGGCAAACCCTTGCAAGAGTTTACAAACACAATCATGTCTTCATTGTCGCCGCTGTCTTGTTTCTTCAGCGCCTGAAGATAACGTTCAACCAGCCTGACCAGTTTTGACCCAGGGAATGGGCTGTATATTTCGTTGATATAAAAACCGGCGATGCCGCGTGATTCAGTGGTTGCGATCCATTCGCCTTTTCTAACGTTTTTATTTTTCTGAAAATCCGTCCAGAGTGACCCGCAATGCGGGCACGCATAAGCCGCTGTGTCTGGTAATGCATCACCATAGATTTCATGATGCTGGTCTTGATCCGTTTGCCAGGTCACATTATCCCAGTCTAAAACATGGGATTCATGACAGTCATGACAAGGCACAAAAAATTTGCGCTGATCACTTTCCAAAAACGCCGCTTCAATCGTTGACACACCCTTGATGGATGGCGTGCCACCAAAGATCACTTTTCTTTTCGGAAATGTTTTGGTGCGTTCTTCCAGCAATTTAATGGCATCACCCTGACTGCCCACATTGTCTGCCGCGTCATCGGGTTCTTCAACAAACACAACCGGTGCCGGTGTTGACTTCACATTGCTGATACTGTTTGAACCGACCAGTTTTAAAAAACCACCAGGGAACCGCTTGAAGGTTTTGCGGTTGCCATCCTTTCTGGATGTAGTCACGTCAATGATATTTTTTAACCGTGGCGTTGCTGTCACCATCGGTTCAAATTTTTCATCAACGTATTCTTTGGCCGCGTCTGCTTTTGCAAACATGCCGACAATGGCGCTGGGGTCAATGTCAATTTTGCGGCCTAAATAATTATTTAATACACCATCCGTCCACGCCGCTTGCGCGGATTTCATAGCAACAATTTTCCAGTTGAATGGATCATCAATCGCTTCATGCATACCAGGCACCCACGGTGTCAGCTTGACTGAATACTTGCCAGGTATGGCTGAAGATTCCGGTGCCAGGTATCTGTATTTATTTGACCATTCAGTGATGGTCATTTTTGATGGCGGTGCCCATGCCTGATAAATTTCAGACATCAAACCATCAAGTGTTTTCTGGCATTCCTCCTGAAAGGTGTTCAAGTGATTCATGAATATGGTCTTCAATTAAACTTTCATCGACATCAACACCGTATAGCGCTTTAAATTCAGCAGCTAACTTTGACGGCAGTGAAAGTAGTTCTATTCGCGCAGCTGAAACCATCGCCAAAATAGCCGGTTTAATTTCTTCAGCACTGATCAGTTCACCTAATTTTTCAGCGATTTGAATTTCTTTTAATCGCGCAGATTGCTGCGCATCATTTGTGCGCGCACGCGTTAAAGATTTTTGATCATCACCACCACGGCCAGCGGCTTCAGTTCGTAGACTTTCACAATACTGATGCAACCAATCTGCCAGTGATTGACCAGCAATCAATGTGCCTTTATCAAAATGTGATTTAATCGCAGTCTGTGAAACACCAACCAGTCTGGCAAAGCTTGATTGATTTGCTTTTGCGTTCAAGTTTTCAAACTCTGAAGACAAACTATAACCCCCTATACACCGCCACATCTGCAAAAAAAACGGGGTGCGAATTACCCGTACTGGCTAACGTCCAGATAGTACCTTTTTAATTGATGGCAGCATCTTCAATCATTACTGAATCAAACCATGTGTTCAGTTTGTTACCAGGCAACTGCGAATCATCATAGATTTCAACTTCTATCAGCGCACGACCTGACACAATGTTTTTAATTGAATCGGTTTCAGTCTCTGTCGTATATTGTGAAGCGGCAGGGATCACCACGCGCACAACACCGTTTGGCCAGTCGTTGCCTAAATCCGTATTGACCAACGTCACCGGTGCTGACATCAATTGTTTTTTATCAGCGGTGACAATGGCGGCACGAACAGTGGCGCTGCCATTAATCGCCACGGCAGCAACACCACGCAACACCGTGCAGGTCTTGCCGGTTTCATCACCAATGGTTATGACAGGTAGACTCATGCGTTAAACAGGATCAGCAATTTCATGATCCCATGCAGGGGCGGTGACCGTGCCACCACTGGTCAGCACTTGTGGTGTGCAGGTTGTCACCAGGATATTGGTGCCGTCATCAATCACCACGTGATTGCCGGTGCCTGATGTACTGATAGTCATGTCTGTTTGCTGTGCAACCGTGACTTTGCGCCCTGACGTGTCACCATTGGCAATGGTAAAATCAGCGCCGGTGACAGCTACACTGGCCAAGGTTAAAGCCGCAACACCGGCTTTGTTTGCTGGTTCAGCTGAACAAATTGACAGCAGCGTGCAATTATCAATGGCCAACAAACCACCATCAATAAACGGATCATCCATTTTTTTAGCCATTGACTTAAGCCTTTACTGTTGACGAAACTGATTGTGATGAATTGTCAATTGACAATTCTGCTTTTGAAAATGCCGGTGCCACATCATCCAGACCATCAAGACTGATGAAGCCTGCTTGATGATAGTTGTGAACATCATCATCACTCATGTCATCAAAGTTGTCTGAATCATGCGTGTTGTCTTTTTCAAATTTGTTGGTGCCGTGTAAGAAGCCACCATCAATAATCACTTTAAATTTCATGATAAAACCTTTTATTGAGTAGTCATTTTTCTAAAATCATCAGTGATGATCAACAAACGCTGATCTTTGCTGATGATCAGTAAGTGTTCACCGGTTGGCACGGCCAACCCGTTATTTAGCACCAAACTATCAAGTAGCTGACCGCATAACGTGTCATCAATCACCAGCACACTTGACTGTGTTAAATCTAATTGATCAACCAGTACGGATTGATTCAGGTCTTGTATTGTCAATACATTGGCTTGTGATAAATCCAGCACATCAACTGACTGACCTGACAATGTTTCTTGAATCACCAATAGAACTGAATTTGATAAAATAACGTTGCCAGTGGTTTGCGTGCTTAATGATTCATCAACACTTAAAATATTGGATTGTGTTAAATCTAAATTATCAGAAGCCTGTGAAGATAAACTTTCATGAATCGTTAATTGACCAGCTGTTGACAAAACCAGATTATCAAGCAGCTGACCGGACTGACTGTCATCAATCGTTAAAATATTGGATTGTGTTAAATCTAAATTATCAACCGCTTGTGATAACAACAACGCATCAACAACCAGCACATGAGCCTGTGTTAGCACCAGGCTTTCAACAGACTGTGAACTGAGTGTTTCATCAATACTTAAAATATTGGATTGTGTTAAATCTAAATTATCAACCGCTTGT
>Ga0316205_10001177_pt1 | contig 35893 bp, 44 predicted proteins | sample 3monthpyrite_MG_FD_204941 | JGI IMG/M metagenome (GOLD analysis project Ga0316205, IMG submission 204941) | Microbial mat bacterial communities from mineral coupon in-situ incubated in ocean water Damariscotta River, Maine, United States -... | ecosystem: Environmental > Aquatic > Marine >...
ACGAATATCGATGATCAAGGCTTGAACTTCGTCGGATAAATATAATTCCATTGGTGTAATTCGACGTTCAGTGGCAGCAAATTCCTTAAGGTGAGTTGCTTCGGGCTTGGTGCATTCAAGTGCTGTTAAAATTGGTGTGAGTATATTCATATGGGGCGGTATACGCTTATCATTCTCAATAGCTGAGTAATATGCAGTACTAATGTTCGCCGCCGTCGCAATATCTGCTTGCGTCAATCGCCTGGATAACCGTAACTCTGCAAGTTTTCCTCCAAACGTATCCTCTGTTCGATTTTTGATATTCATATCGCTGTTTCAGTGCATTAGAATGTTTTTGTAAGAATACTCTATCTGGTGAATACACTGAAGATAGAAACTGTTGACCGTGAGCATCAGATTCTTTATGTTCAGTTTATATAATTGTGGAGTGAATAAGATATGGACCCAATTAAAATACATAAATTGACACAGTCACTCAGACTTCGAGTCACTATTAATGCTTTTAAAAAGTATCTGCTAGGTAACAAGCATCTACCAGGAATTGCACAAGTGGGTGATGTTTTTGAGGAACTTAAAATTGATGGAACGAAATTGATTTCAGAGGAGACATGGAAGAACTGGTTTAAGAACAAGTACGATAGTACAAAGATTACTAAGGCTGAGAATCTTGATCTATTGGCAAAAGAATGTATTACCATTAAAACTGAGGATGACTGCGAAGCAGGTAGACTACCGGATCACTATTTTAAAGAGTTATGTTTTGGTGGCTTGATTTCAGAATTACTAGATACGACGAAATCGAAAGCAGAACACAAACGTGATCTTCTCATTGAAAGAGCGAATAATTACACTCCAATTAGCCTTTTACATCTCCATTTAGATGCAGTCGAAGTGAACACTATTACTAAAAATTTTCATGATGTTTCATGGAATGAGGTTTTGGAAATTGCTTCGCGAAGGATTCTTGAAATCCTGTTCGATTGTTGGGGGCCAAGATATGGACAGTTTTACTCAAATTTTTCCTCATCTTTGAAATTAAAATGGGATGAAGCTGATGAGAATGAACGCAAGCAAATCCGTGAGTTCTATTCGCGATTTCAACCAGATATATTTGAAGAAAAAATGCAACCTGGCGCAGAACCTGACTGGGGGCTTATCGGGATAAGTGATGATGTTGCTCCACAACATATTTACAAAGCATTATTTGCAATGGCAGCAGATGCTGAGTTTTTAGTCGAAGATAGGTTAGAAGCATGGGCATCAAGCTTAGCTATAGCCGCACTCGCAATGCATGCGCTTGCCTGGAGTGACCGTTATACAGTTTTGGGATTTCAAGTAACAGAAGAGATGATATTTTGGGGAGCCCTTAGTCTTCTATTTTTTAATAGCGAAACAGATGATGTTGATAGCAAGCATTTACGTAGTGCGATGAAGCGATGTCAGGCTGAATGGGATGAAAGAGCTTTCGATGTTTTTACGGCGGCACGAAAAACTTACTATGATGAGTTAGCTGATTGCGGAACTTCCTTTCAAGACATCATGTGGATCGTAAAGACTGCAAAAAATGTTCACCCTCAAATATACCGAGGGTGATTTGCAATTGTAACTATTCCGTATGTGGAAAATATTGTGTTTTTCCTGGTTGTGAATTCAATAAGTAAGGGTATATCAGGCAGCCGAGGCCGCTCTCTTAAGCTGACTGATCACGTAAAAACACATACCACTTATCTTGGTGTTAAATGCTCAGTATGCATTAGTCAATAAATAGATTAAGGGGTCTTGATTCTCTTCTGGTATTTTTTCAAAAACGTTTTAATTCGTTTGGCATTAACACCGCGGTCTATTTTCCCCAGGCGTGAATGTGAGCGTAGATCGATCGAACTAATATGAATCGTACTTATCTTGAATTTGAGCAAATGTAATATATTGAGTTAATACGAATATTTGAATTACTTGCAAATAGCCAGGTCTATCAATAACTGGATTTAACGGTCACACTAAGCATCTTGCAGAATCCTACTTTTTTCAGATTTATCATAAAAATGCTTGACCTTGAGTCAACTCCAGATATTAAGCTTGGCTTCATCATAAATCTATATCCCTCGAAGAGTCAGTGTTTGTCAGGGTTATAGTAATAAACGAAGAGGAAATGAAATGATGAAAGAATTAGTTCTGTCAGCTTTATTATTACATTCAATATCATCTTTTGCTGCTGAAAGACAGATTGTAGAACTTGGTGTTGAGGGTATGACCTGTAAGTTTTGTGCTTTAAATGTAAAAAAGAATCTATCCAGAATAGTTGGTGTTAAAAATGCTGAAGTAAGTCTAAGTGATGGGAAAGCGACTATCGAGATTGAATCGGGTAAAAATATTGATATACCAGCGCTGAAAAATAAAATATCTGAATTAGGTTTTACGCCTGGAAAGGTATCGGGTGGAACAAATGAATGATTTACATTTTTCTGCGGCGTTTTCAGGAGACAGACTATGAGCATTAAAGTTGAAGTATTTTCTTCACCAGGTTGTGGCAAATGCGGCCATGCGAAAGACGTATTGCGTAAACTGGCAGACGAATTAGGTAGCGATCAAATCAACTGGCATGAAGTGAATATATTAGAAGACCTGGATCATGCTGTTGAGCTAGGGGTGCTTTCAACACCATCGATTGCTATCGATGATGAGTTGATTTTTTCAAGCTTACCTTCGGCTAAAAAACTGCGCGCTGAACTTTTAACCCGCCTGGGTAAGGAGGACTGAGTATGCTTACTTTATTATTGCTTACGGCAGCCACCTTGGGATTACTGGCATTTTTCGAGCCCTGCACGATTGCAACACATACGTTATATTCGGTAAAGGTAAATCAACGGGGTGATCATAAACATTGCTGTCAAAACCTGTTTTCTGTCTGGTTGAGTCGCAGTCTTTTATTAATCGTCATTTTCGTTGCTGCAGTCATGTTCACCAGTCCACCCATCTGGGGTGAAACATTACCCAGCATCGTATTGTCAGTCATGGCGATCGTTTATCTTGTGTCGCGTTCTATCTATATTCCAGTGCCGCATCTGGCATTCTATAAACTGATCCCTGGCTCGAATCAGATTCCACATAGCCTTAAACTGGGACTGACATTACCTGCATGTACCTTACTGCTGGTTATTGTCGTCGCAGGTATGTCGATTACGCTTGATTCGATTTTTTTTGCAGCACTCGCTGGATTTATATTCGCAACACTGTTCACGGCACCGATGTTCTATGCATCTGCCCGGGGAATAAATGATAGCGGTTTGGAATTATTGAATCGAGCTGCGAAGGGTAGCCCGTATCTGACAGCTATTTTAATGTTTGCATTGGCCTTATATTTATTAGTGCCGTCACTGGAAATCAATATAGCGGAATTTAAAGAAACCTTAACTCAGGCGAGCTGGGCAGGGATTGGTTTAGCCTTTCTGGCTGGTTTTGTATTCAGCTTTAATCCAGTGTCATTTGCATCTGTACCGGTAATGCTGGCCTATGTGACCAAAGCACATGAAGAAAAGCGTGCCGTGCTCATGGGCGGTGCATTTGTTATCGGTATGATTGTTACGCATGTTGTATTGGGTGTTGCTGCCGCATTGGGTGGTGACTGGGCTCAAAGCATCATGGGACGACAATGGGGGTTATTCCTCGGGCCTGTTTTAATACTTATGGGTTTAATGTGGCCAGGCTGGTTGAAAATTCGTTTACCCTGGTTTGGTATGAAAGGCCGTAAAGTAACCGGCATCTGGGGCGCATTCTTACTCGCCATTCCATTCTCGATTGCCGTCTGTCCTTTTTGCACACCTGCTTTATTGGTGGCTTTAACGGCAAGTGCCGCAATTGGTTCTGTTGGTTTTGGATTTGGATTGTTATTCGCATTTGCACTTGGCAGAAGCATACCTGTCATTTTAGGCGCATGGAGTATGGGCTGGTTAGAATCATTAAAAGTGTTATCACGTTACCAGAAAGGACTTGAAGTAATTGCCGGTATCGTTTTAATACTAACTGGACTCTATCTGCTCAATGAATACTTTTTTATCATTCAATACTAGAATATGACCATGTATAAGATTAGTGATATTACTAAAAAAACAGGATTGTCAGCCGATACGTTACGCTATTATGAAAAATTCGGATTATTACCGAACATTTCCCGTAACGCTTCAGGCATACGTCAGTACGATGATAAAGATATTTCTCGAATAAAATTCATACAGCGTGCACAACGTATGAGTTTTTCCTTAGAAGAGATTAAGCATTTATTACAAATGAGGGATAATCCTCAAAAAGCGAAAGCTGAAATACGACAATTAACTAATGAGAAACTTGAAGCTGTCAATGACCAGATTGAAGAACTGACAACGTTAAGAAATGAGCTACAATTATTATTAAATTTATGTTTTGGAAGTAAAGACGGTTGCCCAATATTAGATGATATGAACGAACAAAAAAACACAGGTAAATGATTTAAACGAATAGTATGGATATACCAACTCTAGTCATTAGTTCTTTTGTCATAATACTGATTATTTTTCTCATAATTCGTGTTTATAAAATCAATCTTAAATATCAAACAATTTACCAACAAATAATAGAAATATTACGCGATGAAAGTCGCCAAATTGAATCCGTAGAAAATTCCCTTAAACATATTAAAAACAAAGATTTAATGTCAGCCTTAATCGAACTTAAAATCAGTTTTCTAAAATACCACCATGAAGATATTCGTGAAGCTATACAATACCTTCAAAAAAGCATATATATAAATAAATGAACTTTCTGAGAATATCATTGCCATAAAAATAACTTTGATATTAACAAGTAGTTATATTATATTCATGTCATGAAATCGCCGATTCTTGTATTAATGATGATCTTTAGTCTACTATCCGTTACCCAGGTAGTCGCAATGGATTTTCATGTCGGCGAGCAGTCGGATATTCATCAAAACCAACTACCAGATGATGACTTGCAGCAAAATCAATTAGATACCCATGATTGTATGCATTGTTGTCACTTCCATAGCGTTTCTAATTTATATTCTATTGACTCTTCTAATGCGGTTTTAAGGTCAGAAGAATTATCTGAATATAAATTCATTATCCTCTCATTCCGGGCATCACCCGATAATCCACCTCCAATTAGCTAGTCAAATCCAGTTTTTTATTCACTAAAGCTATAGCGTTAGCTATGGCGTTTTGACTTAATTTAATTGATTTGGACCAACTATGAATATGTTCTATTGGGTAAAACCTGGGTTCAGGTTTTGCCTGGTAATTGTGCTCGGTTACTGTACATTGATACCCATTACAGTAGCAGAAACAATACCAAAATCACTCACACTAAAACAGGCAATTGAGTTTTCACTTGATCAGAATCCTCAATTGCATCAATTTCAGTTTGTGCAGCAGCGCTTATCTGCAAACCGCCAAACTAGTGCACTGAAACCGGCCTATAAACTCAGTTTTGACTTAGAAAACTTTGCAGGTAGCGGTGAAACTAATGGATTAGATAATGCAGAAATAACTGTTGCTTTATCTTCGGTATTAGAACTTGGCGATAAGCGGAGATCTCGTTCTGAGCTTGTTGATGCAGGCTTATTCAAAGCTGAATTAGAACAACAAGTGGCAACATTGGATCTTTTAGGAGAACTGACTGTAACCTTTATCAATGGTCTGACTCTGCAGGAAGAACTTAATCTTGCTTCAAAAGAAGTGTCGCTGTCACAGTCATTGTTGAAGGCGGTGAAAATACGTGCTCAACAGGGGAGCGGATCTGATATTGAAGTAATGCGCGCTCGTGCAATGCTTAATCAGTCAAAAATACGAAAAAACACGTTACTTCAGAAGTTAAAGCAACAAAAAGTGTCTGTTGCAAAATACTGGGGAGAAACCGCCGTTAATTTTTCAAATTTTGACGGCAGTTTATACGCTTTTAGTAAACCAAATAAGTTTAAAATCTTGTTTGATAAACTTAAAGCATCTCCGGCGATAGAAGTTTTTGCAAGTGAGCTGCGTATAAAAAAGGCAGGTATTCAACTGGCAAAAAGTCAGGGCAGTGGTGATATAGAGTGGCAAGTCGGGGTTCGCCAGTATGAGCAATCCGGTGACAACGCACTCACTTTAGGGCTATCAATACCGCTATTCTCTGAAAGTCGTAATCAGGGTGCAATTAATGCTGCTCTCGCTGACCAAAATGCAGTTCGTTATCAGCGTCAGGATGTGATGCTGGCTTTGCATGAGCAGTTATTTATTGCCTATACGCAGCGGCAACAATATATCGAAACCTACCAACAGTTAAAGACACAGGTAATTCCTGATCTGGAAAAAGCGCTTAACTTAACACGTGAAGCCTATCACCGAGGTCGGATTAAATATCAGGACTGGATTCTTGCGCAACAGGAATTACTCAAAGCGCAACAGCAACTAATTAACAATGCAAGCTCGGCACTAATTAACCAGTCTGTTATTGAGCAGCTAACTGCCGAACCTTTAACTATTAAAAACACATTAAAAAGGTAAAACCAATGAGCAATAAAGTTTTACTTAACGAGAATTTAACAATGAAGAACATTTTACTTTATACATCTTTAGTTATTGGTCTCGCGACAAATAGCCTGGCCTATGCAAAAGAAGAACATCACGATGAACATCATCATAAAGAACAACACGAAACAGAAAAACGCGGTGTTCAAAAAAATGTTGATGCAATGGAGTATTCTGACGAAAAACATGAAGAGCATCACAATGATGAATCTGAACAAGGCCATGATGAAGAATTAGCCACTCGTATCAGTGATGAGATGGCAAAACAGGTAGGTATAGTAACCAGTGAAGTGTCATCAAAAATATTAAATCAGGCCATTGTCAGCTATGGCAATTTGACAACAGGTCCTGACCAACTTAGCCATGTTCGTGCACGGTATTCTGGTTTAATTAAATCTGTTAAAGCGACTATTGGTGATCAGGTAAAAAAAGGAGATTTGCTCGCCAAAATTGAATCTAATGAGAGTCTAAAGAGCTATCACATTCTGGCACCTATCACCGGTACAGTGATTCAGCGTCATGCCAATATCGGTGAAGTAACTCTGGATGAAGTGCTGTTTTCTATCGCTAACTATGACGGTTTATGGGCCGAGTTTAGAATTTATCCTTCACTTCAGGCTTCTGTTGCACAAGGCCAGAAAGTGTACATGTCAGTAAATGATCAAATGATCAGCAGTACGATCAAACACGTTATACCTGCGTTAAATAAACCTTATCAAATAGCGAGAGCAAAATTTAATAACAGTTCCAGGATGTTATCACCGGGTATGCTGGTTGAAGGAAAAGTTGTTACCAGTCAATTTAAGGCTAAGCTCGCTGTTGAAAAAACAGCCATACAAACGATGGGGGAGCAAGTCGGTGTATTTGTAAAAGATAATGGCAAATACACATTTGCACCAATTGTGCCGGGACGTAGTGATGATAATTTTATCGAAGTATTATCAGGACTTTCTGCTAACCAAAAATATGTTTCAGTAAATAGCTATTTGATCAAAGCTGATATTGAAAAATCCGAAGCTGAACACGAACACTAAGAGGCGCATCATGATTGAATCTATACTGCGCCTGTCAATTAAAAGGCGTTATTTATTTTTAAGTTTTTTACTCGTTATCATTGGTGTTGGAAGCTGGAGTTATCAATACCTACCCATTGATGCGGTTCCTGATATCACTAATGTGCAGGTTCAGATTAATACGGCTGCACCTGGGTATTCTCCGCTCGAATCCGAACAGCGGATTACTTATCCGGTTGAAACGGCTTTATACGGCTTACCTAAGCTGGCTTATACTCGGTCTTTGTCTCGGTATGGACTATCGCAAGTTACCGTTGTGTTTGAAGAAGGTACGGATATTCATTTTGCCCGTAACCTTATTAATACACGACTGAGCACCATTAAAAGTGTATTGCCACCCGGTATCGAGCCTGAAATGGGACCGATATCAACCGGGCTTGGTGAAATTTTCATGTACACCGTGCAGGCTAAACCGGATGCACGGCAACAAAACGGTTTGCCTTATGATGCAACGTCACTAAGAGAAATTCAGGACTGGATCATAAAGCCTCAACTTGCCCAGGTAAAAGGTGTCATTGAGGTCAATAGTATTGGTGGCTATAACAAACAGTACCATGTGTTGCCTGATCCGAAAAAACTGTTGTACTACCGCGTCGGCATTGAAGACCTGGTGAAGGCTTTAATGGCTAATAATGATAACCGCGGTGCAGGTTATATTGAACGTAATGGCCAGCAATTACTGGTGCGTTCTCCAGGCCAACTGGCGACGATTGATGATATTGGCAATGTCATCATTGCTGAACATCAAAACGTGCCGATAAAAATACGTGATGTTGCAAACATTGCCATAGGTAAAGAGTTACGCACAGGTGCAGCAACCCGTGATGGCAAGGAAACGGTCTTGGGAACCGCCATGATGTTGATTGGTGAAAACTCAAGAACGGTTGCACAAAATGTTGCTGATAAATTAATCGAGATAAAGTCTTCGTTACCAGACGGTATTATCGCCGAAGCAGTGTATGACCGCACCACGCTTGTTGATAAAGCAGTCACTACGGTGAGCAAGAATCTGCTTGAAGGTGCGTTACTGGTTATCGTCGTATTGTTTTTCCTGCTGGGTAATATCAGGGCGGCATTAATTACTGCAGCGGTGATTCCATTGTCGATGTTAATGACAATTACTGGCATGGTAAAAACAGGCGTTTCCGCCAACTTAATGAGTCTCGGTGCTCTTGATTTTGGTTTAATTGTTGATGGCGCAGTGATCATTGTTGAAAACACTGTTCGACGTTTAGCAGAAGCTCAGAAAAAAGGCGGTGTGCAACCTCTCAAAGAGCGATTGCATACGGTGTTTGAAGCAACCAGTGAAGTGATTCGCCCAAGCCTGTTTGGTATTGCGATTATCACTGTGGTCTACATTCCTATATTTACGTTAACCGGTGTAGAAGGGAAGATGTTTCACCCGATGGCAGCAACGGTTGTGATGGCATTAGTGTCTGCAATGATCTTATCACTGACTGTTGTGCCCGCTGCAGTCGCTGTATTTTTAAATGGAAAAATCAGCGAAAAAGAAAGTGCAGTTATTCGATCTTCAAAGCGTTTATATAGACCGCTTTTGTTAATAGCATTAAAGATGCGCTGGCAACTTCTGGGGATTTCAACCCTGCTTGTCGTATTTAGTATCTGGCTTGCGACTACACTTGGTTCTGAATTTGTGCCGCAACTCAATGAAGGCGATATCGCCTTACACGCGATGCGGATACCTGGTACAGGGCTTGATCAGTCTGTTGAAATGCAGGAAATACTCGAGCAACGAATCAAGTCTTTTCCTGAAGTTGATAAAGTCTTTGCACGCATAGGTACACCGGAAGTTGCGACTGATCCGATGCCACCCAATGTAGCGGATAACTTTGTCATCCTGAAACCACGGAGCGAATGGCCTGAGCCTGAAAAAACAAAAGCTGAACTGGTTGAAGAAATAGAGGAAAGCCTGGAAGAACTGCCGGGTAATAATTACGAGTTTACTCAACCAATACAGATGCGCTTTAATGAACTGGTTTCAGGTGTGCGTGCTGATGTCGGTATTAAAGTTTTCGGTGATGACCTTGAGCAGTTAGTTTTAACGGCAAATTCAATTCTGAAAACCGTGAACAGCGTAGAAGGTGCTGCCGATGGCAGGGTCGAGCAAGTAACCGGCTTACCGACCTTATCTGTTATACCAAAACGCACCGCGTTAGGCCGTTATGGTTTAAATGTGGTTGAACTTCAGGACTGGGTTTCAGCGGCCATCGGTGGTGAGTCTGCCGGAATTTTATATGAAGGTGATCGTCGCTTTGAACTGGTTGTACGTTTAGCAGAAACTTTACGCAGCGACATTGATAAACTTTCGTTTTTACCTGTGCCATTACCGAATGGAGATTATGTGCCTCTGCAGGAAGTGGCCACACTGGATATATCGCCTGCACCGGCACAGATAAGCCGTGAAAATGGTAAGCGTCGTGTAGTTGTCACTGCGAATGTTCGAGGGCGTGACCTGGGTAGTTTTGTTAAAGAACTAAAAACGAAAATCCAGAGTGATGTTGATCTACCGGCAGGTTACTGGCTCAATTACGGTGGTACTTTTGAACAACTGGAATCAGCTAGTCAACGTCTTTCAATTGTTGTGCCCATCACATTATTTGTGATACTGGGAATTTTAGTGATGGCCTTTGCTTCGCTGAAAGATGCGTTAATTATTTTCAGTGGTATACCATTTGCTTTAACCGGTGGCGTGTTGTCATTGTACCTGCGGGATATGCCGCTCTCTATATCTGCAGGTGTGGGCTTTATAGCGCTCTCAGGAGTTGCTGTGCTTAATGGCCTGGTAATGGTCGCCTTTATTCGTGATCTATGGCATGAAAAAGGTGACTTAGTTATTGCTGTTGTCGATGGAGCAATCACCCGATTAAGGCCCGTACTAATGACCGCGCTCGTTGCCAGTCTTGGCTTTATACCAATGGCTTTAAACACTGGTACGGGTGCTGAAGTCCAGCGTCCACTGGCAACGGTTGTCATCGGCGGGATTATTTCTTCGACGTTGCTGACATTAGTTGTTTTACCAGTGTTGTATCACTGGTTTCATTCACGCGGTGATGAAATGCCTGAAACAAAATAATGCTCTAACAGCATATAGCCTGCGTAATACCGGGCTATATGCAGTGGGTTATAAAAATGTAACTCACAACTGAAATAACGAAATAAATTTGATTTAATGGAGATATTAATGATGAATAAATTAAACAAAACATTACTTTTAACAGCAGCACTGTCAGCTTTTAATATTCTGGCTGTTAATGCTCAGGCTGATGAATTAAATATAGTCGTTAATGATTTACGAAATACTATTAAAGTAGAGACAAGTGGTACTCAGCTTGCTTATCCAGATAGGATAAAAATAAATAAATTAAAAGAAGGCGTTCAGGTTACCGGCGTCATAAAACGAAAACGACATAATAACCAGGATATTCGTGGACATGTTGATGTGGAATTTATTTCAACCAATGGAAAGGTTATGCAAAGCAAAATTGTTAAGCTTGATCGTAAAGCAGGATCTGCAAAACATGATCATCAACGTCCCTTTGCTATTACATTTCCTGGCGCAGAATTGAATAAAGACACTCATGTAGCTGTGACACATCATTTATACATGAACACTCATGAATAATCATTTGGAATAGTGATATGTCAGATTGTGGCTGTGAAATAGAAATTACCGATAAAGCGCAAAGAGGCGTTTTAATTCAGTTACTAGCAATCAATGCCTTTATGTTTGTGTTTGAAATTGGCTTAGGGTGGTATGCACAGTCAACGGGGCTTATTGCAGACTCCATTGATATGTTGGCCGATGCTATCGTTTATGGTATCGGTTTATACGCCATCGGAAAAAGTCTTCAGCATAAAGCAAAGGCTGCATTTCTCAGTGGCTGGTTTCAGGGGGTTCTTGGAACCATGATACTGGTGGATATTATTCGCCGAGTTATCGTTGGTAGCGAGCCTGTATCTGTGCTCATAATGGTTGTTGGTGTGATTGCGCTGATTGCCAATGTTTGGTGTTTACGATTAATTGATAAACACAAAGACGGTGAAGTGCACATGAGAGCAAGCTGGATCTTCTCGAAAAATGATGTGATCGCCAATACGGGTGTCATTTTGGGTGGTTTACTTGTCTGGTTGCTTGACTCACGTTGGCCAGATCTTATTATTGGTAGTCTTATTGTTCTGGTTATCTTAAATGGAGCTCGGTTAATAATCACTGATGCACGAAGAGAACTTAGTAATCTGAATAACAGCCTGGAAGATACCTGCGAATCCAGTTGTCAGGATAGTGCTACTGATACTAAACATCATGACGAGCCATAATCATCATCACATCGATTCAAGCTCAGGCCGCATTAGTGTAGCCTTCTTTCTTAATTTCTTTTTTACCATTATCGAGTTTATAGGCGGCTACCTTACCAACAGTACTGCCATTATGGCAGATGCTGTACATGATCTAGGTGATACATTATCAATCGGTCTCGCCTGGCTGCTTAGCAAAGTCAGTAGCAAGCATCCCGATGATGCATTTACCTACGGCTATCGTCGTTTCTCTTTATTAGGTGCGCTGGTCAATGGTGTTGTGTTGATAGCGGGTTCAATATGGATACTATCAGAAGCTATACCTAGATTAACTGAGCCAGAAATGCCTCATGCACAGGGCATGCTTTGGTTAGCAATTTTAGGTATCTGTGTTAACGGATACGCTGCGTGGAAAGTGAGTAAAGGAAAAGTACTTAATGAACGTATACTAAGCTGGCATTTGCTAGAGGATGTGCTGGGATGGCTGGCGGTATTACTCGTTAGTATTGTCTTAATGTTTTTTGACTGGCCAATTATTGATCCAATGCTCTCAATAGGATTTACTCTATATATTCTTGTCAATGTTTTAAGGAATACGAAGATAACAATAAGTCTATTTCTACAATCTGTGCCAGACAAGAAAATATTAGAAAAGATACAAAACTACTTAAATTCAATCGATCACGTGAGGTCAATCCACCATGTGCATTTATGGTCGATGGATGGTGAGAATCATGTACTTACCGCACATCTGGAATTAGATCAGCTGATCACGCCGCAAGAGCAACAGGTATTGAAAAATGAAATATTAGTCCGTCTTTCTGAGTTATCATTATCTCACACGACGATCGAATTTGAATTCCCTGATGAACAATGTCGAGATGTACACAATGCCCAGTAATATAATGTGCAGGACAGAAAAAATGAGATATTTAATCAACTTGCTTTTTAAGTACTACTTTATTCGTACCGTTAGGGGGCGATATATTAATGAAAATACACCATCACTTGGAAGGTTTTCTAATCGAGAACTATATCCTATTTATAAGACAATCAATCAAATTAGAAAAAAGTTCCTTTTGGATAATGCGCTGACTCATTATATAGCTCAGGGAAATAAACTCATGGTTTATTGCGGTGTACTTAGCCTGGCAGCTTACAGAAGTTTTCGTATTTCAGGGCTATCACATCAATATGCAACATCTCTTGTTTCAGATATTATCTGGAAACTATATATACTAGGTGCAAAAATACTTTGGATATGTGCTGGACTAGTTACTCGAAATCCACAGAAACGATTGAATAAAGTATTAATGTGGTTATGCAAGTTTCCGTTTAACCAGGATCCTAAAGGTTATCAATATGAGGTACAGGTGATGCCAAACCACCTGGCAATGAATTTTACCCAATGTGCTGTACATCAGTTCATGTTAAAAAGCGCGACGAAAGAAGAAATGGATTTTTTTAATAAAAGTTGGTGTCAGTTTGATTTTGCATTGCCTGGATATCTAACAGATGGCGGATTCTATGAAAGAAATCATACTCTTTCAGCAGGTGATAGTATTTGTGATATGAAGTGGTATGCAAACGATGATTTTAATAAAGATAAGTAAGTAAATATCAACTTTATTTATAAGCCATTATTTACAAAACATATGCCCTACACATACCTTTACGAAATCGTATAATTATATAAGCTAATGAATTAATTATATAAATGCTCAAAATTAGTTAGTGAATATTTCTGATTTAGTATTGTCTATTTAATATAGATCATTATAGTATGTAACCTAAGTCACACGTAGAACCTTACTATGAAAGACAATGCAAAAAGACAGATCACATTTGTCACCATTTTAATATGGCTGGTGTCTATGACTTCTGTAATTGCATCTCCTGTGTTTGTAGAGCATTCAGGGCATAGTGAAATGACGGTTATGTCTATGGTTGATGGCGCTAAACCTGATCACAATATGGCAAAGATGGTTGATAAGTGTAATTGCAAAGACGACTGTCAAACTTGCCAATGCAGTATGTGCGAACAGAGTTGCAATACTAGTACTTTGTCATCAATGATTATTCATGAACAGAATAAATCAATCAATAGCTCTTCTTCAGAGACAAATATTTCTCCCTTTAATAATTCGCACACCATTTCATTTATAGCTTCTTTATTCAGACCACCGATTCAGTAATCTACTGATTCCCCAGGCTCTTCGAGCCGATGTTTAAGTTTGTTTGTTGAAACAAAACTTAACGTATTTCAATTAACTAATAGTCAATTAAATTAAATAAATTGTTTTATTTAATAAATCCACGACGCATTGAGAATGCGATGTATGAATCTATTAGAAATACCCAGTTTTAAGTTGTTCACTTATATGGAGATGAACTATGAACATAGTATTAAGATTGATTAACTATCTAACATTTATCGCATTACTCTCTGTTGCAACCAATGCCAGCGCTATACCTGCATTTGCACGAAAAAGTAATATTTCATGTACAGCCTGTCATACAGCGTGGCCGTCTCTTAATGCAACAGGCAGAAGCTATAAGGAAAATGGTTATCGATTTTCCCCTATTCAAACGCCTGAAATTAAAGTCGCTGATAACTTAAGTTGGGATAAGAGTTTGCCTGTTTCTGTATTGCTGGTTGCAAGACCTTATGACAAAAAAGACTCTGGCGAAACCAAGCTTAGAGCGTTGCATGAAGCGGAACTCATGATTGCAGGCCCTATGGGTGAAAAAATGTCTGGCTTCTTTGAACTTGAAGCCGAAGATGAAGTAACCAATGATATTGGGCTTGATACAGGTATCCATGCTGCTCAGCTTACTTACAGTCACAGCCAAAGTTTTAACCTGCAATTCGGTTACCAGTCGCTGTTAGCCTTTGATCCGTATTTAACCTATAGCGCGCATTTGCGCATGACCAGAGGACATCTGTCTGTTATAGATCAGGGTTTTGGTGGTGCCGATAACGATGCTCGTTTAAGAGACTCAAGACAAAATGTGATTGCCTATGGAAGACCCGTTAACAATTTATTCTATGGTATTTCATTAAGTGGAGTAGGGGGTGATGCAGAAGGAGAAGAGGCATCAACAATCACAGCGCGTTTTGCTTATGACATAAAACCGGGATTAATGTTTGGGTTGCTTTCTATTAGTGGTAGCTGTCCGGCAGGTGCTACTAATTGCACTGTTGAAAGAGACTATGAAAGAACGGGGATTGATTTTCAAATTGAAGTAGAGCAATTAATTATTTCTGGGGCTGTTTTAAATGCAACTGATGATAATGCAACTGCGACAGCAGAAATAGAAAATAACGCCCAATACGTACAGGTCTTGTATGCAGATCATACCAATGGAAGGGCAAACTGGGCACCACTTATACGATTTGATAATTATGAAAAATCTGGTGGTTCCGAAACGATTGATGAGCTTACCCTTGGATTTAATTATTATTTCTCCGATAACGTCAGAGGAATGGTTGAATTCTGGGATCGTAATGGTGATGGATCTACTGCTGATGATGATCGATTAACACTGCAATTATTTGCAGCATTTTAATACCTGCTGTGGTCGCCGGTTGACTACCTGTTACATGTAATTGTTACAGGTAGTCATTTTTTAAGACATTAAAGCTAGAGAAACATGATGGACGCAAAGTTAGTCAGTTCTAAAAAATATTCTGATAAAGGTAATAAAAATATTTCATCATGGCAGTTCTTGACCTGTGTGTTACACATACCGTGTAAGCTGAAACTAAGGTAACAGGTTTTATGTTAATACAAATTAAGGAATGACAGTGGATACTGTAACGGCATCAAGCAAACAATATTTAACGGTTTCTGCTCTCGCTAAATCAGCGAATGTGAGTCGCGATCAGGTCAGGTATTACACGCGTATTGGCTTGTTGAATCCTGTTCGTAATCAGAACAATGGTTACAAATTATATAGTCCTGAAGATATTACTCGAATGCTTTTTATTCTGAAGGCAAAGAATTTAGGTTATACGTTAAAAGAGATTGAACAAATACTGTCCCATACACATCACGGGCATTCACCTTGTCCAATGGTAAGAGACATTATTGAAGAACGCATCGAAGCAAACAGGAGGAAGCTGGATGAACTAATGGAATTACAGTTAAGAATGGAAAAGGCGGCTTCTGTGTGGAAAAAACTGCCAGATAAAGTCCCGGACGGTGATTCAATCTGTCATCTTATTGAATCGTTTGTCCATGAGTAGATGTGACAAATACAGTAAATTTTAAAAAGGAGAAAACAATGAAATCTAACATATTGAAAATAACAACGCTTGTTGCTTTGAGTGCACTGAGTATGAATTCTTTTGCAGAAATGGGTATGAGTGGAAAAGACTCAGATTATATGCAAATGGACAAAATGATGTCCAAAGCGGAAAACACTAAAGACAAAGATAAGCGTCAAAAGTATATGCATGATCATATGGATATGATGATGGAACATATGGGTTCTATGGGTTCTATGGGTAATATGATGGGTAATTCAAAAGAGATGCGTCGTGGTGATATGAACAACATGGGCATGATGAACCAACGTATTGATAATATGCAAAAGATGATGGAACAAATGATGCGTCAACAAAAAATGATGCTCGAAGACATTGAATAAGTATTTCAGTGTGTTATGTCAGGTTGATTGAAAAGTCAGCCTGGCTTTTATCAAAATTAATAACGAATAAATAGTAGAGGCAAGTCAAATGGACGTCATCATTATTGCAACCAGATCATGCAGCCATTGTCAGAATATGACAAAAGAGTTGCAAGATATTGGTATTGAGCACCGTATCTTATTTGCAGAAGAGGAGCCTGAGCTCTGCCAGAGCTTGTCGATACGTCATTCACCTAATCTTGTTGTTGATGGTGAAGTTGTTTTCAGGCGTCAGCCATCAGAACAAGAACTGCGTGAATATTTTAATTAAACGAATCAGGGATTGTTAGACATGTCATTGCCTAATATTAAACAAGATAAAGCAGATGAACTTACCGATCCGGTTTGCGGTATGAATGTAAGCATTGATGCAGACATTCAACAGCAATACAACGGAGAAACTTATCGGTTCTGCAGTGAACACTGTCATGAAAAATTTAAGCGTAGTCCTGAAGAATATCTTTCAAGTTCATCTAATCGGCCCAATCAATCTCCCGGCAAGAGTGGCTTATATACCTGTCCAATGCATCCTGAAATACAACAACAGGGACCGGGCAGTTGCCCTAAATGTGGTATGGCTCTAGAAGCAATGGGTGTGCCGGTCGCAACAACAAAAACTATATACACATGCCCGATGCATCCGGAAATACGTCAGGATCACCCAGGCTCCTGCCCAAAATGTGGTATGGCACTGGAGGCTGACAGCATAGCCGTTGATGAAGAAAATGAAGAGCTCAATGATATGAGTCGTCGTTTCTGGATTAGTGCGGTTCTTTCTATACCTGTTTTCATTCTTGCGATGGTCGCTGATTTATTACCCGGTTTATTGCCGGCTGGTTTATCAATGCATCGCGTTCAGTGGATAGAGTTTATTTTAGCAACACCGGTTGTGCTGTGGGGAGGCTGGCCCTTTTTTGTACGTGGTTGGCAATCTATTCAAACCTGGAACCTGAATATGTTTACACTCATTGGTCTCGGTGTCTCTGTTGCCTGGGTCTATAGTGTAATTGCCCTGTTATTTCCTCAACTATTTCCGCCTGTAATGTTAATGGCCGATGGTTCGGTGGATGTTTATTTTGAAGCAGCTGCTGTGATTACAACGCTAGTTTTGCTAGGTCAGGTTCTCGAATTGCGCGCTCGCTCTCGAACCAATGCGGCTATTCAGATGCTACTGGAATTAGCCCCTAACACAGCTCGTATTGTTCGTGATGATTCAAGCGAAGAAGATGTTCCACTTGAGCAGGTGAAAGTTGGCGATATTTTACGTGTCAGGCCCGGCGAAAAAATACCTGTTGATGGCATCGTCTATGAGGGTGAAAGTAATATTGATGAATCAATGGTTACTGGTGAGCCTGTTCCTGTTGCGAAAGTAAACGGTGACAAACTCATTGGTGCAACGATCAATGGTACGGGCAGCCTTTTAATGCGTGCCGAAAAGGTTGGCGCCGATACCTTGCTCTCTCAAATCGTCAATATGGTAGCGGAAGCTCAGCGTTCACGTGCACCTATTCAAAAACTGGCTGATTTAGTTTCCAGTTATTTTGTTCCTGCTGTTGTGTTAATTGCTGTTACAGCCTTTATTGTCTGGAGTGCCTGGGGCCCAGAACCTCGCCTGGCTTACGGCATTGTTAATGCTGTTGCCGTACTCATTATTGCCTGCCCGTGTGCACTAGGTCTGGCTACCCCAATATCAATCATGGTTGGAACAGGTCGGGGCGCAATGGCAGGTGTGCTGATTAAAAATGCTGAAGCATTAGAAATTATGGAAAAGGTCGATACGCTGGTTGTTGATAAGACAGGTACCTTAACGGAAGGCAAACCAAAGCTGGTATCCCTGTTTGCAATGGAAAATCATTCTGAAACCGAGATTCTATCTTTGGCAGCTAGCCTTGAACGATCCAGTGAGCATCCACTGGCAGAAGCGATCGTTCGAGATGCAGAAGAGAAGAATATCGAACTGCATAAAACAATTAATTTCCAGTCTGTCACAGGCAAAGGTGTGCATGGAGAAATAAATGGCCACTTCGTTGCCTTAGGCAATAAAAAATTACTGCAATCATTAGGTATTGATATCCAGCATATCTCTCAACGAGCAGAAGAAAAAAGATCAGAAGGACAAACTGTCATGTTTGTAGTGATCGACAAGGTAGCCGCCGGGTTTATTGGTGTAGCAGACCCAATCAAAAGTTCTACCGCTGAAGCTATCAGAGATCTGCATGCAGAAGGGATGACGGTTGTTATGCTCACGGGTGACAGTCATGTAACCGCAATGGCGGTTGCCAATCAACTCTCGATTGATGATGTACAGGCTGAGGTATTGCCAGATCAAAAAGCGGAGGTGGTTAAAAAGCTTCAGGCCAGTGGAAATATAGTTGCCATGGCAGGTGATGGAATCAATGATGCACCTGCTTTGGCGCAGGCTCATGTTGGTATTGCAATGGGTACGGGCACTGATGTAGCAATGGAAAGTGCAGGTGTAACTTTAGTAAAAGGTGATTTACGCGGAATTGTAAGAGCGCGACGATTAAGCCGTGCGACGATGCGTAACATTCGCCAGAATCTGTTTTTCGCCTTTATCTACAACTCTGCCGGCGTGCCCGTTGCTGCAGGAGTGCTGTTTCCTTTCTTTGGAGTATTGTTATCTCCCGTCATCGCGGCGGCGGCAATGAGTTTCAGTTCTGTCTCGGTTATAACGAATGCGCTTCGATTAAGGAAGGTGCGTCTTTAGTCATCATAACAATTAAATAATTGAAAAGAGGTGATTTATGAATTTCAGAAAAGTAACAGCAATTATACAAACACTAACGCTGGAAAAAGTTATAGAAGCGTTAAAAAAAACAGGCGTTTCAGGACTAACCGTTACCACGGTAGATGGTTACGGTGAATATAGAAATCTCTACAAAAAAGATGAGATGTTTGAATGCAGTCGGGTTGAAATATTTACTGATAAAGATAAAACAAAGCAGATAGTTTTAACGATAGCAAAGGCGGCTCACCTGGGATTAGATTCAGATGGTGTTATAGCGGTGTTACCAGTCGAAGATTTTTTTCATGTACATGAATTTGAAGAGGTGGATGATGATGGGAAGTGATGTGACGATGGGATTTGGAGGTGGCTTCATGTGGATCTTCTGGATTCTCCTGATTGTTTTCATTATATGGGGTATTAAGGCTTTTAATTTTAATACTTCAAACAATGATAATACAGGCAAGGAAAGCCCACTTGATATTCTTAAAAAACGTTTTGCTCGTGGTGAAATTGATGATCAGGAATTTAACAGTAAAAGAAAAGAACTGGAGAAGTAAAGAAAACATGAAGCTTGTTAATACAATACTGGTTAACATGAAATAAACATTACTATGAATGTTAAACAGACAACGGGTTTAACGCTTGTGTTCATTGGTATGATGCTTACCGGTATTGTCTATGCAAACCCGGTATCTTCTCATCAGGATCCTGTTGCGCCAGTTATTCTCGGAGTAGCTGGTATATTGTTCTTTGCACTGATTGGTCGTTTTGCTGCAAAACAACTAGGTCAGCCTTCAGTGCTTGGTGAACTACTGATGGGTGTGGTGCTGGGTAACGTAGGATATTTCCTTGGGTTTGATTTTATTGAAATATTACGCATTGGCCCCGTTCTATTTGATATTACTGAACAAACATTAGCTGGATTACCAATTGTCGATGCGACTAGGCAGTTACTTGATAATCAATCAGCTGATGATGTCATTGCTATTCTACAAAGCTCAGAGGGGCCTGCTTTATTACAAGTGGCTCACGCCGTCGATATTTTCTCGCGATATGGCGTTATTTTTTTATTATTCCTGGTGGGTCTTGAAACCAGTGTAAGTGAATTACGAGAAGTAGGCGGTGATTCTTTTCGTGTTGCAATTATTGGTGTTGCAGCACCATTTCTATTGGGTTTTTTAATTCTCTGGTGGTTAATGCCGCAACTCTCTCTCAATGTTGATCTGTTTGTAGCAGCAACACTGGGTGCAACCAGTATTGGTATCAGTGCCCGAGTACTCAGCGAACTAAATTATATGAAATCACGAGAGGCTCGCATTATCATAGGAGCAGCAGTGTTCGATGATATTCTTGGGCTGATTATTTTAGCGGTTGTTAGCGGCATTATTATCACTGGCAGTATTGAAGTGACTAATATTTTATCAACTGTCTTCTTGTCAATGCTATTTCTTACACTTGCCTTCAGCGCTGGGCCCCATGTACTTAAATTTACAATACATCTAGTAAAACAATTAAATATTAATGAAGCAAAATTATTTGTCGTTTTTTTATTTGTGATGTTACTTGCATGGTTGGCAAATGCTGTTGGTCTCGCGACAATTATCGGTGCTTTTGCCGCGGGTGTTATCTTGCATGACGGATACTTTAATTACTGGGGAGATGAAAATAAAAAAACAATCATTAAAGATTTAATTGCTCCATTCGAGGCTATATTGGTCCCTATCTTTTTCGTTCTCATGGGTGTACAGGTAAAGCTCGAAATGTTTATGAGCCTCCAGGTCGTGTCTATCGCAGCAAGTTTAATTGTTGTTGCTGTTATCGGAAAAATAGTCAGTGGATTAGGAGTAACCAGTAAAACTAATCGACTGGCTATTGGAATTGGCATGATGCCGCGAGGAGAGGTTGGACTAATCTTTGCTGCCATTGGCAAGAGTCTTGGCGTTATTGATGATGCATTATTTGCTGCCATTGTGCTTATGATCATCATAACCACATTACTGGCGCCACCATTATTGCGCTGGAGACTTCTGAGTGAGTCTTCAGCTGCGAATCAAAATGCTACTTTGTAGGTGGACATCGAAATGATAAAGCGAAAAACATCACCATATAAACAGTTGATAGCGATTTGTTTGCTGACGCTGTTATCACTTAATGTTAAATCTGAAGATATTGGCTCACAGCAATATATGCAGAACTGTATGGTCTGCCATGCAGATGATGGCAGCGGGGCTATGCCAGGTGTTTCTGACTTAACAGAGATGCGTACATGGGCATCAATGCCTGAGAACGAATTATTAGCTCGCTTGAAGAAAGGAATTCAAAAAGCAGATGATTCTATCTCAATGCCTCCAAAAGGAGGCAATCCTGAATTATCAGATGATGACATGAAAAAAATTATCATCTTTATGAAAGCTGAATTTTTAAATTAAAAGATAGATTAAACAAAAAGGAAATTACTATGAAGCATATCATTTCGTCGCTTGGGTTGGCAGTAACTATTATGACTGCCTCAAACACAATTATTGCAAGTCCTACTGTATATATACCCTTAGGTTCAGGCAATCAGGTTATCAAGGTGGATGCCGCAACAGATTCTATCGAGGCATCTTACTCAGATGTAATAAACGCTCATGGTTTAGTTGCAACACCTGATGGAGAATATCTGATTGCGGGTAGTTTAAAAGAAACTCCCCTTCAAAAAGGTCAGCCGAAAGATACACCTAACAGTAAACTGTATTTTATCCATCCGGCTCATGGTCACGTGATGTCAACGATTGATGTGGCAGGCTGGACGCATCACCAGGCAATAACTCCTGATGGTAAATATGTTCTTTCTACGCATGGTATGCGAGGTTATATCAGTGTGGCTGATGTTGAAGAAAACAAGATTGTGGCAACAGTCAAAACAGGTAAAGTACCGAATTACACTTTAATAAGCGGTGATGGTGCTAAGGCGTATGTTAGTAACACGGGTGATAATTCTATAACAGAAGTAAATTTAAAAACATTTAAAATAATACGCAAACTTGAATCAGGTCCTGCGCCAGAACACATGGTCTTTTCATCGGATGAGAAAATGATTTTTGTAACCAATCCACGAGTAGGAAAGGTTGCTGTCGTTTCAGTAAAGACTGGTCAATTAATTAAGAGCTACTCAATTGGTAAAGCCGTACATGGGCTCGATATAGGTGATGATGGTAAAACATTATTTGTAAGCAGTAAAAAAGAAAACAAGTTAGTGGCAGTGGATACAGTGACTGGTAAGAAACGTGAACTGTCATTATCGCCGGCCCCATATCATCTGAACACAATTAAAGGTACTGGAAAGGTTTATCTATCAAGCCGAAAAAAACCAATTATCTGGGTAGTCGATCAGAAACAGATGAAAGTAGTTAACATAATTAAATTACCTGCTGGTGAAGGTCATCAAATGGCTATTGTTCCATAGGCCACATCACAGACTACTGTGGTTATCATTTAAAATGTCTGAATAAGGGTGTATACGATGAAAAGTCAAATTTCTAAAATTATTGGATTATTAATATTAGTACTTAGTATACAGCCGGTATATTCAGCAAATTATAAATATAGCACGGTAAAAAATGGTGTCGCTTTATATCTAGGGGTGCTGCCTGCTGAAATGATTGGTGGTCATAAATCTCAATCTATGCATGGCGGTATTCCAGCTGGAATGTTCAAGTATCATGTTGCCGTGGCACTATTTGATGACAATACAGGCGAAAGACTCAGAGGTGTACGTATTGCCACTAAATTATTAGATTCAAAAAACAAACCAATCAGTGTCTCTAAAAAGCTTGAGGTCATGCACATCAATAATAATCTTCTTTATGGAAATTATTTTTCAGTTAATAAAATAGGTGAGACTTATAAAATTATGCTGTCTATTGAATTCCGAGATAATCAATATGAAAATTTCGAAGTTATCATAGATTATCCTTTTGTTCATATCTAGGAAGATGATGATAACTTTGAACATGAAGTACATTGTCACAGGCAGGCCAATTATCTGTTTATTGGCGATTGTTATTTTATTGCTCCCGTCAATACCTGTATTTGCCGATGCATCTGTTTTACGAGATGTCGAAGGAAATGAACGATCGATAAATGATTACCTTAAAAAAGGTAAATGGCTGGTGGTTATGGTTTGGGCTTCAGATTGTTTTATTTGTAATAAGGAGGCTAAACATTATGTTGATTTACATAATCGGCGTAAGAATAAAGATCTTGAGATATTAGGACTCTCCATTGATGGTTGGAGCAATAAAACCGATGCCATTCAATTTATTAAAAGACATAATATAACGTTTCCTAATTTAATCGGTGAGAATGTGTATATCAGTGAGTTGTACACAAAGTTAAGCGGACAGTTTCTTACAGGAACACCTGCATTTCTTGTTTTTGATCAAAGCGGAGAATTACTAGCTGTACAGATCGGTGCTGTTCCAACTTCTGATATTGAACAATTTATAAAAGATAATTCTCAGGATACAAAAAATAAAAACTAAAAGCATAGCGATGCTGAACAAGGTAAGGATTAATAGTATGAATGAGTATGCATACGGTATGTGGGTTGTTATGGCATTTAATGTTGGATTGTTTCTGTTTTTTATTCTTAGCTTTATTAAACCAAAGATTAAGATTGAATGGAGAAATATGGGTATTGTGACCGCATTTCTGGTTGCGTTATTCACTGAAATGTACGGATTCCCATTGACCATTTATCTGCTCACCGGATGGCTTGGAGATGCCTATCCAGTGCTTCAGCCATTTAATCATAAACACGGTCATCTCTGGGTTGTCATTTTCGGTGGTTCAACTCTGGCCTGGGCGCTTGTAATGGCAGTTAGTATTGTTTTTCTACTTGCTGGTTACAACTTAATGTCAAAAGGCTGGAACAAAATACATGCAGCTCATGGTCAACTGGTTACAGATGGCGTTTATAGCTATGTTCGACACCCACAATATACAGGATTATTTTTATTAATCATTGGTTTCCTTATTCAGTGGCCGACATTACTTACCATTATTATGGCTCCAATACTGCTTTATGCCTATAGAAAACTTGCATTAACAGAAGAAATGAAAATGAACGAGCAATTTTCTCAGGGATATAAAGAATACGCTCATGATTTACCAGCTTTTATCCCTCCTTTTAATAAATGGAAAGAATTTATGACAGTTGCTTCTTGAGAATGCATATACATTTCTAAATTTAATCATGTATTACTTTAAAGGAGATTTAAATGGATGACTGGTTATCATTTCTGATTTTTGCGGGGCTGTTTTATTTCATGATGCGTTACGGTTGTGGTGCACATATGATTCATGGTCATAAGCATGGCCAAAATGAAGACTCCGCACTAAAACACATCGATCCTGTCTGTGGTATGGAAGTAGACAGTAGTAAAGGTTATGGAAAAATGCATAAAGATACACTCTATCGTTTTTGCTCTCGAGACTGTCTGGACAAGTTTGAAGAGCAACCCAATAAATATTTATCACAAACTGATATTAATGAGGTGAATCGATGAATACTCAACTCTCTTTAAAGGCAACGGGTAATGCAAGTAGTCTTTTTTTGGCGATTAGCTACAGTCTCTGTGTTGGATTTGACTTACTGTTCCCTGAACATGCGATGTATCAGGCCTGGGAGAAATTATTACCAGGCTTTGAATGGATAAGCTGGAAAAGCTATTTCATTGGTTTGATCGAATCTTATGGTTATGGGTGGTTTTTTGCACTTATATGGATACCGCTTTATAACGTTTTTTCTGCACGTGAAACAACTGGATAAAAAAACGATTAAAGAATATCGATTAATTATTGGTTCGTTGTTTATACAAAGAGAAGTCGTAAATTATTCTACAGTCAGGCACTACAATAATATGAAAAAAAAGATCGTTATCATTGGCAATGGGTTTGCATCATTATTCTTTATCCAATATTTCCTGTTATCACCTGTTTATCCATTCTTTGCCTGGATTAGCCGGAGGATTTATTCAAATGTGGATATTACGGTGATTGGCAACGGAAAATTTATCTATTTTCCCGCAATTCCGGAATTTATTACAGGAAAGAAAAATCGCGAGAAAATTACAGTTGATATTCGGCCGTATCTTAATAGACGAAATATAAAGCATGTTGAAGCAATAGTGACAGATATACAGGATGGTGGGCGAACGGTTATCACAGATAAGGGTGTCATCAAAAATGATGCCTTGTTTCTGGGAATAGGCCCGTCTTTTTTCAAGGATGATATTCCAGGTACCAGGGAGCATACATATTCACCTTGCGATGGTCCAGAAAGTATGGAGGCTTTTATTCAAAAACTTGATTCACTGAAGTCTGGTGCTATCTACCTGGGATTCAAAATCAACAAAATGGATGGCTTTGTCTCCGGGCGGGCAGGCCAAATGTATGAATGTGCCTGTCTGTTAGATCATGCTTTAAAGGAAAAAGGAGTTCGGGATAAATTCAAAATTCATTTTTTCTCATCAAACCTCAGTAAGGATGATAAGGGAATGATAACTGACAGATTGCATGAGCGAGAGATAATACTGGAATATGGTTACGAACCTGCCGAATTTGTTAAAGGCGGCATGCTTGATGAGGACGGTGGTTTTCGTGAAGCTGATTTAATACTGTTTTCGCCTGGAATAACGGGATCCGAACTAGTGAAAAAATCGTGTTTGCCAGTTTCTAAAGGTGGCCAGGTTGATGTTGATAAATACGGCCAGGTCAAAGGCCTGGAAAATGTATTTGCATCAGGCGACTGTGCAAGCCATGAAAATCCACCACCGTGGGTTCCGCATCAGGCTCATATGGCCCAGCTACGCTCACAGGCAGCAGCTAAAAATATGCAGGCTATTCTAAGTGGCGAACGACCTCAGTCTACGTATCGATTTGAGCTGTCCTGTATTATGAATATGGAAAATGATGCAATGTGGATGCATATGGCGAGTGATGATAAACCACCATTCTGGAATCTTTTCCCCCGTCGCTCAAAAAAATTAATTGCCGTTAAAAACTTGTTTGAACGTTTGTATCTTTTTTATCTCAGGTATTTATGAGTATCATGTTTAGTAATGACAAACCAGTATCGTCCGTTAATAGGTTGCTTTTACACAGTAGACAGCAGCAGACTGAAATGCACGGATATTATTGCAATCAATTTCTACTAACCAATGACAGCAGTAAAAACAAATTACTTTAAGACAATGAAGGGTATTTAATGACATTTTTTATTGAGGGTCGATCCAAACATGAACTGATGCCACTAGAAAGACTATTTGACAAACGATTAGTCAATAAAGCAGGGCAGGTTAATTCATTGCACACAGTTGATCAAAAAGAATGGCCTGAAAAAGCTAAAAACCAGAAAAATAATATAAATCTAATAAATAAATCCTATCATTCAATAATAAATAGCACGGATGAAATCAAAGTTGTATATGCCGAACAAATAATGACTTTTCCTGTGGAGTCTCTTATGAATGACAGTACTCTTCTTGAAGCAACAGAAATATTTAAGAAATATAAATTTAGACACCTCCCAGTTGTTTCCTCGACCGGCAAAATATTGGGTATGGTGTCAGATAGAGATATTTTAAAGACAATAGGTAACTTCTGCGACACGACTAATATTAATCTTTCACAAATAAAAGACAATATTAAAGTAGAGAGCATCATGATTAATGAAGTTCTAACTGCAAATATAAAAACTGACATTCGTTATATTGCTCTTCTCTTTATTGAAAACCGTATTGGATCTATCCCAATAATGCATGAGGGATCCTTAGTTGGAATTATTACAAGAAGTGACATATTAAAATCTATCACAAATCATTATGAAATTGAGTTATGGACATAACAGAGTCAAGAGGTGGTTATGAAAAATAATATTAAAGTACGTGACCCTGTATGTGAAATGAATGTATCACCAGGTAATTTTGATTATAAGTATATCGGTAATAATTATTCGTTTTGTTCAAAGCAATGTTATGACAGGTTTATTGCTAATCCACATCTATATATTGGTCAGCCGGGTAAACCCTCAGCAAAACAACAAGGTAAAACCATTCTAAAATGCAGAACATTGAAGCTTGATAGAAATATTCCTGATGATATTTCCAGAGAATTACAGCTTGCCCTAAATAAAATGATGGGTATTAAAGAAATAGTTATAGACAATAATATTATTCGCATAACCTATGACTTATTAGAGGCAACAGCAGAACAAATAGAAAATGTTATTTCTGAAACAAATGAAAAACTATCATCCAACTGGATAGATAAGATAATTAGTGCCTTCATCCATTATGCAGAAGAAACAGAGCTTGATAACCTGGAGGAGCAGCATTCGACACATAAAGGTCATTGTTAATATGGAGCTGTTAGGAATGGCCAGTACTATGCGATCGTATAAAGCAGTCGTTAATACTATGATGGTAGTTTTAAAGTGTCAGAATTAAAATTTGAGGTAGTGAATTCGCCATCAGGTAACTTTATTCATCCATTACACTCCGCATTATCTGAATATAACCGTTCACATAATGCTTTTAGCGATATCAAACCTCTGGGGGTATGTGTAAATCATCCTGAAGGTCACACGCTTGGAGCAATCTATGGTTGGCTGGAGTGGGGGTGGCTTTTTATTAATCTGCTGTGGGTTGATGAGTCCAGGCGTGGCCAGGGTATTGGCAGTGAGTTATTGAAAATGCTAGAGCAACAAGCTGTTAAGCTAGGTGTAACCAGGGCTTATCTAGAAACAGGGTGCTTCCAGGCGCCGGAATTTTATATAAAACAGGGATATAAAGTTATTACTAGAATGCCTATTCAATCAGATGATGGGCACGAGTTCGTCAAACTAACGATGCAGAAAGCCAGAATTGCATAAAAATGAAGAAAATCACAATAATTCTGTAAATAAAACGAGGAATTGTGTAATTGCTTTGTTTCTAAAGTCTCTATAATTAAATACAACAAATCATTGGACTCAAAGAGTATTTAAATCAATATGTTCAACCGAGCAACTAAAAAGATCGTGATAGTGCTTACTCTGATCACCTGGATGTTTCAGGTATCAGTGTCACTTGCGTCAGATCATAATGCTCTTCCAAATGAACAAACTCAGGTCGCTTCTCAGTTTCATGGTAGTGATATTAAATTCAATCAAGATGGCGATAATAACGCTTGCCACTCTGATAACGCCCAAAGCTGTAATGATGGCTACTGTGCCAGTTGCTTATTTGTTGCAACACAAGACTTAAATACTCATCTAAGTAATACTAAATCTATCCCCACTGATAACTATTTACCAAATTCACTTCTTTCTCATCCTTCTTCTTTTTATCGACCTCCTCAAATTAGCTAAACCTCTCTGGCGTCCTGCTTAATATCTTTAAGGGCTGCCAATCTATTTTTGTTTATAAGCTAAGTTTAATGGTGCTTTAAATACCGTTATTGATATCAATACAGATTTGTATTGAATAATGAGGATAAAACAATGTCTCAAAAATTAATAAAGTTTGAAGATAAAACAGTTAATCAACCGCGTCGTCGTTTTGTACAAGGCGTTGCTATGGGGTCAGTGGCGCTTGGGATGGGAATGATTCCAGAAGTATTATTGGCAAACTCTATGAAAAATGGGCCACAAACTTTAAGCGGAAATGAATTCGACTTAAAGATTGGGCAGCAAACTGTAAATTTAACAGGTTCTAACAGTATAGCAACTACCGTAAATGGCAGTCTGCCGGCACCGGTATTACGATGGAAAGAGGGTGATGATATCACCTTGAGAGTAAATAATACTTTGTCAGAAGACAGTTCAATACACTGGCATGGTTTAATTTTACCCGCTGCTATGGATGGTGTTCCAAATATAAGTGAAGGTTTTACTGGTATAAAGCCAGGTGAAACATTTACCTATAATTTTCCAGCTATTCAATCCGGCACTTACTGGTATCACAGTCATTCCGGTTTCCAGGAACAAACCGGAATTTATGGTGCCATCGTCATAGACCCAAAAGAACCAGAACCATTTGAATACGATCAGGACTACGTCGTTATGTTGTCTGACTGGAGCGATGAAAATCCGTCAAATGTTTATGCCAAACTTAAAAAAATGAGTCACTACTATAACTTTCGTGAACGTACAGCCGGCGATGTTTACAGCGATATAAAGAAAGATGGTCTTTCTAAGACCTGGGATAAGCGTTCTATGTGGAACAGAATGCGAATGAGTGATACCGATATTTCAGATGTCACAGGATACACATACACTTTCTTAATGAATGGACAAAACCCAGCGACTGGCTGGACAGGTCTATTCAAACCCGGAGAAAAAATTCGATTACGTTTTATTAATGCTGCTGCAATGACCTTTTTTGATGTTCGTATTCCTGGCTTAAAAATGACAGTAGTCGCTGCAGATGGACAGTTAGTAAAACCTGTATCCATTGATGAGTTTCGAATTGGTGTGGCAGAAACTTATGATGTCATTGTCGAGCCAGAAGACAATAAGGCTTATTCAGTATTTGCACAGGCCATTGACCGAACAGGTTATGCACGAGGTACGTTAACACCAGATCCTGAAATGAAAGCGATAATTCCAGCTATGGATCCAGCGCCTTTCTTAGTCCATCGTGATATGGGTATGAATATGTCAGGCATGAATCATTCAGGTCACGACATGAATGAAAAGAAGAATTCAACTAAGCGTGATATGTCAGCAATGGATCATAGTCAACATAATATGAAACGCCCACCTAAAGGTGACATGAAGGGAATGGACCATAGTGGGCATAATATGTCTTCTGGAATGAAACACTCTGAACATGTCGTTGATACTAGCGGCAAAGCAGGTTATGGCAGTGCACGAAAAATTAAACATGCTGAAACTGAATTCGGGCCTCATGTTGATATGCGCTCTGAATCGCCTCAATACAGGCTTAATGAACCCGGTATCGGATTAGAAAATAATGGACGAAAAGTCTTAACGTATTCTGATCTTAAAAATTATTATCCGACACCAGACAAACGTGAACCATCACGTGAGATTGATTTGCATTTAACTGGCAACATGAGTCGTTATATGTGGTCAATCAATGGCGTCAAATTTGCAGATGCTGATCCAATTCAACTCAAATACGGCGAGAGAGTACGTTTTAATCTGGTTAATGACACGATGATGAATCACCCGGTTCATTTGCATGGCATGTGGAGTGATTTGGAAACCGGTGATCCGGATTTTATTCCAAGAAAGCACACCATTATCGTCCCACCCGGTGGAAAAGTCAGTTATCTGGTAACAGCAGATGCGAAAGGCGGCTGGGCTTATCACTGTCACTTGCTCTATCACATGATGGGTATGTTCCGTAAAGTTGAAGTGGTATAACAGGAGACAAATCATGAAAAAATTAATTGTAATTTCTGCATTTTTATTAAGTCTCACTAATCAGTCATTTGCTGCAATGGAAGATGATCCTGTTTTGACAAAGTTCATGCTGAATGAATTCGAAACCAGTGATGAAGCTGAAAACCCATTTACTTGGAATGCTCAGTTATGGATAGGTAAAGACCTGAACAAATTCTGGATCAAAACAGAAGGCGAGCAGGAAGATGGGCGCACAGAAGAAAGTGAAGTGCAGCTTTTATACAGTAAAGCCATCGCGCCTTATTGGGACATACAAATGGGAGTACGACGAGACAATCGTAATGATATTGATCGTGACTGGCTTGTAATTGGTTACGAAGGACTGGCGCCATACTTCTTTGAAATTGATACAGCACTATTTTTAGGAAAGTCAGGTCAAGCCGCTTTACGACTTGAAGCAGAATACGAACTGATACTGACGCAAAAACTGGTTCTCAGTCCTGAGGTTGAAGTCAATATTTATGCCGAAGAAGATAGTGAGAGAAGCACCGGTGCTGGTCTGAGCAATATTGAAGCAGGTGTGCGATTACGGTATGAAATCAGGCGGGAATTCGCGCCCTATATCGGTGTAACCTGGAATAGTTTATACGGTGATACAGCAGATATTGCAAAAACAAGTGGCGATGAAGCCAGCAATACATCGGTTGTTATTGGTATACGTGCCTGGTTTTAAACTTACATAATCTTCAAAAGTGGAGACCCACATTTGTGGGTCTCATTTAATGAAGAGGGATTAATGAGATGAAACAATATTTACTATTGATAGGTATCGCAATCACTGTAGCTGGATGTTCAGAATCTGACACCAGCAAAGACGCTGAAAAAAAACATACAACAGAGTCTCAGCATATGAATGATGCTGTACCTCACAATGAAATGAATAGAAAAATGAACTTTGCACAGATAACTAGAGGTGGAAAAGTATATCAACAAAACTGTATGTCTTGTCATGGAATAAATGCAGAAGGTCATACAACCTGGCGGAAACGTGACAGTGAAGGTAAACATCCAGCACCGCCTTTAAATGGTACAGGTCATGCGTGGCATCACTCTAATAAGGTGAACAAAAACACCATCAGAAATGGCACAAAACACATTGGCGGTAATATGCCGGCATGGAAAGACAAACTTACCGAACAAGAGATTGAGGATGTAATTGCCTGGTTTCAATCAAAATGGTCAGACAGGGTCTACTGGACCTGGTATGAAAAAGTTGAAAACAAGAAATAAGTATGTTTTTAATTATCGAAATTTAATAAAACAGGCTGAATTCAAGTGAAATCAATAATAAATAACAATTATAAATTACTATTAGCATTGCTTTTTTCATTATTTCTTTTAACTGGCTTATTCGGATGCAGTTCTTATCATTCACAAGGAAACCACAAACATTTTTCATCCAATTCATTACCAGAGAAAATGGATTATTCTTTATCGAATTCTTCGTGTCATTCCTCCATAGTGACATTCATTATGAACAATAAACCGCTATTGATTACGTCGGATGAAATACAGGCATTAAAGTCATTCGATGACTCAGAACAATCACTGCTATCTTTTTGTCAAAATACGTTAAGTTTTAAATATAGCCAAAGCACTAATGTATTGACCATAGATAATGAGAGACATTCATATGCGCCACGAATTGGGGTGTGATTTCTAAATAATCACCCAGTTAAGTAATATTTTATTAAAACTCAATTGAAATTAAGTTTAACTTATCACTAAATAATATTTTTATTATTACAAAATTAATTAGGTAAAATAATGTTTGAAATTATCCCAAACTGGCACCCCATATTTGTACACTTTACTGTGTCTACATTAAGCCTGTCATCAATCTTTTTTGTGCTCTCGTACATCATGCGCTCACATCCGCAAAATAGTAATATCAGAAAGTTTGCCGAATGGAATTTATGGATAGGCAGCGTTTTCACGATACTGACGGTGATCGCAGGATGGATTGCATATAACAGCGTGGCTCATGACACACCTTCACATGAAGCAATGACAGTTCATCGTAACTGGGCGCTGGCCACGGCAGGCGTATTTATCGTTTTAGCGCTGTGGTTAGCTTATAAAATTAGAAAACACCATAAGATCAATATCAGTTTTATTTTTATCATAGTTATTGCATTCGGCATGCTTGGCACAACGGCATGGAGAGGAGGTGAGGCCGTCTACCGCTATGGACTTGGTGTTATGTCTTTACCTGCTGTAGAAAATGGTGCAGAAGGTCACGCACACGAACATGCTGGACAAAGCAGTCATGCAGATGGAAATGAAGTGGTCAAAATGCCGATGGATTTGAATTCATCTGCCAATGAGATGCCACATAACAATCAAAGCGATAATCATGCAAACCACAAGCACTAAGGTTTAGTTGAAGAGTCGCAAACAGTTTTGCCCTTTTCCAGAGTTTTTATTAATTGCTTTTTCTCTGGTTAAGGGCAATTTATTCGCCGGTAAAGATATGAGTTAAGAACACCTTTACTAAATGTTTTTATTCAAGTTAAACAGCTAAAGGCGAGCTTAATAGTAGATAAGAATAACTTACACACAACTATTAAATTCATAAGTAAATGAAAAATATACTATACTCACTGAGTCTTTTATTAACAGAGCTAAATATCTACATATTAGATGTCCCTAATATGAAATGCCGTAAATGCATATGAGTAATTGAATCGACTCTAACTAACCTAGGGGATGTGGATGTTATATCCATAACATTAGAACAGCATCAGGTTGTTATTAGCTCATCACGCTCTGCTAATGATATTATTCATACGATGACTATTGCTGGCTACCCATCGACACTAAAATAAAATGAAGAAATTGCCTTGAAAATCTACATCAAAAATATGGTTTGTGATCGATGCAATCTTGCTATTGCTTCTTTATTAGAAGAAATGGATATCATGCCAATCTCAATTGAATTGGGAAAGGTAGATTTTGGTGAAAGAACTCTAACTAAGGATATAATTGACGAGTTAGAATCAAAATTACTTAAGCTTGGTTTTGAACTATTAGATGATAAAAAAAGTCAGCTTATCGATAAAATAAAAACCGCTATTATCGAAATAGTACACAGACAGGAAACCCTTCAGAAAACCAAACTATCCGATTACCTTAAGTCTCAGATAAATTATGACTACAATCATATCAGCCATATTTTTTCGAGTCTTGAAGGTATAACGATTGAACAATATTTCATCAATCAGAAAATAGAAAAAGCAAAAGAATTACTAGTTTATGGTGAAATAACGGCAACGGAAATAGCTTATCAATTAGGTTATAGTAGCTTGGCTCATTTAAGTGGCCAGTTTAAAAAAAATACAGGAATGACACCGAGCCAATTCAAGAAACTAAATGATGCGCAATTAAGGAAGCCACTGGACAAAGTATAGAGATATACAAACAATATGATGTTCTTAAATAATAGAAACCATAAAATAATCTTAGGATTTATCTTAGTTGTTTTATTTCTATTCCTCTACAGTTATGTAGAGCTATCTGGCTTAACAACGTATCTCGACACGACAGAATCATTGCAATCAGTTATTAACGACCTCGGTAGATGGGGACCTTTTTCAATTATTATACTTATTGCTGGGGCCGTTGTAATGAGTCCTATTCCTAGTGCACCCATCGCTATCACATCAGGTTTTATCTATGGACACACTTGGGGAACAGTCTATGTATTAATCGGCGCAGAATTAGGTGCCATAATTGCATTTTGTATCGCACGATTACTAGGCTATGAAATTATTCAAAATAAATTTGGCGAACGGATTAATATTAGATGGTTAACTTCAACGAAACATATGATGTTGGCAGTTTGTATCTCTCGATTAATTCCTTTTATATCCTTTGATGTTGTTAGTTATGCCGCAGGACTCACTAAATTAAGTTACTTGCAGTTTGCCATTGCCACTTTAATAGGTATTATTCCTGCCAGTTTCTTGTTAGCTCATTTTGGTAGTGAAATGATGGTAAGTGATCTCAATCAAATAATGTTAACGATAGCTATTCTGGGTTTAGTAACTATAACCCCATTAGTAAGCTTGATATTAAAAACCATTAAATCAAAGTCACTATGAACAATAATATAGAAGTAAGAAGAAACAAAATTAGATCCAAAGTTTACGTTAAAGAGAGCTTGATCCATGGTCATGGGTTATTTGCACGCGAAAATATTAAATCTGAAGAGATCATAGGACACGTTAAAGGAAAACGAACGGATGTTAATGGGCCTTATGTACTATGGGTTGATGATCAGATTGGTATTGATGTGAGCTGTCATCTACGATTTATTAATCATTCTGATTATCCTAATGCCTGTTATTACGATTCACTTGAGGTCATAGCCACCAGGGACATAAAAAAAGACGAAGAGATCACACATGATTATGGTGCTGGTCTATAAAACTTTAATATTATTTCTAATGATGCAATCTAAAGAATAAACGAGGAAGTACGATGAAAATTATATTTACATTCTTTACTGTCTTACTGTTCAGTATAGAACCTGCTTTAGCAGAAAAAGCTGACTGGAGCATAGCAAAAGAAACTCATGCTAAAGAAAAGGACATTGCAGTCTATTACAGTAAGTCATGCGGGTGCTGTAAAAAGTGGATGAGTCATTTAAAAACACAAGGTTTTAAAGTGAGTCCGAAACCCGTTCCAAATCTTCAACAGATAAAAAAGAAACAGGGCATAGCAGGTGAATACTCATCGTGTCATACCGCCTTTATTGGTGATTACATTATTGAAGGTCATGTGCCAGCTGATGATATTAAACGTTTACTTAAAGACAAGCCTGATATTAAAGGCTTGTCTGTTCCAGCAATGCCAGTAGGTACACCTGGTATGGAGCATGGCGGTAGAAAGGATCCTTTTTATGTCATAACACTTCCGCATAAAGGTGAACCTGAAATTTTCCATTACTACAAAAAATATTGATTGTATTGTGACTGATGATCATGATTTTAGCTCTATCAAAAATCAGATAATTTTAACTTCAAATAAAAAAGCTCTTAGTTAA
>Ga0316205_10001178_pt1 | contig 35867 bp, 42 predicted proteins | sample 3monthpyrite_MG_FD_204941 | JGI IMG/M metagenome (GOLD analysis project Ga0316205, IMG submission 204941) | Microbial mat bacterial communities from mineral coupon in-situ incubated in ocean water Damariscotta River, Maine, United States -... | ecosystem: Environmental > Aquatic > Marine >...
CAACACCGGCTTGAATTGATGATCCATGATACTGTTTAACCTCCTGAGTTTCTATATCTTTAGTCACTATACACCAGATACGAGTAGCGTAGTCTAGTAGGTTATCTGCTTCTATATCAAATACTAAACTAGACATATAATTAACGAGCTAACAAGTATAACTAACAAAAAAATCGGCTTATCATTGGGGCTAGGGCTCCCTTGATGATGTATCACTTCCCCACACGTTGTACACTGATATTCATTTATGCTTTGAATACTACTGCAGAGACTAACACACTTTACATAATGCCAAGAGTGCGGACAAAAGAACATTTTAATTTTAGAACTCATTCCTAACTACCCCCTTCACTAACCTTGATTAGATTATACCATACCTCTTCAACCCCTTCTCTACCTCCTCCGTTAAAGATATGATCTGCTATATTATCATTAACATTTACCTGATCGTCTTCTACTAGAAGATCATAGATTTGGGTTCGAGTTGGTTTAGTTAACCAAACACTTACGAAGTAATCCCCTTCTTGATCATAAAGATTATGTTCCCTAGTGAGAACCCACAGTTTAGAACTCATTTCTCTCTCCTTCCTGTGCTACAAAGTCAGTCTTAGTCATACGTCCTGTCTCATCATCGAATTTAAGATAGTCTGAGGCACCTGTCCGTCCTGTGAATCTACATTTAAGGACGTGCAACTGGGACGTATTTCGTTCTGGTTCTGTTTCTGCTTGTTGATTTCTACTAAGAGCATAGACGCTATTACTAAGCTGCTTAATGCTCCCGCTCCCACGCAAATCGTCAAGACAAGGTACAGCCCCTTCTTCGAAACTAACACCACCACCTACCTTGCGTAGATGGACTACTAATCCTATCCATATGCCTAACTCCTGAGTAAGTTTTTTAAGTTTAGTCATTATACTATCTATTCGTTCTCGTTCTCCGCCTTGATCAGCAAATTCAGATACCACAATACTAAGATGGTCAAGAAAGATGTACTTAACACCCAGACCCCTAGCCATGAACTTGATCTTTGAAACAAGGGAATCGTCATCAACGGAACCAAAGTGGTCATAGTAATGTAACCTATCAGTACCAGACGTGGCCAACCATGCTTCATACTTCTCCTCCTCTGTAACAGTTTCCCGTACATCAGGTAGTTGGTATCTCTTATTGAGATGTAAGGCCATCATTGCCTCTACAGAGTCCTCCAGTGGCTCCTCAAGGGCTATAATACCTATAGGCCTAGTGGTTGTATCAAGTAGGTGTTTCTGTAGCTCACGTAGGAGCTGAGTCTTACCCATACCACTACCAGAAGTCCAAGTGTCTAGCTCTCCTAAACGTATACCGTAGGTCTTCTTATTCATATCATCCCAACCATCAGGATAAGCTACTGATTCTACTATCTCTCTATTATTAATCTTATCCCATGTATCTTTACCAGATACAATACCATCAGGTCTAATGATCATAGCGTTATTCAGGGCTGAGTAGAACTCATCTGCTTTCCCCTCTAATAACATAGCATTAGGATCATTCTCTGAATAAGACATCACCTTTAAAGATCCGGGTGATAAGAGAGTTTTAACCTCCTCTACAAACTTAGTTCCCGGTTCATCTTGGTCAGGTGCAAGTACGATAGTATCGAATCTTTCTAACCATTCAATCCTACTCTTGATAGCCTCTATATTAGCACCATCTGGCAGTGAGCAGACACGATAGTTCTTACCTTTCATCATGAACATCTGCCATGCAGCCATGGCGTCATCTTCACCTTCAGTAATAACTAACATCCGACCACTATTACCACATACTCTCTGACCAAAGAAGTCCTTATCTTTACCAGAACCTATATGATCAAACCACTTCTTCTCACCATAATTAGTTCTGAACTTAGTCTTATATCCTACCGCAGCACCTCGACTGAATGTAGGGTAATGCCAGCTACGTACCTCACCAGATGCACCATCAATCTCTACCTTGACATCGTACTTACTGGTAGCTTCTTGTGATAAACCTCTGTGTGGTATAGCTAGGCTAGGTAGTTGATCTACCTTCTCTTTCTTTATCCTGACCTTCTCTGGGTCTTTTTCTGATTTCTTCTGTGTCACCTTCCCTCCATCTTCTTGGTTTTCTGAATAAGGGTCTTTCTCATACTGTTTACATACGTAACAGAACCCGTTATAACTACTATCATCTTCTTCATATACTGCTAATCCATCAGATGAAGTACACTTCTTACAAGCTATATGTTCTACTAGTTCTCCCATATAGGATGGCTTACCTCCATAGGTAATATGTTATGTAGTAATTCATTAGTGTAGAATAACTCATCATAGATACCTAGCAATATCTCACTTATAAATATCAGTTGAGCTACCACTACAAAAATAGTACCTAATATAAGACTCCACTTAGCAGCCGTCTTTAGTATCCGCCACCAATCCAGAGTAATCAAATGCTTCATCTCTATTCTCCGCTTTATCATTAAAATCTAAAGGCGTCTCTCGGTCTTTGTCCTCATATACTTCAAAGGGACATAGACTATTATGGCATACTTGTACACCATCACCTGTCTTAAGACTTACAGGGATATACTCTTGACAGTACTCGCATAGTTGCATCTCTACTTCATCTTCATCACTTGTACTATTCATTTTATTTACCTATATATTTTTTAAGGTTTTCTTTTAAGTCATTACGAGCTATGCCATAGGCCTGTTCAGGTGTTAGGTCAGCCCTAAACTCAGGTGTAAACGTTCTCTGAGGGAGTAACTCATCTACCAATACATCACAAATGACATACTCTTTAAATAATAACTCTACTACTTTATTTTGTACGTCCATTTTATCGCTCCCAAATACCAGACTCGATCACCTTATTACTCTTAAGTGAGTCTGCATCTTTAATATAATATATCCACGCAGTACCATAAGAGGTTTCAATCTCTTTACGGTTATAGAAATGAGGATACCCTTCAAGACGATCTAATCGTTTAAATGTAGGATCATCTACTTTATACACTTCACCACAGATAGAGGTTGAACCCCCTTCCTTAATAGCTGGGAAGCCACCTAAACCATACATAGTGTACTCTTCTGCTGTCTTCTGTTCACCTAATAATTCAGAAGTATGTAATAGGTGGTGGTTGTGGAAGTTTTTCTTTAAGGAACCATATACCATTACTAGGTATTCTGTATCCTTTTGTTCCTCTTTTACATCTTGGACAATATTTTCTCTCATAAGTTCAATCCTATTCAATATTTATTATTAGTAGTCTTTTTTAGAAAGATGTTCGTAGTCTTGCAGACCTTCTAAGAGTCTGTTCAAATCGAGCCTGTGCTTGATCTATTCTCCTCTGATACTCTTCTTTAGCTTTCTTCTTACCCTTCTCACTACGTAAATCCTTCTCCTTATAAGATAAGCCATCTTTAGTAAGAGATGTATGTTTAGTCCTAGTAAGATCACCTAGGTCTGCTTTAGTAATAGTATAAGTGTGTAGTAGGTTCTCTGTCTTACTACTTCGAGCTTTAACCAAAGGCTCGATACCGTACCACTCAGCAAAATCAGCTAGACTATAACCTTCTAATCTGTGCTGACCTATAGAAACACCATTCCAACTATCCCCTACTGCATCTGAGAATGAAATAATAACAGTACGGGTAGATAAAAACGTATACCGTAATATTTCTAAGATTTGGTAGAAGATAAAAGGGCTATCCTCTTGTGTAATCTTAGTCTCTTTACCATACTTAGGGTACATCTCTCTACCCTCAGAGATTATATTTTTATTACTTACACTTAGGTTAAATACCTCAGAGATACCACAACACTGTCTACTCTGCTTACCTTCTAAAGTAATAGTGATGACACCATCATCTTTCTGTATTATTTTATTATATTTCATCTCACTGTTCCTCAATATATTTAGTAAACGCTGCTACATATTTCTCCAGCGTAGTACCTTCTAATCCCGGTGCTGTGTTGATCTCCAGAATATATGGCTTCTGTTCATGATCATTCCATATAACATCAACCGCTCCGAAATCAAGTCCACAAGACTGTACAGCAAGAATGCTGTTACTGCTAACGCTTGCAGGGCAATCAATACCGTCCCTACAATAAACCCAACCAGTATGCTTATTCCTGATCTTATAGTTAACATCATCGTTCTCTACCTCTCTTCGTTTACGTTTCTCCTGTATATCTATTACTTCACCTTGGAAGACATGCACTCTATACTCTGTCTTCTTCTTCTTATACTCTACAAATAGGGGGGCACGAGTCCAGTCTGCTGCCAGATCATTAGGACTCTCTACGTACTCTGCACCATCACCACTATGACCTCGTAGTTTATGACGGGCTACTATAGGGCAGCCCCACTCTTTAGCTACATTAGGGTTAGTAGTAAAACGTGGTATCTGTACCTCTCCACGTTCCAGATCCTGAAAGCCAAGTAATTTATTACCTACTCTTAAGACCTTATGAGGGTCGTTTAGAATAGATACCTCACGTCCGTACCAGTCAGGTAAGGCTCCGCTACCCCAATTAATAATTACATGGTTGTTACGTGGTAGATATCTACGATTAGGGTACACTTTAAAAGTACGTGTACCTCTCTCTCGAAGTCCTTCTGCTAACATAGTAGCTGACTGTGAACCCATCTTATATGGGTAGATTCTAAACTGTTTCATGACTTAAACTCCACTACGGTCTTTATAACCTGACCCAGCCATACAACCCCAATCAGAGAGATCGAGAGCACAGCTAGGGCAGATAGGCTTATGATCGTTAGTCCACTTAACATCAAATGCATTATCTGGGCTGATTGGTGCTTGACACATATCGCATCCATCTTGAGCTGCTCTTTGAAACGACTCCAGACTAATGTATCGTCCGTTTTCCCCCCTGTACTGTTTGAGGCATGAGGGAGCGTAAGGCTTTTTTTCAGCAGAGGACACCTCCGAGTCCCGTACTTGTTCTATAATCTTCTCTATATTATCCTTTGGCTTACCTACTCTATCCCGTAGATACTCTCTAACATCATCAGATAGTTTCCTTACTTCCTTACCCTTCTTATCCTCTCTGGCTTTCTTTGCAGCCTCTTCTCTAGCCTTACGTGCTTCTAATACCTTGTTATCGATATTCGGCAAGGATAGTATTTTCTTCTCTTCTTCCTTTTCTTCTTCCTTTTCTTCTTCCTTACCACCTACAGGCTCTTCATAAATCTTAGAGATCGTGTGACGTGATAGGTAGATCTCTATATTACCTGCCCTGTTATTACAGTAAGAGATCTCACCTTGTAAGACATCCTCATCTTTAGCTAAACTAATAGTGTCAGAGTCTACCTGATGTACAATAATATCACACCAAGGTTCTTCAGTTAAAGTACCAGAGATCTCACCTAGTGGGTCTTTATTACCATAATGTGTAGCCTTATGAACCCAGAAGTCAACAGTCTCACCTATCTCCAGACCGATACTTTCTAGTAGCTTTTTTGCCTTATCAGTCCGTCTACGATTAAGTCTAGCATTTTGACTTTCATTAGCTGGCTTGAAGTTAGTTGCAGCACGCTTAACCACAGGCTCTGCATATTTACTAAGAGCTTTTGTTGAGTACTCCATAGTCTTAAGGTCTAGAGTATGGAGGGTGTGTGTTTTAAGCAACACCATATCAACTATTTCCATCTTGTTACGAGAGGCAACCCAATTAATCATACCAGCCTCACTAGCAAATAAGACAGTAGTGTGTCCATCATATACATGCTTAACCTTTGCAGTAAAGAGTGGACGTTCCTCATTACGGAACATATTCACTGTGTTATTTTTAATGTCATGGTATACGATGGCATACGCACCATTAAGGCCTTTTACCGTCTCCTCTACTCCAACTTCATTGATGGAGTGGAAAACAGCATCACTGTCCACATCAAAAAGCTCACCGTCTTTTAATAGGTTACGGTGATTATTCAATGAGCCATTATGTACACCAATAATATTACCATGATGAAAAGGGTGTGCATTGACTGAATTAACAGCACCTCGGGTAGCCCAACGGTTATGTCCTACTACTAAGGTCTTATCAATCATACTGCCTAGTATCTTCTCTGCCTTACGGTGGTTGATGAAGTCCCAACCTGCAATAGCTGATTTAAACTTCTGTAAAGTACCATCACTATCTACTGTAAAGACGCCAGTACTGTCCTCGCCTCTTAAAGAGTCTACAACTAAAGCGTCTCTGATAAAGTTACGCTTTTCTCCAGCCATAACACCTTTACTATCACTTATTAAACCTATAATACCACACATTTTAAAGCTCCTCTTCGATATCTCTAATTATTCTAGCACGTTCTGCCATCGCTTGCATATGCTCTTCCATACCTCCGATAGCATATACTGTCTTCTTCTTATTAGTCTTCCGTAGCTTGATCAACCTTTTATAGTTCTCACTTTCTACGAATCTAGGGTTCTTCCTAGATATCGACCCCATATACTTATCGGAACTATTCCTTAAGTCTCCGGCGTATATCATATCTTGAAAGAGACGCATACCTTCTAAGATATCTCCTTCTACATCTGAATACTTAAACAGTTTCTGGATCATATCTTCAGAGAATATGTCACCGATAACAGACATATACCCTGCACCACTGATACCGGTAAGGATATCATAAGGATGACCATTATACTCACAGGCATATTTCTTCATAGCCATAAGTATATTGATCCACTCAAGGATAGCTTTTGAGTTTGTTGACCCTTCCATATGTCTGAACTCTAAAGACCCGAAAGAGAATAAAGCAGCTACATTAAGACCATAATATTTGGTCAGATACTTTAGACTACCTTGTATACGTCGAGCTACCTTACCATCCTCGTCGCCCTCAGCAAGCTCTAATACTTTAGATAAGCCTCCTAAGTGTTCTAAATGCTTTGTTGCATTATAGAAAGGTAGGCAATAGATATTCTCATGCCTATTATATCCGTGATTGTGATAACGATAGATAGGTTTCTCAATAATTAAATATAAACCTATAAGGTTTAATAAAGAACGTAATGTCATATCTCGAACGTCTAAATGTACATGTATTGATGTACGAACACTTTGAGATACTTTAAGATCTTTACCTACTTGCTCTAGGTTCTCCAAAGCAGTAACTAGGTCTAAACCCATCAGCGGTTCTGATAGTACAAACTCAGCCCCTCTTCTAAGTGAGCCATCTTCTACGACATTCCAATACTTAGGAGGTGTTATACGGTCAAGACGTACCCCTTCTACCTCAGACTCTACACCTACATAACAGCTTGGAAGGACTAATCGATCATCAGGTTTAAAAGTACGGACATCTGCGTACTTACCTGTTATTAAACTAACCTGCATCTTCAATACCTCCTATTGGCATAAATTGCGTTAAAGATTCCATCAAAAACTCAAATCCTGTAAATACTATAGCAGTGTTATTTGGCTTAACTTTACCTACTATGTCGTTGTTGTTACATCCTATTAAGATATCTTCAGAGTAACGATCAACGCTTAACCAGAACTTACCACTAATGGCTGCTGTAAATCTCTTACCTTTACGTATACGACTTAGGGCAGCATACGTATCATAATAAGAATTTTTACGTATTGCATCTAAGATTTTAGGTAAAGATATCGAAGGGTTATGTACTACTGGAAGATCCCCATTAACATAGGAGCAATGATATGAGTTGTTATTAATAGCCATATTATATTGACGCTCTGCACCCCTCTTAACATTTATAACTCTGTCATGATAGTTGTATAAACCAGACTTGATCGGTGTCAGGTCAATCTCAGACAGTTTAATGTCGATTAAAGCTTCAGAGTCCCAACTATTATAGTTTCCTCGTGATTTGGGCTTAAACACTTTAGCGAATCGTACCATTTTATCAGTACTATCACTTGTAAAAGTTTCAAATATCTGCTGTATAGATACAGGTGTAATTTTACCACCTAGTACAGCAAAAGCATAACCTCTCCGTAGGTATCTATCTAAATCACCTACTGCATAGTCTTCTGTTTTCATACCACCTCCAAGCCGTGAAGCTCAACCAACTCATTAGCTAGTTCTCGATTGCCTTCATTAATACACTCGATAACTTTATCACCAATATCACGAGTGATACGGAAACCGCCTAAATACCGATCCATAGCAGCCTCTACCTGATCATAAGCCCAATCAATGTGATCTCTCGACTGAATCCAGAAATTAGACAGAGTTCGATATTCAACACCATATTCTTTACTACGGTATGCTCCAGCCTTACCGTACAACTTACGACGTTCAACATCAGCATCCATTAACACAGAAGGAACACCCAGCACTAAGTCTAAGATTCGGATAAATGATGCTTTCTCATTCTCATCCTGTGTTACGTCTTCCAGAGATACGTGGATATGACCACCGCATGAACGTAAAGTCCCTACAGTTTCAGGATCAGGTGGTATATTATTATCCATAGTGTACGCATTCAAGTCCGGAGTACACCCAAATACTAAAGCCATAGGGTGTTCTAACTCCTTCTTAGGGTAATGAGCAGAGGCCTTAACTATAGTAGTAAGGTCATACTCTTTAACCTTATGTTGAAGCAGCCCATATACTTTCTCAATACCTTCCCGCCAACCCTCCTTACTGTCACTGGGGTCTACAGCAAACTCTGCTAAGACGTTATCTTCCTGTAAATTACCACCATCCACTAAGAACGGTTCCTCTTTACTACCACCAATCAAACCAATAGATGATACAAAATCACCCGTTTTAGATGATAGTAGTAATACCTCTATATCTGTACCTAGTTTTAAACTCATATTAAAGTCCCCGCAGTTACTGTAAATGTATAATGAAGTCTACCGTTAAGAAAGATAGGGTAGTTACTGCTTATAGTGACCCACTCATACTTTTTACACAGTGTTGCATCTAACATCTTAGCGACATCATCTGCCTTACCTGCATCAACGGTATGTGTTTGCCTGTATTCAATATTAGGCTGTACTTGATACATAAAACCTCCCCCTACGTAGTAGGTTGTTTATTTAATATACTCCTTGATTAGGAATTGAAAGAATTTAGCTCCGTCAGAACTCTTATCCATATATTCTGGATGGTACTGAACACAAAGAGAATTGGTAGTATCATACCACAACACTTCCGGTTCTTTGCCGCTAAAAAGACCGCCATTATACTTCTCAGTATAGTCATTAAATTCAGGGAATGGTATTGCTGACATTTGAACAGCAAGATCTTCCGCATAGGCTATCATTTCATGGCTCTTAGTGACATCAGGAACCATCATTTGATGATGTGTGGAAGTAACCATAACCTCTTTATTTTTAAACTTACTGCTTCCATTGATACGTATCTTATGACTTGAGGTGTGTCCAGTCATATGCTGTACCAGCTTACCTCCATTCATGACGTTAAGGAATTGAGCACCTCTACAGATACCAATCATAGGTATTCCATGCTCTAAGGCGTACTGGAATATTTCCTTCTCTTCCCTGTCCCTAACATCATCTACTGAAGCTACATAGCCACTACGAACCTCCCCATACATAGAAGGGTTGACGTCTGTACCGCCAGTAAATACTATACAATCAGCCATATCTCTTTGTGATGGAGCTACTACTGCCCCACCTGCTTCAAAGAATGGTTTGAAATAAGCATTACTGCCTAGTACTAAGAAGTTAAAAGAATTGTGATTAAGGATATTATTACGATTACGATCAGCCATATATTTCCTCCTGTAATTTTTTAGACTGTGATATTAGCTGTTTTAATGATAATTTAGGGTGTTCAAAAGGTTCACTTTTAAAAGGCTTAATGATGTATTCTACAAAACCTGAATCCAGATTGTAAGATCCACCGATAAAAGCATCAAAACCGCTATGACATATATGGTCTCTACTATACACCGGACTAGTATCTAATGTATCCTTTAGTTTTGGGAAAGAATGTTTAAGATCGTTTAGACTTATGCCGCAAAGTCCGTTTAAAAAACCATGACCTCCTTTCATTTTAGTGTACGTTTTGTCATTTTTATTGAAATTAGCCCCTACTAGTATAGCCAATGATGGACGTATACCTCCAGATATAAGGTCACGTACAGTCGACACCCAGCGTTCTCCATTCTCGATAAAGAAACGAACCACATAGAGCATAAAAATATTAACCATAGGACGATTATCATTTACCTCTATGTATCTATCAAAGATAGAATTATACGAGTCCTCACCTACAGCTATGCAGTACCTGTCTAAGTACCCAAAATCATCAAGTATTTTACGTATTAGTTCGATATCTTTTAGATGCAGAGACTCTAGGCTTACCTTAATATTCTTAATATCAGAGAACTTGTACCGTGAAATTGCCCTCATACCTTGTAATGCTGCATAGCATGGGGCATTTTTAAAGACCTCTTCAAGGGTTCCACCATTAGCTTCCCTAAGCCTACGTTCTACTGTGTAATCTATATATGCCATGATTTAGTCCTCTTACAATAGAAATTTATGTACAGCGTACAGTTCAGGCCAGAACATACCTACCCAAGCCCATAGATTGAATATCCCTATAACCGCTACTACTGCTAAACAGCAGGATGTAATATATCCTAAAAATACAAACATCACAGTATCACCATCCCAGTTATCCTCCTCTATTTTCTTCGATAGAGAAAGCGCTCCTTTGTAAAAAAGAACAGACAATATGGTATATATTAAGTAAGGGATTAACTCACTGATAGCCTCAATACGTAGTACATTAAGGCCTAGCGCAGCTACATCACCACCATATTGTTCAATAATCTTCTGAGCAGCACCAAAATAGCCCTCCATTTTATCAAATGTAAAAGCTACTACATCATTAGTCTTATCTAAGACCTGAGTAGCCTGCTCTGCAACCACCTTTGCCCCTTCTTGAGCTTCAATTGCTGTATTTTTTACAGCCTCAAGGGACTGCTCCACCTTTTCTATCTCTTCTTTCATGGTATATCTCCGGTTGATTGTAAAATATATTGAACTTTCTTTAATAAAAGCTGTCCAATACCTTAAAAAGCCTTAAAGTGTAGCCTCCCAAGCCTCCCAAGCCTTCAAAGCCATAAGGTGTAGGTCACCATCCACATCATGATGCATTGGCTGGTAACTTTAATTTATCATTAGAATTACTCATAAGCCTACAGCCTCCATACCTTCCATCATATTCTGATGTACGATATCCTTACTGTTAATGTCCTGAACATAGCCTTTAAGACCGTCTTTAAGCCTATTAACAGCTACTTTCTTACTGGGAGTTACTTGACCCTTAGTGTACGTGAAAGTAGCCCCATATTCATCTTTAGTGTAGATGAAAGTCTCATATAGAGTCTTTTTTACCTTCTGAATAGCCATAATCACATACTCCAGAGGGTAATAGAGATAAACAAGAATGTTAAAGTCAAGAATATAGACCTTAAATACCCTGAATAGTGATACTCTGACTCATGATAGTCAACATCACCACGATATTGTAAACTTTCCTTATAGGCATTGTACGCTGCAATAGTGTACAGGAAAGCTACAACCGTAACTCCTGAGAAACAAATAGCCGCAGCTATAGTCAAAAATGTAATAATATTCATATTGATTTACTCCCCTACGCAGTAGGTTATTTATTGAGTTAATAAAACGACTACTGCCAGTACCACTACAGTACAGACAATAGCCAGAAAACTAGCTAGAAAATATACTTTCATACATCACCTATACCTTCGTAGTCTTTGGCTGACGACGCATACGAGGTACGGTATGGCCATGATTACCAATATGATCAACGCCACGAGAGATAACATAACGAGCACTATCGCCACTATTAAGATTGTCTCTAAAAACCTTCGCCTCTTCTTTATTGTTGAAGTCAGGCGAACATTCACTTCTTTTACCAGTTTTTGTATCCTTTACATAAAATAAACGCTTCATAGTTTTATCCTCCACGTAGTTGCACTATAGACAGCCTATAATACATACAATAAAAAACCCTATAAATCATAGACTTATAAGGCTTTTGATGTATATACTACAGGTTATTAGAAGTATTATGCTTCCAGTGCTAGCATAGCAGTAGTAAGGTGCTCCACTAGCGCAGGTGCATTATTTTCTCGTGCAATTTCACGACGTTTATTAAGGTAAGCAATAGCGCTTTTGGTAGCTTTAGCCTCGTCAAACTCAGGCTCCCCTTTACCGTTATTATCTGCCCACTCCACCCAAGTGCTTAAGCTGTGGAATTCTTTAGGTAAAGTTTTCATCTTACCAGCTTTAGTGTATGAATTAGTATTACTGTCATACACCGCACCAGTGAAATGCGTTAAAAAGCTACGCAAGGCATTAACTCGAATACCTCTACGGGTTCTGGCATAGGTCAAACTCTTATTAAGATATGCTATATTCTTTTTATGTTTCCAGAATAGAGCTATAGCGCCAATTGTCAGCACTGTATCATCGTCATTATTTTGCTTGGCTGTCTGGAATTGACGACCTAAAGCAGCCATAAACGTATCATGATCGTAGTCTATGTTTTTAATTGTGTTGTTCATAATATTCACCTTTCTATAGGTTATTAATAGGAATGTATTATATGTACTTAAACATAAGCACATACTGATAAACTCATATTATATTTAGAATATGACCATTTAAGCCCACGGCAAGCCCCTGCAATATCGGGAGTTACTACCTTCTCTCTACTTACGCGCCCAAAGGTTGCCACTATTACAACAGTTGTTAACTGTATTTGGTCATTTACTAGTTACTGTATTGTATGGCTATAACTATTAGCGTATTGATAGTATATTAGCGTTTGCTTAAATGATAATGATTCTCATTCGCATTGACTAACTATCGCAACAAGCCCGTATACAGTGCCTTATCTCGCGTCTATTCTTATGCATGGTTTAATCGTACCACTGGTATAGATACCGCTGACGAACTACGCTGACTAAAGAACATGCCTCAAGGGGCTAGTCAGTTGCTGAATATGTTGCATATGCTATGCCAACTTTAAGTATTATCCCTTTTATTTATTTATTCCCCTTTAGAATCAATGACTTACAGCGATATATCTACTTTTATCACATTGGCATAACTTTTGCATACAGTGTACAATTTTGTCCATTTTATACCCATATTGTACATATTGTACAATGCTAATATACTAATATAGAGCTATGTCATTGATTTATATAGTATATAAGTATATTAGAATTGTCCATATTGTACAATTTATGTATATTTTTATTGCCTATATATAGTGTAAATATAAACACATATTATATTGGCATTATTATTGCATGTCTTGATAGCCTATTGCGGTGCTGGCACGATTGTTGCATGGTACTATAAAGGGTATTAATGGTGACTATCACTTATATTTATACCATATTTCTGTATTATTGGCATATTTCTTGCTTTAAATGAGAATGATTATCATTATCGATGGGGGGAGGGGGCTGGACTCTATTAAAAAAATCCTATTATAACACCTAGCTACAAAAAACGTGATTTTGAGTATTAAAAAACAGGGATATAGAACTATATAGACTATACATAACTACTTGATTCTACTAGGTTTTTAGGTCTGAAAGCAGTTATTAAATAATACCCTAAAGAACTCAGTAATACCTACCTACCTTACTATCTTTATAACCATATCTCTTTGTCTTTCTCTGGTAATCCTTACCCCTTGTGGGTAAAACGGAAATTAAAAAGACTAAAGAATGAAAATAATTTGAAAATAAATTGAACTTTTTGCTTTTTTTATTGTCTAATACGTATATTACTTTTATATTAATTAAAAAGAAAATAATAATAAAAATATAAGGATATAAGGAAAGTAGGTATTAAAAGTATTAAAGAATATACCAGAACTATATAGATATATACAACAATGAGCGTATACGTATGAAATCTTCAAATAAAGCAGCTATGACTGTAAGAAGTATGTTTGGTGGTATGTTAGGTAAAGCTATCACAAAGACTAAAGAAAGTAAAATTAAGAGACAAGGTAATAAAAAGACCAAAAAGTAAATAATAATGACTGAGCTTACTGACACCAAATTTAAAAAGGGTACTTCTGGTAATAAAAGAGGTAGGCCTAAAGGTGCTAAGAATAAGAAAACTGAACTACAAGAGATACTTGTATCTAAATCAAGTGAATTGATGGTTCAGAACCTTAATAAGGTAGTATCTGTAGTTATTCAGAAAGCAGAGGAAGGTGATCTAACTGCTGCTAAGATGATTTTAGACCGTCTAATCCCAGTTAAGAAAGCTGTAGAGATTAATGCAGGTAAACTAGGGAATGGTGGTATTACAATCAATATAGAGAAACTAACAACCAACCCTCATCTATCTGGAAAAGACCTAGAAGAAGGTGAAGATGGTACTTTTGAAGAAGTAGAGCAAATATGAGTACTAAACAGAAGGACATCTACTGGTTTGGACATGGCCGTTTAAGAGACTATTCTTCTCCTCAAGAGCTTAAAAGGGCTCATAGAAAGAAATTAAGAGAACATAACAGTACTGCATGGTCGCCTATCTATAAATCAAGTAGATGGCAGAATACAGGTTGGACATATTACTGTAAGTTGTATGGTGAACCTTTTGAACACCTAAATTCACTACAGTATTCTAAAGCATTATATGGGAATTAAATACAATGGCTGATATGAAAGCAAGAAACCAGAAAGGTAGTCGTATTGGCTCGACTGGCTCTAAACCTAGTGTACAGAATCCACCTAAAGTAGCTACTATCCAGAAGGGTAAGGCTAGAAGCAGTGACTGTGCATGTATTACAGGTTCAAATACTGGTAAAGTACAGAAAGAGCCGACTATAAAATAAATAGGTACATAAATGTCTGATTTAAACTTCTCTCTACACGAGAAGCAATTAGAGATTTTCAATTCCGATGCTCGATTCAAGGTATGTGCTGCAGGTAGACGAGGAGGTAAATCCTACTTATCCGCTGTAACACTCCTTCTGAAAGGACTTGAAGAGACTAATCGCTGGGGTTACCCCCTAAAAGGTAAAGAGGTGTGGTATGTAGCACCTACCTTCCAACAAGGGAAGGATATCATGTGGAATCTCCTTAAAGATATAGGGGAGAAAGTGATTAAGCAAGCACATGAGAATACAGCACGTTTAACCCTTATAAATGGACGTACTATCCAAATTAAGGGATCAGATAGACCAGACACCTTACGTGGTGTAGCTATCTCTTACGTGGTAATGGATGAATATGCGTTTATGAAGCCAGAAGTATGGGATCTTATAATAAGTCCTACACTAGCTGACGTAGAGGGAGATGCCTTATTTATAGGAACTCCTGATGGTAAGAACCACTTCTATGAGTTGTGGGTTCAAGGCCATAAACTAGACGAATGGGAATCTTTCTCCTTTAATAGCATGGATAATCCCATGATATCTCAGAAGGAAATAGAGAAAGCCCGTGGTCGTATGTCAGCAGACGCATTTAGACAAGAATTTGAGGCTTCATTCTCCTCTGGTGGTGGGGGTTCGTTTAAGGAAAGTATGTTCCAATATGCTACCTCAAGCCCTGAAGCAGGAGATATATACATAGCAGTAGATCCAGCAGGTTTTGGTACTGGAACTGGTATGGTTAAATCAGCAATGAGTCGTCTAGATGAGATGGCTATAGCAGTAGTAGAAGTTTCTCCTTCTGGCTGGTTTGTACATGATATGATACATGGTAGATGGGGTGTACGAGAGGCCAGTCTACAGGTTATAAAGGCAGCTCAGAAGTATAGACCTCGTTGTGTAGGAATAGAAGGTGGCTCATTAAAGAATGCAATGGGCGACTACTTACATGATCAGATGCGTAGGCTTAATATATATCCTCGTATCGAGACTCTTACTCATGGTGGTAAGAAGAAGACTGAAAGAATAACATGGGCTCTTCAGGGGCGTTTCGAGCACGGTCGTATTATCTTTAAAGAAGATGCACCTTGGCTTAAGAAGCTTACTGATCAGCTCTTAGATTTTCCAAACCCAATGTCCCATGATGATCTCCCGGACGCTCTTGCGTACATAGATCAACTTGCAGATGTCGTCTATGCAGATGATTTCGAAGAAGAGACATGGGAACCTCTTGACCCAATGGCAGGATTTTAATGGCTACAGATATAGTTATAAACGACCCTAATGACGAGGATAACAGAATCCACGAGATGAACTCGCCAGAAGACCGTTTAGTGTCTTGGGTGCTACAGACTATTCAACCTTGGATAGACTATAGAGATGCTAATTTCAAGGATAAATGGGATGAGTATTATCGCTTATGGCGTGGTATTCATATCGAACAAGATAAGACTCGTAATTCAGAAAGAAGTAAGCTTATTACACCTGCATTGCAGCAAGCTATTGAAAGTGGAGTAGCTGAGTTAGAAGAAGCTGTATTTGGTAAAGGTAAATGGTTTGACCTAGACGATGACATGATGGATCAAAGTCCAGAAGATATAGGTCATTATCGTAATATGTTACAAGAAGATCTTGAATTCGCTGGCGTTAAAGATGCCATGTCAGAAGTCTTCTTAAATAGCTCCTTATATGGTACTGGTATTGGTAAGATCATTGTAGAGGATATAGATGTAAGAGACGTTACATCTGTAGACCTAGGTGGTGGTGTACAGGAAGCTGCTGCATCTGTTGAACAGAAGGTACAGGTTAAATTAATACCTATCAGTCCAGATGAGTTTGCTATAGATCCTGCTGCTAGAACACTCGATGAGGCACTTGGTTGTGCCCATATAACTGTTGTTCCTAAACATAGTATTATAGGTAAGCAACAGGAAGGTATCTACTTAGGTGGAGATATTGGTTCTTTTACTGATGACCTAGATCTTAACCCTAAAGGTGAGAGTAAGAGTCCACTATCCCTAGATTCTACTAAAGTTGTAGAGTATCATGGACTAGTACCTGCTAACCTTATGCCTACTTATGTAGGTGAAGGTGAAGAGTTTGTAGACCTTACTAGTGATGATACTGATTACGAAGCTGATACGATTGAATTTGTAGAAGCTATTATAACTATTGCTAATGATGATGTATTACTCAAAGCTGTAGAGAATCCTCATTTGATGAAGGATCGTAGCTTTATTGCATATCAACATGATACGGTTCCTAATCGTTTCTGGGGACGTGGTATAGCTGAGAAAGGGTATAACCCTCAGAAGGCTTTAGACGCAGAACTACGAGCACGTATAGACGCTATGGCGTTGACTGTACATCCTATGATGGGAGTAGATGCAACTCGCATCCCTCGTGGTGGTAGCTTCGTAGTAGAACCCGGAAAGAATGTTTACACTAACGGTGATCCTAATACTGTTTTACGTCCATTTAACTTTGGTCAAGTAAACCCTAATACATTCCATCAATCAGGTGACCTAGAACGTATGGTTCAGATGGCTACTGGTAGTATGGACAGTGCTGCACCTGTAGGTGTATCTCCTCGTAATAATACTGCTTCTGGTATGAGTATGATGCTTTCAGGTAGTATTAAACGTAGTAAGAGGACACTTGCTAATATCGAGCGTAAGTTCATCACAGCACTATTGAATAAGACTGCATGGAGATATATGCAGTTAGATCCAGACAGATACCCTGTAATGGATATCAAATTTAAAGTATATAGTACTCTTGGTATTATGGCACGAGAGGTAGAACAGCAGCAACTTACTGGGTTGTTAAATACTGTTCCACCAGACAGTCCTACATACTGGATACTGATACGTAGCATCTATGAGAACTCTAGCATTACCGATAAGGATAAAATGATAGTAGTTATTGATCAGATGTTACAACAATCCTTGCAACCTCAACCTGATCCTGCAGCGCAAATGGCTCAAGTTAAGGCTCAAGAGGTTCAAATGAAGGCTCAAGCTGATAGCGAGAGTCGTAAGATTGAATTCATGAGAGCAAGAACCGAGATGGCTCGTGTTATGATAGAGCAAGAGAAGGTAGCAGATCAGCGAGTTAAGCTCGAAACTGAAGCTATTCTTAATCTAGCAAAAGCAGAGTCAGAAGAGATAGGTAATCAGCTGAATATCTATCAAAGTAAAGTTGACGCTATGGCAACGAAAGCACAATCAACAACAGAGGTAACAGATGGATCAGGCACAACAGATTAAAGATTTAGAAAAACTATCAGAGATGTTTAACGGAGAAGGTTGGGGTCTCTTACAGAAAGATTTTGAATTACTACTTAAGGTAGCTCAAGAGTCATCTGACACAGAGTGTGAGACAAATGACAAATGGCAATTTAGACGTGGTAATATTCAAACACTGAGGTATATAACAAACCTCGCACAAATAACTCGAAATCAGTTAGATGAATTAACTGACGAGTCAACTAACGATACAATAGATTCCTAAACCTATAAGGCGGAAAATAAATGAGTAATGATACAATCGTAGTCGAGCAGACTACTTTAACTGATAACGAAGAACTGGTCAACCTAGATGATGTTGTAATAGATGAAACTAGAGAGACCCCTAAAGAACTAGAGAAAGAAGTTGTTAATGCTTCATCTTTACCTGAGAAATTCCAAGGTAAGAGTGTAGAAGAAGTAGCTGAAGTTTATAGTAATTTAGAGAAAGAGTTTGGTCGTAAGAATAATGAGCTAGGCGAGCAGCGTAAGCTTATTGATCAGTTACTGGAGCTTAAACTCGAAGAGAAGAGCACACCTAATGATAAGCAGAATGCCCAGAAGGTAGATGTAGACTCTCTATTAGATGACCCAGACAGAGTAATCTCTGATGCTGTGGCTAATAATCCTGTCTTGAAAGAGATGCAAGAAAATTTAGTGTTAAGTAAAAGAGAAGCTGAATTAAAAGGCTTTGAAGGCGTACATCCAGATTGGCAAACAGTTATACAGACTGATGAATTTGCTAAATGGATTAAAGAAAGTCCTGTTCGTGAACAGTTATTTAATGACGCGAATCAGAACTACAAGTACGACGTAGCTACTGAACTCTTTACCTTGTATAAAGGTGTTCAAGGTACCGTAGTCGAAGAGGCTAAGGAAATTAGAAAGAAGAATGCCAAACAGGTTATGAATAATGCTGCTACTGAGAAGGGAACACAGACTGCCTCTACTCAAAAGATCTATAGTAGAGCACAGTTAATGAACTTTCGTTTAAGAGACCCTGAAGGATATAGAGCTAGGGAACAAGAGTTCTACCAAGCCTATGCCGAAGGTCGAGTACGTTAATTATATAACTTTATAGGTAAATAAAAATGGCTTTAGGTACTAACCATCTATCGAATCAGGCGACTTCGGTACAGGAGTTCATCCCAGAACTTTGGTCAGATGACATAATCGCCTCATATAAACAGAACTTGGTTCTAGCTAACTTAGTAAGCAAGATTAATCACAAAGGTAAGAAAGGTGATACAATTCACATTCCTAAACCTACTCGTGGTTCTGCTAATTCTAAGGTTGTTGGCTCACCAGTTACCCTTAATGAGAATAACTCAAGCGAACTGACAGTTGTTCTAGATAAACATTATGAATACTCGTTCGTAATTGAAGACATCATCGCGATTCAAGCTTTAGATTCTTTGAGACGTTTCCAAACTGATGACGCTGGCTATGCTCTAGCTTCACAAGTTGATGACGACTTATGGACTTTAGCTGCTGCGTTGCAGGGTGGTACATCTTACTCTGCTGCTGTAATCGGTGGTGACGGTGTGACAGTATGGGACGGTTCTGCTAATACCAACACTGGTAATGGTACTACTCTGACTGATGCTGGTATCCGTGAGATGTCTCAATTGTTAGACGATGCCAATGTGCCGATGCAAGGTCGTGTACTGGTTATCCCACCTGTCGAGAAGAATACCCTTCTGGGTCTTGCTCGATTCACTGAACAAGCATTTGTTGGTGAAGTAGGTGCAGGTAATAGCATCCGTAATGGTAAGATTGGTGACATCTATGGTATGGAAGTTTATGTTTCTACAAACTGCCCAACTGTAGCTGCTGACGATACTACTACTAACTATCGGGTTGGTATGATGTTCCATAAGGATGCCTTTGTTCTTGCTGAACAGATGGGTGTTCGTACACAGTCTACTTATGTACAGGAGTACTTAGGTGATCTGTTTACATCAGATATGATTTATGGTATTGCAGAGCTGCGTGATGACGCAGGTGTTGCATTCTTCGTACCACAATAATCTATATAGGGGCAAGGATGCCCCGCCTTTTTCTTGTACTCTAAGGGTATACAATGACATATATACAACTAGTAAATAAAGTACTCTTACGTTTAAGAGAGGCACAAGTATCTACCGTAGCTGAGACTGAATACTCTGCGCTTATTGGTGAATTTATCAATGAGGCCAAGAAGGAGATCGAGGATGCTTATGATTGGATACAATTAAGAACTACATTACAAATTACAACTGCTGCTGATGACTTTAGATATACACTCACAGGGGCAGGTGACAGATATAAAATACTACAGATTATAAACGATACCAAAGAGGTAGGTGTTTATAAAGCTGATTACAAGTTTATGAATACGGTTCTAACAGCTAATGGTGTCTCAACAGGTACTCCTACCTATTATGACATTAATGGCAGTACAGGGGGTGATCCTGATATCGACCTCTATCCGGTTCCGGACGGGGTGTATGTTCTATACTTCAACATGATTATACCACAGGATGACCTGTCAGCAGAAGATGATATTATAACTATCTCTCACTGGCCTGTCATCCTAGGGGCGTATATGAAAGCTCTTGGTGAAAGAGGTGAAGAGGGGACTACTTCTTATCAGACTGCTGCTAAAGCGTATTTCGATGCACTAGCAAGAGCTATTGATTTAGGCTCTGCTGACTCTCCTAGTGAGAATGTTTGGACGGTAGGTTAATGCCAAGTCAATTAGTAGATTACTCTATACAAGCACCGGGATTCTTAGGACTCAATAAGCAGAACTCAGGGGATATACTTCCTGAAGGTTGGGCTACTGAGGCTAAGAACTTCGTACTTGATGATGTAGGCCGTTTAGCTGCCCGTAAAGGTACTAAGAGAGTTAACTCTACAGCTATTGCTACGTCTCCTGTAGTAGAAGTAATACATGAATATATAGATGATGCTGGTAATACAGAGATAATCTTAACTGCAGGCAATGCAATCTACTCCTCTAGTGGAGCAACTCTTACAGATATTTCTAGTGGCTTAACTATTACAGATAACCATTGGAAGTTTGTAAACTTTAATGGCAATTGTATAGGTTTCCAAGACTTACATGAACCTATCATATACACAGGTAGTGGCAACTTTACACTTCTTATAGAAGAGCATACTGATTGGGCTATTAATACTTCCTACTCTGTAGGGGATCTACGTATTCCTGCTGCAGCTACAGACTTCTACCTATACTGCAGTACAGCAGGTCTTTCAGGTGGAGCAGAGCCTACTTGGAATACTACAGAAGGTGCCAGCACTACAGACAATACTGCTACATGGACTACGCATAAGATTCCTAACGGTAATGAAGCTATTGCTGCAGGCGGTAGACTATGGGTTATAGACGGTACTACACTAAGTTATAGTCAAACTCTTATCCCTCACTACTGGGACACTACTGATACTATTAATCAGTTTGATCTTAAGACTGTATGGCGTAATGGTATGGACGTAGGTGTAGGTCTTGCTGAGTTTAATGGACACCTCTGTATATTAGGTAAGAAGACAATTACAGTCTATCAAGGTTTCACTGATGTAGATACCATGTCTCTGGTAGAGAATATAGCAGGTATTGGTTGCCTTGGTAGAGATACAATACAAGATATTGGTACAGATATTCTCTTTCTTTCAACATCAGGGGTACGTTCTCTAGGTAGGACTATTCAAGAGAAGAGTATGCCTGTAAGAGATATCAGTAAGAATGTTAGACACTATTTATTAGAGACTGCATTCTCAGAAACTGCAGCTAATATTAAAAGTGTATACTCTGAGAAAGATGGTATGTATTTACTTACTTTCCCGACTAAGACTAAGGTGTTTTACTTTGATGTACGTCAGCCACAACAAGACGGATCACTTAAAGCTACTGAGTGGGAGACAGTACATAATAGCTATGCATACACACTTAGTGGTGATGTATATGTAGGTACCGCAGGGTACTTGAATCAATATACTGGATTTTTAGATGATAAGAACTCTGATGCTACAGGTGGTACATCTTATGATGTTCTATTTGAATCAGGTTGGTCAGACTTCGGAGAGGAAGCTTCTAGTTTAAATAAGATCCCTAAGAGAATGTCTATCACTGCATATGGTGGTCAAGGTAAGACTTTCTTATTTAAGTGGGCATTTGATTATTCGGAGTCATTTACTTCTTCTAATATCACAGCAGAGTCTGGTACACTAGCTGAGTACGGTATATCGGAATACGGTATAGCTGAGTGGTCAGGTGGTTTAGATTTTAATAACCTAAAAAGAAATATGTCACGTAATGGACGAGTCATGAAGACAGGTATGAGTGTCACGATTGATGGAAGGTCTATTGCACTACAACGATTAAGCGTTCAAGCTAAACTAGGTAAGATGGTACTATGAGTGATTATTCAAAGACTACTGATTTCTCGACTAAAGATGCTCTAGTTACCGGAGATCCTAATAAGATCGTATCTGGTACAGAACATGACGATGAATATAACAATATAGCTACTGCTGTAGCTACTAAGACTAATAAGAAGCTACCTGCTACTACTAATAATCTAGCAACACTAGACGCTACTGGTGACTTAGGTGACTCTGGTTTCTACTTTAGTGGGGCAGGTGGTACGGTAACGGCTACTGCTGCAGAGTTAAATAAAACTAATACTACTGCCTCTCAGGGAGACCTAGACGCAATAACTAATTTCGAAGAGACTTTATCAGCTACTACGTCTGAAGTATCTATACTGACTACTAAGACTTTAAACATAGTAGACGATGGTGCTCTAGAGATTGCAGGAACAGCAATTACAGCTACTGCTGCGGAGCTTAACACAGCATGTGATGGTATTACAGCTACTGCTGCGGAGCTTAACACAGCATGTGATGGTATTACAGCTACTGCTGCAGAGATAAATAGAGTGTGTGATGGTTCCTTGTCAGGATCTAGATCTTATGACTTACCTAATATATCATCTGTTGCAGGACACGCTACTTTTACTATATCAGTATCAGGGGCTACGTTAGGTGATTTCTCACTTGTATCTGCTAATATTAGCCTACAAGGATTGAATGTTACATCGTATGTCTCTGCTGCCGGTACTGTAACAGTAGTAGTATATAACCATACAGGTTCTGATGTGAATCTTGCGTCTACTACTTGGAATGCTAAGGTATTGACATGATAATTAATAGAAACAGACTTGAAGAGGTTGAACGATAATGCCAGCTTTAGATTTTGTAGGTGACTTACTAGGTATTGGAGGTGATGTACCTCAAGCTGAGTTTAGCCCCTACGGTATAACTTCAGGTGTCGGTACCTCCTCTTTTGCAGACGGTACTGGTACTTTCGAACTAAGCCCTGAACTACAAGGGATATATGATCAACTATTAGGTAGTGGTTCACAGCAATTACAAGCCGCTCAAGAATATGACCCATATGCAGCAGCAGAAGGCTTATTCGGTAGACTAGACCAGATACTAGCTCCCGGTAGAGAACAAGGGAGACAAGGCCTAGAATCTAGACTTCTTAATCAAGGTCGCTTAGGCAGTACAGGTGGAGCCTTCCAACAGCAGGGCTTTGAATCAGCTATCGAAGCAGAGAGAGCTAGACAGCTTAATCAGGCTTTTGGTACAGCTCAAGGTGTACAAGACTCTATGTTTAATAGAGGTATGGCTGGAATACAAGGTGCTCTAGGTATCCAAGGCGCTGGTATGAATCAATTAAATCTAGGCCTACAAGCCGGACAAGGTTCCTTACAAGCAGGTATGTTTAACATTGGTAATCAGATACAACAAGATCAACTGCTACCTAGTTTAATAACTGGATTAGGCCAAGGTGCATTAACTGGTTGGGCTTCAGGAGGGTTTAAGTAATGAGCGAGAGAGCTAATACTTTATTTGGCTTCGAGACTCCTGAGCAGGTACGAGAAAGAATAGGACGTACCTATCAAGAAGGTCGTAATAAACTATACCAGCAAGCCTTACAGTCTGGTCAAGGTGGCCTAGCTAATAGGTTAGGTGGCTTAGGTCAAACTATAGGTCTTGCACTTAGTGGTCTTGGTGGTGATAAAGAGATCAATACAGAAGAGACCCGTATGGCTGAACAGAGACAGAAGATTATATCTGGTCTTGATGGTGAACCTACGACTGCTGAATACTACTCTAAGGCTATGAAAGCATTTATGGATGCCGGTGATATGGCTGGTGCTAAGGATGCGCTTGGTAATTTTGTTAAGTTGACTACTATTGAGAGTGCTAAGGGTAAAGAAGAAGATAAAGGTCTTAAGACTACTATCACTATGGTACCTACTGGCGATGGAACTGATACTCAAAGAATGGCAGTCACTACTGATAGGAAAGGTAATGTAGTTAATCAGGTACCACTAGGTGGTATTAAAGAAGATAAGCCCCCAGTAACCCGTACACCTAAAATTACTAAAGGTGATAGAGAGGGTACTCTTGCTCAAGCTAGAAATATCTATAAACATATGGATTTTTCTGCTGAATATAATCCAGAAGATCATGATGCTTTCTTAGATATTATAACAGGTGAAGTGAATAGAAGGGCGGAAGAATTAAGAGTTCAAGGAGAACCAGTAAGTAAGGCTAAGTTGACTAGGGAAGTACTAAGGATGGCTGAGAAAGAAGGGGTAATTACTAAGGATGAAGGGTTCTTCGATACAGAGCCTAAGATAGATCAAAGTAAATTAGACGTTATGTTCGGTATTAAAAAAGCTGAAGATAAAGGCGAGTGGACAATTGAGGAAGTTAAAGACTAATGGCTACTTATCAGATTACTGATCCTAGTGGTAAAAAGTTTAAGATAACTGCTCCTGAAGGGGCTACTCAAGATGAGGTTCTAGAGTTTGCTAGAACTAGAAGCACCCCTACGTCTAAATCACAAGAAGGTTTAGAACTCACTGACGCTATTGATGCCTATAAAGATGAGCACTTTCCTAATGTAGGTAATCGTTTAGGTGCTTTTGAGTTTGGTGGATTCCACGGTACAGAAGAGAAGCGTAAAGAATTAGAGAATATCTTTAAACTTAAGGATGCCCTTATACAGCCTCGTGGTATCGATGAGAAGTTCAATGCTCTTAAAGAGGTTGATCCTACTATAACTCCTGCCGGATACGATAAAGAGAAAGATATAGCTTATGTTAATTGGAAGGGTAAGAAGTATCCTATAAATGCTGAAGGTGTTTCTTCTCAAGATATAACAGATATAGGTGCAGAGATAGGTGCTCAGGCTCCCCTAATGGCTGCAGGTGGTGGCTTAGGTGGTATCATTAAAGCAGGTTCTCTATTAGCTAAGGCTGCTGGTGTAGGTGTAGGTGCTGCATCCGGCTCTGCATTCAGAGACGTTACTGCTGACCTAGAAATAGATATGAATCATGCACTCTTAAGCGGTGCTTTAGGTGGTACATTAGAGGTAGTCATACCTACTGCTGGTAAGATGATAGGTAGGTACTTCTCTGGTAAGGCTGCTAATAGTATTGTTAAGAAGTTTGAGATAGCTGCTAATCAAGAGAAGGCTAGAGGTATTACTAATCATCAAGACGTAATCACTGAGTCTATGAAGAAGATAGGTATTTTTCCTTCTGAACTACAATGGGCTGTTAAGAGGGCTGGGAAAGGTGCTAATATCTATGGACAAGATGCAGCTAAGAGTTACCTTAAACAAGCTAAACCTATAACTACTGCAGTAGAGAATTTTGTAACTAAGCACCCTAAAGTAGGTATGCCTTTACAGAAAGTATCTGAATGGGGATCTAGTGCAGGCAAGCATACAGAGAATGCATTAGGTACACTGCTTACGTCTATTAATAACATAAGCACCCGACAAGCTATGAAGCTTAATAGATATGAACATACGTTACATACTAAATTATTAGAGGGTAAAGATATCTCTAGGGGCTTCCAGAACGCATACAGAGCGCTTGAGCCGTCCGTTCAGCGTAAGTTCACTACTATGCTATTCAATGGAGATAAAGAGGGCGTAGAAGCGATTGTACGTCAAGCAGGTAATGAGAAGTTACTTGACTCTTGGCTTAAGGTCAGAGGTACTTTAGACAATGTACATAAGGAATTAAAAGCTACAGGACATGAGGTAGGTTTCTTAGAGAACTATTTTCCACGTAATGTTAAAGATCAGAAAGGTCTTGACTCTTATAGAGGTGTAACCCGTGGTACTGAGGCAGAGGAATTAGTTAAAAGATGGGAGTCTCACTTTGGTAAGAAGATCGATGATCAGACACTAGGCCGTATTATTGGTGGGGATATAAAGGTACGTAAAGAGATTCCTGTTAAAGCATCTACTCCTTCTAAGAAGAGAACTATTGAGAAAGTAGACGAAAAGATGGTTCCTTTCTATGATGATCCTGCAGAATACTTAGATGCATACTTACACAGAGCTATCAACAGTGTAGAGAAGAATAAGTTCTTAGGTATTAATAAGAATAACTCTAAGTATACAGCTTGGGATGATGCTGAATTCGATTCAGATATGTTATCTAATTCTATTGGTATACAGCTAGGAAGGGAAGTTAAGAATGGATCTTTGACATGGGATGACGTAGCTAAACTTAAACCATTGTATCAAGCTCGATTTGGTAAAGGTGAAGAGTTTGCATCTACTGTACAGCAAAGAGCTAAGAACTTAATGTATATGTGGACTTTAGGTAGTCCAATGTCTGCCCTTACTCAGGTAGGTGATTTAGCCTTATCAGCTCAGGTTAATGGATTGACTAATACTATAGCTGCAGTTGCTAAGACTTTAGGTAGAAAGAATGATGCTACAATTCATAAGACAGGCGTTGATTTAATATCTCATGAATTTAGTAGTAACCTATCTACTGCTCGTGCATTAGATGCTACACTTAAATGGTCAGGCTTTAAAGCTGTTGATAAGTTTGGTAAGACAGTACATATAAATGCCTCTCTTGCTAAACATAAACAAGCATTACGTAGTTCGAAAGGAACAGAACGTTTTGTACAAGAGTATAAAGATGCATTTACTCCTGCGGAGCTTAATCGTGTTATTCGTGATCTTAAGTCTGGTAAACAGACTGATCTATCTAGTGTAGTGCTATGGAATGATCTAACAAAAGCACAACCTATTGCCTTATCTCAGATGCCTAAGTGGTACTTAGAACATCCTAAAGGCCGTATGTTATACATGCTTAAGACATTCACTATTAAACAGTTTGACTTGATGAGAAGAGAGGCTTTCCAGAAGATAGCTAATGGTCAAGTTAAGGAAGGTACTAAGAATCTACTTACCTTTGCCACTATGTTTACAGGAGCTAATGCTTCTATAGAACAAGTTAAGAATTGGTTAAGAGGTAAAGATGTAGACTTCGCAGACACCGTGTATGCTAACATGCATAAGAATTGGGGTGGTTCTGAATGGCTACTTAAGAAAGCCTCTGGTAGAGGTGTGTCAGGTGCTATAGAAGCAGCTATAGGTGTAGTTACTCCTCCTTTAGATGCTCCGGCTAAGACAATAGATGCATTTACTAGTGGTGTAGCTGATAGTAACAAGGCGATAGATATATTAAATGAGACAGCTAAGACACTACCTATAGTAGGTGGATATACTCAGATGGTAAATACTTTCATGGGTAATACTAAAAATGACAAGTAGGACAGTATTAATGAATGAATTGGAAGTAGGTAAGTTAATATCTGCAGTAGAGAACCTTACTAAGACAGTAGACGCTTTATCAACTAAAGTAGATGAATTAGAGTCTCAGCTAGATAGAGGTAAAGGTGTGATCATTGGTATCTTCCTGATCGCAGGCTTCTTAGGTGCGGCAGGGTCAACACTGATACACAAAGCTATGAGTTTTATTGGAGGTTCTTAATGGCTACCTTTAGAGGAAGTCCTACCCCAGAGGCTGGTTCAGTAGTAAGAGCTACTGCTTCTGAGATAGACATAGCGGATGCTAATAATTACTTTGATGGTACTGAGGTAGAGACCGCTCTTGAAGAATTAGCAGTAAGTGTTGGACTCGGTACAGATGTAGATATTAGATATAAAAGTATCACAGGGTCAGTATATACTATAACCAATGCTGAACTTATAGATGGTTATAATATATATGGTATTAATTATTCAGGCACTGTAACTATTACTCTACCTTTTGAACCTCAACAAACACAGATCATTGTAGTTAAAGATGAATCAGGCAATGCTGATACTAATAACATACAGATCGTAACCTTGGATAGTTAAATATGGCTGTTGTATTATTTTGTTTCAAGCATAAAGGGACTGACGAAGTAGAAGGTCATCGTAGAGGTGATCCTATCGTAGCTATGCGTAATAATCATATATGGGGATCTGGTGAAGATAAGCGGGCACATTTAGCGTTACACGGCAACACAGACAACTGGACTGATGCAACGGTGCTAATAAAGATCACCGGTATGTCAGTTGCAAGAGCCACAGCGTTAATGAACAGAGACACGCGAGCCGCTAATATTTCAGATATTGAATATGAATCTCCTGATGCAGAGGATAGAGTAGTTCAATTGGCTCGTAAAATGTGGCGTGTTCGGTTTGCAGAAATGCCCCCAGCTTGGAAAAGCGCATTAAATAATATTGGTTATCTTGAAGTGACAATCGACGAAATTAGGCCGTATTTCAGGCATCGTAGATCAGAAGAGGTCATTGCCTAATGGCTGATCAAACATTTCAAATTGGTACAGGTGAGACTTACACTACTATTGCAGGATGGGAAGCGGCTAGTGATGTTAGTACAGGTTTCTGGAAAGGCGAATTAAAAGACACTGCTGCTTATGGTGGTGTTACTATCGCTGGTGTTACTGGTACTCCTTCTATTAGTAATTATGTCTGGCTATCTGCTACAAGCGGTAATAAGCATTCTGGTTTAGCAGGAACAACTCACGCAAGAATAGCTGCGGCTGGTGCTGGTGCTGTAACTATATCTGATGATTTTACTCGTATCGACGATATTGAGATTGGTCTAACCGGCTCTAATAATTCTGATGAAGCCATAAGAATAACTGCTAACACTAATAATGTTTTAATATCTCGTTGTATTATATGGACAGGTACAACACAAATAGATAAAGACGGAATTTATACTGGTAATTGGGATTGTTCGTATAGTGTTGATAACAGTATTATTTATGGGTTTACTCGTGGCGGAATTAATGCTCAAAGTTGGCAGAATTCAACTAGAACTCAGACAGTTAATATTGATTATTGTACGATTGTAAAATGTGGCTCTTCTGGTGAGGTTGAATCAGCGGGTATCACATCAAGAACTGGTGGCACGAATGTAACTAATAATATCAATGTCTATAATACAGGTTGTTTTGATACTGCCAGCACCTATGATGATTTTGCTAACTATACAGAAGCAGGAACAACTAACTGGACAGGCACACACAATGCTAGCTCAGACGCTTCCTTAACAAGTCGCGGCATTGCTACCAGCGCACAAGAGAGCTTAACACTCACAGCCACTACTCAATCTAGTGGTAGTTATTTTGTTGTTCAGAATATCGGAGCAGGTACAGAAGACTATCAACTACTAGACGAAGCTGCTGGTAACTTAGCGATAGGTAATGCCACTGATAGAGTAGGTAGTGAACCTGATGCAAGACAAGATTTTAGTTTAGATATTGTTGGAAACACTAGGAACACGTCTAGTCCAAGTCCAGATATTGGAGCAAGTGATATATATACTACACCTGTGAGTGGTGGAATAGAGGTGTTTAGAAGAAGAATAATGATGAGGAATGTAGCGTGATATTAGGTAAATATAACCAATCAAAGACTATTACATTTGATCTATACGATCTAGACGGTGTAGATATGTCTGTCGCTGCTACCTTTGCAGCAGGCGATGTTAAGATAATGAAAGATGAGGGAGCAGAGGCTAATACTACTAACCTTCCTACAGATGAGGGCAGCTCCTACTCTCTAGTACTTACAGCTACAGAGATGAGTGCTGCACGTATACGTATTATATTGATAGATCAGACGGCTACAAAAGTATGGCTAGATACATCTATAGGTATAGAGACGTATGGTAATGCTAGTGCAGAACATGCTTTTGACCTAGATACAGCGTCTACTGCTCAGACTGGAGACTCATATGCACGTATCGGTGCTCCTGCTGGTGCTTCTATAGCTGCTGATTTAGTAGTAATAGATAACTTTGTAGACGATCTAGAGACTAGGCTTACAGCTACAAGAGCAGGCTACTTAGATAACCTAAGTGTTGCCCCTGCTACAGCTACAGCCCTCTCTACAGCGCAAACAGACCTTGATACGATTACAGGTACTAATGGTGTTCTAATTGACGATACAGAGGCAGCGGCCTTAGTTGATGATGTGTGGGATGAGGTTCTAACAGGTGGAGCTCATAATGTCACTAACTCGGCTGGTCGTAGGCTTCGATCAATTCAAGAGTTTCAAGGATATGAAGGCGGCCATGTTTGGATAGATGGTGTCAACGGCACAGCAGGAACCGTATCTTATGAAAATGGAACGGTTGAGAATCCAGTAGACGCGCCAGCAGGGTCTATCGCAGATGCTAATACAATAGCGGCGGCTGTAAGTTTATCCAGATTTAGCGTAGCACCAGCAACTTCAATAACTTTTGCCGCCTCTCAAGCAAATCAAATATTTGAAGGGCATGAGTGGACTGTTGCACTAGGTGGTCAAGCTGTGACAGCTTCTATGTTTATAGACGCTTCTGTATCAGGTACAGGAACGGGGGCTGAGTCAGAGTGGGAACAGTGTATTTTTGGTGTCACCTCTTTACCAGCTATGCAAGCGTATAACTGTTCATTTACAGCAACAGCGTCAGGCGGCTTCACAATGAGTGCTGCTGGTGATTATAGGTTTATTAATTGCCAATCAGGGGTTGCAGGTTCAGGTAGTCCGCTGTTTACGTCAGGCGCTGGAGCGCATACAGCAGAGTTCAGAAGATGGTCAGGCGGCATTACATTTGCTGGATTAACCTCAAGCGATACCATTACGGTAGGTGGTGAGATGGGTACTATTGATTTAGGCTCGCCAGCAAGTGCGGCTGTGATTGAGGTACGAGGCACTTATAAAGCAATAACTAATATCGGTTCGGCAACTGTGAATACTGACGGGGCTATATTAGCCTCAGATGTTGCAGATACATTAGCAGACACTAACGAGCTGCAAACTAATCAAGGTAACTGGCTAACAGCGACAGGCTTTGCTACTGAGGCCAAGCAGGATATTATTGATGCGAATGTTGATGCTATCCTAGTAGATACTAATGAGTTGCAGACTGATTGGGTAGACGGTGGACGTTTAGATAATTTACTTGACGGTGCTTCTAGTGCTGGTGATCCTTGGACTACTGCAATACCCGGAGCTTATGGTGTTGGTACTGCTGGATATATTGTAGGTAATAATGTAGATGCACCTATCTCTACAGTAGATACAGTAGTAGATGGTATACAAACAGACCTAGATAACGCTACTGATGGCCTAGGTGCTATTAAGACAGCGGTAGACTCTCGTATGGCAGAAGCAAGTATTAATACTACTGGAGGTGCAGTAGATAATGTAACGCTAGTAGGTACTACTACTACTAATACTGATATGCGTGGAACTGATAGTGCTGCTACAGCTACAGCCTTAGCTACAGTAGATACTAATGTAGATGCTATCCTAGTAGACACAGGGACAACCTTACCTGCTACATTAGCAGCCTTGAATGACATCTCAGTTAGTGATATACTTACTACTCAGATGACAGAGGCCTACGCTGCAGATGGAGTAGCTCCTACTCTAGCTCAAGCCCTATTCTTAATACAGCAGACTATAGGAGACTTCAGTATTACAAGTACTACTCTTACAACTAAGCAGTTAGATGGCACTACAACAGCGGCCACATACACCTTAGATGATGCTACCAATCCAACAAGCAGGACTAGGTTCTCATAATGTCAATATCTTCAATACTTACCCGTGGTATTGGAGTCTTTGGTAGTGTAAATAAAGTAGTCACTGCCGGATTCACCTCCGGTATTGATTTAGGTGTAACCATTGATGGTGCAGCAAGTTATACACTTACAGAGGCTTATACTTCTGTTATGCTGTACTATGATGGATCTAATTACTTTACCTTAGACTCTATAGCTCAGAGCCATACTCATCCTTTCTCAGACCTTACTGCTACGCCTACTACTTTAGCTGGCTACGGTATAACTGACGGTGCATTATCTACTCACCTACATACTGGTATATATGAACCTGTATTCTCTAAAGGTACCGGTTTCAACCTCAACTTAGGTACTGTTGCAGGTACTGTAAGCGAAGGAGACCATAACCACACATTAGACTCTCTGAGTAATTTAACAATAACTGCTAACAGTGTAGGTGAGTTGCTTAAGTGGAATGGAAGTGCATGGATTAATAATACTCTTGCAGAGGCTGGAATAAGTGCTACAGGGCATACTCATACTGAATCTGATATCACGGATTTACAATCGTACTCTTTATCTACCCATGTGCATACAGGTGTATATGAGCCTGCTGACGCTACTATTTTAAAAGATGCCGATATAGGTGTTAATGTTCAGGCATATGACGCTACGCTGGAGACTGGGGCGACTCAGGATCAAACCGCTGGTGAGATAGAGGCTATAGTAAACCATGATAATTTACTAGGTTTTGTAGCTAATGAACATATAGATTGGACTGCTGATCAAGGCGCTACTAATATACATAGTGGTAACTATACTGATACGGATACTACTGATCATACTGCTTTAAGTAATATTGGCACTAACAGCCATGCTGTCATAGACAGTCATATAGCTGATGGTACCTTACACTATACTCAAGCAGCTATTAGTATCACAGAGAGTCAGATAAGTGATCTAGGTTCTTATTCTTTAACTAGTCATAATCATACATTAGATGGTTTAAGTAATACAACTATTACAGCTAATAGTAGTGGTGAGATCTTAAAGTGGAATGGAAGTGCATGGGTTAATAATACTCTTGCAGAGGCTGGAATAAGTACAATAACTGATCATGGTGGATTAACAGGTCTTGCTGATGACGACCACACTCAGTACCATAACGACACTAGAGCTTTAACATGGTTAGGTACTCGCTCTACTTCTGATCTCAGTGAAGGGACTAACCTATACTACACAGACGCTAGAGTAACTTCATTTGTTGATAAGGCGTTTGTTGATGCTCTTAATGTTGACGCTGATACGCTTGATACTCTTAATTCAACTCAGTTTCTGAGATCTGATGCTACTGATTCATTTGATAGAGATAATGGGTATCTTAGATTTATCAATACTGATGGAGGTACCGCTGACTCAGCAACAAGTACATTAGGAGCTTTGGAGGTTTACCAGCCTACTTCTGGTGCCGATGCCTTTATGAATTTTCATATAGGTGGAGACTATGCTACCTATTTTGGACTAGATGGTACAACTAACGATATCTTTGTAGGCGGTTGGAGCAATGGAGCGGTTAAGTATACTATCTGGCATGAAGGTAATGATGGGTCTGGTAGTGGCCTAGACGCTGATACCTTAGATGGGGTTGAGGGTTCTGGTTATTCTCTAAGCGGACATACTCATACATTAGATGGTTTAAGTAATACAACTATTACAGCTAATAGTAGTGGTGAGATCTTAAAGTGGAATGGAAGTGCATGGATTAATAATACTCTTGCAGAGGCAGGTATAGATAAGACCTATATCGATTCACTAGGTGTTGATGCTACTACTTTAAGTGGGTCTAGTAAAGATTCTTTGTGGTTATCACCTACTTCGGCTACAGTGCCAGTGAGGAGTTCTTCTGGGCAGCTAGGCGCTCCTTCTCTTTATATAAGTGGAACTCCTATTACTTCTGTTGCCTCCCATGTACTGATTGAATCAGCTAGTACTAAATATTACCAAAGACAAACTATTGCTCAGTTTCTAACTAATCATAATCTAGTTACTAGTGTAGTTAGTCAAGCAGAAGCAGAAGCTGGCACATCTACTACTAGTAGAATTTGGACAGCTCAAAGAGTTGCACAAGCTATAGCTGCACTAGAGACTACTTATGTTAATCCAGTAGAAAGAGATGTATTTACTGCAACAACTGCTAGTATTACTGCTAATAACTGGTCAGTAAGCAGTACCCATACCCTGATAAATGTCACTAATGTAGAAAGTATCACTGTTATGGCTATAAGAAATAGCGGTACTGCAACAGAAGCTGTCAGTTGGGTAGCTTGGGATGATACAGGTTATATGTCATCTAATGATCAATTCAGTAATATAGCTATGGGATCTACGGCTGCTTCTGGAACAATTAGATTACGTCTATATAACTCAGATGTTACTGGAACCATCTCTTATAGATGTGTTGTTACAGGCACTTAAAACCTACAAGAGAGAGGGTCTCTTAACGATTAGAAACAAGGCTTCCACCAAAGTAAAGGCCTATAATAGCACTTACGAGGTGTGTGTCCAGAGGTGTCAGGAGTATTCCCCCTGTCTGCATCTGATGCCATTGGACTATATCCTTTCCTTCCGTAAAGAATAAGAACCCACTCTGCCACTCTGTCCAACCATAGGTTACAGGTGTGTCCCATAAACCTGCTAGTTTCGGTAAGACGATGATAGCTAGTACGGATGAGATCGCTATAACTCTTCGTGTGAACTGTAAGCTTTTGTCCTTTCGAGCTTGCTGTAGTTGTTTCCCTCTCTCCTTCATTGCATCTAATTGAGCTAGGGCTATCTGTTTCTTCGACTCTGTTGACTGAGACCAAATACTCATTATCCCACCGAGTACTGTACTCACCCCCATTGTTAGTAATTCTACTGGTATCATTTATAACTCCTAAGATAAAAAGATCTGTGTAAGGAACGTATCCATTCTCATATCGGATAAATTCCCGAATGAGTAATGTAATATGATGGCGGTTATGTACGCTAAAAGAACCAACCCCAGCCCTAGTAAGATTCCGTGTGATATTCCTTTTAAGCTTTTCAGTATTGTTTTCATTAGGTGGACTCCATCTAGATATAATACCATCTAGTGTGGTTAATTTATGCTTGAGTATATAACTATCTAGGTTCTTAACTATAGCCCTTATCCCCTTCTCAGGGGACTCAAAGCATTCAAAACGTACATCCTGACAGGGAACTTCTCCCTGCCATTGAATGTTTGTCTTAGTTATATTACCGGGATTGTTATTACGTATACCCCTAGATATCAACGACTTCGCAGACACCAGCGGAGCAAGCAAGGTCATGCTTAATAGTAGCATTGTCGCTAGTCTCATAGTCACGTAGTTTCTCCCAATCTAGTTCAGGCATCCTATCTTTCAATGCCATATATTCCTCCTCTGTACAGTCCTGATAAGGGGCTTGTGCATATACATGATCAGTGTGTGGTAAGAATGAGATACCAGAACACATATCAAAGTTCTCCTGTACCCATGCGCCTACTGCCATGAACTCATCATCTTTATAGGTAATAGTTACGGATGGTTTATGCTCACACCAGTTCTCCGCATACACTTTCCATAATTCTAATTGTTCTATAGCTGTCATATCATGACGTGTTATACTTCCTTCTGGTGCTGCTATAGGGAA
>Ga0316205_10001180_pt1 | contig 35855 bp, 30 predicted proteins | sample 3monthpyrite_MG_FD_204941 | JGI IMG/M metagenome (GOLD analysis project Ga0316205, IMG submission 204941) | Microbial mat bacterial communities from mineral coupon in-situ incubated in ocean water Damariscotta River, Maine, United States -... | ecosystem: Environmental > Aquatic > Marine >...
TGTAAAACAAAGCAGCGCAAACAACGTGACAAGGAATGGGAAGAAATAGGTGACAAAGTAGAAGTAAAAGTTATGCGAAAACTGAAAAACTGGGCAGAAAAAGATGAGAGTGATGATGGTCCTGAGAGCAAAGCTGAGTGGGATGAGGTTTGTGATAAGGTCGAGAGTAAATTAAAACGCAAACTTCGTGAGTGGGCTGAGAAAGATTAGCCGCCTAGCTATACTGAAAAAAAGATTTCGGATGTAAATATTTTGTAAACAAATGTGTAGATATGTTTACCTACTATTTACAAGCGCGTTTATGGAACGCTGTACGATTGAGATATGAAATCACTTAATCTATTGAAATATAGCCTGCTTATTATGATTGCCATTCTGCCGACTCAGAATGTTGTTGCTAAGTCATCAGCGCCCGTAGAGTACCCCTGGTACAAGTATAATGACTGGTATTACAAAAAGTCTGATAGCTATAAAGGCTGGAAGTATATCGTTATTCACCATTCTGCTACCAATGCCGGTTCAGTGAATGCATTTAATAAATTTCATACCAAACAAGGGTATGGCGGTATCGCTTACCATTTTGTAATTGGTAATGGTAACGGTATGAAGGACGGTGAAGTTCAGGCGACTTTTCGTTGGAAGCAACAAATGTCCGGCACCCATGTCTCCATCAACTCATGGGATCACAATGTATTCGGAATTGGTGTCTGCCTGGTAGGCAATTTGGAAAAAAGGCCGCCAACCAAGGCGCAAGTGAAGGCCTTGAAAAAGCTGGTTGAACAACTCAAAAGTAAACATGGCATTAAAGGTAAAAATATCTCGGGTCACAAACATGTGATGCACGATGATGCCTCTGGGAGAAGGGAGCAAACGGCTTGTCCGGGGAAAAAATTGAATTTAAAGGAACTTAAGAACTAGGGAAAGATAGTCATCTAGACTTATGGGCGCAAACTATTCAGGTAATGTGTGATTTGTTTACGGCAGATGATGAAGTTATCCATATTTTGCGTGGCCTTTGCCAGGCCAACGCAACCTTCAAAAGATGCGACTAAGAACATGCCGGCCTCCTGTGGGTCGATATCGTTTCGAACGGTACCGGCCTGTTGGCCACGTGCAAAGGCGCGGGCGATTAAGTTAATCCACTGGCTAAACAATTCTTCGATACGCTGGCGAAAGGCAGCATCTTGTGCCGACATTTCCATGGCGAGGTTATTTAACGGGCAGCCAAGGAATACCCCATCATTACCTGTTTCTGACTCGACGATAAGATCCATAACTTGTTCGAGGGCGGGGATGGGGTCCTCTGTCTCTCCGAGGGCATCCATCCAGCGCTGGCCCATTTCACCATTTATGATCTCATCCACCACGGCACACCCCAGGGCGTGTTTGCTTGTAAAGTGGTGATAAAAGGCGCCTTTGCCTAAGCCAGTACGCTTTAATACATCATCGACGCGCATGCCCTGGTAGCCATGCTGATAAATCTCTGTAAATGCGGCTTCTAGCAAGCGCTGGCGGGTGACATCGGGGTTACGGACGGTTGTTGTAGTCATTTCTCTTTGTACCACTGTGTTGAATTTATCTCAATTTTCTTAATTTTAAGTATAGACAAACTAGTTGGTCTGTTCTACATTTACAAACAGACTAGTTGGTCTGTTATCGAAAATCAAGCTAAGCCAAGAAAAATCAATCTGGAGGATAATAAAAATGGGTGAACGTCTCGAGCAATGGATTTTGCGTTATGCCGACTGGGTCATACGCTATCGTTGGTGGGTTATCGTACTGACCATGCTGGCCGTCATTGGCGCCGCCAGTGGGGGACAATATCTAGGGTTTTCAAACAATTATCGTGTTTTCTTCAGCCAGGAAAACCCAGAGTTACAAGCCTTTGATCGCTTCCAGAGCACATATACCAAAAACGACAATATTCTATTTGTCTTACAGCCTGCTGATGGAAAGGTATTTAGCCCTCAAATGGCCGAAGCAATCGAAAACCTGACTGCAGAGGCCTGGAAAATCCCCTATGCCATCCGCGTTGACTCTATAACTAATTTTCAGCACAGCTGGGCGGATGGAGATGATCTGACTGTCGAGGATTTGGTTAGTAAAGGCCGGTCTCTAAGCGAAGCAGAATTGGCTCAGAAGCAGGCAATTGCCCTTGCTGAACCTTTATTACGCAGCAATCTGATATCTACCAACGGTGCTACTACAGGCATCAATGTCACGGTTCAGTACCCAGAAATCGATAATATGAAAGAAGTACCTGAGGCAGTTAACTATGCCCGGCAACTTCGTGAGCAACTCCAGGCAGAGTATCCAGACCTCAAGATTGCACTGACAGGTTTGTCGATGCTGAACAATGCCTTTGCCGAATCGGGTCAGACTGATGCTCAGACGCTGGTGCCATTAATGTACCTGGTGTTGATCATCATGCTGACGATTGGATTGCGCAGTATTAGTGGCACGATCGCAACCGTAGTGGTTATTGGTGTGTCGACTGCTACAGCGATGGGACTTGCCGGTTACTTTGGGATTAAGCTCACACCCGTCTCGGTGACAGCGCCAACCGTTATTATGACCCTGGCGATTGCTGATAGCGTACACGTATTGGTTAGCATGTTCAGTTCCATGCGTGAAGGGCATGATAAGTTAAACGCCTTAAAAGAAAGCTTACGGATTAACTTCACCCCCGTGAGTGTAACCAGTTTAACGACAATCGTCGGTTTTTTGAGCTTGAATTTTTCCGATGCCCCTCCTTTTTGGCACTTAGGTAACATTACAGCCATGGGTATTGCCGCAGCATGGGTATTCTCACTGATGCTATTACCTGCGCTAGTGAGTGTATTACCGATGAAGCGTCAGCAAAAAACAAATCATGCTGGTTTGATCGAACGTCAGTTAATGCGCTTGGCCGAAGTTGTTATCGGTCAACGTAGAAAGGTGATGGTGAGTACCAGTATTGTCTTTGTTGGGTTAATCGCATTATTACCTTCGCTTCAACTCAACGACCAGTTTGTCCGTTACTTTGATCATCGTGTTGAGTTTCGCAATGATACAGATTTTACTGTTAAAAACTTGAATGGTATTTATGTTGTTGAATATTCGGTGCCAGCAAAAGAAAAAGGTGGTATCAGTGAACCAGAGTATCTGGCACATCTCTCCGAATTTACAGATTGGTTGCGTACTCAAGATGAAGTAACACATGTATACAGTTACAGCGATATTATCAAGCGCTTGAATAAAAATATGCACGCTGATGATACAAGCTGGCATCGTGTTCCAGAACAACGTGATCTAGCAGCACAATATTTATTATTGTACGAGCTTTCTTTGCCCTTTGGGCTGGACTTGAACGATCGTGTCAATATTGATAAGTCAGCAACACGAGTGAGTGTTAGCTTGCAAGAGATCGGTACTAATGAGACGCGTGATTTTGTTGATCGCTCACGTAACTGGCTGGATGCAAATGCCCCTGCCTATATGAAAACGACACCGACCGGTGCCAGTGTCATGTTCTCACATATTTCACAGCGGAATATTGAAAGTATGTTACGCGGTAATGCTGTGGCAATTATATTAATCGCCGTGATCATGATGATCGCATTGCGGTCAATAGGGATGGGTACGCTAAGTTTAATTCCGAATGCATTACCCATATTAGCCACGTTTGGTTTGTGGGCCTTGTTGGTCGGTGAAGTTGGCATGGCGGCCGCGACGGTTACGGCAACATCATTAGGTATCGTGGTCGATGATAGTGTGCATTTCTTAAGTAAATATCTTCGTGCACGTAGAGAAAAGGGCCTGGATCAGGCTGACGCCGTACGCTATGCCTTTCGTACTGTTGGTACGGCAATAGTCTTAACCACGATTGTATTGGTCATCGGCTTTAGCGTGTTGGCCTCATCTACGTTTTTAATTAATTCACAACTGGGTCTATTAACCGCGCTCGCGGTGCTCCTGGCTCTGGTAGCGGATTTCCTATTACTCCCAACATTATTACTGATTGGTTATAAACAGAAACAGGAGGAAAGTTATGAACTACAACAAAGCACACAAACAGCTTAAAGGATTGAAACTATCCAATAGTGTGGCCACCAGGTTATTCAGCAGCCTGATATGTCTGTTTTTCATTGTGCCACTGGCAATTGCAGAAACTGATTTAGAAAAAGGTTTCGAAATTGCCGCACGTAGTGATCGCAGTGACCTTGGTTTCGCAGACTCCACCGTGAAATTAAAAATGGTGCTGTATAACGCTGCGGGTGAAAAAAACCAACGGACCTTATCCTTGCGAACTCTGGAAAAGGAGAATGAACAGGTAGGGGATAAGAGCCTGATCATTTTTGATAGTCCTGCGGATATTAATGGCACGGCCCTGTTATCACATGCCAAAATATTAGATGCTGATAATCAGTGGTTGTTTTTACCTGCACTTAAACGTACCAAGCGGATCTCTTCGGTTAATAAGTCGGGTCCTTTTGTAGGTAGTGAGTTTGCGTTCGAGGATTTCACATCACAGGAGTTAAACAAGTTTAGTTATCGGTATTTACGCAGTGAGGCTTGTGGCGACCTGATGTGTGATGTAGTTGAGCGTACTCCACGTTATGAGCACTCTGGTTATACTCGGCAGGTTAGCTGGGTCGATCAAAAAGTATATCAGGTAAGACGTGTGGAGTTTTACGACCGACGTGGTGCTAAACTTAAAATCCTGACGCTGGATGATTATCGCCTATACAACAATAAGTACTGGCGGGCACAAAAAATGACAATGAACAATTTAGTCACCAAAAAGCGCACGGTACTAGACTATTTCGATTACCAGTTTACCAATGGCTTTAAGAAACGTGACTTTCAAAAAACAGTATTAAAGCGTATCCGTTAACTGGGAGACCCTCGATGCGTTGGTTAAGCTTGTTACTTATTCTATTTACATCGTCGTTGCATGCTGAGACCAATGTGTCGGGTTCTGTTTCGACACAATTACGATACTTTCACCAGGACCCACAGTGGCCTGGACAATTCTCTGGTCGACAGGCCTCGATTGCTATAGAGCCGGAATTTCGCACTAAAGTAGGTGAGGGTAAATTTACCTTTATTCCATTTTATCGCCATGATGAACATGACGATGAACGTTCACACTTTGATATACGCGAGCTGCATTGGCAAACGCAGTTTGATGACTGGGATGTATTAATCGGTATCAATAGCCTGTTTTGGGGAGTAACAGAGTCGCGCCATTTAGTTGATATCATTAATCAAACTGACTTTGTTGAGAACCTCGATAACGAGGATAAACTCGGACAGCCGATGATCCAGTTTGGTTGGGTGCAAGACTGGGGTGTGCTTAATTTTGTTGTTTTGCCTGGGTTTCGTGAACGCACATTTCCAGCTGCTGAGGGGCGTTTGCGTACGCCACTTCCCATTGATACGGATAATGCTCATTATGAATCCGGCGCAGAAGATAAGCATATCGATTTTGCACTACGTTATACACACGTTATCGATGACTGGGACCTTGGTGCCTACTATTTCTATGGGACATCGAGAGAGCCCCGTTTGTTACTGAATAATTCTGGTACCGCATTAATTCCTTATTATGATCTCATTAACCAGGTTGGGGTGGATCTTCAACTCACCCAGGAGGCATGGCTCTGGAAGCTTGAGGCAATTGGACGCGAGGGACAAGGTAAGACCTTTGTTGCCATGGTTGCTGGTTTTGAATATACGTTTTATCAACTTGCCAACAGCAGCACTGATCTTGGGGTTTTGTTTGAATACTTATATGATGATCGGGATGCGAGTGCGCCCCAGACATTTAGCGACGATGATATATTTGCTGGACTTCGACTTGCCTTAAATGATGTTGATGATACGAGTATCTTGACTGGTATGATCCTCGATCGCCACACAGAGGAAAAATTGATTACCTTTGAGGCCGAGACGCGCCTTTCAGAGCGTTGGACATTGGATGCTGAAGCACGTTGGTTTGTTGATATAGAAAAAAATGGCTTGTTGAATAGTCTAGCCAGCGACGATTATGTCCAGGTAGAAGTCGCATATCACTTTTAAAAAACATACGAATTACTAAAATTACAAGAGTAACTAGCGTTTCGGCTGCTAGTTACTCTCTACTTTTTACCGGTTCTATTTTCGTCCCATTAATACCTGTTGTTTACTCCTTGCTCCCCAAAGTACTTTGATTGTTCTTGGGTAGTTCTTCTGTGAAGGCATTCATCTTCATCTCTGGCGGAGTAGCCTTTGGTGACGGTTTAGCATCAGTCAGTTGGGCACTCTGAGTGATCGTCGTGTCATCAAGTGGTTTGACCGCTGTCTGTGAATTAAATGCATAGACAGGTTGGGTCGGTGCCTCTGTCCAGGCCAGGTCAGATTCAGGACCATAGATATCAATGTAATAGCCATTGTTTGAAATCAGGGCTGTAATGACTTCGTCATCTATCGACCATACATAATAGACTGCGCCAACGATGAAACCATCAATATAAAAATTGCCAAAATCATCGACCCAGGCATTAGTATAAGTTGTATTCCCAAAGTGTAAATATCCTGTGTAGGTTTCAAATTCGAAGGCATCATCGGTGGCATCAATCACTAGTGTGCCATTGGCACTACCTGACCAGTAAATATAGTCAGGCTCATGATAGTAATCATCATAAGGGTCACTAGAGCCACCACCACAGGCAGAGAGCAGTAAAAAGGGTATAACTAACAAAATTACTCTATTAATTCTCATGATAGACCTCGTCAATTATTCATATTTTGACAAAGTTTACCTCTGGTTAGATTAACCAAAGATGAACAAAAGCAGAACCTGAACTTGGGACATTGGCTTGAGAGTAGGATAGGGCAGGGGTTTAGTCAGATTGGCAACAGTTTCAGATAATAGCAGTAGCGGTGAAGGCGTTTATCCACAATCATGTTAAATAACAGCATAGTTTTGTGGTTACTAAGCTGTATCGTGAGTGTTTCCAGTCTGAGCTATTTTTTTAGTACTTTTTCAGGTCTGCTCTTGCTTGATTTTAGTCCAACAGTTCATCATGATTATGGTCCTGAGCTTAACTAATAGTCGATTCTGGACATAGCTTGTTAGGTAATAGAGTAATTTATAAGCCAAAGGAGAAGGTTATGGAGACAGATATCACTGAATATCAAAAATTAATAGAAACATATGCGATTCCATGGGGTATCAAAATAATTGCTGCGATTGCAATTTTCGTTATTGGTCGCATGATCGCCAAGCTTATCGTCAAGGCTGTTAAAAAGGTCATGGCGAAGGCGAATATAGAAGATACCCTGCGAGGATTCCTGGGCACTATCCTTCATTCTATCTTGACGATAGTCATTGTTATTGCTGCATTGGAACAATTAGGGGTTAATACTACATCGGTTCTGGCTGTATTTGCTGCAGCTGGTCTGGCAGTAGGCCTGGCCTTTAAAGATTCACTTTCTAATTTTGCAGCGGGTATTATGCTGATCTTGTTCAAACCCTTTACCAAAGGCGACTTTGTTGAAGCAGCAGGGGTTTCTGGCATCATCGAGCATATTCGTATCTTCAATACGGTTATGCGCACCGGTGACAACCGTGAAATCACTGTTCCAAACTCACACATATATAGTGGCATCATCACTAACTACAGTGTGCGTGATAGTCGTCGCATCGATCTGGTAATCGGCATTGGCTATGATGATAACATCGGCAAGGCGAAAACGCTTATAGAAAACATTATAAATAAAGAAGAGCGGGTCTTAAAGGATCCTGAACCGACCATCATGGTACTGGAATTAGGAGAAAGTAGTGTCGACATCGCTGTCAGACCATGGGTAAAGACAGGTGACTACTGGGGCGTGCGAGCTGATTTATTGCAAAACATTAAGGAAACCTTTGATGCAGAAGGAATTTCAATACCTTATCCTCAACGTGATCTGCATATGATTCAGTCTGCTGCATAGCAGAGTAATATAAACAATGAAAAAATCATTAGGAACAATATGTATGCTAAATAAATTATTACTATTTTCAGCTTTACTTTCGACAAGTGCAGTTTTACAGGCAGCAGAACCCGCTAATAATAAATGGAGTGGCGAAGCCGAACTAGGTTATTTAAAAACCACGGGTAATACAGATACCGAATCACTGCATGCGAAAGGTAAAGTGGTTAACGAGCGTGAGAAATGGAAGCATAAGGTAACGCTGGAAGTTACCAATAAAAGTGATAGCGGCATAACCACTGCAAAGCGTTGGTTCCTGACGGGTAAGAGTGATTATAAATTGGATGAGGTGTCATATTTGTTTGGGGCAGTGAGTTATGAAAATGATGATTTCTCTGGTTATGATTATCAGGCTACGGAAAAGGTTGGTTATGGTTATCACGTGCTCAGGAAAGAAAATTTAAAGTTAGATCTGGAAGCCGGTGTTGGTGCACGCCAATCAGAATTAAATACCGGTGCTTCCAATAGTGAGGCAATCGTATCTGGGGCGGGTAATCTTGAGTGGGTCATCAGCAAAACTTCTACCTTTACCCAAGAATTGTTAGTTGATATTGGTGATGATAATACTGTTAGTCGTTCTGTTACGGCATTGAAAATGCAAATTGTGGGTAACCTATCAGCTAAACTCTCACACACTATTAAACACAACTCAGATGTCCCGGTTGGTACTGAAAAAACCGATACTGAAAGCGTCGTTACCCTAGTATACACCTTTTAGGTTTAGCTGCTAAACAATGAAAGTAAAGGGGCCATATGGTTGAGGCCCCTTTTTTATGCATGCTATATTATCACCGCCACCTTGTTCAGGCTTCCTCAAATTAGATGCCAACATATTAATCGTTAATATTAATTTAAGGTTAGCTTGTTAGTATTACCTAATCATAACTAGTTGTAAGGCGATGATCACGGGATACAAACAAAATAAACCTGATTAGTTTGTCGTCTCCTCGCGGTTGCCTGGGATGTTTTGTGGAGAATATCAGAAGTTTGAGGAAGGCGAAGCATGGCCAGATACCTGGCAGCAGCTAATCGGCCTGTTTGGTCTAGCAAGTCTGGTAGAGATCAGACGTTGTGTTTGCTTAACTCCTGTTCCGCTTTTTCATAACCGAGCTTAATGAGTTCTTCGGCACGATAAAATTCATAGGTATGAGCTATATCTCTTGGGAACTCGATGAGAATATCAGGTGCATAGGCTGCCATTTTCATCTTGGCAATCGACTGTTGCATAATTTCGATACAACGTGACATAACTTCGTAAAATCCGAGCTGCTCATTACTCTCAAACTTGTCCAGGTTAAAACGCTCCTGCAACTCATCGATCATTTTAGAAAACCAGTTTTCTTCGTCCTTGTCTTGTTCTTCAATGGTGGCGCTAAATTTTTCTATGCCATGATCATATGGTGGCTCGCCATCGACATTTACGGCTATTGTAATATCTGTCATATCTGACATAGTCGGGGCAATCGGTACCGGGTTAATGACGCCGCCATCCAATAAAACGTGTTTGCCACGTGTGACAGGGGTAAAAACAAGAGGTACAGCGATTGATGCACGAATCGCATCAAATAAGGACCCTTCGCTAAACCAGACTTCCTTGCCGTTTTCGATATTAGTCGCCACAGCAGTAAAGTTGATGGGTAGCTTTTCGATCTTTTGTCGACCGACGAGTTCAAGAAGCTTATTTATGATTTTATCGCCCTTGAACAATCCTCCGGGACTAAAGCTTAGGTCGAGCATTTTGATTACGTCACCTTTGTCTAGTGTCACCACCCAATCTTTATAGGCGTCTAATTTGCCCGCGGCATAAATACCACCGACCAGTGCCCCCATTGAACAGCCAGCAATCGATTCGATTTTGTAGTTATGTTCGACTAACCAGTCGATAACCCCAATATGGACCAGACCGCGGGCACCACCACTACCTAAGACCAGTGAAACGCTTTTAGATGTCATCTTGAAGCCTGCTTATAGAGGAAACATAATACCATTATTACACTTTTACTCAGCAAATCATAAAAAAATGGTAGTCAGTCTCAGCTGGGATTGTCTGGATACAAGTGCCAGCTCAAAAGGCAATGGATAGATGATGTTCTACTGAAGGGGTAAGTTTATTGTGTGAAATCGAGAAGAGAGCACGTGATCGAACGATACTCTTTACAGCCAGCTGCCCAGTAATATTGGCAACCCAAACGAAATGTGGGCAGCCGAGGCTGCCCACATTTATTCAAATGCTAAATCAATTTAGTACTAAGTACACTCTTTGCCGCTCTGGGTAGCCAGTGTCATAAACTGCTCATCAGCGGTAAAGTTTTTCGTAGATAATGCGATGTCCATGATTCTGCCAACATCTTTATTGCTCATATTGGTTTGGTAGATACTCACCATGCATTTACAAAATGATTTTGCTTTAGCAGCTGGTTGTGATTTTTTTACATCGTCAAAACATCCAGTATACATACCCGCAAAAAATTCCGTACGGGTTTTATTGTCTACTTCGAATGCAAAGGATGATGTAGTAATAGCTAAAGAACACGCAATTAGGATGCCTTGGATGGTATTTTTCATAATAATTCCCGCTAGATAGATTCGACTCATTTATATATCGGTAATTTACTTAGAAACATTAGGTATAGCAACACTAGCTTCACTGTTAGAATGTAATCGGCGTCTCAAAACTGTGATCAGGCACAGCTCAGGAAGTGGCTCAAACTGTGCGTAATTCCTGCTTATCTATCTGTTTTGGCGATGAAAAGAGGCTTTTTGAGCTCAGCCGTTTACGACTATTTTCTGATGACCAACCATGATCTCATCACCTGGATGCAGAGTATGCATTCTGACCCGCTTGCCATTAATAAAGGTGCCGTTGGTGCTCGACAGGTCTTCAATATAGGACGCATCAAAATAGGTCACTATTTTGGCATGGTGTGAGCTGATGATTTGATCCTCGAAATTCACATCATTGTCTTTGGCGCGGCCGATAAATACGGTGCCAGGGACAAGTTCAATCTGCTTTTTGTCTGATTCGCCCAGGACGGTGAGGGTCGTCATACTGGTCATCTCCTAGATTAAGTTGCTAATAAAAAATGACCGCCCCTGGTCGGAATGGTATCCGTGGTGTTGTATTTATAACATCATATAAAATAAGTGTTTACTAATGTCTTGTTACAAATTGTTAAATTAGCATACATTTATAGAGGATAATAAGAAAATATTAGCATAATACACATCTATCTAGTTGATTTAGCTTGTTTTCCTACTGTGTATTAGCGGTCCATACTTGCTCTGATAGCGAAGTTTAACGGCTCTAATTCATGGGCTGTGGGGATTAATTTGACGCTCCATGCGAGGTCAAAATAGCCAGAAAAGGCTGTTTGAATCCCAGACAAGGGCTAACTGAGACTAGATCGAGGCTCAGTAACCCACGCCAGGTGGTTATTTCTTGATGTAATTTTGGCGATATAATTTTCGCTCTTTACCGCTACCACTATAAGTGTCAAAGCGCACATCGGTCTCATTCTCGACAGTGTCTTGTTTCAGTCCTGGTTTTATCTCTCGTGTAGTTTGTTTGCCTTTCTGAGTGTTATCCATCCATTCCAGAACGGCGACAGCTTTGGGGTTTTTATACTGTAGCTCCTTGTCATATTCACCGACAGATTCTGTGGCTGCCGAATCGATAATGCTGGGCCAGAGTTTTTTCAGTAAGGCCTGATTGGCATAGACATCGGCAGTATTAAGTTCTCCATTGATGGCAAAGGCATAACCGATAACCTGTTTTTTGCCACGCAGCAGCGGTAGCAACTCTTTTTTGTAGGCTGAGATTTTTTCCGCTAGTTTTTTGTTCTCCAGGGTCAATTGCAAACTGCTGGCAGAGTCTTTCGATTTAACATCGGTACCAACTTTGTCGCCCAGTTTTTGCTGTGATTTTGCTACTTCTGACCAGACTTCTGACTGGTTGTGCTTGAGCCGTGCAGCCAGGCGTAACTCTTTTGAAGATAGCTTCTTGGTTGAGCTGTGAAATTCTTTCGATGACTCTTTACCGCGGGGGTTCCAGCGTCCCTGTTCAACACAAAATGAGGCAATATCAATTTTTCCGGATTGTGGTTCTAAGATCATGTCAGTTGAAAAGACGCGATCTTGCTTACCACCTTTTACGATATCTCCCGCTTGTATATAGATATGATCGGACTTACTCAGGTTTTCAATACTGAGTTGATTGACATTGCTGGTCTCGTGAACTTTTACTTTTTTCTGCTGCAGTGCTTCGCTCAATGTGAGATAGCGTTGGTTCTTAATTTTATCCTCGCCATGAATTAAGTAGATAGAGAGATTGCTTTGGCTGAATGGACCGCTAACGCGGTATTTGTTTGCCATCACCTGGCTGGAAAAACCAAACACGACGAGTAAAACCAGTACTTTGGTGGATGTATGAAATAGTTCAGTGATAGTCATGATAACGCTCCGTTGTTAATCGATTTTCGTCTAAAACGGAGCATAAGAGAATTAGAGTTATCAGGTTAGACCCTGAAGTCTTCTTTTACATAAACTTTACATACGCTATTAGTAGAGAATGATGGTTTGATTTAAACGCAATATCATAGGCAGTTCGCAGTCTGGTTCTCAAGATTAGTAAATGTTGAAATATGTTTAGTAATTTAGACTATGCTTTTGATGACAAGATATTTATGGGGCAATAGGCAATGTCATCATCTACAACACTTTGGTATTTTGCAGATCCCATGTGCTCATGGTGCTGGGGGTTTACTTCGACATTTGAAAAGATTAAGTCTGAATTTGATGAGAAATTAAAAATAGCGCTTATGCTCGGTGGCTTACGTCCAGGTACAACTGAACCCATGTCAGCAAGTTTACGTGAAGATATTCTGCACCACTGGCGTGAGGTACATAAAATGACTGGACAGGCCTTTAATTTTGAAGAGGCACTACCAGAAGGATTTGTTTATGATACTGAGCCAGCAAGCCGGGCTGTAGTCACAGTTGCCGAGATGGCTCCGGAAAAGATATTTCCTTATTTTAAATCAATCCAGTCTACTTTTTATCTCAAACATATTGATGTGACAAATGGCGAGAAGTTGGCAGAACTGGCAGGCGATCAGGGAATAGCGAGTGATAAATTTCTAGTGAATTTTGAGAGTGAACTTGCTAAACAGAAGACCTTGCAGCATTTTCAGGCAGCGAGACAAGCAGGGGTAACGGGTTTTCCTTCATTGATCTTACAGGATGGAGATGATTATCAGTTTATTGCCAAAGGCTATCGCCCATTTGACCAGTTGCAAGAATTAATTCAAAACTGGTTAGAACAGTATGCGGCAGTAAATTAAAGCCAGAGGTGTTTACCTCTGGCCCTTAACTATTGTCTAGTTCTTTAGAGGGTTATACTGACACCGACGAGAACACTATGGGAATCTGTGTCGATGTCGGTTCTGAGACTATCAATGGCATCATCAATATCAAAATCAGTATATTTATACTCCACCTGGATCCCAATTGTATCGGAGACTTTGAATTTAGCGCCGCCATTTAGTTCGTAGGAGCCTCCCGATGAAGTTTCATCATCAAGGATGCCGCTATTGAAGCTTATCGCTGAAAAACCGAGGCCGATGCCAAGGAAGGGGGATACGGCTCCTTTGTGGTTAAAATAATACTCAGCTAACCCATGGACATGCACGATGTCTGCATCTGTCGCCTGAGCAGTTGTGGTGAGATCCTTTTCATAGAAATATGTATTTACTCCAAATGCGAATCCGCCCTCCACCATGTACAAATACTTGAAGCCTAGCGTAGCCTCGTTGCTATCATCGAAGCTGATGGAGTTGCCTCTCGCCGTATGGCCGGTATTATCTGATATATCGGTGAATCCGAACATCGGGATTAGAATATGATCCCCCGCCTGTACAGGTAGTGGTAAGAGCAGTGCAAGTACTACAAATAAGCGTCTCATTTTGTTCCCCTATCCATGTAAAAAATGATTGATAATTAGACTTTATTCTAACCTCTAAAAGGAAATAATTATATTAGAGTAACACTTTGTTACTTCTAGTTACATTTTACTCACAAAGCCGCCAAGATTGGGGCCTGTTTTATTAAAAGCAATAAAAAAATATTATAAATAGGATAGAAAATGTAGAGTTTCAAAGATTTATTTGAACTTCTAAAATAGAACGATGCCATTGCCAGCATGAAAATTGTAGGCTATCTTTCTTAAGTTAGGTAGTACTTAGTTTTAGTGTGTAAAGGACTTTATTCTATTAACTTAACTTATTGATAAATTTTAGGAGCAAGTGTGGCATATACAGAAAATAATGTTGCTGAGCTAGAAGTTCTGATGCTCTATGATCTGAGTAATAGCCAGGAAGGAATTAAGATTCATAAAACTGCGGAGCCTGCAGTGATAGCAGGAGCTAAGAGTTTATTTGAAAAAGGTTTTATCACTCAGGCCGATGGCGGGTACTTAACCAATTTAGGTCACGAGGCTGCCGAACACACACAGGCACTGTTTACCATGTTGAACGCACATAGCGATGAATAATATGAAGCATTATCGATACACAATACATGAAGGAATTGGATATTAAAAAAGATATTATCTTATTTATTCTTGCTGTAGCAGTCGGGTTTGCAGTGATATTTCTGTACAGCCAATTCTCGTAAAGGCAACCTTAACTAATACTTGTACTATGTGAAATTATTCATCTGGCTCAGAATCTATGTTAGTTCCGGGGTTATCTATTAGACTTTGTAATCGTTGCTGATCTTTTAATTCAAGCCGTTTGTACTCCAGATAGTCTTTTCTGTCCAATTCATAAAGTTGTTGCTTAAAGTCTTCTGTTAGGTCAAACCATTTATTAAGGCGGGATTCAAAGCGATCGATACTGTTTATAGTAAGTGTGTCAAGATAACTTTTTATAGAAAAATAATAGCGAACTGAATTCCTTTCAATAACTCCAAGTATGCCATCTATGTAAATTGGTTGCCCATCTTCATCTTCCTCGATAATTGAAAAACCGACTTTGTCTGAGCCAAGTGTTGCGAGATAGGTGTTCATTCCAATTTCTGTCAGTAAATTATATTTATAAGAGTAACTAAAATGGATAAAAGTTTTTGAGTTAGCAAGGGGGATGGCCTGGGCCTGGATATTGTATTGACTAGTTCCCATCGGTCCTTTTTCAGCAGTCAGATTTGCCTGAAAGAAGTCGCCGCTATCTTGCGTTAGCGTAAAAATATAAGCTATTTGATAGACGTCATCGGCTTTTTCATAATATTTTCGACCAGTATAAAAGGTGAGTCGATCTGATCCATTTAGATGTTGGTATGTGCAGGCCTTGATATTTAAGTGTAGCGGTACAATATCACACCAGTTACGCGAGCTAGTCAGAGAAGCACGTACGGTCTGATAGGGGTGATCGATAATCCCATATATCTCACCCTGCATGGTACTGTTTTCACCGTTAGATAATATGTAGACAGGAATGCCATAGTTATTTTCTTCTAATTCAGTCTCTATTTGTTCGTATCTGTCTAACAGTTGATTGCCACTGACGTAGGTTGGCACTGTCACCAGTAGTAACAGGAAGATAATCTGGAGGAAATTATGCCGGCTTGAGGGACTATTTACATACATAACTATAATATATATGTTCATGCACTAAATAAAACAAGAGTGGATATCTAGCAGAATAGAAGAAATGAGCAGCTGAGGACCTGATTTAGTGTAAGTTAGCCTAACTTCTTGGTCTTAACACTTTTGGGGCTGTTTGCATGTTTCGGTTGTGTTGATGTGGCGACAACCTGGTTGCGGCCAGAATTTTTTGCCTGATAGAGCGCTTTATCCGCTGCCTTGACTAGCTCTGCTGCGTCATCACCATGCTGAGGGTATTCAGATACACCAAGTGACACGGTGATCTTACCAATCGTTTTACCATCATGGCGGAATTTGGTTGAAGCCATTTTCTTGCGAATAGTTTCAGCTCTTGCGACGGCAACAGCGATATTAGCGCCAGGGAGGCATATAACAAATTCTTCACCACCATAGCGACATGCAATGTCTTCGTTGCGTGTGACATGGCTTAATATTTTTCCTAATTCGATTAATACCTGATCACCCGCTTCATGACCATACGTATCATTTATCGATTTAAAATGATCAATGTCAATCATCACGAAGGACAAGGCAATGTTATTACGTGATGCACGGTCGATTTCGCGTTCGAATGTCTCCTCCATGTACCGCCGATTGAACAGACCCGTGAGTGGATCACGAATGGACTGATCACGGAGTTGATCTTTAAGACGAAGACTGGCAAGTGCCATAGAGACCTGTTTTGCAACCGTAGCAGTAAACTCCTGTTTCAATGAGTCAATAAAACCACCTTCATCACTGACGATATCATTAATTTCGTTTTTGCTTTGTAAATGGAGGAGCCCAAAGGTCTCTCCTTGCGCAGAAAGCGGCATACAAAGTGAAAGTTCAGGTCGCTGGCTAGGCAGGTGTTTACAATAGAGAGCCGATTTATTTGCTTTTGTTAAATAGGATAAACCTCGGCGTACAGCGACACAATCATCTGTTGGGAATTCAGATTCTGATGGAGGCTCATCACCCCAGGTGCTAACCTGTTCGAAATTTTCTCCGGGTGCTTTTGTTAGGTATAGGGCACCAGATAATTGCGGTATTAACATAGGCATAAATCTTGCCACCACCTCATAGGCTTCATTTAGATCCTGGCATGAGTGCAATAGGTCACTCAAAGAGCTAAGTAGGGTGATCTCGCGAGTACGTAACGTCATTTCCTCTAGAGTGTCGTTTAACTGCTGAGTTTGTAGTTTTCGTTCTGTAATATCTCTTACTATCGCAACAAACCGAGGTTGTTCGCCTGGAGGGTTTATATATTGCAAAAATATTTCAACCGGGATTTGTTTGCCGTTTTTATGTTGATGAATCGTTTCGAAATTAACTGCAGATTTTTCTCCAGAAAGCATAGGTTTAATCATCTCTTTGAATTCTGCTTCGGAAAATTCCGGTTTAATTTCATATGGTTTCATATTAATTAATTCTTTATATGAATAGCCAATCTGATTCATTGCGCCCTGGTTAAAGTAGAAGAAACTTAACGTATCTGGTTCAAACATGAACACGCAGTCCATGGTTAAGTCAAGTGTGGTTTTAAAACGGCCGAGCTCCTGCTCAGAACGTGTTCGCGATAATTCATTACCTATCCACTGTGCAAGCAGTTGGATTAATGTTAGTTCATTCGAGGAAAATGGATGTTGATGGATCTCCACCGATGAGAAGTTCAGTGTTCCATATCGTTCCCCATTCACAACGATGGGTGCACCAATATAGGACTCAAGCTTAAAATTCTCATAGCAGGGATGATTCCGTATTGAGCTCGTTCCGGCATGATCAAATGCTACTGGACCATTTGCCGCATATGTATGTGCACAGTAGGTGTGATCAAACTCGAACTTAGTCCCGGTTGGAGGTGCACCATCAGGACCGATAATGTATTCTACCGTGTATTCGCCATCGACGATTCGGCTAATAATTCCAAGATCGAGCTTAAATGTTTCCAGTCCAAGCTTAATAAGCTTATGTAATTTTTTTGCGAAGTTATCGTTAGGATTTGCTGCGATTTCATTTAGTCGTTTTAGTGCCAACGAGTCGCGCAGCAACGCCTCCTCTGATTCTTTTCGTTGACTAATATCGCGAACAATACCAGCAAATTTTTTAACATCACCGACAACCATTTCACTTAAGGATAACTCTATCGGAAAAACTGACTTATCTTTCCTTTGGGCAAATAATTCTCTACCGATACCTATGACCTTCGCTTGGCCTGTGGTTAAATAATTATTCAGATAATCATCATGTTCGCTGCTATAAGGCTCAGGCATGAGCATCGATACATTTCTGCCCTGCAGTTCACTGAGGGAGTATCCAAACATTTTCTCTGTGGCTGGATTTGCTGATTCAATCTGACCTTTTTCATCAATTGTAATTAAGGAGTCTACAACGGATTCAAGAATAGCACGCTGCCGAACCTCGATATCTTTAATTTTATGGTTGGTTTTCTCAAGTTCTTCTGTTCGACGTGCAACACGCTGCTCAAGGTCGGCGGTTAATTCTTTTATGGATGTCTCACGCTGGTTTACTGAATCTATAAGATTATTGAAGGAGTGCGTTAATTGCGTGACTTCATCATTGCCTCTTGGTGTTAGAGTTGTTTTGCTATTCCCATCAATGGTTGCCAGCACAAACTTGTTAAGAGAAGTAATAGGTTCCACAATTCTTTTCGAGAGTATCCATGCTGCGGTTATTACTGCTAACGCGGCACAGAGTAAAATTATAATGAATAAAAGTTGCAGGTCTGAGACAGAGGACATCATCTGAGATTTGGGGACAACTAAACCAACTGAGTAATTCGCTGACTTAATGGGAGCATAGACTAGAAAAAATTCTTCATTGGTGTTGGGATCTTTATAAAGCGTGTAACCACTGTTGCCTGCTACCATTTCTCTGCCAGCCAGAGCAACCTCTGCTACTGGTTCATTTAAAATATTTCTGACAGATGCTGCTTTTTCGCCTATTTCGTTTAGCTTTACTTGTCCTGCTGAATCTCTTTCTAAATGGACAACGTAAGCAGGATCCCAGTGGTACCAATAAACACCATTGCTGGTTACCAGGAAGTAGCGAGAATTCCATTCCTGATCCTTAATTACGTTGTTAAAGATGTTATTAATCCTAGTTTGAAACGCATCCCATGGTAGTGCACCACCGATCATGCCGACAACATTTTGTTCTTTGGATTTAATACTTGCGGCGACAACAATTTGTTTGGCACCCGTTGTGTAGGAAATCATTGGGTCCGATACGAAGGTACGGTTCTCATGCTCTTCATTGTTGCCAACTGTGTTTTTCCAATAATCCCGCTCGGCGATGGTTTTTGGTTTAGCGTTGGGATCCTTATCATTAAATGTGCGCAGGCCCTTTTGACCAGGGTTTCCTCCCGCGGTGTTATAAAAATGCCCTTGTGGAGTACCCAGAATGAATTTCTCGTAAATACCTTCATGTCGTTTTAATTCAGACTTGAGTTGCGGTCCGATCTTTTCAAAATTCATTGATTTTAGTAAGGGGGAATTTGCATAGGCGGAAATTTCAGCCCTACGACTCTCAAAATAACCAGAAAGGTTTTCTGCGCCAGCATCCAGATGCCCCTGGACAATATCCAGCGTCATCTCACGAGTCTGGTCAGTGCTTTGCCATAATGCGACCGTCACTGCCAGAGACAGAGGAATACAGGCGATGAGTAGCAAATAGATGACAAATTTAGATCGAAGTTTCATGAGGGCTCTTGTTGTATTTTCTACCATTTATATCGGTTAACTGACTTATTTGTTTGAATTATTGTTGGTGCTCTGTAGCTGTTTCGCAGCTAAAATCCATATGAAGCATGTGGTTATATATGAGGGTGGGAGTGAGTGAAGCCGGCGAAGTCTAAACAAACTCCATTGTTTGAGCTGATTATTCAAAATTCATTATTCAGTTCTTAATCGACAAAGCGTTAACTATACTAATTACCAGGAAAAAGAGGGGGGTATATGAAAAAGTCGATTCAGGCCATGATAGTCATTGTTTTGATTGCACATCTAGCTGCGTGCGCTAGCTCGAAAAAAACGCAGTCAGATCACTACCGGGAAATGCAGCAAGGGACCATTTACAAGACCTACCAGAAGGTTTCCGTCAAGGCCATGAGGCCAGTTGTCAAAGAGTATGACAAAAAATTAGCTGAGGAAAATAAGGCCCAGATAGGAGGGACACATGTTCATGCCTTACTTGGCCTGATTTGGATTGCCTCTGCGCAACCCAGGTTTGCACTGGCAGAATCAGATTATGCACTCAGCCAGGCGAGAGATCCAAGAGATCGTTATGCCGCATTGGCGTTACAGTCCCTGGCGATGCACAAACAGGGGTGGTATCACCTTGCCAGTTTGAAATCGACGGAGGCCAATGCGTTGATACAAACTCAGGGTTTCAGTAATAGCTACAAAAATGTATTGGTCCTGATGCATGTGTCGGGTGCGGCACTAGCAGTTCTGGATAACAATATTCCTCATACCATCAGTGCAGTACGCGAAGCCGGTGTGATATTAAATGAAGATTGGTTGGTGCAGATGGGTGATGCAACTGAAGATGCTTACAATGGTACGCAGTCAAAGGCGATAGAAAAGCTTGAAAAACTAAAAGACGATGCAAACCTGACAGACTACGAACGCCAAGGCGCGAATAAAGTTCTGGAAATAGCTAAACAAGGTGGCAATGATGTCACAAATAAAATGGCCAAGGTAGTTGTTGATCTAGCCGTAGATGAGGCGATTAAAAAAAATGGATTAACCACTTCTGTGTTATAGGAAGTTCCTGAAAAGTATCGCGATAAACTGGCCAAGTACCTTTAATTAACTGGAACCTAGCTTGCTTCGGTTAGAATCACTTTAAGAGTGGGTGGTCTTTTGGCAGCTGTTTAGAAAACCAGATAGCGAGCTTATGGCGCATAGCCTTTTGCGAAACCTGATCCTCAGGCAGAGGCTGGATGATTTTGTCGTGAACAAACAAGCGGTAGATGTAGAGTATTTTTTCGCTTTGAGAGTCAGTTGCCTCAAATACTGCGGCTTTCTTGTTTTCAGCATACTTTACACCGGCAAAGATTGCTGCTTTGACTAGTTCAGCTTCGTTTTTTAGTTTCTTCATGATGTCCACTCCTGAATCCACCAGTTAGAGATTGAACGTGTGTCGAGCCATGATTTCTATAATACTGGGAAAGAAGTACAATTGTAATCCTTAGATCAAAAAGAATATGCGGCTTACAGAGCTGCGCGCGTTGCTTGAGATAAATTTGACTGAGATAATATAATAATGAATAAGATAAGCAGACTTGCAGGACGCTGGTTAGCAAGATTTCTTGAGCAGCCATCACGCTCCTACCGGCCTTTTGCCATCACTGATACCGCAACCTTACGGCGTTGTATGCAACCTGGTGATATCCTCCTGGTTGAAGGTAATTTGCGAATCAGTGGTGCTATTAAATATTTAACCCAATCAACCTGGTCACATGCCGCGATGTATGTCGGCGATATTCTTGATAAGAAAGATCAGAATGGTGAGGCACTTGATTTAATAGAGGCTGACTTGAGCAAAGGTGTAATCGGTTTGCCTCTTTCAAGTTATGCGGAATTTAATACACGGATATGTCGGCCGGTGCATTTAACCAGTGGAGATCGGGAAAACGTTATTCAATTTATGGTTGAGAGCCTGGGTAATGAGTATGACTTGAAGAATGTGATTGATCTGATGCGCTATTTATTTCCAACACCGCCAGTTCCCGTTAGTTGGCGACGACGTATGCTTGCCTTTGGTAGCGGCGATCCCACTCGAGCAATTTGTTCAACCCTTATCGCCAAGGCATTTCAAGGTATTCGTTATCCAATTCTGCCGCACATAGAACATGAGCAAGTTGAGACTTTGCGTGGATGTGAATATACAGAGAAAGAGATCCTTCATATCAGACATCATAGTCTATTTACGCCACGTGATTTTGACCTTTCGCCATACTTTGAAGTAGTCAAGCCTACCTTGGAGACAGGCTTTGATTACAAAAACCTTACCTGGGCCAGTCAGGAACAAGTGTAGATGGAGAAATAAGACTTATTTTATGAACGATGGTTACTTCAATTCGCGGAATGAGTCGATTACTAACGTAAAGTTTTCCTGATTCGATTCAAATTTTGTGGGTAGTGACCAGGCTATTAGTTGGTAAAAGCCTTTTTTACTTTTTAGGGAAACATGCCAGTATCGGATATCAACATTTTCAACCGTTGCATCAATAGTGTATTTGATGGCCGCGAGTTTATTAATGCGAGTAAATGAATTATCCAGAAGCTCTGTATAACTAGTGGAACCGGCTTTAATATATTCACGTGTGGTTTGTGAATATTCTTCTAAAGTGTAGCCTTCAGGTAAATCAGTTTGTGGTTCTCTTATTATTATAAAATAGGCCTCTAGTAAGGGATTGCCTATTCTAATGTCAGCATCGTCATTGAGGGAGTCAATTTCAAACCAGAAGGCTGGTTGAGTGACAGACATCGTTCCACTTTTACTGGTAATGGTTTCATCTTTGTATGAACAGGCAGTTGTTAATAAAGCAATGGTTATAATTACTATATAATTTTTCATATCAGTAATTGTTTAACCTACTGGTTTTCTCGAACTGTCTAACAATTTCGCTATAGGTTCAGGTTCGTGGATGCCAAAGCCCTGAACAAAATCTACCCCCATACTTGTAACTACCTTTTGTATAGCCTCACTCTCTACATATTCAGCGATGGTTTTAAGTCCCATTATATGACCAACCTGGTTGATTGCTTCAACCATTGCCGCATCTGTAGAGTCTAATAATACGTCTTTTATAAATTCACCATCTATTTTCAAGTAATCAACATTCAGATTTTTTAAATAAGCAAATGAGCTAAGGCCACTACCAAAATCATCGAGCGAAAACTTACATCCGAGTTTTTTTAGTTCCGCAATGAGGCGAGAAGCATTTTTTAAATTAGAAATAGCAGCAGTTTCAGTGACTTCAAAACACAGTTGATTAGCTTTTATACCGGACGTTTTAATCTCATTCAAAAGGAATGATGTAAAATCATCGGAGTTTATTGATTGCCCGGATAAGTTGATTGCAAAGATATCCTGTTCTAACTGGCTTTGATGTTGTTTTATGTAGCCTAGAATCTCAGAAACAACCCACCTGTCTACTTGTTGCATTAAATGGAAACGTTCTGCAGCTGTGATAAAAGAGAGGGGAGCAATGATGTCGTTGTCTTTGCTTATCATTCTGACAAGAAATTCGTAAAAATGAATGTCGTCTGCTGCGCCGTTGGTAGACTGTATTTTTTGGAAATAGAGAGTAAAACGGCCCTCATCGATAGCAGAGGTGATATCGCCGACTAATTGCATTTCAGTCTGGCGCATGGCGTGTTCTTTATCATCGGCAACATGTATATGTATGCGATTACGCCCATGTTCTTTTGCTATATAACAGGCTACATCAGCAGCACTTAGCACCTCAGCCATACTGTTAGATGTGTTTGTTATCGGTGCTACACCAATACTTACAGCAATATCAAACTGCTTATCGTTCCATTCAAAGCGAAAGTCTTTAACGTGTTTACGTAATCCGTCAGCAATAAAATCTACTCGATCAAGATCACAGTTTTGCAGTAATACGCCAAATTCATCACCACCCAGTCGTGCAAGTGTATCTGTATCACGTATTTTACTTTTTAGTGCTGTCGTAAGCTGTTTAAGAAGTTCATCACCTGCGAAGTGGCCACATGTATCATTTACAATTTTGAATTGATCTAAGTCCATATATAATAGTGCGTGATGACGATTCTCTTTTTTCGCTGACTCTATGGCAACTTTAACCCGTTCTTCAAATTCAGCCCGGTTCACAAGTCCTGTTAGAGAGTCATGGCGAGCCTGATACGCCATTTGTCTCGCCATTTGACGAGCGCTACTGACATCGTGGAAAACTAAAATAACGCCGATAATTTCTCCTTCACTATTGCGGATCGGAGCCGCACTATCCTCAATTGCAAACTCATGCCCATCACGTCGTAATAAGACGGTATGATTAGCAAGGCCTACAACGGTACCACTTTCGATACATTTGGTGACGGGGTTTTGAACCGGGCGTCCGGTTATTTCGTTTTTGATGTTAAATATTTCTTCAAGTAAAAGTCCTTTGGCTTCATCCTGACACCAGCCCGTCAGTTGCTGAGCTACTGGATTTAGTAATTCGACTCGGCCAGCGACATCTGTGGTAATGACACCATCACCAATGGAATTAAGGGTAACGAGTATTCGCTCTTTTTCTTCTGTTAAGGCACGCTCTGATTCTCTTAAGGCTTCGACACGATCTCGAACCGCCATCGTCATCGTATTAAAATTATCTGCTAGCTGTCCGATTTCATCATTGGTTCTTTTCTTAACATTACTGGTATAGTCACCATTGGCGACTTTTCGCGTTGCGTCAACCAGCAAAAAAATATGACGTGTTAACAAGTAGCCGCCAATACTTAATAGTATAATAGTCAAAATAATTTCAGCTGAAGCTATGAGTAAACCCTGCTGCAATAAATCGGAGCGAGCATTAATCATTTTTTCTAATGACACACCAAAACGTACTTCACCAACACTAAGTTCACCTAACTTTAAAGCTGCAGACGAATCATAAATTCCATCATTCATTGCGGAATCAATTGTTTTATCTAGGTCTGGTAGTTGTAGCTTAGTGTTTCTACCTGCACCAGCGTAGGCTTTTCCTTGTTCATCAAGAACAATGATGTAAGTTAAATCTGATTCGCCTTGTTTAACTAATTTGTCAAGAATTTCCTGCATTGAGACAAAATCTCGCTCGAACATGTATAAACTGAGGGCGCCATCTAGAAGCGGTGCTACGTCTTCGACCAGTGTTTCAGCATGATACTGCACGGCATTATTCATGAGCCGTAAGCTATTACCAACAAGCAGACCGAGCATAATAATCTCTACAGTAATACTGATAAGGACAAGCTTTAGGCGCAGGGATAGATTAGAAAAAGGTTTAAATATTTTCATTATAAATTATTATTTTTTCTTTTTAAGAAACACCTTGATAAATGGATCGAGTTCTTTTTTCTCCTGTTCATCTACCCGGTCAAAATATTTAAAACCTGTTTTTTCCATATAAGCTTTTCCATGCTTGGTATTATGAAAATTCAAAAGTGTTTTTTTGACCTTGTCAAAATCCTCTTGGGATACGTTCTTTGCTGCCATCACTTGAAAACCAATCGATACAGGTGACTTGCTAATAAGCCGAATCTTATTATTGCTGTCCACTTGTCCAATTTTTCGCCAAAGTAGTATGCCCGTCACGGATGCATCACTCTCGTCACGGAGAGGAGCGTACATGGCATTATTGTGTGTTTTGGTAAACCGGAAAGTGATGTTTTTGCCATTCTCTAGGCCTAACTCTTTGAGTTGTTTCTCGACCATCTGAGTTATGAGCGCGGTTCGGCCGACCATAGTGATAGTTTTTCCTTCCAAATCTTTAAGCTCCTTAATGGAAGATGATTTTTTTACCAGGTAAACACCCTGAACTTCATGCATAGTATGTGCAATAGGGCGATAACCATCACGGACTTCAGCCAGGCGCCCCAGGTGAGGTGCGGTCATAATAAAGTCATAGGATGATTTTTTTGTGCGACCGACAAACTGTTTAAAGCTCGGGGCCGTTACAAGCACGACATCACGACCTAAGGCGGTTGCAAGCATATCCTTGAGGTCAGTATGAAACTTGACAAGTTGCCCGGGACTTACATATGGAAATACACCTAGCGTAACGGGTTCCTGTGATTGCGTATCTGCAGCATTGGCACCGGTAAGGATAAATTGACTAAAAACAATAATTTTAAAAAAATATCGTATTTTCGGCATAATTGTGTCGCTCCAAATCGAGTTCGCACAGCTAAAAGTGTAGAATAACCTTACATCTAAAGTATTGCTTATATAGGATAGTAGAAAATATTAAGATTTGGTGTAGAGAAGAGGGAATCTAACAAAAATACTTATGAGGACTTTAAGGCGATTAGCTTTCGTCGCGTTTTTTTAATGTTATTATAGGTTTGTGGTGTTGCTTATTAATTTAAAGTGATACTCGGTTTTGTAGTCATCGTATGGTGTTCATCGAGGTATGGTGTTCATCGAGACAGATTTACGTGTATCCATCTGCAGAGCTGCAATATTAAGTGAACAGAAAGGTGATTGAGGGAAAAAAAATGCATATACATAAATTTCCATTTTTTATATATAGTTTATTGATCTTCAGTATCTCATTTAGCGCTCAAAGCTGGGCTGGGGAAGACCTTATAAAAGGAGCCAAATGGTCAGTTGTTGGCGATATAGAAATTCCACCTGGCAAGGCAGGGATATTTTACCAAAATGGCAAACCGGTTGCTGCAATTAGTGGTGACCAATATTCCCCCTGGTGCCAACTAGTATTCAAGGACGCAGGTCAAGAGCCCAGGAAGATCGTAAAAGGTCATTATGTAATTACTAAAATAACGTATGATGATGATGCAATTAATCCTACTCAAATAAGCTATAAAACGATGATGCAACTTAAGCCAGCAGATTCATCAGATATTGCAAGTTTAGCTCAAATTATTTGTGGTCATTGGGACGACAATACGGGGAGTTATCTCACTGTGAAAGAAATTCGCCAGGCATTAGATGGGGTCATGCGTTTAGAACTAAGTTCAGCTAAAGGTTAATGATTAACTAGTATTATCTACATTTCTGATTAGACACTCTGTCCTTCATTGCTCTTTAGTTGGATTAAGTTGTTTACAAACTGCCAATGCCAGGCGATACCCAATAGTACTGCAATGTGGAACAGTTCATGCGGACCAATCACACCAGGGATAACGATAGGTAGGCGTAGGAACTCCAGGCTGGCACCTGCAGTGTAGGCAATGGCGCCGTATAACAGTGGTTTTATGATGGTAAAGCCATGTAGTCGGTGGGTGAGGTAAGCAGACAATATGCCAACCCAACCAAGTCCAAGGTAGAATAAAAGTCCTAACCACTCAGCCATGTCATGAAAAAAGATTGATTTGAGTGTCATACCTGTAATTGCCAGCGCCCAGATCAGGAATAATATTCCCCAACGCCAGAAGCCTTTAAATAATATACTGTGGACAGGAGTAAATGTTCCCGCGATGAGCCCGAAGATTCCGGCGTGATCTAGACGCTGTAACACTGCTCGGCCAATCGTATCGTGATCAAGTAAATGGAAGACTCCGCTCATTGATAAAAGAAATACGACCGAGAAGACAAAAATGCTCACGGCGAACACATAACCGGCATGGCCACGTGTCTGAACGATTAGTTTAACTCCAAGAAACAGGAAAACTAGCGCGCCAAGCAAATGACTCATTGAGCTGAAAGGATCACTAAACCCGGGTATTGATTCGGCATTCATACGGAAGTAATTGTTGCGATTAAGTGGTGTATTAATACTGCTTACAATACCACCCTGTCTTCAGAAAACAACAATCATTACTCATAAATTCGTCATATGTCTGTAACAATGTACATAATTATAACAGCCGTTTTTAAAGAGGTTATGTTTTCGGAAAGTGGGCAATGTTATTTGTCGTAGCTGCTTTGAAAACAGTGGCGAGCGGTTGTGGCTTCTTAATACCAAAACCTTGCGCATAGTCGACACCGCAGCTATTAAGTTTATTCAAAATCGTCTCATTTTCGACTGACTCAGCGATAGTTTTTAAGCCCATCACATGACCGATATGGTTGATGGATTCTATTATTGAATAGTTCACGGGGTTGTTGATTAATTCAGTAGAAAAATAGCCATCGATTTTTATGTAATCAACGGGGAGACTACTCAGGTAGCCAAATGAACTCAGGCCGCTGCCAAAGTCATCAAGGGCAAAGGTGCAACCCATGTCTTTCAGTGTCTCAATAAAGGTAATAGCACGAGACATGTTTGACATCACAGCAGTTTCGGTTATTTCAAAAGTAATTGATTTTGGTGAGATATCATGCTCGTCAAATTGCTCAATTAGGTAATCCAAAAAGTTATTGTCACAAATTGATTGGGCTGAGAGATTGATATTAAAAAGTAGTGAATTATACTGGTTCTCACTACTTAGAGTTGTAAATGTGTTTCTGATGACCCAGCGATCAATATTACCCATCAATTGATAACGTTCAGTTGCAGGAATAAATTCATCTGGTAATACAATATTGTTATTCTCATCTTTCATGCGCACAAGAATTTCATTGTGAACAGGTAAATCGTTACCTGGACCAATAGGCTGAATTGGTTGGCTGTAAAGTACAAAGTGGTTATTTTCAATAGACTTCTGAATTGTTTGTAGCCACTGCATATCACCCGCGCGTTTAATAATATCTTCATCATTGGTCTGGTAAATATGGACGCGATTTCGACCTTTATCCTTCGCAATATAACAGGCTGAATCTGCTTTCATTAGTAACTCTTTCAAGCTATCGTTGTTATCAGTGATTGGTACCAGGCCGATACTGGCTCCAGTTGTGAAGTTATGGCCATGCCAATTGTACTGATAGGATTGCACAGCAGTTTTAATTGAATCGGCAATTTCTTTTGCCTTGTCCATTGGACAATCTGTGAGAATCACCCCAAATTCATCACCACCAAGTCGGGCAAAGACATCGCCTTTTCGTATTTGTTCCTTGAGGTGACTGGATAGCTGGCGCAGTAATTCATCGCCAGCCTGGTGACCGTAGGTATCATTAATTACTTTGAATTGATCAAGATCGATATAGCAGAGTGCATGGCAGGAGCCACTTTGCTGTACTGATGTAAGCGCTTGCTTCAGACATGATTCGAATTCACGTCGATTGAGTAAACCGGTTAAATCATCGTGGCTAGCTTGATAAGCTAGTTGGTCCGACATATTTTGAATTTTAGATACATCATGAAATACAAGGACCATTCCGATAGTTTCGTTTTGTCGATCTTTTATCGGACTTGCAGTATCTTGAATAATATATTCCTTACCGTCTGATCGTAACAATATTAACAAGGCGTCATGTTTTACCGTAGCACCATGGTGTACGCAGGTCTCAAGTGGATATTTTATTGGTGCATTTGTCGTTGATGAACGTATTATGAAGACCTCATTAAGGTATTTTCCCTGAGCAAGGGCATAGGACCAACCTGTTAGTCGTTCAGCAGTAGGGTTAATATACGATATTTTGCCTTCACAGTCGGTTGTGATGACACCTTCACCAATAGACTCAAGTGTGATTTGCGCCTTGGTTTTTTCTATAAACAGCTTGTCTTCATTTATTCGCCGCTCATTTTCCCGCATCTCATTTAGTGAGCTGTTCATGTCGTTTAGTACGGTTGCAAGTGTGGCGAGTTCGCCAGTGGCATTAATATTCACTGGGCCAGTAAGATTACCATGTTGGATTCTTTTGATAGCGTTAATAAGTTTATAAATAGGATTAATTATACCGCGAGAAAGATATGAGGCCAGAAAGGAAGTACTTAATATGAGAATAATAGTAATAAGAATACCATTAACCAGAAGTTGCTGTTGTCGTGCTTCCGCATGTTTGTTTGTCATTGTGACATTCACGTAACCCACTATTGTGTTTTGTTCGTTGACGCTGTTTTCATCATATTGATTAGTTGAATTGCTAAAATCGTCTACAACCACCTGGCTTAGATAGACCGGGCTTGAGAACGTTGTTAATTTTTCGTTGACATCACGATTTTTGTTTGGCGTAAGGTTAGAGGTGACGAGTTGTTGCCGGTCGGCGTCAAGTATTGTGATTGAATCAATCTCTGGATCGTTTGCAGCGGTATATGCAAGCCTTCTTAAGGTCGTATAGTTACCAGAGAAGATGCCATATTCACTGGCTGGCGCGAGTAAGTCGGCTGTCTCCTGGCCACGTTTGTTTAGTGATTCACTGATATCTTGAGTATGTTCCCATATAAAAAGGCTTGAGACTAGAATGCTTGCAATCACTAATGGGATCACTGATATCAGGTGAGTTTTAGTCTTTATACTAAAATTATTCATGTTCTAATCCCTTGAGTGCTGCCTTTAGCTTATTTTCAGAGTCAATGTTAATACCTAGAGATTTGGCGACCATTTGATTAACCGACACGGTATAATATTTAGGATACTGCGGTGTCGGTAAGGATTTCTCTTTCTTATTTGCAATCGTTAAAACCATCTCGGAGGTTTGTTGGGCTAATTGAGAGGGGGTAGAGTAAACACCTAACAATGCCCCAGCTTTTATGAAAGATTTTGAATAACCGATAACTGGTTTTTTGTGACGGTACGCTGTTAGTAAAATATTTTGTGCAGTCCAGCTGTTATATATACTCGGATCAGGGTAGGTTAGTAATGAATCGGCGTTCGCTAAGATATCAGATAATGTATAAACCAGATCTTTTTGGTTGGTAAGCTGCCGTGCCTCCAAGGTAAGCGAATGTTGATTTGCAATTGCTTTAATAGCGGGTATATTTAATTGTTTTCCTGCCAGCAGGCCAACAGCCTTAGTGTTTGGTAAAGCCAATTTAGTTAATTTTATCGCTCGTCCCAAGGGTTGGTCGATAAAAATTGCAGTGCAATTATTTTGTTTGCATGAAGTAGATGTGGCTATTAGCTTTTTATAGAAATTGCTTGGAACCAACCCATAAATAACATGTGAAGTGATTGCAGTTTCGCTAAACTTTCTCGCAGATCTTGTTCCCAGAACAAGAATAAGATCAGATTTAGGTGGGTCTACCAGAATCGAATCGGCATGGTCTATTATCGATATGGAATATTGATCTGTGTTTTTGCTGCCGACTCTGAGATGTGATTTCATTTTGCTTATAAAATGTTGATGCAGCGCAAGCTTGCTATCAGCAATAACAAGAATTTCTAACGTGGTTGCATGAGTGCTTGATACCAATATAAGCAAGAAAACTCCGCCGATCACTCTTTGCGTTAAGCGATCAAAGCGTTTCAAGACGGCGCGATATACCATATTAAAGACGCTTACAGAATTGATGGCATTGTGATTCATGTCGTGTTATTTAAAATTCATCTTCCATGAAATATAAGCTTGTCTACCCGGAAAGTTATTTAACCTGGTCACTGGAACGTGGTCGAACAGGTTTTGTATTGTGATTGATAACTCTGAATTCGTTTCGTTTAATTTGAATGATCTGGCCAATCGAAGATCAAATCGCTGGTAGGACGGTATAACATCAGGATCAGCCGCTCTTTTTGCCAGTGGTTTTGTCGATGAACGATGGTAAAAGCCAAGACTACCCTTGTATTGGCTTGAGAAGTTGTGCATAACCAGCACATTGATTAGATTTTTCGGAAAGGCAATATCATATTCACTATCGTTTGTATTTTTCGTGCTGTTAATATTTGTATAAGAATAATTGGTAATAAATCTAGTGTCGCGGGATAGATTAAAAGTGAGACTGGTTTCTAAGCCTCGAATATTTGCATGATCAAAATTGTCATAATAAAACTGGCTGCCATTAAAGCTTAGGCCAATCAAGCCATCGATATCATCGTAATAGATTCTGGTATCCGCAGTGATTGATTTGTCAGAGCTACTGGCAATATAACCAATTTCGTATGAGGTTATGCGCTCTGGCTCAAGGTCAATTACGCCACTAAACAATCCGGCGTAATACGGATCTTCCTCAAACAGCACTGGGGCGCGAGTTGCTTTTGAGACTGCTATGCGCAGGTGGTTGTTACTATCGACTTGATGGTTGAAGCTTAAACGCGGTAACAGATCACTTCCTGCTGTATCATTATCTTCATACATAAGACCGGCATTGATTAAAGTATCACTAGTCAATTGGTATTCGGTGTTAATAAAAACTCGGTATATATTGTTTTTCACATAATCAGGTGTTCCCATGAAGAAGACACTTGCTACTTTGTCCGTCCGAGCGCTGGCACCCCACACGAGACGTAAGTCAGAATATGGATTAAACCTGTGTTGAAACTCTAGTTCAGTGCGGTCTGTTCTCGCGCTGAAATCGACACCAGGGTATGTCTGATTAAGATCTTCCAGGTTATGGTAAAGTTGGACTTGATATTCATCTGTATTCGATGGTGTATGGCGCCAGCTAAGTTGTTGGAATTGTGTTTTCGTATTTTTCTGATGGTTCGGTACACCGATAGCTATGGCATTGTCTTCTTCTCTAGGACCTTCACTGTAACCGGCTTGAAAAGAGAAGTTGTTTTTATTGTCATATAAATAGTCACCACGAGTGGTAATCACGCGTACATTTTTTCCATCGTAGCGATTTTCAAAACCATCATCCTGGCGATAGTTGACGCTGACTCGGTAGTCGAGATTACCAATATTGTCGCCAAAACGATAAACACCATCGACATAATTATTGGTGCCAGCATTGGCCTTAATGAAATGCCCATCATCCTGAGAAGCATGACGAGTAATTATATTAATCACACCAAGGAACGAGTTTGAGCCATAGGTCGATGCATTAGGGCCACGGACAACTTCGATCCGTTCTATGTCATCTATGACTATAGGTAATTCAGACCAGTTAATCCCGCCTAGTAGCGGTGAGTATACGGAACGTCCATCTATCAGGATTTGCTGATGGCGCACGTAGCGATCGTGTAGCATATGGTATCCAGCAGCTACAATATGACCGCTGTCATAACTGACATGAAAGCCGGGAACCAGGCGTAGTAAGTCAGGTATTTCCGTAAACCCTGAGGCCTCTATCATTTCACGATCTATGATCGACATGGCAACTGGTGTTTCATCGATTGGCTGTTGCAAACGTGTAGCAGATAGCACAACTGGAATATCGGCAAAATAGTCTGCTTCAGTTAGTTCAGCAGGCTTAGTTTCTACACTAGCGGCATTCGCGTTGACCGAGAATATTAGTGCTATTGTGAGTGAGAGTGATTTGGCGATAGGTGACTTTAGTTCATGTTCAGGACAGTGCATTTATTAACTCCGGATACCCTAGATAAATACGCATATCCATACGTCAAAATGTAATCCATTCCATGAACTAATCCATTCCATGATCTAAGTTCAGGTGCTAACTGTATACGTATATATAGAATACACAATATGCGTCAGGCTCCGCAATGGCTCATTTTAGGTATTCGAGCTTAATATAGCGCGCCAAAGGAGAAATACCCTGCGCATTCTCAAATATAGCCACACCCAATCATGACGCATGTTTGTAATTCACTACTTGAATATATTTGATATAGTCGTAACCCTTTGAGTAGAATGTGTTTTTGATTCAAACAGAGAATATAGATGCGCATTAATCGGTTAGTTACGCTACTTAGCATTAAACGCTTGGTGCGCTTGAAAAAAGATTTCTCCACTCCCTTTAAGGCGTTGCTTGCTGCATCTGGTGTCTTTGCTAAACAAGCAGAACTCCTGGCGATTGATAATTCAAAACTGGTCGTGGATAGAAGTGACTTGCCAGTTTGGTCCGAATATTTCGCTGAGAAAAATTGTACAATAAATATTGAAAAGGGCTTGTTCCATGTACAGCCGCATGAACATCAATACCCTGATTACTACATTAAAGGTTGTACAGGTGGGATGACCTATCAACCAGCACGTTGGGCCGGGGACAAGACGCCGAAACTCATACAAGAACTTGAGAAACAGGAATGGAGTCGTTTTTCACAACATGGTGAAGATGGTGTTGTCGAAAAATTGCTGGAAACCATAGGTGTTAAACATAAATTCATTGTTGAGTTTGGTGCGCATGATGGCTTTAATATGAGTAATAGTCGCTATCTTATTACGGAAAAAAAATGGAGAGCTCTACTGATAGAGGCAGATCCAACATTTTATCGGCAGCTTGAAAGTTTATATAAAAATGATAGCAATGTTGTGCTAAAAAATTGTTTTGTGACCAAAGAGAATATTAATAGTTTATTTCAAGATGCAGGTGTACCTGAAGATTTTGAAGTGTTATCGATCGATGTAGATGGCCCTGATTATTATCTCTGGGAAGCCCTGACAGAGTTCAACCCGAAAATAGTCATCGTTGAGTACAATTCATCAAAGTTACCGACGGATGAATATGTTGTTCCAGAAGACAAAATATTTGAGCTTGGTGCAACTAAAGATGAAGGGGCAAGCTTGTTAGCATTTTATAACTTGGGTAAAGCAAAAGGTTATCAGGCCGTTTATACGGAGTTATATGGTTCTAATCTATTTTTTATTCATAATAGTGTGATCGATAAGTTTGATGTATCAGGAATCGACCCAACAACACTCTATCAGCCTCCCCAATTCGGCGAGCTTGCTGGTACCTCAGCCCCTTCTGGACGCGGTTATAAATAAGCATCGCTTGTTAATAATGACAGCTGTCTTTATGAAGATACAGAACGATGAGATAGGACTTGGTATCTTTTTTTAGTGCATTAGAGTGGTATATGACTTTTAAAATGAATTCCTTCTGGCGTAATGTTCCCCTGCTCGCGACTAGCCAATCGCTAATGATGAGTAGTATGAGTCTGATCCTGACTGCTGCGGCGCTGGTTGGATTTTCGTTGGCTCCTGATAAGTCACTGGCGACCTTGCCGGTCGCGGTTATTTTTATCGCCGTTATGTTGACTAGTATCCCTGCTGCACTGTTAATGGATCGAATCGGTCGTAAAAATGGTTTTATGTTGGCGACATTTTTTGGCATGGGCGGCGGGGCCGTGGCCACCTATGGCATTATCCAGGCAGACTTTTGGCTGTTTACTGCGGGTGGCGTGCTGGTTGGTATGTTTAACGGATTTGGCAATTACTTCCGCTTTGCAGCAGCAGACGCAGTGGATACCGAACACAAGAGTCGTGCCATTTCATTCGTGATGTTGGGAGGGGTCGTCGCGGCGATTGTCGGCCCCAATCTGGCAAACTTAACTCAAGACTCGATACCCGACGCGCCTTTTGCTGGCAGCTATATGTCGATTATTGTGATTTATGCATTGGCTTTGCTTGCCCTGACTTTTTTAAAGTTACCGACTGCGCCAAAAACATCAGATCAGGTTACAGCTGGCCAGGGACGTTCGCTTGTGACGATTGCTAGCCAGCCCAAATTTATTGTCGCGCTTATCTGTGCCATGTTGGGCTATGGAGTCATGTCCTTTGTAATGACAGCCACCCCATTAGCGATGAATCATCACGCACACTCATTTTCCGATACCTCCTTTGTTATTCAGTGGCATGTCCTGGGAATGTTTGCGCCTTCATTTGTTACCGGTCATTTAATCCATCGTTTTGGTGTCTTGAAGATAATGTTTGTTGGTGGGGTGATGGGACTCATGTGTGTCGCGATAAATTTGTTGGGCTCCAGTGTCCCACACTATTGGGCGGCGTTGACTTTACTCGGGATTAGCTGGAATTTTTTGTTCATTGGTAGTACGACGTTATTAACAGAGACCTATGCGCAACAAGAAAGGGGAAAAACTCAGGCGATGAACGACTTTGTCATTTTTACAACGGTTACTATTTCATCGCTGACAGCTGGTACACTACAACATCATTTTGGCTGGCAAGTAATTAATGTCGGGGTGGTGCCTTTTCTAATTTTCATTCTTTTATGTATTTTGTGGCTAGGTAATAAATTGCGGCGTGATGAACGTTTCACTGAGAGCCAGCTACAAGAAGTATTAAGTGAGCATGAGGTGTGAGTAAAGGAAGTCGTACTGGAACAAAGTGGTTTTCGAGCTATGGGGTGTTTATAATGAATATTGTGTCTATCTACACTATTTACGACTAATTTTGACAAAGCCGACTAAATTGAAAAAACAAAAATACTTTGGCTATTCAATTGATCCCGTAGAGTTACAGGATATAAAAAAGATTGGCGTACTCTGTTCAGGCTTGATAGGGGATGTGTTCATGCGTGTTCCTATTATCGAAGCGCTAAAACAGCGTTTTCCCCAGGCAAAAATTACTGCCATCGTCGATCCGGCGGCTAGAGATGTTTTAAGCAATCACCCCGACTGTCATGAGGTCATTGTACTGCGAAGAAATAAAAGGCCTTTTGTGCGCTATCTCTTCAACAACATAAATAGAGTGATATGGTTACGCCGACAACATTTCGATTTATTTATCAATCTTTACTCTGGTGGTTCAAGCACGACGATTACTCGCCTGGTCAATGCACGCATACGTCTCGGCTTTGATCATACTAAGGCCCTAC
>Ga0316205_10001181_pt1 | contig 35820 bp, 49 predicted proteins | sample 3monthpyrite_MG_FD_204941 | JGI IMG/M metagenome (GOLD analysis project Ga0316205, IMG submission 204941) | Microbial mat bacterial communities from mineral coupon in-situ incubated in ocean water Damariscotta River, Maine, United States -... | ecosystem: Environmental > Aquatic > Marine >...
GAGGAAGTTTCATGTATCTTTCGATAACCTTGCTCTGAGACAGCTTGAGATTGAATCTAAGCTCGTTGATGGAGTTTGGGACAAGCTATTCATGGGAAATGACGGAGAGTTCACAATGTATGCAGACGCTATCAGCTCTGAATATGCTGTTTCTTCGACTTCCGCGAAAAGATATCCTGTCTCAGGCACTATCCATGAGATGTTTTCTCATGTTCGAGAAGTGAGCAAGTCTTCATTGACTGTATTGTGATGCAGGTGTTTTATTTTTGCGGTAGAATAGACTTATGACAAACAAAGAAAAATGCGATACAGTTCAGAAAGAGATATTTGATATCCTAAAGAAGCATGACATAGGCATAGATATTCATACAAGGGATGGAAAGCCTCATATTTCGTTATGGGATACTGAAGAAGGCGCTGAAACTTTAGGCTTAGTTATTGGATCATTGGACATAAAATCATTTGATGGTTTTTTGATTTACGAATGAGAATAGATGATCAGATCAGTTGGAAAGATAATGGGCAATGGTGTGAACCAAAAGCCTGGTTGGTTTTATCTCAAAGCAGATGACGATTTATCCTTATATTACGCCTGGTTCTGTCAAATGACTGGAAGCTGGGATCTTCCGATGAATGGTTGCCATATAACTTTCATTGCCGGAGAAAGAGAAGATAGAATAATATCATCAAAAGAACTTGATGCTTTCATGAACGATGATATTGAATTTTTTTATGAGAATAAAGTAATGACTGATGGAAGATCATTTTGGATAGACTGCAAGAGTCCTCAACTTGATAAGATCAGAGAAGATTTAGGCTTGCCTGAAAAATGGAGAGGGCTTCACATAACTCTTGGCAATTTAAAGAACAGGAAATGAAATGAGAATAAAGTCATTGGCAGTATTGACAGGCGGAATTTTTCTTGCAGGAAGTATGATAAGAAAAAAACTTGAAAGCAAAGCTTCGGCTCATGAAGAAGATCTAGAAAATTCTTTGCGAGCAATTCAGAAAAAAGAGCATGATGAAGCTGTAGCTGAAAAAGAAAAGCAATGGAACAGAGAATATAAAGCAGAGTTTGATAATAAAACAAAATCAGAAAGCGAAAATACAGAATGGTAATTTCAAAATTTACAGAAGCATCTCGAAGAGTCTTGGCCAAGGCTAATCAACAGGCTCAAAGATTTAACCATGAATACATTAAGCCTGAACATATTCTTTTGGGTCTTATTGATGAAAAAGAAAGTATTGGATACGGCATAATGAAGAGTTGCGGTCTTGATATGAAAGACATTAGAATAGAGATACATGAAAGAATTCGTTCAGGCCCTGAAATGGTAACAATGGGGAAATTACCAAATGCTCCTCGATCAAAAATAATTCTTCAGAATGCTCAAGAAGAAGTTGAAAATTTCGGTCATAATTATCTCGGAACAGAGCATATTCTTTTAGGAATAATGAGAGAAAGAACAGGTTTGGCTTTTGATATTCTTTATGAAAAAGGGCTAAGAATACATGAAGTTGTAAAATACATGCAACTCAAAGATGGGTTAGGCGTTAAAAGCGAACCTGACAAATTGCAGCTTCACGATCTTCTCGATGAAGCTATTGCTTTATCAGAAACTAATCAGTTAGACATTGTTGCATCGTTTGCTCAAATTATTTCAATGAATCGATAAGGAGAAAAGTTATGCCATGCCAAAGCGACCATATGGAACACAACCCAAGAGAAATTGAATCTTCTTTGGTTGCTGAACTTCTTGTTTATACAAAAGGTAAATTGCGCCAAAAGGTTTCCGAAGATATAAAAGATGCAGCAGGTTCCTACTATGGAAATGTCAAACATCTTGACGAATGGACAGCCGAACTATGCTCTTTGTGTTCAGGCTTTTCTAAGGAGCAAGAAGAAAAAATAATCTATAATGGTCGCAATGCTAAATCAAGAAGTCTTGCAGACTGGTGGGACAGACATAAGTCTTATGACAAAAAGAGAAAATCAAAAGAGAAACAAGATAAAAAGAATGAAAAGCTTCGAGAGTCCGCTTTATCCAAACTAACCGCTGAAGAAAGAGAAGCTCTCAATTTGAAATAATGAAAAAAGTTAGCATATATACCGATGGCTCATGTAGTCCGTCTACAGGAAAAGGGGGATGGGCTTTTATTCTTAGATACCAAGATGCGGGCCATGAAATATGCGTAGCAGGAAACGAAGAAGGCACTACGAATAACAGAATGGAAATGATGGCTGTTATAGAGGGTATGAGTCAACTAAACGAAGAATGCGAAGTAGAGCTTTATGCTGACAGCAAATATGTATTAGATGGAATGAGAACTTGGATATCTGGTTGGAAAAAGAATGGTTGGAAAAAATCGGACAATAAAGACGTGAAAAACAAAGACCTTTGGTTGATATTGGATCGATTAAAGAGAAGACATAGAATGAAATACATTTGGATAAAAGGTCATAATGATCATCCTGAAAATGAACAAGTCGATGAAATGGCCTCTATTGCAAAAGACGAATTAATTGCCGATATAGCTCAGCCTGGTAGAGCACATGACTAATAGAGGACAATAGTTCCTTTACATCGTGGGGGCGTAGGTTCAAATCCTACTGTCGGTTTTGAAAACACAAAGAAAAGATAATCAATGCCAAAATATAAAGTAACAGCTACAATATACATGAAGCATAATTATGAAGTTGAAATAGAAGCTGATTCTGAGGATGAAGCTAAAAATAAAATTAACGATGGGCCGTGGGATGATAGTATTGATCAGTCAGAAGTGGTCGAATATGAAGATGAAGTATATGATTGGGATGTTACTAGAGTAGAGGAAATCCAGTGAGCTACTGTCATGAATGTCATAGAGAGTGCGATTGTTTTAACGATTCTGCCATTACAAGCGGTCAACTTCAAAACGCATCGAACGCTGGCGGTTGCAATTTTTGCGACAAAAGAAATTCTGTATATGTTTTGAATTCCAAAAGAGGCAGTTTGGAAGTTAGAATGTGTCGTAATTGTTATGTTGAAATAAAAGGAGTATGTAAGTAAAGGCATTTAGCGCGGCGTGGAGAAGACACGCAGGGGGCAATGTCGCCTTGCCCCTGGTGAAATACTGACAGAGCCATTGTCAGGAATACACGAAGACGAATTTTGGAAACTCCTGAATTGACAGGGAAATAAGCAGCCATGCAGAGACATGTAATACGGTGAGTCAATAAATCGCAGCTTCGGCGAGAGACAAACGATTAAGGTTGAGGCTTATATAAAAATATTAGTTCCATAGACACCATCCGGTTGAAATCCGGACGCTAAATGTCCTTACTTATATATTTAAAAAAGGAAACGAAAATGGATAATTACATGAAAATAATGAAAGAAGTAGTTAATTTAAAAAACAAATTAGCTAAAGAAATAAATGAAACGGGAATTGATATAATGACTGTTGTTCAAATGGAAGATAAACCTAGCCAGCAATCAGTTCAAATGGCAACTCTTGTTGTGGAAGGACACGGACCTACAAGCCATATTATAAAAAATAGGTATACGGCAGCATGCGAAGGGATAAGGGAAACTCCTGTATTAGAAAGAGGGAACTTATCTTTTGATTCGGGGTTAGATACATGAGCAGTACAGAGTCAAAATGCGGGTATCGAGTTCCAATAGAATCTCTCCGCGGAAAAAATTGGACAGAAGCTTTGGCTTACTTTAGGGAATTAATAGGCGAGCCAGAGGATGTTGATGAATACGAGGGAGAAGTTCAATATTTTACTTATGCAGATGATGCAAAATACAGAGCTTGTCCAGAAGAATCTCATGGAGAATATGAATCAAAAAATGATGGATGGTTCATTGATATGAATCTGGATTCAGGCTATGGAGAAGATCATTCAGATTTGCATTTAACTTTTGGGGAAATAGAAAAAACTGTTTTAGAATTATCTGAAAAGTTTGGAGTCAATAAAGACGATATAATGGTATTCGGATACTCTTGGTATAATGGAGTTGAAGAACCTGGTAGAATGAAGTAATTATATTTCCGACCCATCGCACTATCCACCAATCAACGATGTGGACGTGAGGAAAGTCAGGACTTCACTTCGCAAAAACTCAGGAGGCCATAAAAAAGCCGTTTGAACTGGGGAGGAAGCAACCTATACAGAATTGAGCGTGGGCGAAGCGTGTTGACATTCGGGTAAGGGCCGATAGAGAAATGATGGGGTTGAAACAGAATCCTGCTTACGAGAAATATAATTATGCGGGTGTAGCTCAGTGGTAGAGCGGAAGATTTCCAATCTTCATGTCGTCGGTTCGAATCCGTCCACCCGCTTTGGAAATAAATATGACTAATGATAACATTTGGGAAACTTTGGATAACATCCAAGAAGAAGAAAGAACTATCACTCACAAATCAGTGATGCAACTTTCGCTATGTAAAAGACAACATCTATTAAAATATATTTTGATGTCATATAATCTACGAGACTGTTTAACAATTAAGGAAAGAACATTTTATGAAATATGAATATTCTACCAGTATACGTCTTGCTGAACTAGGAGTAGGAAGGTTCTATACAATAGAAAGAGCCAAGCTCAAAATACTTCAGGCTCTCAAAGCAAGACCAGACCTCGACGCTGAAAAAATATTCAACAGATTTGATAGCACAAATATTGTCTTACCCGAAAAAGAATCTATGCTAAAAAAAATAGAGGCGATTCCTAGCGAAATTGATAAAACAATGAAAATACTTGGGTATTCTCTTGAAGAAAGAAAATTTATCAAAAAGACAGGCACGGAAATTATCGATTACTCATTTGAAATCAACAATACTAAAATGATTGTAAAAGGAAAGCTAATTCTTTCTCATAATCATATGTCTTTTAACAATTAAGGAGTAAAAATGAAATTTACTATACTAGCAATTATTCTTTTATTCGTTTCAGGCTGTTCTCAAGAAACAGTCAATAAGATCGAAGTAGATAATCCCTACTTTGATGTTACAAAATCAGGACATCAGACATTCGTTATGATGTTCGCCAGAAATAAGTGGCAAGCAGATCATCCAAACATATTCTCTAAGACATTTAGCTTTGTTGAAAAAGAGGATGGAGTAGAAGTTCATTACAAATGGACAGATCATAAATATTTCACACAAAACGCAAATGGAGAGCAAAAAGCTAATGAAGTACCTGCAGGATCGTGGAATATGTTTATAGACAACGAAACACTTAAAGTTATTATTAAGTAAGAAAGATGAAAATGAATTATAATGATGCAATGAGAGATACTTTAAGTCATGTCCGAAGAGTTGGACATTTAATGCTTGATATAACTGAAAAATTACAAAGAAGAGCAATGGAGCATGATGACAGTAAGTTTAGCGAAGAAGAATTTGAAATATTTGCTGAGTCTACTCCAAAGCTAAAATCTTTAACATATGGTTCAGATGAATACTATGAAGCTCGAAGAGAATTGGGTACAGCATTAGAGCATCATTATGCCCACAATAGACATCATCCAGAGTTCCATAAAAAGGGCATAAAAGGCATGAACCTATTGGATTTGATGGAGATGTTAGCAGATTGGAAAGCTGCATCAGAAAGGCATGACGATGGCTGTATTTCGACATCTATTATCCATAATGCCGAAAGGTTTGGATACGACGAAGAAATGATGCACTTGTTAGCTAATACGGCAATTGATTTAGGATGGATAATTCCAGGCGATTTTGTTGTTGCTAGGCATAAGACTTCAGTAGCAATTGATGAAAAAATGAAATATAGCGAAAATGGCGTTCCGATTTTATCATTGCCAAAAAAGCTTGATGCACTCAGGTATTGCGCATTATCAGAAAACTCAAAAGAGGATGCGGTTGGACACCTGCTTGATTTGCTTGCTCATTTGGATAAAGATGGACAACTAGCGGCTGGATACCTACAATACCCTCGAACTCCAATAGATTCTGAGTGATTTTTTGGAGTTTTTGAGAAAAAAGTACCGATAAAGAAGGAAGTGAACCATTGTATAGGGTATAATGGGATACGGAGAAAAGAAATGTTCAGAATTCAGCAATCGCAAAGTCAGTCTCAACAAAGCTCATCGAGCTTCGGCTGTCCTTGCGTAAACGCTTTTTGAACTAAAGATTCAAAGAACTAAACGAAGGCCGGTCGAAAGACTGGTCTTTTTTATTAGACACATTTAGCTAGGGCCATAGTGTAACAGGTAACACCCGAGATTTTGATTCTCGTATCGTGGGTTCAAATCCCGCTGGCCTTATTGGATAATTTAGTTGGGGCTATGATGTAACAGGATAGCATATCAGACTTTGAATCTGATCGTGGCGAGTTCAAATCTCCCTGGCCCTATTTAGACCGTGAAAACATTTTTTTGTTGTATCGGTTATGACGATAATGATTTAGGAGAAAATATATGGAAGTAATATTTACAACAATCATGTCGTTTATCGTAGTTATGACTTTTTACTATATATGCATATTGATATACAATAGTGCAATGAACTATTTGAATGGAATGATAAGAACTAGCGATAGTTATGAATACTATAGCGATTATGGAGATAATGAAATGACAGAAGAAGCACCCAAAAATGAATGTTGCAAAAATGCTTGCGGATGCTCAGAGGACGCAGGATCGCCCAAAGAGTTTGAATTATATTCAGACAATGCTGGCGAAATTCGTTGGAGATTAAAAGCAAAAAATGGCAGAGTTATAGCAACGTCTGGCGAAGGATACAAGAACAAGTCCGACGCAGAGCATGCAATATCCCTTGTCAAAAATGCATCGAACACAACCGTTGTAGAAGACTTGACATAAAAAGATTTAGGAAGATAAACCGGATAGGTTCTGGCTTCGCTTGGAAAGCGGATGGAGTGTAAAAAGCTTGCAGATCGAGACTGCTGTCTTCCGTTTATATTGGATAGGAGGCAAATGTTGGTTTGTTGCAACTGCCTGCTAAGCAGTCGTGCCTCTCTAAAAAGGGGCACCGAGGGTTCGATTCCCTTCCTATCCGTTTATGAAAAAAGAACTCCTTATTGCTGAGCATCGTTTATTAACTATGCGCAGAGATACTTTGAAAAAACTCATCAAAGCCATGACTGAAGAGATGAGTGAAATCAAAAAAAGACGTGATGAAATTGACGATGAAATGTGGGAAATAAAGATTGGAAAATAATGATTGAAATAAAACCAGAATGGATTAGCACTATTAGCCATAAAGGTGGAATTCAATTATATTTGGACATAAGCGGCATGGCTGGAGAAGTAGAAATTTATATGACTTTTCCAAAAGGGCTTCAGAGAAGTATTCAAGATTATGTCGCAAAAGAAAAAAGATACAAAGATGTATGGCTTGATCCTGATCATATATTGATCATAAAAGGAAAAATCTATTACACAGAAGAAAATTAACATTGGAAGGGATCCGGATGGCTTGAGGGACTTGTCTTGAAAACAAGTAAAGGTCGTTAAGAGCGGCCTTCGGGGGTTCGAATCCCCCTCCTTCCGTTTAAATTATGACAGAACGAAATCCAAAATTATGTTTAGATTGCGAAAGGCCGCTTGAATACAAGGATGGCTCCCATCTTCCTGATGATATGATTTTTTGCTGCGAAGTATGCGAATGGCATTATAATCTCTCAGAAGATAAGAAAAAAGAAATAGAAAATTAAGCGATCAATAGAAAGATAAATAATGAGTAAAGTAGTATTCGCTTCGTGGTTTGAAGATATATCCTTAATGAGTTCTTCTAAGGCAAAATATTTCCTAGAAAAAAACATTGAAGTTGATCATGTTTTTGATAAAAAAACAGAAGAAGAATGGTCTGAAGTTTTTTCAAAATACGACCACATATTTTGTTATAATGGATTCCGAAAAGAATCTGGCCCAATGAAAATAGCTATAGAGAAATCAGGAATACCCGCAACATATCATGAAGGCGGAATACTTCCTGCTAGAGTAAATCAATTCGTTGACAGAAAAGGTATTTTAGCAGGATCAAGCTTTTGTGAAAATATTGATTGGGTAACTCAGAAACACTTTGATGAGCTAGAAGAGTGGAAACAATGGTACAAGAATGAAATAGGTCTTTCTGAAGAAGATTCTGTATGGAAAAATGGAGACTATATTTTTTGCCCAATGCAATGTTGGTGGGACGCAAATCTTTATGGTCCAAACAAGTGGTCTCCATTTACTGATAAAAATGCAATGAAAGAATTCATGGTTAACATGCAAAATAACTATCCTGATGATAGGATAGTTTTTAGGTGCCATCCTCAAGACCATAAAGAGTTTGAAGTATATAAAAAGCTCATACGAAAAGGCAATAAAATAGATCAGGGATATTGGGCAAATGACGTAAAAGAATATGACAATGAGTTAATGAAACTTATGATCAATTCAAAAAAAGTCATAGGTGTAAATTCAACATGTCTTCTTCAGTCAGTACTCTTTGGCGTTCCAACAGAGGCTCTTGGAGAAGGATATGTGAAATCTGCAGGCACAAGCCAAGAAGATCAGCTTCGCATGGTTGCGGCTGTTAGGGGTAGAACATTTCATTGGAACAAAGAAAAAGAAAGATGCTTTAGGATTATGGATGAAGTTCATGAGCCTGGAACTGTTTTCTGGAGATAATAATGAAAACAATAGATGGAGTAAAGCTTGAAGATTTAGATGAGAACCCATGGACTATTTGTGGAAATGAATTTATCCAATGCAGAAATTTAAATGTTCGTGATTTTGGAAAAGATGGATCTTCAATATTGTGGGAATATGGAGACAGATTTTCTGATGATGAATATAGCGGGTTAATAGCTACAGAGAATACATTTTCGACAGAAGCAGTTGCAAAATATCATAAAATGATAACCGAAGCGGAACCAACTAAATGAAGTTTTATACAGGCATAGGATCGAGAGAAACTCCTGAAGGCGTTCTGAGGCTCATGAAGAACATTGGATACTCATTGGGACTATCCGGTTATTGTCTTCGCTCTGGGAACGCAGGAGGAGCTGACACTTACTTCTATCAAGGTCAATCTAAAGTCTCATCTGAGTATGAAATATTTCTCCCTTGGCCAAAATTCGGGGAAGAAAAGAATGATAAATTCATCCCATTAGACGATATCGATGATAAACTTGTTCAAAAAGCTATTAATATAGTAACGGAAATTCACCCTGCATGGAACAAGTGTTCTCAAGCTGCCAAGAAAATGCATGCAAGAAATGCATTTCAAGTATTGGGTAAAGACTTGAATACTCCTAGCGAAGTTGTAATATGTTGGACTCAGGGCGGTAAAGCAGTAGGCGGAACAGCAACAGCTATCAATCTAGCCAAAGAGCATGATATTCCTGTTTGGAATTTAGGGGGATACAGTGAGTGTTGAAAAAGAAATAGATGTGCAATTATTTGGTTGTTTATTCGAATTAGAAGACTTCGTATATGACAAAATAAAAGAAAAAGATTTCGACAAATTTTATTCCCTATTTAGAAAACTTAATTTATGCATGAGATTCAAGCAGCTTGATTACAATAAATTTGAGTGGGATATTGCTAGAAAAAATGGATGGCTTTGCAAAAAAGATTACAATGAAATTGAAGAATTAAAAGAATTTAACTGGGAAGAAGATAGTAAATCTTTTAGGAATAACAAAAAATCTTAATCTAGCGGAGGCCAGCTTTGTATATCTAGTCCTTCTCTTACTCTTAAGGTATTTATCCAATCTCTATGAGTGCTTGTTATTTTCCAGAATTTCTTAATTTGTTCATCTTGTGAAATATCTTTTGATGAATCTCCCTCTACTATGTCATCTGTATTTACAGCGATAGTATCAAGAGTTTGTTGGATGAGAGCTAATTGCGTATCCATTGTAGCATCCCTATCATTGAGATCATTAATTCTGACTAGTGACCATGTAAATAGGCCGCTCAATATAAGTATAAGCAGACCCATTAGTCCTTGTATGATTGCATCTTTATCCATTTCCATTACCCCCATTAATCCTTATGTGATAGTGAATATTACCAATAAATAATAATCAAACCCTTTTGTCTATTAGACAATTTTGAATTGGAATTCTAGTATTTTTCCGGCAACAATAGATTCTTTGTCAAAAACTCTTGCCTTTAGTGATACTATTTCCCCATTAGATATGGCTTTATTTAGTTCAATTGGGCTTTTATAGAGTGTTGATTTTTTAGTTGGAATATCTCCGTTGACTGTATATCTTATTTCCGAAAAACTATTTTCAGTATCAAAAAGATAATCAAGTTGAACAATGGCTCTGTTTTTAAATTTTGGAATAGAATTATTTACTCTACTATTAGAAGAGCCTGCCCCTTTTAATGGGAAAGTCCTATTATTAACCTTAAAGAAAAGAGATGAATTCCTTATTGCTCCAGCTCTGTTTCTGTTTCTTGGCAACGCCGGAGAGATAATCGCAGGCACATCATTGTAATCGCCATCTCTTATTTCAACGGATTCTTCTTCGCTAAACGGGAGTTCTATGTTGTAAGATATGCTTGTTGTTTGACCGAGTCCTGGTATCGCTATAGGTATACGAGCATATGAAACAACTTCTTTCCCATTTTGACTTCTAAATTCAACAAGAGGTGTTGATTCGAGATTACCTTGTATGTTTATTTCATCGCCAAGGCTAGTAACGGTTTCTTCAGGGTTCTCAATAGCGCTTATAACAGATGCTCTTGCCGATGCTCCGATTATTCTTTCGCTGGTAACTAATGGGATATACTCATAGAAAGAAATAATCTCATCGGTTTCAATTTTTGTTCTTGTGATTGTGTTTGTTATTGATATATTTCTTGCTGCGAAAGTTATTTTTTTAACAATTTCATAATCTCCATTAGGTCCATCGCCGTCTCGTTGATCGCCATAAAGGTCATATGTTATGGTAAGAACATTTCCTTCTATTTCATAGCTTCTTCCAATAACGCTTGCTGAATCCCAATCAGGTAATCCCCATCTAACTTCTCCGCCAGCAGTTACACCTACTATTTGGTGCGTTGTGCATGGGTTTATACATCTACCTGTTATAATCGGGCGATTTGATTTTTTTGAATAAAGCATAGATATGCCAAATCCACCAATTTCTTCGCAATCAATACCTCTTTTATCTGAAACTGTATCCATTGGATAACCATTGTTCCACCAATCCCCGCCTACAGAATCAAAAGCTCTAGGCGTTCTGTATTGCTCGAAAGCATTTTCATAATAAAACCTATTTGGAGTAAATGTTGCAAGCGAACAATAATACCAAGGAGTTTCAACTTCAATTAAATGATTTTTTTGCGTAACAGAAACTTCTGATATTTCTCTTTCGCAAGGGAGTAGTGTTGAAGATTCAGGTATATCTGCGATACCAGAAATCTCATCTGTCCATAAAGCAAAGGTTTGGAATCTTCCAGCTCCCCCAAGGTCGAATATAATTTCGGTATCAGTATTATTTGTTATTTCAGTATTCATGTTTTCAATATAAGCAAGTATTGCAGAAGAAGCGTTTGAGGCGCTTTCATACTTTCCGCTAAATCTTGTCCATCTAGAAGCAAGCGGAACGCTGACTGGTAGAGTATACTGAACTCCTGTGAATTGTTCAAAGATTGACCCCATATTTGTTCTTGAATCAGAATCAAAACCATATGCTCCTGTATCTCCAGCAGACGGTGTTACAAAGTGAGACCAATAATTAATATTTCTTTCTATTGTATCTCTTAAGAATTCCCATTCAGGGTCTCCATTTGAACAAATATATCCTATTGATATTTCGAATGTTTGAAGGCCTGAATATGATCCATCGTGTCCAATAGCCTCAGGTAATGATACTTCTGGAACTCCTCCATTAGTAGTGCATATGTTTCTAGCTTCTTCCAAACACAAATCTTTCAATTTGGTATTTCCATATTTCCTTTCCCACATTTTACCCGCCATAACCAGGATTCCTAGGGTTATGCAATCTTGGTTTCTTGTGCTTGTATACGAATCTCCAAGAATTCTATCCATTTGATCCAAAAGACTTGGCATTAAAGCATCAACATCCTCATCTGAAATGTTATTCATTTCATTGCCAAAATATAATGCATGATCTAGAGCATTATCTGACCCTAATCCAACACTACCTAACCTTGAGCTTCTGTTTGTATGATCTCTTGTTACTCTGAATCCTTGAATTCTTCTGAATTCTCCAAGCATTGCTATTTTTGCTCTTTTGCCCATTTCCGCATCATTGTAATAAGGATTGCCTGCATCATTCCAAGCATGCAAGAAGTTGAAAGTTCCGCCCACTGCGCTATCTAGCAATCCCCAAGTTTTTGTTCCAGCATCGATTGGGTTATCCATAAATTCTTTTGTATTCATATGTCCAGCACTATAACTTTCGCCATCTAAATTTTGTCGAGTAATAGCTGTATGTATCGCTCTAAAGTAATTAGGGTATTGAGTGACAGCGTAGTATTTAATAGGATTTTCTGGCCAAAGATCAACAGCGGAATCAAAAGTTTTTATAACGCTTGCTGGATCTGTGTCTTCTAGCGTGTCAATGACATCAAGAATTCTAGCATGTAATCTTTGATCTCCAACCGAATAAAATCTTTGATCATCAAGACCTAAAATACCAACAGTTAATACTGTTCCAGATTGTATGGAGTTTGCCGCTTCAATAGAATTGCATAGAACGAATGGAGTTGAATAACCAAATAGTTCCCATGAACCGCTAACATTGACAACCCAAACATCATCAGTTCCGAATGTTGGACTATTTGTTTCAATATCAACCTCAACCTCATCCACTATTTCTGTATCTAGCACAATTGGTGTTGCATCAGATTCTGTTATTGAAACAGAACCTGTTGTTTCATAGTAGAAGGTGGGTGCTTCTCCTGGAACAAACATGTATCCAGTATCTAGATCGAAAACTTCTTCATTTAACTCTCCAGCAGGACAGAATACTCCCCATTCATCTATCGTATCTGTTGAATATATATCGAATGGAGTTCCAGAGTATCCTTTCATTACAATTTTATAAATACCTATTTTTTCTGGTGGAAGAATAGCTGAATTTCTAAGTTTTCCATTAACAACATCTGGGTCAGTTCCAACAACTGTAAATCTATCTGAAAACTGAGGTTTAACTGACCAATATACTGTTTCCCCATCAGGATCAACAATTCGAATGGAAGTTGGATCGCCATATGTATCAACCTGGTGATCTATTTGAAGCTTCATGTTTGTTTGCAATTCGGTTCTATTAAAGAAGAAGGTTGTGTCAATTGGGTCATTTGAACTCGTTGCTCCTGTTTTAATTGTTTTTACAAGAGAGTAATTTTCTCCAAAATTATTATTAAAATCTTCTAATGCTAATGCAAATATAACTGGATCACCTGAAATTGCAAACCTATTGCGTGCGTAGTAATAGTTATAAGTATCTGCTTTTTCCTCGTCAGTCATTCCGGTTAGACCTTGATACCAAACGAATACTCTATTTAAGTCTAAGTCAAAATGAATATTAAAATGTGGTCTTGTTTGAAAATCATTATGATTAAAATAATCTGTTGTTGCAATAGCCCCAACCCTTAAAAGATGATCTAAATCAGCTTCTTGAGGATAAGGGCCATCTGGATCTGTATCATTAGGTAACGCTTCAATCATCAGGTAAACGTTTTTTTCTTGCCATAGGTCAATCCCTAATCCTGCAAAATGTTCTCTTTCATCTTCAGGAGAACCATGATCGATTATGATACCGGAAACGCCAGCTTCATCTATCCATCCATTTAAAATTGTGTCAGATGTCGCTTTTCTCTCTGCAGTCCTATTGTCCCCAAGCAAAAAGCCTCCGCCTCCAATGAACGGGCCGCTCCATCCTCTAAGGTCATCTCCAGCATACATACCTGATCCTATAAAGATATTAATTGATACTTTTTCTCCAAATCTTCCTTCAGATATTGTTTTTAGAGTAGATGCCATTAGGGTTCTTTTGTTTATTTCAATAGTTTCCCATGAAGCTGCGCTTACATGACTGGTTCCATCGCTTCCCATTGGCCTATTTAAGAAAAATGATCTTGCCCCTTGGTCATATCCGTATTTTATTCTTTCTTGAAGATTTCGAACAGTATCTTCTGTTGTTTCTGCAAAAAGAAATAATCCCGTATTCCCGTCAACTCTATCATAATCAGATGCTATTCTATTTGGGTTCACATTCCACCAGTTTGCATGACCATTTGGGTTGTCCGGATTAATTCCATTTCCGCCGGTTCCGCTAAACATTCCAATATCCCACATTGGATCTTTAGGAGTATTTTGGATAACATTTGGAACAGAGCTGTATGTCCTAAAAGTGAATTCGCTCACATTGGATATTCCTGACCAATCTGAACCATCAGCAACAGACACAACGAATCCTGTATCAGCCAATACATAGTAATTTGTATCTGGATTCATATTTTCTGGATTTGTCCAAGTTACAGTATTTCCGCTTATTGTCATTTCTCCAACAGTTGCAGAATCTACAATTCCAGTAGAGTCGTATATGTATATTGATCCAGCTCCTGCAACAACATCTATATTGAATGTCAAAATATATTCAACATCAAGATCTCGGGTCCCAATCGTTGATGTTATTGGCAAAGGAACTCTTGTTGCGTTGTTCATTGGGAAAAATGACGTAATAGTAGGAACGGTTGTTTCTGCAGTAGTAAAGTTAAATTCAGTTTTAGTTATAATACCAATCCAAAGCTGACCGTCAAATAAAGATTTAACAATACCTGGAGAAGCTAATACATAATAATCTGTATCAGAATCCAAAGTTACAGTTGTTTGCCATGTCGCCTTAGTAGGAGTTTCAGGATTTACTGTTAAGCTTGTTCCGGAAATTGATTCAACAAGAGAGTCATCGGAAGACTTTTTGAGAGAAAGGATACCTGTTCCCTGAACTATGTTTTGATTAAAAACAAAATCTATGCTTGGATTATATCCAATATCAATATCATTATCTAGCGGAACAGTATTATCTAAAGTCAATGTTATTATACTATTGTTTACGCCATCTACTATTCCTGTTTTTGGGTTTGCTCCAATTCCTGCAGTAACGTTATCTGTTGCAGCATTTGTAAATCCTGTTTCTGGATTAGTTAGCCACCCCTGCTGAAATGTTACTTTAAGTTCTTGGCCTGCCCCAACAGCTCCTGAAGTTATGTTTAATAAGAAAGTTATTTGATTATCGCCGCCTGTTGCAATATCAAATATATTAGGATCTTCAAAAGAAACAATATTTCCGTCCGCGGTAATTACTGGAGCTTTTTCGCTGTCAATAATAATATTTGGAACATCCCAATCCCCATTTGCAGGTTGATTGAAATAAAATTCAACAAAAACACCAAATGGGTGAACATCAACGCTACCAACTTCTCCTAAAAGAACGCCTAAGCCGTCTTCTAAATATCCTATTGCTTCAGCGTTAAAGTCCCAAGATTCATCTCCAATTAGATCTGGATTTTGCCAAAAACAATATTCGTTTATTCCAAGATTGATACAAGTATCAAGAACTTTCAATATACCTGACTGTTCTGTTCTGTATATAAAATTGCCTTCAGCCGCAACTGAAGTTACTGCTGATTGAGTCAATATAGTTGTATCAGTTGCTTTTGTTACTGATCCAAAGCTTGCGCCGCTATCATCGGGGGATATTGCATCTATATTTATTTGATGAGTTCCATCTTCGAGATCAACTATTCTAACTATGTCTGCTGTATACAGTGTTACATCAGAAACATTCTGTAATATGATTTGATTTCCAACTGCAAAATTTGATGAATCAGAACTATCAATTATTACTAAATCGACATCATCTATAAAGTTTGGATTTAAATTTGCTCCAACATACCAGCTCTCATACATAATCCAAGGAACAACATTTTCTGCATCGCCCTCAGCAGCAACAACTCCTGTTACATGTTGCGAACAAGCTTCTGTCCAGACTGTTTCATAATCAAACGTATCATACGGAGGTCCGCTTAATAACATGTTGCTCTCTATTCCAAGAGTAGTTATCCAGTCGCTTTTTGAACTTCCTACATCTTGAAAAGCTGTTGCTTTCATTGGATATAAAACTGGTGAAGAAAAATCTCCATAAAGCCTTCTATCGCTATTTGTATTTAAACTGCTACCATAGTGCCTTGTGCCTGCTTTGCTTCTACCTGTTGATGGGTTGTCCCATGTTCCAGCATTAAAGTCTTGATAGTTACTCCATTTTTTGCCAGGAAAAATAGTTTCAGCATATTCCATCAATACATCATGCAAAAAATAGTTTCTTATAGTGCTATTTAGAAAAGACATGAAGTCTCTTAAGTCTTTATTTGCTGTTCCCCAGTAGCTTGCATTTACATCCCATCCGGCAGTAGCAAGACTGACTCCATCAACAGTAATCCAATTATCAACTAGGTCTTTGAAGGTATTTACGCCATCTACAAGTTCAGTAGTTGCTCTTGCGTCAGCATATGCTTCATCAAACCAGCCTCCGCCAGCAGAAGATGTTGCCGCATTGAATACATCAATATTCGTTTCGGTATCTATATGAAATGTTGCAGGATAAGGGTATCCCAAAACATCTAATTGAGCTTTCATCGCATCAAGAAACCATGTACACCATTCTTTAGCTTCCGCTCTACCGTTTTCTGTATATGGTCCGCCATTTCCTAATAATGTAGAGCCATCAACATATCCGTCTAAAACATCATCATCATGAGTAAGGCCCTTCATGTTATCCCTGTCGCCTATACCATGAACATAAACTGAATAGTCAGTATCATTAGAACCTGCTGTGGTTGCTTTATCAAGAATCGTTTTTATGTTATCAGCGTATTGCGTACCTATATCTATAGCCCCGGCTTCATCCGCCATCTGAGTGTTTGAAATGCTTTTTTCGTAATATTGACGAACAGATGTCTTTTTCCACCAGGCATGGGTATCGCTTCCATCGATAACATCTGGAGTGGTCCATGAAAATACTTTTAAGGGATTAACTGTCATTTTTTTGCTCGCCTTTCGCTTTTAGCGGTTTGGTACATATAGATAATTTCGACTTATTTATCTATTTTCCCTTTGATTCAAAAAAAATACTGCAGGTGAACAATCAAGTGCTACAATATCAGCATGAGTAAAGACAACATCGGCGACAGAATGAAAAGGTATGAAACTGCAGATAGTTCCCTTCTTACCCCAAGAACGCCAGCTATTATCCGCCTAGACGGAAAGGCTTTTCATACCTTCACAAAAGGGTTTGAATACCCATTTGACAAAGGATTATCCAATAGTATGCAGCAGTCAGCATTGGCTCTTGCAAAGGAAATACCTACCGCTCAACTGGTATATGGTCAATCAGATGAGGTAAGCATTTTTATAGCTGATTACTATTCAACACAAATTCAGCAATGGTTTGGCGGAAAAATACAAAAAATAGTATCTGTAGCCAGTTCATTTTTTACTGTCAAATTCAATGAGAATATCTCTAAAGTAGATATACCTGATAAGGAATATCGAGCAATGTTTGATGCAAGGGTTTTCAATATGCCTGAATCAGATGTTGCCAATTATTTCTATTGGAGATGGATGGACGCTACCAGAAATAGCGTATCTATGGCTGCTAGATCCCACTTCAAAGATTCAGAACTTCATGGCGTTAATACTGCTCAAATGAAAAATAAGCTCAGGCATGAAGCGAATAGTCCATGGGAAGACCGGCCAGCATTCTTTAAAGATGGATGGATAATCAATAAAGAACCAAGGGAGGATTCCGATAGACTTAAGTGGAAAATTAATCCTATTAACTCAGATATACGATCTATAGTTAAGGAATGTATTTCTAGAATGGAGGATACTGAAGATGAAAAAGAAAAATAAGCAAAATAGTAATCTTGTAGTTCAAAATAAGGGCATGGAGAGTCTTTGACCTCACTTCCTTTAACTCAGTCCTCGTAGAAATCAGGTTTGGCGAAGGCGGAGATGACTCCAAAAACTTCGTAAATGAATTAGTTCAAGCTTATTCGCTATATGCTAATTCCAAAAAATTAAAATTCAAAATATTGACTCAAGACTTCGGGCATTGTTCGTTTGAAGTCAAAGGGCATAATTCTGGACTGTTATTTTCTGGCGAATCAGGAAAACATGCTGTTCAAAGATACCCTAAAAACGGTAAAGGTCGTCCTCATACCTCAATGGTCTCAGTTGCTGTTTTGCCTTTGAGTAATAAAGAGTTTTCGAGTTTACCTGAAAAAGATATAAAGATAAAAACTCAAGGTGGAAGCGGTCCTGGCGGCCAGCATCAGAATAAAACTGATTCTGCTGTAAGGGCTACTCATATACCAACAGGTATACATGTTTTTATTAATGGAAGATCACAGCTTGAAAATAAAAGATTGGCTATTCAAATACTCTCAAGAAGAGTTGAATCTCAACAACAAGAAAAAGATCAAGCACTATATAATGAAAAAAGAAAAAAACAAGTAAATGGTGGGTGCAGATCAGGAAAAGTAAGAACCTATAATTTTATAGAGCATAGAGTTACAGATCACAATACTGGTTTAAAAACTGGTAAAATAAAGAATGTAATGAAGGGGCAATTTGATCTTGTAAAAATAGAGGATTAATTTAATATTTCATATAAACACATAGAAAGACAGGCACCTTTTTATTTTGGAGATATTAAAATGGCATGGCATACGACAAAAGAAGGCGGAACTACCCACAAATGCGTTAAGTATCCAGAAAAAACCGGGTATACAACTATTCTGGTTGGCGGATATACAACATTCTTGTCTCATGAAGCAAGAAATGATTGGATGGAATTCATTAACCCATCAGATGAATACAGAGCATATAGAACTGCAGAACAAAGATTGCTTGCTATTCAATCTCAGCAACAAACATCAGCAAACGATCTTTCCTGGTCAATGGCTACAAGAGAAAGATTTTTTCATAATACAGAAAAAACTTTGTATGACATAGGCAAAGAATGGGTATTAGGCGGACCTGTCTTCACTCCAGGACCAAGTCCTATTCCAAAACCAGGTCAAATTGATAAAAAATAATTTAATCAATAGACATAATTAGTCAAAAGCAATCGGCTCTTAATCGAGTCGATTTTTTATTTGTCTATTGCAGGTGAAGCTTTTTGATCGTATAATCGTGGAATGATAAAAACGATTCCTTCGATTTCAATCATTAAACCAATGAAAGCTCCAGAACCTAAAAATGGAGACATTCTTACGGGAAATGAATTCTTGTGGGAATTGCTCACTGAAAAAGAAGTTCAAGATGTTCGAGCTTACCACCTTTCTTCTGTTCGATCAAATCACTGGAAAGCTCTTGAGAGATTTGGCTTAAAAGCAAATGATCTCCAAGAAGAATCTCGATATGAATGCCCCTTTGATAGCGGCAACAGTTTTTTTAGGATATACCCTATTGCTATTTCTGAACCATATATCCATGAAGTAAATGAAATTTCTAGATACATTATGGAAAGAGATCCAAAAAGTGATTTCATTTATACGGAATTGTACATCAACAATGTTGACAAGTCTTTTATGGGACATGGATATTGTCAAGGCATTACGCCACACGATGGACATGGACGTTGGAAGTGGGCAAAAATCAGGCTCAGCGATGAAAGATGGCTTTTTGCGATTTATTGGGAATGGTATAACAAGTGAATGAAAAATATGCTATACTCAGATATGGCCGATAAGGTCAATAACAACTGAATACTTCCAGAAAGCGTTTTCTGGTATTTTTATCCGGCTTTAACAGTATAGGCCCCTAGCCGGTAGGCCTTAAAAAAAGGAGTACACAATGATGTACAAAGCGCATTTAGTAACAGCCGTTAAAGTTAATGGCAAAACAATGAGGGAATTTAAGTCAGAAGGATCAAGCGATATTTTCTTGCCTTTCGGTTCCGACTATTCCCTTTACCTCAAAAATCTTGATACTCGTAGAGCCATTGTTTCAGTAGAAATAGATGGCGAAGATGTTCTTGATGGTTCTCAGGTTATCGTAAATGGAAAAAGCCATTTAGATATTGAGGGATTTTTAAAGAACGGTCTCGTTGAAAACAAATTCAGATTCATTGAAAAATCTGATAAGATCAGAGATCATAGAGGCGAAGGTCCAGAAGATGGACTAATTCGTATTGAGTTCCAATATGAAAAACCAGAACCTGAGCTTTTTGGATTTTACAAGCAAGTAAAAAGTCCGCTAAGAAGCAATCCTTATGGCGATGTAACCTATTCTGGTGTTCGAGGATCACAGCTTTCCTGTCAATCTATTAATTCAATCAGTCCTGCGAATGATCAGGGGATTACGGTTGCCGGAGCGAAAACGAATCAGCAGTTCAGAGAAGCTACTGTGAGAGAGCTTGAAAGAGAAGTTCATGTCATGGTCTTTCAACTAAGAGGCGAGACTGCGGACAATCAGCATGTCGTGAAACCAATTCTTTCGCGAAAAAAAGTTGAATGCGTAACCTGCGGGACAAAGGGTAAATCAGGGGCTAAATTCTGCTCTGAATGCTCAACTGCATTGGTTTAAAAGAAATTGTCCTCAGAAGGAAAGAAAAAGTCTTCTGAGGCTTGCAGGTGGCAAACGTATTGCCTATAATGTGTATATCAAAGGATTTTACCGTCAAATGACGAATAGGGTCTAGCTTCTTTGACAATTCGGGGGTAATATGGCATTCGACCTGATTGTACAGATGGAAGATTGCGAGCCGAGGAACTATGCTCTAGCCTCGTAAAAAGGTATAGAAAAAATAGTTGCTAACACCAACACACTTTCAATGGCTGCTTGATCAGCTTTGACCACAAACTGAGGACACCGATACTCAGGGCGTGGACGATTATCGGATAAGCGATGAAGACGATTCCCAAGGATGATTCGCCGACAACTTAAACGGGATGCTCTACATGATATGCTGTCATTGGCAGATTGTGAATAGAAAAGATTAAATCGATGAATACGCTCGTAGCATATCGCTATTAACGCTTTCAGACACAGGGGTTCGATCCCCCTTACCTCCACTTACCATTAAAAAACGCTTCTGGATCAATGCCAGAGGCGTTTTTTATTTGTCATAACCTCTTTAGAGGAATAGAGTTAGATTTATTAGTAATATTATACATGCCTCCTATTCGAAAAGGCATTTTGTGTTTTATGTTTATGCTTGCTTTACCAATAGTTATGCAAGCATGCCTTATCTCTCCTCAAAAATATACAAACAAAATATCAGATACAGTTGTATTTGATGATTTTCAACCGTACCCATATCCTGTTGTAAATGATATAAAGAACTATATTGATAGTGAATACATACCATCCCCTCCATACATTTACCCCGTAAAAGTATACATAGAAAAAGATAAAGATGGAAATTACGCAAGATCAATTGAAGATATTGTAAAAGATTTTAATAAAGCAGAAGAATTTTTTGCTCCAATAATGCTTTCTTTTCCTGTAGTAGATGTTGTTTCAATAGATGTTTCAGAAGAAACTCCAGAGCGAAGAGACTACAAACATAATGCAAATTTTTACAATTCATACATTTGTGTCTATTACTTTTTTGGACATAAATATTTAACAGTAACAGGTTTATCCTCTTTTCCTTGGGACAATAATCCTTATGGAATTATTGTTAATGGAAAGCATGCAGATCATTTTACGCTAGCTCATGAGCTTGGTCACTATTTTGGCCTCTATCATACTTTTGAGAAGAATGACTATGTAATGGATACCTGTTCAAGAGATGAATGGGAATTGATTGGAAATGGAGAAGATTATTCGAGTTACGGTAATCTCATGAATTACACAAAGTCCGAAGACGCTCACCTTACTCTGGGTCAGCTTGAGCGAGTCAAATTTTTCGTTAAGACTATGAGATCGAAGAACCTCATTCGCTCGGAAACCGTTGAGAAGCTATTGCAGCCCAATAAAGTATACGGCAGGCACGATAACGAGAACATTCTTCTCAATACACCCACAAAAACTGAATAACCGCTATCAGGTGAATGCTTTGCATGGTATAATGTCGTGATGAAAATGCGACCGTTTTTTGACCAATATGAAGTATTGAGAGTTCAAAAAGAGCTAACTTGTTCAGGTGTAAGAAGAAGAAAGTATAGGGATCAAGTTACCTACGATATGGATATACGATGTACTCCAGGTTTATGGAACCGAGTGGCGAACAAACAAACGCCATATGAATTCTCTGTTTCTGGAGAAAGAGATTGGTGGCATTACTCTGAAACAAAAGACGGAAAACTTTATCGGAGAATGCAAGGCCAGCCAAAATTAGATAATCATGACTTTTTTAAAAACCTAATGTTGAAGGCTGAAAATGTTGAATTAAAGTAAAGAAAGGAATATCATATTGAAACCATCTGAATTAAAAGGGTTACAAACACAAATCAATACGCAAAGATTGAAGATAAAGGATGAAGAAGCCGATAAAAGAAAGCTAAACGAGGAAATCTCAATAAAAAAATCAGAAATTCGTGACTTAGTGGCTGAGGTTAATGAAAAGGATCGAAATATGAGTTTGGCATTACAAGAGATTAAAAAAATAGAGTCAAGAATTAACAAAAACACAAATGTCAAGATGGTTATATCAGAGCATGCAATGCTTCGATTCATAGAAAGAGAAATTGGTATTGACATGAGTGAATTGCAGGAAAGAATATTGCCAGAAAAAAACATGAAAGCGATATCCAGTCTTGGGAATGGAGAATTCCCCATAGGAGACCATAAGGTCGTAGTGAAGAATAATACAGTAGTCACTGTTATATCAAAAAACATTAAAAAATAAACAGAAAGATCAACAGGTGTATATCCACTAGGGTATACTAACCTTTGAATCAAGTATCTTACCTATTGCGAGGGGTCGGAGACTTTAACAACCAATCTCGCATTGATTTGGAGAATCAAAATGAAGTACCTAGGTACAATTACCGCCCTATCGTTATTGACCAGCGCATCGTTCGCTGGCGATACCCAGACGGATCTGGATCGGGCATACGCAGCAGAACTGCGTGCAGATGCGGCTACTCATAGTAGTTTACTAGCGGATGACAGCAATATTGATATTGGAGCCACCATCCAATTTCGGTATATGTGGAACAATTCAGATCGAGCCCGATCTCTACCTGTTCGAGACGAAGATACTATTGGCTTTGATTTTGGAGAACTTTCTCTAAACTTTGGCGGATCAGTTGAAGGTTTCGATTTTTACATTGAAACAGATGTAAACAATAGGAACGGAGACATTGAGCTTGACGAGGCTTGGGTAAGAACGGAAAACCCATTCTTCGCAGGCTCCAGTCTTCGTGTTGGTCAATTCGCTGGACCTTTCTCTCGCGAATACATGGTGTCCGAAGAAACTCAGCTTTTCACCACTCGTTCATTCGTTGACGGCGTTTTCGGTCTCGAAAATGTTCAAGGTATTGAGCTTTCGTGGGATAGTGACAATTTCAGGTTCAGTGGTTCATTGAATGATGGCGGCATGACCTCAAATACTGCATTCACATCAAGACGAGAAGCTGACTTTGGCGTTACTGGTCGTGCAGAGCTTTTGCTTTCCGGAAACTGGGATCAGTTTAATGATTTCACTTCCGAAAGAGGCGATAACACTGGACTGATGATTGGCGGAGCCGCTCATTACCAGACAGGCGGAGAGACCAGAGGAACTGCTGATACAGATGTATTTGGATATACATTTGATGCAAGTTTCGAGAGCAATGGTTTCGGCGTATTCGCTGCATTCCATGGTCGTTCAACCGAAATGCCAACCATGACCTTTGATGATTACGGTTTTACTGCTCAGGCATCTTACCGTGTATCTGACAATAACGAAATCTTTGTAGGCTATGACGCAATCATGGCAGACGATGCTCGTACCATGCCAGAGAATGACATGAATTTTGTTAAGGCCGGTTTCACTCATTACATTGCAGGTCATGCTGCTAAGTTCACAATTGACGGATTCTACTCGATGGATGACGCAAGAGGGCTTACAGGTATGAGTTCTAGAGACGCTCTCGGCGACTCTGGCTTTATTGGCGGAATGGGAGACGGAGAGTTTGCTCTTCGAGGACAGTTCCAGCTAGTATTCTAATAGATTCGTCTATTAGCGAAAAAACCGCCCGCAAGGATGCGGGTTTTTTATCGGCGTAGCTCAATGGTAGAGCCGGAGCCTCTAAAGCTCTGAGAGTGAGGGTTCAAATCCCTTCGCCGATGTTTGAATTTTTTGTTTCAGTTTTGCCGAAAGAGTAATCATGATAACTGATCTAAGAAGCATTTGCAATAAACCTAGATTCCAAAAGGTTGATGTCGCATGGACGCACATGGAAGATTCTGCATATGATTTTACAACTGATGTTGATTATCAAAGAGATCATGTCTGGACAAAAGATCAACGAGAATCATTCATCGGATATGTTCTTTCTGGCGGAGAATGCCCTCCTTTATGGGTAAATGTTAGAACTGCAAATAGGAAAAAATCAGAGGTTATTGACGGTAAGCAGAGAATGACCAGCGTTAAAATGTGGCTTGATGGAGAAATCCGGGGCCTTCTTCCAGATGGCAGAGAGGTTTGGTATAAAAATCTTGACGAGATTTCTAACCGATTTATGGTTCTAGATTGTTCATTTGAAATTCGTCTTGTAGACCTTTGCAGAAAAGAGATTCTTGATCTTTACCTGAAACTCAATTCTTCTGGCGTTCCTCACACTCAGGAAGAACTCGATAAAGTTAAAGCTCTTCTTGAAAAAGAAGGTAAAGATTGAAAGAAAAACGCAGAGCGATTCGAGTCATTACTCTAGTATTCGCTATTGCGTTATTAAATCTAGGCGATCTTTTTATGACTCTACAGTATAGAAAAATCAATATGATGGTTGAGAGTAATGCTGTTGCAGCTAATTTTGTTTATCACCCCAATCCTTGGCCTCTCATATTTTACAAAATTGGCTGCGTTGGTTTTGCTTGTTTCGTTTTCATTCAATTGCGCAAAAAGAAAATAATAGAAATTGTTGCCTTTTCTATGGTGATAGTGTTTTCTATTTTAATCCTTATTTGGCAAGGATATATGGATGCGATAGATGATATTACGAATGGCTCAAATACTGTTCGTGAGCTAGAAAGAACAATCGAAAATATGAAAGATTAATAATGGGAATACGAATACAAAGATCTTTGGGGTGGGGATTGAATGATGTTCAGACTGATTCAAAGGGAAACCTTGATGATGCCAGGTTTATTTGTGATAAAGAATATCAGGAAGAAATCATGGAAAAGAAAATGAAAGATTTTCTTGAATGGTTTTCAAATAATAGAAAAGAAGCGGCAAGCATTATTGAAACGGCTTTGCCTGAAAGAAAAAATCTCCATCATCAATTAGGTATTGAGCTGGATTTTTCCATAAATACAAAATGGAAAAAAACAAAAAAGTATTCTTCTTTAGATTGGTCAATGGGTCGTATTTTTGATCCTGAATTTGGGCTACCAAATGTTATCAATTTTATCCCTATTGAATACCCATCATGGGCAAGACATGATGATGCTATAGACTACTATGATGTAGATAATTTTGACATGAAACCATCAGTAAAAATGCTTGACACTTTTTGTGGAATATATCCATATACTGGAGCCATAAGGAATAATCAAAAACCAAAAGTTGGGGATTTGCCTGATTATCTTGATCCTCAAAAATGGGCAATGCTCAGAGGAACGTACAGCGATGCTCCTCCCTTAGCGGGCGATGAAGTCGCTCAACAGATAGAAGAGTCCTATAGACCGCTTATAGCTGATTCTGTGATGATCTATACGCATTGGCTTGGAATATGGAAAGACTGGAAAACGACAGTTCAAGAACTTAGACCGATGATTTACACTTACTGGGGTTAAATAATGAATAACTTAGGGACAATTAACTGGAAGTTTGTTGAAAGCGTTTCTGATGTAAATGTTAAAGAAGGAACTGTTTCTGTTAATTTTATCGATGGTCAAAAAATAACTGAATTCGTTCCGCAAAAACTCATGCAAGCACTTATCTCAAAGGGTAAGCAAGAGTATATGGATCAAGATATCGAAAGATTTGAGTGGGATTCTAACCGCCGAGATTGAAGGTGTAGAATTTTTGTGCTATAATATGGTATGAATATACCGGATAATGCACCTGAACTCTCTCCTAACCACCCGCTTAGTTCTGAGTTTGATTTCAATTCATTCGCAAAAAAGAACAAAGATTCAATCTTAAAATTAAAAGAAGATGCTGAAGTTTTATCATCAATGATTGATGAGTCTTATGTATTGATTTGTTCAGCAATAACTTCAGATAAAACATCTATATCAAAAGAAGATATACCTTTACCTGTTCCGACAGAAGAACCATTTGAGTCAAGATTCATTCATTTTGTTTTCAATATGGAAAAGTACATAAACTGCTTAAATCTTGAAAAAATCGGATATTTAAAAGAAACCGAAAAAGGCTTCGTGGTCACCGAAAAAGGACAGACCATGATAGATGGTATATCAAATGGAGAATCAAATGAAAATTCTTGAAAGTCATAGCGAAGAAGGGGCTCAACACCTTTCGTTTACAAGCAAAAATGGCAACTCTTTTTCTCTTCAACGATCTTGTCCAAATGAAGGTGTCTTTTTGAAAATGAGCATGGCCTCAAATGTAAATGAGGATGGCGGAAGACCTCATATTAATAAAAATGAAGCTATAGAATTATCTCAGGTTCTTGCTGAATGGGCTAGATCTGGTAAATTGTTTGAGGAAAAGATTGTGCCACAAAAAGATGCTGAAATTTTTATTCAAGAGTTCTATGAAAGATCTAGAAAATGTGTTGCTTTTATAGATAGTCATATATATGCAAAATCTATTCCAAAATTAACTCCTAGAATTCAATACATCTTAAATAATAATCCAGGTTGTAATGGCCAAGAAGCAAACGAAGTCTCTAATGCTATGATTGTTTGGTCAATGGGTTTATCTCAATGGTCAGATACTAATTATAACATAAGATTGGAAATAATCCCTGTCCATGCTGGTTTTGATTGTAGGCTTTTTGTTGATAATAGAATGTGCACAGATGATGAAGAAAATGAAATAAAAGAAAAAACTCAACATATGAGAAATGCATATCTTTGGGGAATGGAAAATGTTTGCAAAGAACTTGGGATGAAGGACTAATATCATGGCTATATCAAAAATCGCAAAAGGCCAATTTCCCGCAAATCATGACGAATCTGATTTTGAATGTTTTGGTCCGCCTGCTACAGAAGACGGCTGTTTTGATGATGCTATGATTGCTGATCTTGGCTGTTTCAAGCAAGACATGGTTGATAGTAATAAGTATTATCATGGAGCAGTAGTCAAGTCCAAGAAGACTGGCGAATACTATGCATATTTCCAATGGGGTAGAACAGGCGTAGGAAAAGGCGATGTTCAGTTCTATGGTCCTACAAGTAAAGAGGGGGCCAAAAAAGCTTTCATTTCTCAACTACGCAAAAAGAATGATAGAAGAGGCGAATGGGTTACTATCGCTGGACATGAAGTTCTAAGAGCAAAGCCTGGAAAAGATTGCTACCTTGTTCGGCCTGCAGCCAAAAGAGTCGTCGGGCTACCTGACGGACTAAAGATTGTAAATAGCGATGCAGTAGTAACAAAAAAAATTGCCAAGAAAAAAACAAAGAAGAAAGCAAACTCTTCGTTTGACCCTAAAACAATCAAGCTTATGAAGGATATGAATGTTGGAACGATCAGCTATGCTAAAAAGAGCATCGATGGCGGTCATATTCCTACTCAAACAGCACTTGATAAAGTAAGAGACCTTTTGGATGAAGCTCAAAAAAGAGTCGGTCAAATTGGATCAGATAGCGTAGAAGTTCAATCGAAAGATAAAGACTTGAGAGAACTTACTGGTATGGTATACAGTATGGTTCCAAAGATTAAAAAAGTTGGAGCTATTGAGTCTAGTTGGATTCTTTCTTCTGGAAATATTCAGCAATGGCGTTTTGATTGCGATGCTTTTGAAAGCGCTCTCCATGCTATTGATATCGGCGACAATAATGAAACAAACCCTTTCGATGGAATGAACATTGAAATGAAGCATATGGAAGATAAGACCCTAGAGGGCAACTTCCTTAAGCAATGGATGCCAACTGCAAGCCGAAATAAGCACAGGCATGTTGGCAATATGAATATTCATAACATGTGGGCATTCAGACAACCAGACAAGTATAAAATGTTTTCAGATGAGCTTGCTAACATCAAGGCAGGAAGAAACCCTGAAAGGGCATCGTTCCAGCCATCAGCAAGAGATGACTTACAATCAACTGAAGCTAAAAAATACAAGTCGTCCAATGTTGCCATGCTTTTCCATGGAACAAGATCGGTTAATGTTCCTGGCATTCTCAGAGAAGGCTTACGCTTACCTAAGCACCTTGTTGGCGTTGTCATTACAGGAGCCATGTTTGGACCTGGTATCTATTGGGCTGATGACTGGAGAAAGTCTGACGGATACACATCTAGACCTGGGACTTATTGGAGCAATGGCGGAGGCAGCGTAAAGGGTCGTAAGGCATTTATGTTTGTTGCCGATGTCGCATTGGGCAAGCCGTTCGTTGCTCCTGGTCCAAGAGGTTACACATCACCTCCTGCTGGTCACCATAGCGTATTTGGTCAAGCCGGTATCAGTAGAGTTGCGAACAATGAATTAATCGTCTACCAAGCCAATCAGGTAAATCTGAGATATTTGGTAGAGTATGATGCAAGATAAGGTTTTAAGATGAATGAAAATACTGCGGTAATAGGTCTTCAATTTGGCGACGAGGGAAAAGGGAAACTTGTTGACCTGCTTGCTCCTCAGTTTGAGGCTGTAGTTAGGTTTAATGGCGGAGCGAATGCTGGTCATACTATTGTTGCAGATGGAGAAAAGTATGCTTTTCATCTCATACCTTCTGGCATTCTTTACCCTGATGTTTTTTCGGTCATAGGTAATGGTGTCGTTATTGATCTTGAGCAGTTAACAGATGAAATGGAAATACTTATCAACAAAGGCATTGATGTATCCAATCTGATCATATCAAGCCATGCTCATCTTGTTCTTCCTTATCATAAAGAAGAGGATAGGATTAATGAGGAATCGTTGGAAGGTAGTTTTACTGGACCTGTTGGAACAACTAGAAAAGGGATTGGTCCAGCTTATGCTGACAAGGCTCAACGAACGTTAGCTATTCGTGTTGAGGATATTCTTGATCCAGATTCTCTCCGCGAAAAATTAACATCTATTATTATTAACAAGGGTAAAAGCATTCTTGTTCATCTTCCTATGGGTTCAAAAGTTTGTTTTGATATAGATGAAATATTCGAAGAACTATTACCAATTGCAGATTTGTTAAAATACAACATAAAAGATACAGCATACTTTCTTGATGACATACAAAAGGAAGGCGGTTTTCTTCTTTTTGAAGGAGCCAATGCAACCATGCTCGATGTTGATCATGGAACATTCCCTTATGTCACAAGCTCGAATTCATCTGCTCTAGGCATAGGTCCAGGTTCAGGCGTTCCTCCTCAAAATGTAACAAGGATTATTGGAGTTGCAAAAGCTTACCTCACTCGCGTCGGAACAGGTCCAATGCCAACAGAGTTTAACAACTCTATCAGCAATGGAATAAGAACAAGAGGAAATGAATTCGGAACAACAACAGGTCGTCCAAGAAGGATAGGATGGCTTGATCTTGTTCAGTTAAAGTATGCGATAATGATTTCAGGAGCAACTGAAATATGTCTGACCCTTTTAGACGTTCTTTCAGGAGAGCCTGAATTAAAGCTGGCAACATTGTATGAAACAAGCTCTGGTAGCAAAAGCGGATTTGAAAATACTGACAGATTTTCAACAAACGCTCAAATATTGAATGAATCAAATCCTGTTTATGAAACCATGCCAGGATTTACAGAAGATATTTCAAACGTAAAAGATTTTGACGAGCTTCCTGTTGAAGCTAAAAATTACATCGAAAGAATCGAAGAATTCGTTGGCGTAAAAATAACTATGATATCTGTAGGACCAGATAGAGAACAAATAATACACAGAAAGGTATTAGAAAATGCAGCTAGGTAAAAAAGTAGAAAGCATCTTAAACAATAACGACAACTCCATCCAAAGACGCATCAATATGATGGGTCAAGAATTAGCGAATGCTGGTATCAATGATGTTGAGGTTGAAGTCTCTGTAAAGATAAAGGGTTCAGATTCTGGAGGAACCTTCCAGAAAACAAGAAACGGAAAATTCAGCAAGTATGTAAAAGGTAAAGGTCCAGGTAAAGTCGGCGGAACCGATGACAACGTAAAAGCTGTCGATTCATCTGGATCAAAAACGGTATCGAGACCAAGCGTGTTTGCTGACAATAATAGCGTAGCACCTACAGATGATATGGATGACGATTAAATGAAAAGATTTGCTACAGCAGACCCGCATTTTGGTCATGCGAATATAATTAAACATTGCGGTCGCCCGTTTAGCTCTGTAGAAGAGATGGATCAGGTAATGATCGATAACATAAATGAAGTTGTCATGCCTAATGATGAACTTTATGTTATTGGAGACTTTGCTTTCCGAGGAGCAAAGCCAAAAGTTTACCTTGATAGAATAAATTGCAAAAAAGTTATTCTTGTTCTTGGCAATCATGACCTGGGCGACAATAGTGCTTTCTACAAGGTTTATCCATATCTTGAGTTAAAGAAAACTGAATTGACAAATGAGGAAGGAAGAAAATTAAATATTGTTCTCTTCCATTACCCTATGAGAAGTTGGAATTGGTCTTTTCATGGGTCTTATCATCTTTTCGGTCATGTTCACAATAACAAGCACTATGACAAATCAAGAGAACTTTCTTTGAATGTTGGAGTTGATTGCCATGATTTTAAGCCTCTCAGTTTTGAAGATATTCACAAAATTATGCAGAACAAAGACTGGAAGAATCCAAAAATGATCAGAAATCGATCTATGACCGAGAATTATGGCGGAACATCAGATTAATCACCGAAAATTTCACTCTTCAAATATTCACTACTAGGAGATATCTATGACAAACAACGAACAAAAAAGAAAGTCGAAGGCCGAAATCATTTTGGAAAGAAAAAGAGAAAGGCGAAGATTGCAAGCACTAAAAAATGTTTCTCTTTTGCCAAAATCAACATGCGATCATCCTTGGCACGAAAACCCAGGATTGATCATGCCATGCCCAGAATGTGGTGAGGAATAAAATGTCATACGATCCATCTAAACCTGTTACTATTTTCAATCCACTCCCTCAAAATCAATGGCCCATCAAAGAAGGCCGTAAGGTTGTATTCATTAGCCCAAAATGGTCTAATTGGGAAAGCTTAAGCGAGGGAAAGGGTACTATTCGTTGGTTTAATCCTGCTCTTGAGACAACCTGCTGTACAAGCGAAGGGCATCCAAGCTTCACTATCAATGTTGGCAAGGATAGCGCAGATACAGTTTCAGCCGATCATGTTTTCCCAGACACAAAAGCAGGTCGTTTAGCTCTACAAAAGCTCAAAGCTGAAATGTATTTTGAAATGGCAGAACAAAAAAGAGAGCAATCAGAACGCTGTCTTATTGAAGCGGAAAAACTAAAAGAGAAAGGCATGGCATGTCAAAAGTCCTAGTATTTATCGCTGCACCATATTCAACTCCATCAATGAGCGAAAATGTTCACAAATCCGCTCATGAATTTGATTGGATGATGAAGAATCTTGGAGATAGAGTTATACCTGTTTCCCTTGTAGTTGCATCACATATGCATGATCTTATCTTTCCAAAAAAATATGACCTCTGGTTAGATCATTGTATCGATATGCTCAAGAAGTGCGATATCATGTATGTCGTTCCAGGTAAATCTAGCGGAAAAGATAAAGAAATTGAAATAGCTAAATCTTTGGGTATTCCAATCACCTACAGAAGAGAAGAACTTGTTGAGTATATTGATAAACATCCAGAAATGCTTGATAGCGATATTGAAAAAATAAAGAGAGAAATTGGAAGTCAACTCTATGATGCGAAAAGAAAAGGTATTGATGTTGCTTCATCTGGCTTAAGCGAAGCCAAAAAGATTGCAGCACTAATATTGTCATCAGGAAGCAAGGCTGTAGCAAAATCAGCAGTTGATCTCATTGTTCCAAATAAAAAAAATAAGAAAGAATGATTATGACAGTAGAAAAAATCAATATGACAAAACTGATACATGGGCATACTACTGAGGAAGATCATTTAGAACATTTCCTCACACATGTTGCCACCAAATCTGATGGGGATATTTTCAATAATCTCGCAAAAGATGAGAATGGTGATGTTATTTTCGATGTAGAAATGACTATTGATGGACATTCTGTTTCAGTTCAAGAATGGGTCAACTTTATTGTCAAACAATTTGATCATCATGTAAAACAAGAAGCGCTTAAACTCATTCAAGATCATTACTCAGAACAGGTTTTTGAATTGGGAAATATAATTGAAGAAAAATTGACAGATATTAAATTTAGTCTTTTAGGCAATAGCGAATAACAATATTAGCCCCGGTAATTCAATGGTAGAAAAAAAGATTCTAAATCTTTATGTTGCCGGTTCGAATCCGGCCCAGGGCATTCAGGAGAACAGTATGAAAGAGACATTTGAAATAACAGATTTTGGCTCTAAAGTTTTTGATCCAGAAAAAACAGGGACAAAGATCACAAGTCACTCTAGAGAGCAAATAGAGTCTGATCTCAATGCAATGACTCCAGTATCAGAGACAGAAGGGTATGGGCCTTTTTGTCGCTTATTCTTCTTCGAGAACTGGACAGACGCAAACGTTGGATGCGTACCTGTTAGCGAAGAAAATTCTCATATGCTCAGAACTGGCTACAAAGCAAGACAAGAGAGCGAATTGCCGATTCTCGTCAGATGGATTGAAGGCATAACTGCTCCTGCTGCTAAGTTTCTTTGCGTAGTCTGCTACGATAAAGAGCAAATGAAAAAAGAGGGAACAGAGATTGAATCCGATTGGGGAGTTGTTGCTTTCCTCGGACAGGACTACTCATCAGAGCAGCCTATGGTTCCAGCTACCATCCTTCGAAATGCTTTGGGGATAGATGAGGGTGGCTCTGGTCATAAGCTAGATAAAGAAGATTACATGAGGTCTGTAGAATTTTGGGAAAACAATGTTATAGTTCAAAATGAAAGTACCTTAAAATGAAAGAATCAGAATTTTCAAATTTGCTTCTCGATGTTGGCTATCTTTACGCAAAAGGTAAATTGAGATTCAAAAGACCATCGAAGTATAAAGGCTGGGTTAAAAGAGTTGTTGGAAATACGACTATGTGGATTGATATTCGAACTGCATAAAATATAGATAAGGAATTTGTCATGCGAAGAACAGGCGGATCATCAAAACCAGAGTGGATTGAAATCGATGACAATTTTATTGGCATCGCTATGGGAGCCGACTTCACATCAGAGCATGAATGGGGTATCAAGGACATGAAACGAGACTTAGGGATAATGAGTCTTGAATATGCTGAAAAGAAAAAGGTGTTCGGCTCAAAAAGGTATCAAGTAAAAGATGCAGATGAAGCCGCAGTTTTCTATAAAGAAAAAGGGGAAGAGGCAATACTGCTTTTCTATCCTCCAATATCTAGACCCATTTTCGCTTACGAAAAGCAAGAATTCGAGAAGATGACTATTGATAAGTTATCTTCTCGATTTGAATTGCATTTACATAAAGCCTACAACCCAAATGATAAAGATCAAGTTTTAGCAACCGCTTGGGATTCAAAAACTTTTGGTATTCGAGTATCTGGAGAAGATCAAATTAAAAAGCTTCAAAAGATTCGTAATGCTCTTCTTTCAAATGATATGCTTGTTTTCTTGGGAGCCCCGCCAATTCCAGCTTTTTCCAACGGCTCTCTTAACCTTATGATTCTTTCTCAGTCCCCAAAAGAGGGACTTGATGAATTGAAAAATTCCAACAAAGAACATTGGGAATTAAAAAGAGATGCCCAAAAAACTGGTATTGAAAAGAAATTAGAAAAAGCGGGTAAAAGATGGTTTGCTCTTAAGCCTAGCAGGGGACTACTTGAATCAAAATCATCTAAACATGACATCATGTTCTTTCTCAATCCAATGGAGCAAAAGAAGAACAATTTCGGATGGTTCACTGTTGAAGAACTTGAGGAGTGGGCAAAAGACAGAGGACCTGTAATAATGGAGGCGAAATGAGCGGTACTGCAATAATACAAGGTCAAGCAACAACATTTGAGGCTGGCAAGAATATGCAAGTAGGGACAGTCCCTTCTATCATTCTTGATAATCCCAAGTATGGACGTAATGTTTCTCAGATTGTTCGTCTCGCATCTGGATACGACTTCAAACAAGTCTGGTATACAGGCGAAAGAGTATCAGTTACTGATCCCACAAAGAATCTGGATGGTTTCTCAGGCAAGAGAGGCAAAAAAGGAGCCGGTAAAGCTCGTCTTCCTCGCGAAGAAAGAATGAAGGGTTACAACAAGGTTGAAATTCGTCAACACGATAGACCATTTGATTTTTTTAATAAGGGCGTTGTTCCCATTGCTATCGAGTTGAGAAAAGGCGCTCAGATGCTTCATCATTTTGAGCATCCAGAAAATGCAGTCTATGTTTTTGGACCAGAAGATGGAAGCGTAAATAGTGAACTTCTCAGAAAATGTCATCATCTATTAGTTATACCTGTTGAGCACTGTCTGAATCTGGCAACTGCTGTGTCAACTGTTTTGTGGGATAGGCAAAGACAGATGATTGAAAAGGGTATCGTTAAGGATAGAACGCTTGATGAATTACTTAAAGGAGACAGAGCCAGTCTTCGAAATGCGAATGATGAAGACATGGTTTACGATAGGAAGAAGAAATGAGCGGCTGCTTAACTGTTATAATTAGAGAAGAAAATGGAAATGTTCATACGTTGCTGAAACATTCAGGCAGCATTTCTCGCATTATTCATCATCCGCATTTCCTTAATAAAGAAAAGCAATGGCTTAAGGATTATATAAAAGAAGGTAATTATCTATATGAGGATGACCCTGATTTTGAATGGGACGGAAAGCCTGCGGAATATGGAATTGTTGTTATTGATTGGGCTGAGAATAAGATTATAACTAGCAACATGCAGTCATGTATTGGCTCTATTACTTGTTCAAGGTTTTGCGTATGGAACTGCAAAGTACCTGATAATTATATTAATAAAGTTTTATTCGATGAAGGAAAAGTGAAAGGCATTATATTTGAAGGATTATCTGCCGATGGTATAAATCCTTACACGGTAAAACTTGATCCAGAAATAGATTCTTACGATAAACTATGCGATAAGAATCATGAATTTCAGACAAGCGGGCAAATCACATCGACTGCTAATATGCCCTCAATCTGGTTAGATATGGAGCCATTTGAAGTTATTGATATTCCTTGGGATGATCGAGTAGAATCAACAAGGAAAGTTCGAATAGAAATAGAAAAATTAAACATTCCCATAAAAGAAAAAGCATGGGATGATTATATAGAAGAAGAATTGGCTTGGAGGTAAGGTTGATTCTCAAACATCAAAGGAAAATGAAATGAAGAGATTTTTATCAGTTGGCGTAATTTTAACCTTAGCTTTTACAGCTATAGCAAACCCTGTTTCCATTCCAGTATCAGCTTCGGCGAATCCGAATATTCAGCCAGTATTTGATCAA
>Ga0316205_10001182_pt1 | contig 35787 bp, 26 predicted proteins | sample 3monthpyrite_MG_FD_204941 | JGI IMG/M metagenome (GOLD analysis project Ga0316205, IMG submission 204941) | Microbial mat bacterial communities from mineral coupon in-situ incubated in ocean water Damariscotta River, Maine, United States -... | ecosystem: Environmental > Aquatic > Marine >...
AAGTGGTATTGTGCCAATTTCTTCCACGTTGGATACACCTGGACCAATGACTAAAAACGTGATTGATAATGCCATACTTTTGGATGCTATGAGCGGTTTTGACGATTCTGATTCCAAATCAATAAAAAGTCAAGTTGCAAGTTATTCAAATGAATTGCCTGAAAGTAGTATTGAAGGAAAACGATTTGGAGCTTTTAAACGATTTATGGAAGATTCTTTATATGTTGCGGCTATTAATGTTTTGCGTAATAAAGGTGCTGAGGTGGTTGAAGTTGAGGAGGTAGAAGTAGAACGTTCAGGATTTATTAGCTTATTGAATCTTGATATGAAAAAAGATTTGCCAGAATATCTAGCTAATCATGCGTCAAACGTTGTTGAAATCACTTCGGTTCAAGACGTGATAGATTATAATAATTTAGATTCTTTAAATCGTGCACCTTATGGTCAAAGATTATTCAAAGGTATTGTTGATGATCCTGGAAGTTTGCAATATTTGGACTCTATTAAAACGGACTTAATAACAAAGAGCAGACTGTATTTTAATACACCTTTTGAAAAACAAAACCTTGATGGGTTTTTATCAATAAATAATTTCCATGCTGGTTGGGCAGCCACTGCTGAGTATCCTGCATTAACAGTGCCAATGGGTTATCAAGATAATGGTCGCCCAAGAGGGTTAACTTTTATTTCTAAACCCTTAAACGAAAGAGATTTGTTGGAATGGGCTTATGTGTACGAGCAAGCATCCAAAAAGCGTGAGGTTCCTGTAAATTATAATTAATTAACGTTAGTTCGATATAAAAGTCATTGACTATAAGCTGATAGAAGTAAAAACACCCCTAATGAGCTTCGCTCGGTATCTTCAACAAAAGCTGTCGCTTTTATCTCGATAATCCTCAAGGGGACAATGTCATCTTTGGGAATTCCTCCCTTGAGGGAGGAGCAAGGAGGGTGCTTACAATAAATATACACATATCGCACTAACAATCAAGTAATTATATTTTGACTATATACTTTTAGTTATATCGAACACACGTTAATTAATCACAGCATTGATTTTTTCCCAAAGCTGGTTGTCAAATCCTGATGGTCCAAATGTCGAGTCGTTGGCATTGTCTCCCATTCGTACAATAACCAAATCTTCGCTTGGAACGACGTACAATTTTTGATCGTTTTTACCTAAACCAGCTATTAAATCACTTGGTGCATTTGGGATAAGTGTACCTTGATATTCTGTTTCACTTCCAGGTAATCTGTAGTTGCTTTTACCATTTAGCCACCATAAATAACCATAAGCTTTGTTTAAATTTTGTGAAGTGTTGGTCATATCATTAAAATAATCAATATCACTTAAAATGACCTCATTTTCCCATGTTCCTTGATTTAAGCTCAAAAGCCCAAATCTTGCCATACTTCTAGCAGTACTCAAATAGAGTTTATAACATCCAAAAGGTACCCAAAGTCCTTGCATGCCTATTTTATCTCGTATTTTGTTATTAAAATAATTGTTAAAAGTTTGATTGGTAGCACCTTCAACAATTCTGTGTGTTAAAGTATATGGCGCATTATGGTAGTACCAAAAAGTAAATGGGTCTTGTTTGTAAACTAAATCTTCGGGTTCAGTACAATCGGCATTTGGCACATTATAATTTAACCCAGTGGTCATGGTTAAATGATTTTTTATTGTAACAGCGTCTTCTTGTGTATTGGTCATATTAGACCAATTAGCACCTAAATAGTTTTGTGACGAATTGTCAATATTCAGTAAACCTTCTTGTTGTGCAATACCAATGGTAAAAGCAGAAAGTGTTTTTGCAGCCGAATTCCAAGTATGATTCATGGTAGCGTCAAAACCATTGCCATACCATTCTATAACAATTTTACCATTTTTAAGAATAATAAAAGCTTTGGATTGTTTTACATCTAAAAAATCGTAAAGATCCTGTTCTGCTGTTGTATCCCAATTAAGGATTTCCATAGATATGGTTTCCCAATCATTAGAATTTAATGGAGGAAAATATAATATGTCTTCGTTGTTTTTTGGGTTGTCAATAGTATTTGTAGAACAAGAATAAACTATAGAACATCCAATAAAAAGATAAAATAGTTGTTTGTAGGCTAATTTCATATTCATGTATTTAAGACCATTAAATATACTAAAGGTTTAATTAAGATTGTATCTTTGCAAACCAAAATTAAGGCATGAGAACAAAATCACTAAAAAAAAACAAAATTAATGTAGTCACTTTGGGATGCTCCAAAAATGTGTACGATAGTGAGATATTGATGGGACAACTTAAAGCGAATAATAAAGAAGTTGTGCATGAAGAAGAAGGAAACATTGTAGTGATTAATACATGTGGTTTTATTAATAATGCCAAAGAAGAAAGCGTCAATACAATTTTGGAATACCTTCAAAAAAAAGAAGAAGGAGAGGTTGATAAAGTATTTGTCACAGGCTGTTTGAGTGAACGTTACAAACCAGATTTGGAAAAAGAAATTCCTGATGTTGACCAATACTTTGGAACTACTGAATTACCAAATTTATTAAAAGCTCTTGGAGCCGATTACAAACATGAGTTAATAGGTGAACGCTTAACAACCACACCAAAAAATTATGCCTATTTAAAAATTGCCGAGGGCTGCGACAGACCTTGCAGTTTTTGTGCCATACCATTAATGAGAGGGAAGCATAAATCCACGCCTATTGAAGCTATTGTAATTGAAGCTGAAAAACTAGCGGCAAATGGTGTAAAAGAACTTATTTTAATAGCACAAGATTTAACCTATTATGGTCTTGATCTTTATAAAAAACGCAATTTAGCCGAACTTCTTGAAGCTTTGGTTAAAGTTGAAGGTGTCGAGTGGATTCGACTGCATTATGCGTTTCCAACAGGATTTCCGATGGACGTTTTAGATGTAATGAACCGTGAGCCTAAAATTTGCAATTATTTAGATATTCCATTGCAGCATATTTCCGATAGTATTTTAAAAAGCATGCGTCGTGGAACCACTCAAGAGAAAACAACTAAGTTACTAAAAGAGTTTAGGGTAAAAGTCCCAAATATGACCATTAGAACAACACTTATTGTTGGTTATCCTGGGGAAACCGAAGAAGATTACCAAAAGCTTAAAGATTGGGTGATAGATATGCGTTTTGAACGATTGGGTTGTTTTACGTATTCACATGAAGAAAACACACATGCCTATAATTTAGAAGATGACGTGCCACAGGAGGTCAAACAAGAACGTGCCAATGAGATTATGGAAATTCAATCACAGATTTCTTGGGAACTAAACCAAGAAAAAATAGGGAAGGAGTTTAAGGTGGTTATAGATAGAAAAGAAGGTGACTACTTTGTAGGACGTACTGAGTTTGATTCTCCAGATGTGGACAACGAAGTACTTATTGACGCTACAAAAACATACCTAAAAACAGGAGAATTTGCTAATGTAAAAATTACCGAAGCTGCCGACTTTGACCTTTATGCAGAAGTTGTTTAACTACTTATTTAGATTTAATTTTACTAAGTTGTCTTGATATCTTTTTAATTGCAGATTCAATAGATTTTTCTGGTTCTATAATATTGTATTCTCCCCAAAATTCTGGATCAGAAAACCCTGAAGCTTCATCGCTTAAAATAACAGTTGGTTTTAATTTATTATCCTTATTAAGAGATGTCGTAAAGTTGTTAGTCCAATCTGTCACAGCCATTTCAATATTTAATGTATAAATACTACTAAATAGTTTTTTTCGCCATTTTACCCTAAATGCTAATTGCACATTACTATAGCTATAATACCATTTTCCATCTGGAGTGCTTTTATAATCTACACGATAAGAAGCTTCTTCTGGTTCTACCCTTACCATTCTGGGCTTTTTACGAAGAAATAGTTTTACGGCTTCATCTTTGTTTTCAACATTTAAGCTATAGTTAGCACTCACTAGCGCAAATGTCTCGGCATCAATATATAGTTTACCTCTGTACAAAGGCGTAATTATATTTGCTTGTTGCTCGAAGTTGACCACATATACCTGACGATCGTTTATTTGTGTTGAATTGCCAAAACTAAAATTGTAGTAATCAAAAAATTCGTTATAAAAAAGATAGTCTTGATACTTGACAATATCTGAATACAAGGTACTAAATGGGCCTCCTTGCAGCTTTACTGCTAAAGTATCTAGCCTAGAATAATTAGTATTTTTTCTGGACTTTACTAACTCTATTGCATCACTTTTAGAAGTTGCGTAAGGTTCTTTGTAAATCTTAACAACAGCCTCAGCTAAGGAAGCGTTTTTATTGCGTTTTTTTATGGTTTCTCTGTAAAAGGCAGTCATTAATGTTTTGTCATTTATATACTTTTCCCTGCGATTTTCTAAGGAAGCTTTTACTAAAGCACGAGCATCTTTAGGAACGTTAATGTTAACTTGGGAAAGTTGTGTGGTTATAACATTTAGCGCAATGGTGTTGTTTTTTCCTTTAAGCCTTTCTTGAGAAATCTCTTGGGTTTCATATCCAAGAAAAGAGATTTTAATGCTATTACTTGATAATGATTTAGGGACTTTTAAGGTAAATTCACCTTCTTTATTCGTTATTGTACTAATATTTGAGCTTACAACAGAAATATCTGCAAATACTAACGGTTTTCTAGTATCATTACCAATAACGTATCCTTTGTATTCATTAAAAGATTGTGAGGTGTCTTGAAAAACCAATGCATGACAATGCTGACCAAAAACAAAAAAAACAAATAATATTAGTAATGAAGCTGTGCTTGTTTTGCCGAGTTTTAAGTATCCTTTTTTCATGATAACTTTATTTTAATTTGTGGTAAGAGATATTAACTGATAAGTTACTGATTTTTTAGATTTTAACCTAATACATTTTAAAAATTAACATCTTAATTATTAAAATTTAAATACCAATCCAATTTGTAAAGTATTAAACTTTCTATAACCAGAATCATCTTCCAGAAATTTTGATAAAGCAAAATAGGGTCTACCTTCAATATAGAAATTTGGTGTAATTTGATATCTAGCTCCAAATGTAAACCCAAACATAAATGAATTATATAAATTACTATTCTCTGCATCGCCTAGATCAATTAAAACTTGACCTTCTAGACCAACAAACCCAGTAAAACCATTGCCTAATTCAAAGTTTAATAATACTGGAATATGTAACAAATTAATATTATTTGTTCCTTGAAATTCGGTGGATGAATAAATAATCTCTGGTTGTACACTAAAAACATCAGAAGTTGGAATGTTTACAAATGCACCAATATAGACACCAGTTTTTTTTTGAACATTATCACTAGATGCATTAACTGTTCTATTATGCATAGAGTTTAAACCTGCCTTTAAGCCAAAGCCTATTTTTGGAAGTATTGCTTCGCCTTCTTGAGCAAAGGTATTGCCAACAAAAAGTGTTAGAATCACTACAAGGATTAATTTTTTCATATTCTAATTTTTACAGGTTAAGTAAATTTATACCTTTAATTATTATCAACAATGGTTCTAAAAGTTAAATTAATTCGTGCTTCTTTAATTTTTTTAGTTGGTGGTAAACGATGCAACCAATGTTCTTGAGTTTTACCAGCCATTACTAAAAGGCTTCCATGTTCTAATAAAAATTCACATTTTTCTTTAGTTTGTTTATGCTTAAAGGCAAATTTACGTTCGGCACCAAAACTTAATGACGCAATGGCACCATGTTTCTTTAAATCTTTTTCGGCATCACTATGCCAACCCATAGTTTCTTCGCCATTATGGTAAAGATTGCAAAGGCAAGAGTTAAAGGTTTCTCCTATTTTTAGTTCTACTAACTGTTTAATTTTTAATAACCCTGGAGTAAACGGTAAGGCTTTTTTTGTTTTTCCTGAATAGGTATATTTAAAAACTTTTTCGCCATACCAAGCCACTTTGCGTTTGGTTATATAGTGTTTGCCATATACAATGGCTTCATCATGTTTCCAATCAAGGTTTTCTAATAGATTATAAAAAATGGTGCTAGCCAATTCTTTAGGAATAATTTTCCCATAGTAATTAACCACACCATCTTTTGGTAATAGGTTCCTTGATTCATCAACGATGTCGTTAAATAATTTCACTATTAAAGTATAGGCTACTGCTCAATATTAGATTTCCCTTCAACTTCATTTAAAAGTATCGGTTTCCCAAACCCTAAGGCTTCCAGTTTATCCATTTGCGTCTTAGCATCACCAATAACTAAATAATTCATTTTATTAACATCTAAATATTTTTCAGCCAGCTGTTTAATATCCTCAGCGGTCATTGATTTTACAATAGCTTCACGTTGTTTTGCATAATTGTCTGGTAGGTTATAGTTGCTAATATTACTTAGCATACCGAGTTTAGAACCTAGAGTTTCAAAAGCCCTAGCATTACTTTTAATCATGAATCCTTTGGTGATTTCCAGGTCTTTTTCAGTATAATTTTTGCCATAATTTTCAACTATGTCTTTTACTAAACTAGCCGATTCATAAGTGACATTAGTTCTAACGCCACTTCCAATTGTAAAGGCTCCTTTAATGGTAGAACCAGAAAAACCAGAACGAATTCCGTAGGTGTATCCTTTTCCTTCCCTAAGTTCTTGTGTTAATTGTGAGGCAAATCCACCACCTCCAAGACGATAGTTTAATACAGTTGCAGGGTAATAATCGGTATCGGTTACAGCAAGAGCAGGATATCCAAATCTAATAACAGACTGTTTAGCATTTGGGATATCGTAAAAATATACTTTGGAAACCTTAGGTGCATTTGGTGATGCAACCTTAGGAATGGTTACCGCTTTGGATTCCCAATTTTTATCTAGGTTTTTTAAAGATTTAACCACTTCTTTTTGCGTGATGTCTCCAACTATATGAAAATTACTAACTGTTGGCGAGATATTATTTGAGTAATATTCTTGAATATCTTCAATGGTAATGGCGTTTACAGAAGTTTCTGTGCCAATATTGTTTTTGGATAATATATGATCATCTCCATAAGTTAACTTAGCATATTCTATAGAAGCGATACCATTTGGATTTCCTTTTTGACGTTGAATTTGACTTAGCGTACTTTGTTTAAGCAGCGCAAATTCATCAATATCCCAACGAGGCTCTAATAAAATTTCCTCAACCAAAGCCATAGTAGCTTTGTAGTTTTTTGCTAAAGAATTACCCAAAATTGTGATGGCTTCATTGGAAGCAAACGCATTAATGGAAGCACCTATGCTTTCAATGGCATTTTCCAGCTCTTCAGGTGTTTTGGTTTTAGTGCCTTTGGTAAGCATATCAGCAAGTAAATTAGATACACCAACTTTGTTGATGTCTTCTAGCAACATACCACCTTTAATTTGCATTCTAAATTGCACTAATGGCACCTCATTATTTTCAATACCAAACACATTTATTCCAGATGATAAGGATTTTTTCCATACCTCTGGGACTTTTAGGTCTGGACTTTCGCCATAAGGAGGCTCTATGGATCTATCAAAACTAGATGGTGTTTTTTCATAGGTAGCTGCAATACTTGCATCGAAAGTTTCTTCGGCATCTTCAATAATTTTTTCTTCAACGACTTCTGCCAATTTAGAATCTGCTAATGCTAAATCTACTTGACCTTTTGGTACAAAACTGGTTGCAACATAGTTTTGGTTTTTAATGTATGCATTGTAAACACGCATCACATCATCAGCAGTGACAGCTAATATTTTTTTAACATCTTCATTAATATAAGCAGGATTTTCGGTAAAAATGTTGTATTGCGCTAATTGAAACCCTTTTCCTAAAACACTCGACAAACTATTGTAAAAAGCTGTCTCTTGTCCTGCTTTAATTCGATCAAGGTCTTTTTGAGGAATGCCTTCGGCTTCAAATTTAGAGAATGCTTCGTTAATGGCACTTTGTACGTTATCTAATTTTGTACCATTAAAGGCCGTTACACGTAACATGAATTGACCAGCTATTTCAGAATTATATTGATACATACTAACATTGTCAGTTAATTGATGTTCTTCAACTAACAACTTGTAAAAAGGTGCCGATTTACCTTCTGAAAGATAGCTAGCTAAAACACTCAACGCATAAGAATCATCGTGGTATTGATATACTGCAGGCCAAGTTAGGGTTAGCTGAGGTAAACGTGCAAAGTTATCTTCGTAGTACAGCTTTTTGGTTTCGGACAACTCTACAGGCTGCTTTGCCATTTTAGGAATATCCTTACCTGGTTTTATTTCGCTAAAATATTTTTCAACCCATTGTTTTGCTTGTGCTGTATCGAAATCGCCAGCAATTGTTAAAGTGACATTATTTGGTACATACCAACGATTGTAAAAATCTTTTACATCTTGAAGTGTGGCGTTTTGAAGATCTTCAAGTGAACCAATAACTTGCCAGCTGTAAGGATGGCCTTCTGGATATAAATTTTTATCAATCACATATTGTGTGTGACCATATGGACGATTATCTCCACTTTGTCTTTTTTCGTTTTTAACAACTTGTTTTTCTTTGGCTAAAACAGGTTCAGTTACTGTGTTAATAAAGAAACCAAGTTTATCGGCCTCGGCCCAAATCATTTTTTCTAGGGCATCTTTTGGTACGGTTTGAAAATAGTTGGTACGGTCTCTACTTGTAGAGCCATTTGCTCCAGAACCACCAATACGTGCACTCATTTTATCTAAACCGCCTTTTCCTAAATTTTCAGATTCCAGGAAGAGTAAATGCTCAAATAAGTGTGCAAATCCTGTTCGCCCTTCTATTTCTCTTGCTGAACCAACATGACTGGTTAAAGCTACTGCAACTACAGGATCGGATCTATCTATATGAAAAATAACAGACAAGCCATTGTCTAGAGTAAATTGCTCAAATTCTACTTTAAATTCTTTAGTGTTAGTACTGTCATTTGTATCACTAGCACAGGATGCAATGATTAATACTAATACAATTAATAGTGTTTTAATTTGTTTCATTTCGATTGATTTATTAGTTATTTACGAAGAAAATAGCGTTTACAAAAAATAGTTTACCATTCTCCCAGAAGCTTCTAAAAAGTGTGTTATCTACCATATACACTATGCTTCCTCTTCCTTGTCGTTCTTCGCCAAAAACAAGAGAGTTTTCAAGTCGTTTTAAAGCTACGCTACCTGCAAAACCTGACACCTTCATTGCATTATCACCAATATGAGCTATATTGGATCCTCTATCTAATAACTTATAAGAAGTGCCTCCTATTTTTAGTGTAAAGTAGTCATTTGAATACCCATAAGCCATTGGATGAGTATTGTCAACTTTGGTTTTAAAAACGGCACCAGTTATCATTTGTTTGGCAGACTCACGCTGTCTATCTGCATAAGGAATTAAGTTGTTTGATTTATCTTCATTAACATGTTCATTGTATTTTAAACCAAAGCCTTTTTTACCAGTAAATGTGCTTAAAGCCCTATCGATTGCAATTACTTTTCCACCAGCTCTCATCCAGTCTTGTAATTTGCTCATGCCATTTTCATTAAGCATATTTCTATAGTTACCACTTGGTAGTATCAATACATCATACGCATCAAGATTTACTCTTCCAAAATTTTCAGAATTAATTGAAGTTACAGGATATTTTAATTGCTGCTCAAAGAAATGCCATGTAGCACCATAGCTTAATGAAGAGGTTCCTTCACCAGAAATCATGGCAACTCTTGTTTTATTAATTAATCTAATAGATGATGATCCCATATCTGGAAACATATCAGAAAAACCTGTTTGAATAGTTGTTAAAGATTGCTCTTTACTTTGCGCTATATCATTTAAAACAGAGGTAAAGTTTTCAATGTGATCATTATCTCTTTGTAGAATAATTAGAGACCCTCTTTTAAATGTATTTCCATTTTGTGCAAAAGGTTCATGGTTAAACCGTACTTTAATATTCTTATTTAATAATGTTGCTAAGAATTTAGCGTCCTTCATCGAATTCCAATCACTTACATAGCCATAGGCATTTGATAATGGTTTAATTGCTGGTTTGTTGGTATTAGTGGTGCTACTTACTAAACTCGTACTAGCTATAGTTTCTAAACCGTAGGCATATGGTAAGCTCCAAGCAGTAATATCATAAGTAAGAGAATCACTTAATTTGGCGTTAGGCTCAAACAAGGCTTTTATCATTTTACCCTTTGGTTGATTGGTACTTACTACTAAATCATTTAAAGTTGTATTCATGCTACCATTTGTATTGGTAGAATATTTATGACCTGTTACTTTTTTACTCGTTGGATAGCCATAAGTAATTTCATGTCTATCTAATAAATTTGTTAGAGCGTTTATTTTATCTCGATTTCCAGACATAACATAACTCTTGTATTTCAATCCAGAATTGTTAAAGAAATTTTTAAATTCCTCATTTAACTTTACAGCATTTTTCGATGAAATTTCTACGGTCGATAAACCTGTAGTTGTGTGGTGTGCAATTCTATCTTTTAAAGTGAGTACAGGACCTTCAGACGTTTTTACGCCCAATGCACCACGACCACCTCCAGCTTGTTCGTAAGTCATACCAATGGCTCCCATATATGTTGGATATGTATCTCCATAACTTGGGTATAATAAATCAAAGTTTTCGCGTGTAAAGTATAGCCAACCTTTTGGGTCGAAATATTTAGCATGATTTCTTCCTATCTGGAATTGAAAATCTCTCTGCCAATCGGATATTAATTCATGGTAAGGCTCTGCAGCTGGCGCAAAATAATAAGGGTTATTAATACCTTGTTCATGAAAATCGACATGAATTTGCGGCATCCACTTATTGTACACTTTTACTCTGGCTTGCGATTCTTTTTGAGAGGTCCAAGCCCAATCTCTGTTTAAATCAAATAAATAATGATTTGCCCTACCTCCAGGCCAAGGTTCGGAGTGTTCAGTAGCTTGTGGGTCGATATCAAAAGGTGTGCTCTTAGTTTCGTTGTACCAATTTGCGTAACGATCGCGACCATCTGGATTGATACATGGGTCGATAATAACCACTGTATTTTTTAACCATTCTTGTTTCTTCGTTAATAGTTTGTATATAGTTTTCATAGAAGCTTCTGTGCTAGACGCTTCGTTACCATGCACATTATAACTTAACCAAACTATTGCTATATCATTTGATGCAGTAGTTCCAGGTAATATACCTGCGTTTTTTAAATTATCTTGCCTAATGGTTTCAAGGTTTTTCATGTTCTCTTCAGATGAAATATAAGCATGTATCAATGGTCTACGTTCATAAGTTTCACCATATTGCACTAGCTTTACCTGATTTGGCATTGTTGAGGCGACGTGCTTAAAATAATCTACAACTTGATGGTTTCTTGAAAATTGAGTGCCTAATTCGTAGCCTAAAAACTCACTTGGCGTTTTAATTTGTTGTGCCATTGTAAAGGAAACGGAACATAAAACGACTAATACGATTCTATAAAATTTTTGCATTGTTGGTTGATTTAAAAAATGTAGCTATAAAGATATAAACCCAAAACGAACATTGGTAATTATTTTACAAAACTTTAGTGTTTTATATAGACCCATAAATTTTAGTTTTTTTTTAACCAATTGAAAATTTCAAATAGATGAAAGAGCAGTATATTTACAACAGAATTGAAAGCTAACTATGCCAATTGACTGTATTTCGTTTAGAGACACTAATTATTTTTCTACTTTAATTTGTGATTACCTTGATAAGCATCGAGAATTACAACCCTTTTATAACCGTTTTCCAAAAATTGAAAACTTCGAGGCACAGATTAACGAAAAATTATTATCTGTTCAAGCCAAGTCAAGAACTATTTTAGTTGATGCCTTAAAAGCTCAATACAAAAATATCGATACTTCTAAATTGACCCAACAAAATATTGAGCTTCTAGAAAAAGAGAACACGTTCACCATCACCACTGGACACCAATTAAACTTATTTACAGGGCCTTTGTATTTCTTATATAAAATTATTTCAGCAATAAATCTTGCAAAAGAATTAAAAGCTAAATACCCAAAATATAATTTTGTTCCTGTGTATTGGATGGCGAGCGAAGATCATGATTTCGATGAGATTAACTACTTTAATTTTAAAAGAAAAAAAGTTAAATGGGATAGAGACGCTAGTGGTGGTGTTGGTGAGTTAGATACCAAAGGATTGGATAATGTTTTTGAAACTTTTTCAAAAGAATTAGGGCAGGGGAAAAACGCTAAATTTTTAAAAGACCTTTTTAAAAACGGCTATTTAAACCATGAAAATTTAGCTGATGCTACGAGATACATTGCTAATGAATTATTTATAGAATTTGGCCTAGTAATTATTGATGCCAATAATAGAGAGCTAAAGCGCTTATTTACGCCATATGTTAAAGATGAGCTTATAAATAAAACTTCTCATAAAGTTGTATCCCAAACAAACCATCAAATTAATGAATTATCGAGCAATTATAAAATTCAAGTAAACCCTCGGGAAATAAATCTCTTTTATTTAAAGGATGGTTTAAGGGAACGTATAGTTGAGCAAAATGGAAATTATGTGGTAAACGATACCGATGTTTCATTTTCAGAACCTGAAATTTTAGCAGAATTAGATAATTACCCGGAACGATTCAGTCCTAATGTAATTATGCGTCCTTTATATCAAGAAGTAATCCTACCAAACCTTTGTTATATTGGTGGTGGAGGTGAACTCGCATACTGGTTTCAGTTAAAAGCTTATTTTGAAGAGGTTAAGATGCCTTTCCCTATGCTATTACTGCGTAATTCAATGTTGATTAAAACCGAAAAGCAAACCAAAAAATTAGAAAAATTAGGAGTTTCCTTAAATGAGCTATTTGCTAAACAAAACCATTTAATCAATCAACAAGTAAAACGATTATCTACTGTTGATATTGATTTCTCACCACAGAAAGAACATCTTCAAAATCAGTTCAAAGCACTTTACAAATTAGCCGAAGAAACTGATAAATCATTTTTAGGAGCCGTAGCAGCACAAGAAAAAAAACAACTCGAAGGCTTGTCAAATCTAGAGAAACGTTTGTTAAAAGCACAAAAGCGAAAATTAAACGAGCAAATATCCCGAATTATTGACATACAAAGCCAACTATTTCCAGGTCAAAGCTTACAAGAAAGAAATTTGAATTTTTCTGAACTTTATCTTGAGTTTGGAGACCAATTAATCCAACAGTTAGTATTAAATTTGCAACCTCTAAGAGGCGAGTTTTTAATATTAGAATTGTAACACATGCACAAAATAGATATTGAGCTTATTGAAATGACTATGGATGTCATGAAATATGCCATTGATAGAATTTCACACACAAAACAAAAAGTTGGTAAACCACGAAAAGCAGAAGAACTAAAGGCTTTGGTTGGTGATACGATTACAAAAGATGGTATTGGAGGAGAATATGCTTTTAATTTATGGAAACAACATTTAGCAAAGGCAAATGTTCCTGTTGATCATCCACGTAATTTAGCTTTTGTCCCTGCAGCGCCTACACGAGCAGCAATTATGTTTGATTTAGTGACATCTGCTTCGAGTATTCATGGTGCGTATTGGATGGAAGGAGCTGGTGGAATTTTCTGTGAAAATGAAGCTATGGAATGGATTGTATCGTTAACAGGATTGCCTAAAGGTGCTTTTGGTGTTTTTACAAGTGGTGGAACTGCAGCCAACCTATCGGCAATTGTTACTGCTCGTGAACATTGGCGAGAAGACGATACTTATAAGAGGGAAAAAGGATTGATCATTACCTCGATAGGAGCACACTCGTCTATCAAGGCTATGGCGAAAGTGGCTGATGTAGATATTTTATTAGTGGACTCAGAAGAAAAACTAACAGGAAAAGATTTACGTGAAACCATCAATAATTTAACCTTTCACCAACGTAAACGCCTCTTTGCTGTAGTAGCAACTGGAGGAACTACAAACGCTGGTATAATTGATGATTTAGAAGGCATTGCTAAGGTTTGTGATGCTGAAAAGATTTGGTTCCATGTGGATGCTGCATATGGAGGAGGTGCTTTGGTGGCCGATTCTGTTCGACATTTATTTAATGGTATTGAAAGAGCAGATAGCATTACCATCGATCCTCATAAATGGATGTTCTCACCTTATGATTGTGGAGCAGTTATTTATAGACGTCCTGAGTTTGCAAAAAAAGCACATTCACAACAAGGGTCTTATTTGGATATTTTTAAGGATGAAGGAGCACATGGCTTTAATCCAACCGATTATCAAATACAATTAACACGACGTGTTAGAGGATTGCCTTTATGGTTTTCGTTAGCAACACATGGAACAGATAGGTATAAAGAAGCTGTTGAAAGAGGGATAGAATTAGCTCAAATAGCTGGTAAAATGATAGAAGACAACCCAAATGTAGAGTTGGTTAGAGAACCAAGCTTATCATGTGTACTATTCAGAAGAAAAGGATGGCAACCAGAAGATTATACTAATTGGACTTACGAAAACCACGATAAAGGATTTGCGTTAGTCACGCCTACCAAATGGAAAAGAGGAGATGTATTTGAAACCGTTTCACGTTTTTGTTTTATTAATCCTGACACTACAGAAGAAGACATCAAGATGATTCTTGACACCATGGCTTAAGGGTTCGTTTTGGTTGTTAAAAACTTGTCGAAAAGAAGTGAAAATTTCTAATTTAAAAGTTGTTAAAAAATGGCAAATGATTACTTTTGCACATGCAACACGACAAGGTATTAATTTTAGACTTCGGATCGCAATACACTCAACTTATTGCACGTAGAGTTAGAGAACTCAACATTTATTCCGAGATTCATCCATTTAACAAAATTCCAACAAACATAGACGATTACAAGGCTGTAATCTTGTCTGGAAGTCCGTTTTCTGTAAGAGGAGATGAAGCTTTACATCCAGATCTTTCTGAGATACGAGGAAAAAAACCGCTTATGGGAGTTTGCTATGGTGCACAATATTTGGCGCATTTTTCTGGCGGAAATGTGGCACTTTCAAACACAAGGGAATATGGTCGAGCAAATCTATCTTTTATAAAAGAAGGCGAAGCTTTTTTTAAGGGAATCTCTGAAGGTTCACAAGTTTGGATGAGTCATGGTGACACCATTAAGAAATTACCAACCAATGGCGAATTACTGGCAAGCACACATGATGTGCAAAATGCTGCCTATAAAATTAATGGAGAAATAACGTACGCTATTCAATTTCATCCTGAAGTCTATCATACAACAGATGGGAAACAATTATTGGAGAATTTTTTAGTATCTATTGTTAATGTAATACCAGATTGGACACCTAATACCTTTGTTGAAGAAACAGTTGATGAACTAAAAGAGAAACTAGGAAATGACAAAGTTGTTCTTGGTTTATCTGGTGGTGTAGATTCTACTGTGGCTGCTGTTTTGTTGAATAAAGCCATTGGAAAGAACTTGTATTGTGTATTCGTAAATAATGGTCTGCTTCGTAAAAATGAGTTTGAAAATGTACTCGATCAATACGAAGGCATGGGACTTAATGTAAAAGGCGTTGATGCTTCGGCACGCTTTTTGGAAGCCTTAGCTGGAGAAAGCGACCCTGAAAAAAAACGTAAAGCTATAGGTCGTGCGTTCATTGAAGTATTTGATGATGAAGCACATTTAATTGAAGATGTAAAGTGGTTGGCACAAGGCACTATTTATCCTGATGTGATTGAAAGTGTTTCGGCAACAGGAGGACCAAGTGCAACCATAAAAAGCCATCATAATGTTGGAGGATTACCAGATTTTATGAAGCTTAAAGTGGTTGAACCTCTAAAAGCTTTGTTTAAAGATGAGGTAAGACGTGTTGGTGCTTCTATGGGAATTGATCCAGAGTTATTGGGACGTCATCCTTTTCCTGGTCCTGGTTTAGCCATTAGGATTTTAGGTGATATTACAGCCGAAAAAGTTCGTATATTACAAGAGGTTGACGCTATCTTTATCAATGGATTGAAAGAATGGGATTTGTACAACAAAGTATGGCAAGCAGGAGCAATGCTGCTTCCAGTAAATAGCGTTGGTGTTATGGGAGACGAACGTACCTATGAAAAATGTGTAGCACTTAGAGCTGTGGAAAGTACTGATGGTATGACAGCAGATTGGGTAAATTTACCTTATGAGTTTTTGCAAAAAACATCAAATGATATAATAAATAAGGTGAAAGGCGTTAATAGAGTAGTGTACGATATTAGCTCAAAACCACCAGCAACCATTGAGTGGGAATAAAATTCCTGCGAATCCCGATAGTTATCGGGAAGGAATCTCAAAATTAATTAAGTGACGTTGTGGTGTCTAATCTAAGTAAGCAATGGTTTACGTATATACATTTAAAAATAATACATGAAGAAGTTTTTAGTTAGCTTAAGTTTTTTAGTTCTTTTTAGCATCTCTGCTAATGCACAAAATTATAAAACACATAAAGTAAAAGTTGGTGAAACCATTGAGAGTATTGCCAAAATATATATGGTAACGCCTTACGATATTTATGCTTTAAACCCTGATGCCAAAAATAGCTTACAACCTAATATGGTAATCATTGTTCCAAAATCCAAAGTTTTGGAAAACCCTGTGGAAAGTCAAGTTACTAAATTGACAGGTTATAAATCTCATAAAGTAAAGCGTAAAGAAACCTTATATAGTATTGGTAAAATTTATAATGTAACAGTAGATGATTTAAAAAAACATAACAACCGTTTATATTCTGAAAACTTAAGAAAAGGAGATAGGATAAATATTCCAAAGTATGATACAGTAAGTACAACCACTAGCTTAGAAAACACAATTAAGAGTTATCAAGTAGAGCCTAAAGAGGGTAAATGGCGTATAGCTTATAAATTTGGAATTACTGTTGATGAGCTAGAAAAACTTAATCCAAAAATGGCTGATACTTTACAAGTTGGTCAAAAAATTAACGTACCAAATATTGCCAATAACGAAGAAAAAGTGATCGATGAAGAATATGGTTATTACACAGTCGTACCACGTGAAGGATTTTTTGCTTTAAAACGTAAGCTTGGATTGACTCAAGAAGAAATAGAAACATTAAATCCTGAGTTAAAGGAAAGCGGTTTAAAATCTGGCATGATTATTAAAGTGCCCAAAGATGTTAGTGATAATAGTAGTTCTGGAGATGTCACTCGTTCAGTGTTAATTGATAAAATCATTAATTACGAAACAAAAAAGCTAGCAGTCATGCTGCCATTTATGCTGGATCGTGTGGATATGGATTCCATTCAAGAAGTCAATGAAATGCTACGTGGAGATGATATTACAAACATTTCGTTAGATTTCCATACAGGCGTTTTAATGGCTTTAGATTCTGCTAAACAATTAGGTATATCTACCAAATTAGATGTATATGATACCAAAGCTAGAGCGAGTGTGGTAACCGACCTTATAAACCGTAAAGATTTTTCAGAATACGACGCTGTAATTGGACCTTTTATCTCTGACGAATTCGATCGTGCAGCAGCTATGCTACGTCGCGACAATGTACCAATGCTATCGCCAGTAAATGAAACTAATAACTTGTACGATAATGTGTTTCAAACCATGCCATCTAATGAATTAAAACGTAAACGTATTGTAGAGTTTGTGAAGCAATTAGACTCAATTCCAAATCGTATTTTAATTATTTCCGACCAAAAGCATCGCAACGAGAACAATCTTTTAAAACAGGAATTTCCTGAAGCTAAACAAATTTTTTCTCGTGTTGATGAAGAAACAGGAAAAGACATGTTTTACATTTTAACTGACGATATTGAAAAAGAATTTAGAGAAGGCCTTAACATGGTGTTTTTAGAGTCTAATAACGAGGGATTTGTCTCTAATGTCACTAGCATGTTGTCGGGATTTATTGGTTTTGATGAAGAGCTGGAAATTGAACGTGAAGTAGTTTTATTAACAAGCGATAAAAGTAGAGCCTTCGATGGTGAAAATGTGTCCAATATTACCTTGTCTAAACTAAATTTTCACTATCCATCACCTAACAGACCAATAAACGAAGAGCAACCAGATACTTTTGTAAAGGCCTATCAAAACAAGTACTATATAACACCAAATCGCTATGCTATTAGAGGTTTCGACCTTACTATGGATGTGTTGTTGCGTTTAGCTTCAGCCAACAACCTATACGATGCATCTTCCAACGATATTGAAACCGAATATGTCGAGAACAAGTTTCGTTATGGCAAAAAAATGTTTGGAGGTTACTACAACGAAGCGATGTATATTGTAAAGTTCGATAACCTTAGAGTTGTTGAGGTAAAACAATAATGGCAATTAATCCTGCGTTTTTCTAGTAATTAATGCTTTCCTTTATGTATAAGTTTTTAATAGCCTGCTTGTTTTCTGGATTGTTATTTCAAGACAGTCATACAATTCGTTGGAATTTGGACAATCGTTTGGAATGGAGTGATTTTAAAGCCGAACCAAAACCTTCCAATAATTCGGTATCTGTTACAGCTTCAGGGATTACTTTCAGTTATTCCTCAAAAAAATCTGAGACCCGATTAATAGATTATAATTATACAGTTAGAGCCGATTTCTACCCAAACAAATCTTGGTATTTAAAAGAGAAAGTAGATAACAATATTTTAAACCATGAACGATTACATTTCGACATTACCGAGCTACATGCACGTATGTTTAGACAGCGTATCGAAACAACAAGGTTTACAATAAATATCGATAACCAAATGAATGGTTTGCACGATGCTATCAATAAAGAGTTGGAAACATTGCAAAAAAGTATGATGCTGAAACTAGACATTCTCAAGATTTAGAAAAACAACAAGAGTGGCAAACTAAAATAGTTGAAGCACTAAATAAACTCTCTCGTTACAGCTCATAATGCTCAACCAAGACCAAAGTAAACAATTTCTTATAAAATTGGCTAATACCATGATGCCTTATGGTAAGTACAAAGGCAGATACATGATAGACTTACCTGAACATTATGTGGTTTGGTACAGAAACAAAGGCTTCCCAAAAGGTCAAATTGGAGACATGCTAGCAACCGTTTACGAACTTAAGGTCAATGGTTTGGAGGAGTTGGTGAGGACTATACAACGTGCAACCTAATTACAAAACACATGTCGCTTACCAACAATTTATATTTACGGTGTTACAAATTGTTTCATTTCTAAATGTAAAAAAGTAGAGTTAATTGTTATTAGTAGTTAATATTTTTAATAATTAGACCATTCTCATCAAACCAATTTCCATTGATATAAGTAATTACACCTAATTTTGAGTGATAAAAAATATTGCCAAGATCTAAATTTTGTTTTATACCTGGAGTATAAAAAGGAATACAAGTGCCATCATCATTTTGCATATATCTTTCATCACAAGGATCATCCTTACCACAACTTATTATAAAAATGTTTAGTGCTAAAGCTATTAGTAATGAATTTCTTTTTTTCATTTCTACAAATATTTTTCAGTGTTAGTTTTAACAGAGAAGTTGGGCGTAGTTCTGTTTTGTGAATGAAAAGATAATAAATCTTTTTCAATTGTTTATACCAGTAGTTAAACGAAGATAGAGGTTTTTAGTAAGAAAATCAATACGTACTTATACATATACAAGCCACTTACAAAGGTTATCAACAACAACTAATAAATAACCCAAAACAAAACCAAAATAAGTGCAGAAATTTTGTAAATTTGCCTGCGTTTAAAAGCGCAACATGACTACAACCACTAAATATATTTTTGTAACAGGAGGTGTAACCTCGTCGCTCGGTAAAGGTATTATCGCTGCATCTTTGGCCAAATTACTCCAGGCTCAAGGTTACAGAACAACCATTCAAAAATTAGATCCATACATAAACGTCGATCCAGGAACATTAAACCCATACGAACATGGTGAGTGTTATGTGACTGACGATGGTGCCGAAACCGATTTAGATTTAGGCCATTACGAGCGTTTTTTAAACGTACCTACTTCACAAGCCAATAATGTTACTACAGGACGTATTTACCAAAGCGTGATAGAAAAAGAACGTCGTGGAGAGTTTTTAGGAAAAACAGTACAGGTTATTCCTCATATTACCGACGAAATAAAAAACCGTGTTCAAATTTTAGGAAACTCTGGCGATTACGATATCGTTATTACCGAAATTGGTGGAACCGTTGGTGATATCGAGTCGTTACCTTATATAGAAGCAGTAAGGCAGTTAAAATGGGATTTGGGTGAGCACAATGCCATTGTTATTCATTTAACCTTAGTACCATTTTTATCGGCAGCTGGAGAATTAAAAACTAAGCCAACACAACACAGTGTTAAAACTTTAATGGAAAGTGGAGTAATGGCAGATATTTTAGTATGTAGAACCGAACATGAATTGCCAGAAGAATTACGCCGTAAACTCGCCTTATTTTGTAATGTACGCGAAGAAGCAGTGATACAATCTATCGATGCATCCACAATATACGATGTGCCAAATTTAATGCTTGAACAAGGTTTGGACAAAGTGGTGCTTAAAAAATTGGGCTTAAAAAGTGCTACACCAGATTTAACCCAATGGAACGCCTTTTTATCACGTCATAAAAACCCAAAAGGAGAAGTTACTATTGGATTAATTGGTAAATATGTAGAGTTACAAGATTCGTATAAATCTATTTTAGAAGCCTTTATTCATGCAGGTGCAGCTAACGAAGTAAAGGTAAATGTAGAGTCTGTACATAGCGAGTATTTAAACCAAGACAATATTAAATTTAAGTTATCACATTTAGATGGCATACTAGTAGCACCAGGTTTTGGTGAGCGTGGAATTGAAGGAAAAATTGATGCAGTAAAATATGTTCGTGAACATAATATACCTTTTTTAGGTATTTGTTTAGGCATGCAAATGGCGGTAATAGAGTACTCCAGAAATGTTTTAGGTTTAGCAGACGCTAACTCAACCGAAATGGATGAAGCTACAAGCAATCCTGTAATTGACCTTATGGAAGAACAAAAAAGCGTGACTCATAAAGGTGGCACCATGCGTTTGGGTACTTGGGATTGTCAATTGCAAAAAGGAAGCATAACGGCAAAAGTATATGGTAAAGAGTTAGTTAAAGAACGTCATAGGCATAGATACGAATTTAATAACGATTACCGCAAACAAATTGAAGCTGCAGGCATGAAAGCAACAGGAATAAACCCTGAAACAGGTTTAGTAGAAATTGTTGAAATACCAACACACCCTTGGTTTGTTGGTGTGCAGTACCATCCAGAATATAAAAGTACTGTGGCAAATCCACACCCTTTATTTGTGGCATTCGTAAAAGCAGCACTTAAATATTCTAAAACTAAAAACAATGTCAGTATGGCATAAAGCAGACATTGGTTAGCTTTTTGTTAGGTAAAAGCTATATTTGTCAATCCTTAAACAATAGGAACTTTTTTATAAGTTAATAGTAATACATGGAAGAAAAAAAATTAGACATTAATTCAATCATTGGCTTTGTGCTTATTGCATTGATATTAATATACATGCTCTATCAAAACCAACCAACTCCTGAAGAGTTACAAGCGCAAGAAGAAGCAAAACAAGAGCAGGTTGAAGCTGAGAAAAAAACTGAAGAAGCCAAAGATGAATTTAAAGCAACACCTTCAGATTTTAAGGCAACCCAAACAACCGATTCTACACAACTAGTAGCTTTGCAAAATAGAATTGGTGCTTTTGCCTATTCGGCATCTTTGCCTTCTGCAAAAGAAGCAACTACTGTTTTAGAAAATGACGTATTAAAAATTACAGTTAATAATAAAGGTGGTTATTTTGAAGAGGTAAAACTTAAACAATTTACAAACTACGATTCTGTTCCAGTATATTTAATCAAGGATCAAAATGCATTATTCAATCTTAATTTTGGAACAACCGATAGCCGAATTTTAAACACACAAGACCTGTATTTTCAGCCAATGTTAACTAAAAGTGGCGATAATCAAATACTGTCAATGAAATTGAAAGTATCCGAGACACAGTTTTTAGAATATCGATACGAGTTAAAACCTAACGATTATATGTTAGGATTCACAGTGAGATCCCAAGGATTAAGTAATGTAATTAACAGTTCGCAAGATGTACGCTTAGATTGGAAGTTAAAAGGAAGGCGTCAAGCAAAAAGTATTTCTTACGAAAACCGTTACACACGTTTAACTCACGAGCATGAAAATGGAGATAAGATAAGTAAATTATCTCAAGCTGGAAATGATGAAGATGTAGTAGAAGATGTAAACTGGTTATCGTATAGACAGCACTTTTTTAGCTCTATTTTATTGGCAGATAAACCTTTTAAAACAGCATCATTAGTTTCAGAGACATTGGTATTGGACGAGGAAGTGGACACATTATACACTAAAGGCTACGCAGCATCAATACCACTACAGTTAAGTGCAGGAGAACTAAATGAGTCCATGAGTATGTATTATGGACCAACAGACGGAAGAATTTTAAAGAAATATGATAGAAACCTTGAAGAAAGCATCCCTTATGGATGGGGAATTTTTGGGTGGATTAATAAAAGCTTATTTATTCCATTATTTGGATTTTTGAGTGGCATTTTCCCTTATGGAATAGCCATAATTATCATGACCATTGTTGTAAGGTTGGTATTGTCGCCTGTACTTTACAAATCATACTTGTCACAAGCAAAAATGAAAATTTTAAAGCCTGAAATATCTGAAATTGGCAAAAAGTATAAAGACAATCCAATGAAGAAGCAAAAGGAAACCATGGCACTCTACAGTAAAGCTGGAGCAAGCCCAATGAGTGGTTGTTTGCCTGCATTATTGCAATTACCAGTGTTTTATGCTTTGTTCATGTTTTTTCCAACAGCTATCGAGTTGCGTCAAAAAAGCTTTCTTTGGGCTGAAGATTTATCGTCGTATGATATCATTGCAGAATTACCATTCAGGATTCCTTTATATGGCGACCACGTTAGTTTGTTTCCAATATTAGCAGCAATAGCTATTTTCTTTTATATGAAAATGACTACTGGACAACAAGTGGCATCGCAGCCAACTCAAGAAGGTATGCCTGATATGCAAAAAATGATGAAGTACATGATTTATTTTTCACCAATTTTAATGCTAGTTTTCTTTAACCAATATGCGGCAGGATTAAGTTTATACTACTTTATATCTAACTTAATTACCATTGGCATCATGTTGGTTATTAAAAACTACATATTGGATGAAGATAAAATCCATGCCCAAATCCAGGTAAATAAACAAAAGCCTAAAAAGCAAGGTAAATTCCAAAAGAAAATGGCAGAAATGATGGAAAAAGCTGAGGAACAAAAAAAGCAAAAACAGAAACAAAAAAAATAACGTTAATAACTACTGAAAAAGCTACCTTTTAGGTGGCTTTTTTATTATAACAATTTTCGTAAAATTGTAACGTTAAACAGTATAGTATATATAATTTATAATGAATTTAAAATTCACAGTTCTACTAATTTTTCTTAGCACTTTTGTATGCGCTCAAGAGATTAATCAATTTGATGCAGAAGGAAAGCGTCATGGTATTTGGAAGAAAAATTTTGAAGGAACAGACCAGATTCGCTATCAAGGTACTTTTGAGCATGGAAAGGAAGTAGGAGAGTTTAAGTTTTATAAGCTTGTAAAAAAGAAAAGTATCCTAACAGCTACTAAAATGTTTAGTAACAATAGTGCTGAGGTAAAATTTTTAGCCTCCAATGGTAAAGTAATTAGCGAAGGCATAATGAATGGCAAGCTGTATGTTGGAAAATGGGTGTATTATCACAATAAGTCTGATAATATAATGACTTTAGAAAATTATAATGATAAAGGAGAACTAGAAGGAGAAAAGTTAGTGTACTATAAAGATGGTGAAGTTGCAGAACGCGTTAATTTTATTGCAGGAAAACAGCAGGGAAAATCACTTTGGTATTCTGTTAAAGGTGTTGTTTTAAAAGAGTTTATATATGATAAAGGTGAGCTTCATGGTATTGCTAAATATTACAACCCAAAAGCAGAATTACTTGCAGAAGGAAAATATGAACGAGGAAAAAAAGTTGGAATATGGAAGTATTTTGAAGATGGTAAACTCACTAAAGAAACCAATTTTAGTAATCCAAAAAAGAATAAAGTAAAACAATAAGAAAAACTTATTAAGCTTATAGGTATTTATAATGGCAGCAAATTTATGTTGCCTTTTTTTATTTGTAAATTTGCCAAATGAAAAGAGTAATTGTAGGACTTTCAGGAGGTGTGGACTCCAGCGTAGCAGCTTATATTTTAAAAGAACAAGGCTACGAGGTCATTGGCTTGTTTATGAAAAATTGGCACGACGATTCAGTAACAATTTCCGATGAATGCCCTTGGTTGGATGATAGTAACGATGCCATGCTTGTTGCTGAAAAACTTGGAATTCCATTTCAAACTGTAGATTTAAGCGAGCAATATAAAGAGCGCATAGTTGATTATATGTTTAATGAGTACGAACAAGGTCGTACACCAAACCCAGATGTATTATGTAATAGAGAAATAAAGTTTGATGTCTTTATGAAAATTGCTATGGATTTAGGTGCAGATTATGTTGCCACTGGACATTATTGCAGAAAAGGAACAATATCCAAAAAGGGTAAAGAAATGTATCGATTACTCGCTGGAAAAGACAGTAATAAGGATCAATCTTATTTTTTATGTCAATTATCTCAAGAACAATTATCTAAAACATTGTTCCCAATAGGTGAATTAACAAAACCAGAAGTAAGAGACATCGCTGCGAAGTTGGATTTAGTGACAGCCAATAAAAAAGATTCTCAAGGCTTATGTTTTATTGGTAAAGTTAGATTGCCTGATTTTTTACAGCAACAATTAAAACCAAAAGAAGGGGTAATTGTTGAAATACCAGAGTCACAAAACAAGTATCATCAGGTAGTACCTCAATTTGATAATAAAGAAGAAGAACTTGCCTATTTATCGCGCAAAATTGAATATTCAGTTTCCGACGGGAAAGTAGTTGGAAAACATCAAGGCGCACATTACTTCACTAAAGGACAACGAAAAGGATTGGCTGTTGGTGGAACAATAGAACCACTTTATGTAATTGAGACAGATGTTGTTGATAATGTGATTTATACAGGACAAGGCAAGTCACATCCTGGACTTTACAAAAACGCATTGTTTGTTACAAATGAGGAAATACATTGGATAAGAGAAGATTTAAAACTTCAAGTTGATGAAACCATGGAAGTCATGGCTCGTATTCGTTACAGACAATCATTAGAGAAAGCAACATTATACAAAGTTGAAAGTGGTTTATATGTAGTTTTCCAAAAGCCGCAATCTGCAATTACCGAAGGACAATTCGTCGCTTGGTATCTAGAAGATGAATTAGTAGGTTCTGGAGTTATTTCTTAAATTGCAGAAGCCAAATCTCTAATTATGAAAAAGAGAATACTAATTTTTGCTTTATTATACTTGCCTTTTCTTACTTCGGCGCAAATTGAAGATGCTTGGGTGTTTTTAGAAGATAAGGTTGATGTAGCCAACAAAATTGCAAATCCGCTTACCATTCTTACCCAAAAAGCCATAGATAGAAAAAACAAGCATGCCATTATAATAGATGCTAGGGATGTTCCTGTAAACGAAAATTATATTACCAATTTAAAAAACGCAACAGGAATAACCGTATATGCCAAATCTAAATGGTTTAATGCAGTTCATGTACGTGGAACAGCAATAGATATTAATAACCTAGAGACTACTTTTAGTTTTGTAAATCATATTGAATTTGCTGATAGAAGTTTAAACACAGCAAGAACAGGATTAATAAAATCTTCTAAAGATAAATTTGCTATAGAAAACACGAGAGTAGTATTTAACTATGGGAATACACAAAATCAAGTAGAAATGATTAATGCCAACGATTTGCACTTAGCAGATTATTCAGGTGAAGGTGTAACAGTTGCAGTAATTGATGCAGGATTTCCAAACGTAAATACCATGGGAGCTTTTCAACGTTTAAGAGATAATGGCGATTTGCTTAATGGTTACGATTTTGTAAACAGGACTAGTAATGTATATGCATCTACAGTGAGCGATCATGGCACAAAAGTATTGAGCACCATGGCAGGTAATATTGAAAACCAATATGTTGGTACAGCACCAGATGCATCGTATTATTTGTTTTTAACCGAAGATGGACTTGATGAAAACCCTGTAGAAGAAAGTTATTGGGTTGAAGCTGCCGAAAGAGCCGATAGTTTGGGTGTCGATATTATAAATACATCATTAGGTTATAAAGATTTTCCAAGTTACCCAAGATATGACTACACATCGACCGATATGGATGGCAATACAGCTTTTATAACCAGAGGAGCCAATATGGCTTTTGAAAAAGGAATGCTATTGGTAAATTCAGCGGGAAATTCAGGCAATAGTGGTGTCAACGCACCAGCTGATGCACCAGGAGTATTTACCGTTGCTGCTGTAGATTTAAACGAAAACTATGTATCGTTTAGTTCAAAAGGAAGTGCCATACAACCAACCCATAAGCCAGATGTGGCTGCTAGAGGCGGTTTAGCCTATGTAATTAATAGTAGTAATAGTATAGTCCTAAATAATGGAACGTCTTTTAGTTCTCCAATAATGGCAGGAGGCTTAGCGTGCTTAATGCAAGCCCTACCAAGTTTAACCAATGCCCAGATTATGCAGTTGGTACGAGAGTCAAGCTCGCAATTTGCAACACCAGATTACGAAATAGGCTATGGTATTCCAAACTTACAACAAGCACTTGGTGCTTTGCTTAATGAAGATGAATTCATGGGAAGTGAATTTAAAATATTTCCCAATCCTACAAAATCGTTATTATTTTTTAATTTTCCAGAAAATGTCACTTCTACTAATATTAAAGTGTTTGATGTTTTGGGTAAGTTGGTTATTAATACAACTATTTATCAAAATAATAAAGTTCTTGATTTAGACACTTTGTCTAAAGGTATTTATATAGCCAGATTAAAAGGCGATAATAAAAAAACCAATACATTTAAGCTTATAAAAGAGTAAATGAATAAAATAACGCAACTTTTTAATATTCAATATCCAATTGTTCAGGCTGGAATGATTTGGAACAGTGGTTGGCGATTAGCCTCTGCTGCGAGCAATTCAGGAATTTTAGGATTAATAGGTGCTGGTAGCATGTATCCAGACGTACTGAGAGAACACATTAAAAAATGTAAAAAAGCGACAGATAAACCTTTTGGAGTCAACGTCCCAATGTTATATCCAAACATTGAAAATATCATGAATATTATTGTTGAAGAAGAAGTAAAGATAGTATTCACTTCAGCAGGAAACCCAAAAACTTGGACCAAATGGTTGCAAGACAAAGGCATTATAGTCGTGCATGTGGTAAGTAGTGTAAAGTTTGCTCTAAAAGCCCAAGAAGCTGGCGTTGATGCTCTAGTTGCCGAAGGCTTTGAAGCTGGAGGACACAACGGAAGGGATGAAACCACAACGCTAACATTAATTCCAATGGTTAAGGAAAAAATAAACATTCCTTTAATAGCAGCTGGTGGCATTGCCACAGGAAGAGCCATGTTAGCAACCATGATTTTGGGAGCCGATGGCGTGCAAATTGGAAGTCGTTTTGTGGCAAGTGAAGAAAGTTCGGCACATCAAGCATTTAAAGAGGTTGTAGTAAACGCAAAAGAAGGTGATACACAATTAACACTTAAAGAACTTGCTCCAGTTAGATTGATTAAGAATAAATTCTTTAACGAAATTCAAGAGCTTTATAAAACATCACCAACACCTTTACAGCTAAAAGAATTATTAGGCAGAGCAAGAGCAAAGCGTGGTATGTTTGAAGGCAATTTAGAGGATGGCGAACTCGAGATTGGGCAAATTGCTGGACTCATACACGATATTAAATCTGTGGTAGACATTGTAAATGACATAGTTGATGAGTTTGAGGAAGCTAAACAAGAAAGTCCAAGTTTATAAAATTATTATTAGTTAACTTTTGGGCAACATTAAAGCTAGCTCATACAAAACTTGTGCTTATTAGGAAATAGTGAAGAGGATTTAAAGAAATACCCAAAATGTAATTGTAATAATTTAAGTGGATAATCGGAATAATTCCGACTATGCACTTGTTTTTTCACATATAATTGCTATATTTACATTAGTTAATCGGAAATTATCCGATTATTACACACAATAATCACAATATGAATTTTAGAAAGATGGTAAAGGAATATGCTGAAGCTCCTATATCTAGACATTTAATTTTAGAATTACTAAGTGAATATCAGAGGCCAAATGATAAAATTAGTGAGCTACTTAAAAGCAAAGAGCTTATTTCTATTAGAAGAGGACTTTATATAGCAGGGCCTAATCTGGACCTACCAACACCAGAGCCTTTTCTAATAGCGAATCACCTTAGAGGACCGAGTTATGTGTCATTAGAGTCCGCATTGTCTTACTGGAACACGATACCAGAAAGAGCTTATGAAATAAGTTCAGTAACCATAAAAACTTCAAAGTTATATAAAACTTCTGTTGGACGATTTAGTTACCAACAATTAAAAACTCCTTATTATTCTTATGGAATAAAAAACATAGCATATTCACCTAAGCAAACAATGTTAGTTGCCTCACCTGAAAAAGCTTTGTGTGACAAAGTTGTACTAACACCCAAAATTTATCTTAGAAGCATCAAACAAACGCGAGAATTTTTATTGGAAGATCTTCGTATGGATAGTGAAATATTAAAAACATTAGATACAAAAGTTATGAAATCATGGATTAAAAAGGCTCCCAAAAAAAGTAGTCTAAAAATGCTTATTAAAACGTTGATAGAATTATGATAAAAGAGTGGATAGAGGAATATAATCCCCAAAATGAGGAAGAAATATTATCAGCATTACGAGAAATAATGCAAGAAATTACTTTAGCAGGTTTATCAAGAACTGATTTTTTTGAGAAAGCAGCTTTTTATGGAGGAACCGCTCTCCGGATTTTTTATGGACTGGATAGATATTCAGAAGATTTGGATTTTTCTTTACTTAAACCTGATTCTAATTTTTCAATTAAGCCATATTTCAAAGCCGTTTTAGATGAATTTAAGTCCTTAGGACTAACCGTTAGTATTAAGGAAAAGAAAAAAACTAAACAAACAGCTATTGATTCTGCTTTTCTAAAAACTGAAACAATATGGCAAGAAATTATACTCGAAGACATCATCAAAGAAACAGGAGTGCGTTCTAACAAGACTTTAAAAATAAAAATAGAAGTTGATCGACAGCCTCCATTGAATTTCAAAACCGAAGAAAAGTTATTACTCCGCCCATTTTCTTTTTACGTGAAATGTTTTGCTAAACCAAGTTTATTTGCGGGTAAAATGCATGCCCTGTTATTTAGAAAGTGGAAAAATAGAGTCAAAGGAAGGGATTGGTATGACTTAGAATGGTATATCAAACAAGGAATCCCTTTGGATGTAATTCATTTCCTAACTAGAGCAAAAGATACAAACGACTGGCAAGATGATAGTATTTCTAATGAACATATTATCGAGCTATTAGACACCAAAATCAAATCAGTTTCTTTTAGCAGGATTAAAGAGGATGTTGTTAGGTTTATTCAAAATGATGATGACTTAAATATTTGGAGCCCTAAATATTTCAAAGATTTAATAGAAAAAATTAAATTTGAGAATACTAAACAACAAAGTCCAAGTTTATAAAATTAGTATTAGTTAACGTTTAAACTATTGATTTTTGGATTTAAAAAACTAACTTAGGTCGCTTATTGTATGATATCGATAATTAAAAAATCCATATCAAAACATTATGCTTCATTATGACAAACCACTAACCAATGATTAAATTCTTTAGACATATACGCCAAAACTTGCTTATGGAAAACAAAACTGGAAAGTATTTTAAATATGCAATTGGTGAAATTATTCTTGTTGTGATTGGAATTTTAATTGCATTACAAATAAACAACTGGAACACCCATAGAATTGAGCGATTAAAAGAAGATAGTTACTTGGTTAATTTAAAACGAGATTTAAATAATCAATTGCAGATGATAGAAAGAAACCTTAGTGGTGAGGAATTTATATATAACAGTCTAACTAAAGCTAAAAGCAACTTTGAAAAATATAAAAAATTCAGAGCTATAAAAGAAGATATCGTCTTGATTTCGTCAATGAATGATAGATATACATTTACAATTACCAGTCCTACTTATACGGAACTTTTATCCACAGGAAATTTAGATTTAATTACCAACAAAACTTTTAAAACTCAAATGGTCAAATATTACGAGGAATTAGAATTGACAAGTCAGGTAATACAGAACAATAATAACCACAAGGATAATGTTGTTAATCCCATGGCGCTCTCAATTCTTGAAATTATCGGTGGCAACGATCCAGAGTCAGTTTACAAAGGATTAACCTCGACATTTGACAATTATGAAACACCAGAAGAAGTTATGGCCATTATTAAGACCACTATTTCCAAACCAAGAAATCAATTAATTCTGTTAAATATGATGCGATTTAGAAGATTGGTTGCTGATACTCATATTCTCAGACTGAAACTTGCGAAAACTCAAACCGAAAAACTATTAAATCTTTTAGCATCAAACAATAAATAACGAAAGCACAACTATAGCTATAAGTAACCGTTTTTTCTCGCCTATTTCTTAATCCCGATAGCTATCGGGACACGCAACTACCCATAACCGAGACCGATAAGCGTAACTTCAATTGTTCCCTTAAAATTCTAAATCTAAAAAGTTTATTTTTGTGCTTTTAAGAATCATAAAAATGAATTCCAGAAAAGACCAACTTAAAGCATTTGATAGATTATTAACCATAATGGACGAGTTGCGAGAGCAATGTCCTTGGGATAAAAAACAAACCATGCAAACCTTACGTCACTTAACGATTGAGGAAACTTACGAATTAGGTGATGCGATTCTAGATAACGACTTACAAGAAATTAAAGGTGAATTAGGAGATTTATTATTGCACATTGTATTCTATGCAAGAATTGGCAGCGAAACCAAAGATTTTGATATTGCCGATGTGACCAACGCTATTTGCGAAAAGTTGATTAATAGACATCCACATATTTATGGAGATGTAAAAGTAAAAGATGAAGAAGAGGTCAAACAAAACTGGGAGAATTTAAAACTTAAAGAAGGCAAAAAAAGTGTTTTAGAAGGTGTTCCAAAAAGCTTACCTGCTTTAGTAAAGGCAAGTAGAATTCAAGATAAAGTGGCTGGTGTTGGATTTGATTGGGAAGAACCCAACCAAGTTTGGGAAAAAGTAGAAGAAGAACTTAAAGAATTTAAATATGAGGTAAAAAAAGGCAACCAAGACGCTATTGAAAACGAATTTGGCGATGTACTTTTCTCCATGATAAATTACGCACGCTTCCTTAAAATAAACCCAGAAAACGCTTTAGAGCGTACCAATAAAAAATTTATTAAACGATTTCAGTATCTTGAAGAAAAAGCAAAAACACTAAACAAACCACTAAAAGACATGACCTTGGCCGAAATGGATGTGTTTTGGGAAGAAGCTAAAACTTTATAACCATATTAATATTTGAAAGAAACAGCAATAATAATTGGCGCAGGACCAGCAGGATTAACAGCAGCCTATGAACTGGTTACCAGAACCAATATTAAACCTATAGTCCTAGAGCAATCCAATAAATTAGGCAGACTTATGGTACTATTTAATTGTTTCCTCCCAAATATATTTTAAAGCATAATTCTTTACATAATATTGAAGATATTTATAGGGCAATAGTTTAATGCCTTAGTAATGCCAAATTATACGTTCTTTAAAAGTTTTGATGCTGTTGCGACCTGCCAAAAAACAACTAATTTATTAATACAAACATCTAAACATACACTTTTACTCGTATATACAATAACTCTTTTCAAAGAGCAATAAAATTGCATCGATTAATAGCACAAAACCTTATCTATAATTAGAAAAGATTTAAAAAAATCAATTTTATTTAGTTTAGTTAGAAAGTTTACATCCTACTTGTTTTTACAAGTAGGATGTACTTTTTTTAGTAGAATTGCTTAATTTTTTTAAGCTTTGCTTTCCAAGTGTTCAAATCACTTTTGTGCTTTTCAATATTTTTAAAAACATCTTTTACCAAAGGGTTATTATCGTCAACATTAGAGAAAAACTGTAAATTGTTTTCTAACTGATTTATTTCTCCTTTAATATCACCGATTTTCTTTCTAATAAAATTGTGTTCGTTATCTAATGATCGTGTGTCATTAGCATTTGCCATAGTGGCCAACTTATTATCGTATTTTAATAATTCAGTATCGGTTTTACTCATATTAAGTTTACCATATAAAGCATCGATTGCTTTATTGAATTTTCCATCAATAAAACGTTTGTTGTATGGCACACGACCTATAGCTTTCCACGCAGCAATTTTCTCTTTTATAATAACTAAACTTGCTTCAATGTCATCTGTAAACTCCAAAGAACTTAAGTCTTCTAGAAATTTTGTTTTCTTTTTTAAAGCTTCAACTTCATCTTTATTGGCAGCATTCTTGTTTTCGTGAAATTTATCAAAATAATGATTGCAAGCTGATTTGAATTGTTTCCATATTTTATCGCTATCCTTTCTTGGTACATGACCAATTTTTTTCCAATCGCTTTGAATTTTCTTCATTAACGAAGTAGTGGTTTCAAAATCTTCGCTGTCTTTGTTGTCTTCGGCTATTTTGATGAGCTCAATTTTTTTCTGAAGATTATCATATTGATCTTTCTTCAAGCTTTTATAGAAAGCATTTTTTTTACGGTTAAATGTTCTAACGGACGTTTTAAACTTTGCCCAAGTTTCTTCGTTTACTTTAATAGGAACTTTTCCAGCATTAAAAAACTCTTCTCGAAGAGCTTCCATAGATTTTATCTTTTTTTGCCATGCATTATGGTTATTGGCTTCATCTTCAGCTATGGCATTTATTTTTGAAATTATTTCGTGTTTTATTTCTAAATTTTTCTCGTAAACTTTATCCATCTCTTCAAAAAACACTTGTCGCTTTTCATGAATGGTTTTTGTGGCTGCGCTAAAGCGTTCCCAAATATCTTCCCTATAATCTTTATCTACAGGGCCTAATTCTTCTTTCCAAATTTTATGGAGCACTTGTAATTCCCTGAAAGCCCTATTGCTATCATTATCTTGTGCTAATTCCTCTGCGCGAGTAATTAGTTTTTGTTTTTGTTCAAGATTATGTTTGAAATCTAAATCTCTCAAATCGCGATTTAGATGAAGGAAATCGTAAAAAATCTCTACATGATGGTGGTAATTATTCCATACATTATTGTATTTATCTCTTGGTATTGGGCCAGCATTTCTCCAACTTTCCTGAAGTTCTTTAAAATGCTTATAGGTTGTGTTTATATTTTCTTCAACATTTATAAGTCCTTTTATTTCTTCAATAATCTCTAGGCGTTGTTCAAGATTGGCTTTTAAGTTCTTTTCTAAATTTTTATAATAGTCTTGCCGTTTATTACGATACTCTTTAAAAACTTCATTAAAGCGTGTTTTTTCGGGGCTTTTAAAGTGAAAATCAATAGAGTTGCCTCCACCTGCTAAGAACTCTTCTTTTTTTTCTTCTAATAATGCACTAAATTTTGCATTAAACTCATTTTTAATTGTATCAAAATGAGTTTTTATAGTTTGAATTTTTTCGTTTTTTACTAGATGCTCAAGTTCATCGATTAATGTGCCAAGAGACATGGCATGATAATCTTTTTCTTTAATATCATGACGCTTACTGTTTGATTCATCTTCGGCGTCTTCGGCGTTAGAGGCTTCAATTTCTTCTAATACGTCATTATCTTTTTTAGTTGACTCTGTATCTCCTTCTGTTTCTTGATTAATACTGTTTTCAAGAGAAGAAGTTTCAGTAGTTTCAGTAACTAAATTTACGTCTTCGGTAGCATTGCTATTGGTTGATAATTCTTCTTTAGACTCTTCTTTTGCAGTGATTACTTTAACATTATCACTTTGAGGCGTGTTTTCTTCTTTTATTCCATCTGCTTCTTGCAGGTTATCTTTCTCAGACATTTCTTTCAATGTTTAGGTTCGTCAAAATCTTAAAGTTTAAAGATACTATTAACACAGGGAATTACAAAGTATTCAAGTCTATTTAGACTGGTTTTAGCATTTTTGCCAAATCTTCCAAGCCTTTTCTGCTTGAAGCTCTAACATTTTTGAGCCATTGCAAATGGCTGCTCCTTTAATTTTTGCAATGGTTAAAAATTTAGTCTCTTCAGGGTTGTAAATAAGATCAAAAACCAAGTGTGTTTCACTAATGCCATCGTAAGGAATATTTGGGCATTCGTTGGTTTTTGGATGCGTTCCAAGGGGTGTGCAGTTAATAATTAGTTGATGCGATTTTATGTCATTTTCAGTAAGGGAATCATACGTAAAAGTATCATTTTCAGTAGGTTTTCTTGATACATACTTGTATTCAATACCTAGTTTTTTTAAAGCATAAGCAATCGCTTTTGAAGCGCCTCCAGTTCCTAAGATTAGTGCCTTTTTATGTTGTGGTTTTAAGTGCGGTTCTATTGATTTTTTAAAACCAAAATAGTCGGTATTATAACCTATTAATTTTCCTCTTTTTGTAATTTTAATAGTGTTTACAGCATTAATTTTTTTTGCTGTTTTATGCAGTTTATCAAGATATCGAATGATGGCTTCTTTATAAGGAATGGTAACGTTTAAGCCTCTAAGTTTTTTTGTGGAACTTATAATTTCAGGGAACTTATCAATAGTGTCAATGTCATAATTTTTATAGGTATGTTTAAGGCCTTCGTTTTCAAATTTTTTATTAAAATGAGATTTAGAAAACGAGTAGTCAATATTTTTTCCTATAAGTCCAAATTCAGCCATTTATTTTCCTTGTTTTTTTACCATACCATTCCAAAGCTAAAACTATTAATATACCAAATAATATGTATACTGCTGCAATGTAAGTCTCACTTTGCATTTTTGGAATGAAGCGAGTATAGTTTTCAATGATTTTTTCTCCTCTGGAATCTAGAATTAATAATCCACTCTCAGTGGTTTTGTATATGGTTTCTTTCCAAGGCCACACAACGCCAAGAGAACCAATAATAAATCCCATTATCAAAGAAAGGGTAATATTTCTAAAGTGTTTAAGCACATAATTAAGAATGTGCGAAAAAGTGACTAATCCAGCGACTGATCCTAAGGTGAAAACTCCTAATACTTTTAGCATTCTAATTCGTTCGAGATTGTTTGTAAACGAAAAGTCGCCAGTAAAGATGTCAAAAATTGTGTCGTAAAGTGCATTTACAGAGTCCACTAATAATAACACATAATTTCCAAGAAGGATTAAAATAAAAGAGCCTGAAAATCCAGGAAGTGTCATTCCAGTCACACTAATCATTCCACACAAAAACACAAACCAAAGGTTATCGTTTTGGGTAGCTGGATCTAAAAAACTGATGCTTACACCAATAATAATGCCAATACAAACCGATAGAATTGTTTTATTGCACCAGCCATCAAAATCTTTGCCTATATAGTAAATGGAGCCAACAATCATTCCAAAAAAAACACTCCAAATATACAGTTCGTAATTAACAATTAAATAGTCCAATATTTTCGAAACGCTAAAATAGCTCACTATCATGCCTAAAAACAATAAGCTTAAAAAGCGTCCATTTATATAACGAAAAAAGCTTTTAAACCTACCATTAATAAGTAGCTTAAAGG
>Ga0316205_10001183_pt1 | contig 35774 bp, 61 predicted proteins | sample 3monthpyrite_MG_FD_204941 | JGI IMG/M metagenome (GOLD analysis project Ga0316205, IMG submission 204941) | Microbial mat bacterial communities from mineral coupon in-situ incubated in ocean water Damariscotta River, Maine, United States -... | ecosystem: Environmental > Aquatic > Marine >...
TAAGCACAATTAGAAACTGCATTGTAGATGGCTTTAGCGGGACTACTCATACAGGGATTTTCCTCAATTATTATGGTACGTCTGGCGATTATAACGCTTACAACAACACGATAAACGATTGCACCAGAGGTTTTGCTGGCGGCTACGATGTAAAGTTAAACGAAGGCAAGAACAACCTATTCCAAGGGTGTACAGACGACTACGCCGACTACACACCGAACAGCCCTGCTACCGTTTCACATAGCTTAACGGACAATAGTACGCTTGAAGGCTCGAGCAACGTCACTAGCTCGACGCTTAGCTTTGCAAGTGCTACTGATTTCGCTTTAGCCTCTGGCGATACCGACGCAATAGGCGCGGGCTTCGATTTAAGTGCTTTATTTACACTGGATATTGATGGGACTAGCCGCGTAGCAGATTCCCCGATCGCCTTTGATATTGGCGCATATCAGTTTGTTAGCAGTGGTTACACATTAACAGCGGATAGCGGAAGCTATACCGAGACCGGAACAGCCGCTAATCTTGAATATGGCCGGAAATTAACCGCCGATGCGGCCTCATACACGGAAACCGGCACCGCAGCCAATTTAGAGTATGGACGCAAACTGACCGCCGAGGCGGGATCTTATTCTGTCGCAGGTGTTAGTGCTAATCTTGAATATGGGCGTTTACTGAGTGCTGAGTCTATTGCGTATACCTGGACCGGCCAGGATGCGACGCTTACTTATAGCTCGCTTACTAATTACACATTAACCGCTGATGCGGGCAGTTATACAGAAACAGGGACAGCCGCTAATCTTGAATATGGACGGGTTTTAGGCGCTGAAGCTGGAAGCTATACCTGGACAGGCCAAGACGCTACTTTAACTTATACCCCGTTAGGTGGATATACCTTATCGGCAGAGGCAGCGTCTTACACCCAAACAGGCACAGCAGCCAATTTAGAATATGACCGTTTATTAAGTGCCGAAAGCGCAAGCTACACAGAAACAGGCCAAGACACAGGCCTTTATTATGGATATCGTGTCAGCGCAGAGGCAGGCAGTTACACCGAAACCGGCACAGCAGCGGCATTATTAGCGGCTAGGAAGTTAAGCGTAGACACTCAAGCTTATACTTATACCGGATTATCGGCGGATTTATCGTACAGCGGTGCAACTGGACCGGATGAGCCAGGCTTAGAATATACGCTTCCAGATGGAAGGCTTCATTTCACACTACCCGCCAACCGTCTGCATTACACCTATAAGGACGAATAATGAGCACAGCCCCAGAAATACAGGAAAAATCTGTTTCAGAGGTTAGAAATGTGGCGGTTTCTTTCTCAGGCAAGTTAGACAGCGGCGAATTGTTAACCGGCACCCCTGTTTTGTCTGTTATCAGCCCGTCTGTTTCGCCTGAAGATATCACCTTAAGCAATCCGATTGTTAATACAGCGGCCCTCACGATTAGCGGCGTATCTACCCCAATCGGTGAGGCGGTACAGTTTAAGGTCACAGGCGGTACAGTGGCCAATTCCCCTTACATTCTCGGTGTCAGTTGTGGCACTGATGCAACCCCCGCTCAAACGCTCTACGGGCGCGTTACTTTACAACTTATTACTGATTAGGAGTTATCATGGCAACGTTCAACAAATTTCAGGGTTTTATAGGCTATCTAGGATTAGGAGCCGTTAACCTCAACACCGATACATTCAATGTCTATCTGTCTAATGCCACCCCTTCAGCGTCAGCAGACGACGTGAAGACTGACCTAGCAGAGATTACCAACCAGAACGGCTACACGGCCCCAGTTGATATTCAGAATGCTTATAGTGAGGCGTCTGGTACTGGCACCATGACCGCTGTCGATGTAGTGATTACAGCTTCAGGTGGTACAGTAGGCCCCTTTCAGTATGCAGTTATCTATGACGATACCCATGCCAGCGACGTCCTTATGGGCTGGTATGATTATGGTTCAGCTATCACACTACAAGATGGTGAAACCTTTACGGTTGACTTTGGTGCTTCATTCGCTACTTATGCCTAATGTGGAAGCATAAAGAAAGCAGACACAAACGCGGCTATGGTACTCAGTGGGAGAAGACCCGAGTCCACGTACTATCTAGGGATATGTACCAATGCCAGGTATGCCTCAAGGCTAATCGGTTAACCCCAGCTACCCAGGTAGACCATATTATTCCTAAGTCTAAAGACGGTACGGACGACCACACTAACCTACAGTCTATATGTGATGACTGTCATAAGGCTAAGACCTTAGAGGAGCAGGGTAAGACATTAAGGCCTAGCATAGATATAGATGGCTATCCTATTGAGAGATAATTAACGCATGGCAATAGATTATTTTCCTATAGATATACCAGCCGCAAAGGTGCCATTAACCATAATCAGCGGACCACCGGGCGCAGGTAAGACAACCAGTATAAAGGGTAAGCGCACAGACGGTACATTAGTTATAGACTTCGCAGAGATAAAGGCCAGAGTATCAGGCTTACCTCTTTACGTTGCAGGTGATGACTACCTTGAGGCGGCAATAGCAGAACGGAACAGAATGCTAAAAAGCATAAACGATTATGAGTCAGCCTTCTTTATTACCAACGCGCCACAATATCCTATTCGGAAGCACTGGAATGATATGCTCCAACCAGATACCTATAATGTGCTGTTAACTGAGGCTGATGTTTGCCTGGATAGAATAGCCAAAGATCCTACAAGGGCGGTAAAGAGTATGGAGTTCTGGGCCAGGCTCGTTAATCACTGGTGGGATAACTACACCACATAATAAACAAACAGCATTTAAAGATATAAAAAGTGGGACAGAAAAATACTCAAGGGGGGTGGGTCTAAGTAAATCAATGACTTAGCAAGGACCGCCGCCTCCCAGAAAAGAAGCCTTTTCGCAACAATGGAAAGGTGGGCTGTATTGACTCAATAATGTTATATATATACTGAAAGTGGGAAAGGACTATTTATGGCCAAACAATCAATAGACAGCTTAAGCATTGCCACGGTATCCATCCCGACCCGTATAGATCCGCCATCGGACCTAAGCGCACGACAAAAAGAGCTTTGGCGCGACGTGATGAATACCAAGCCGCCTGAATGGTTTGAAGATGATACTTACCCCTTGTTAAGGGCGTATGTGACTCACGTCGATACTTATGAGCGACTAAGCCAGGAAATACAAACCTATGACTTAAGCGACCCAGCGGTTGATCGTTTAATTAAGTTGCAGGACTTACAAGGTCGAGCTATGGGAAACCTGGCGGTCAAGATGCGCTTGACTCAACAATCACGCTATACCCCAAAAGCCGCAGCAACCGCCAACAAGAAAGCCGCCTCAGGTAAAAAACCGTGGGAGAAGTAGAGGAGGTTACAGGCGAAGACTGCATCAACTGGATCGAGACTAATTGTCACGTCCCAGACGGAAAAGACGTTGGAAAGCCGGTCAAGCTTAGAGAATGGCAAAAGGATATTATTCGCGGAATTTATGACAGCCCTACGCGTAGAGCTATCATCAGTTTCGGGCGTAAGAATGCAAAGACTACGTTAAGTGCCTTTTTGTTATTGCTTCACTTGGTCGGCCCCAAGCACAGGGTAAACTCTCAGCTATACAGTGCAGCCCAATCCAGAGATCAGGCCGCGATCTTGTTTGCTTTGGCGGCCAAGATTGTGAGAATGTCCAAAGACTTGTCACAGTATGTGATTGTTAGGGATTCTCAGAAACAATTGTACTGCCAGGAATTAGGCACGATATACAAAGCCCTATCAGCCGAGGTATCAACTTCGTATGGTTTGTCCTCTGTGTTTACGGTCCATGATGAATTAGGACAGGCCAAAGGCCCGCACAGTGAATTATACGAAGCCCTTGAGACGTCAAGCGGTGCCCATGAGAATCCGTTAAGTATTGTGATATCTACCCAGGCACCGACTGATGGCGATTTAATGTCTATCTTGATCGATGATGCAAAAGCAGGACACGATCCGAAAACAAAGTTATGGCTATACACGGCAGACGAAGAGATCGATCCCTTTTCTGAAGGCGCCATTATCCAGGCTAATCCTGCTTATGGTGATTTCTTAAACAAGGATGAAATCTTAGACAAGGCCAACACCGCTAAACGCATGCCTTCAAGCGAGGCCAGCTATCGAAACCTTGTACTTAACCAACGGGTTGAAGCGGCAGATCCATTTGTTACCAAACGTATCTGGGAGCAAAACAAGACCAAGCCTGAATCCTATGAAGGTTGTGACGTATACGGGGGATTAGACTTATCCACAGCCCGCGACTTAACCTCACTCACCTTGATGAATTACCGGGAGTCGGCGTGGGACGTCCATCCGACGTTTTGGCTACCCTATGAAGGCTTGAGAGAGAAATCAAAAGCAGACCGGGTTCCCTATGATGTATGGGCAAAACAAGGTTACTTGCAAACTTGCCCAGGGCCATCGGTGGAATATGAGCACGTGGCGAAGTTTATGCGAGGCGTGTTTGATCGGTGCAATGTTAAAGCCATTGCCTTTGATCGCTGGGGTATGAAGCACTTGATCCCCTGGCTAGAAAAGGCCGGGTTTAATGAAAGTGAATTAGAATTATTCGTTCCGTTTGGTCAAGGCTTTCAATCCATGAGTCCAGCACTTAGAGACTTAGAATCCTTGCTGCTGACTTCAGGGCTAAGACACGGCGGGCACCCTATTTTGAACATGTGCATGATGAATGCCCGCGTGCAAACTGACCCGGCAGGGAATCGAAAGTTTACTAAGCAGAAGTCATCCGGGCGCATTGATGGCGCGGTGACATTAGCAATGGCAGCGGGAACCATCCCAGACGCGCCACAAGCCGAATACATAACAGGAACGATAACAGCCTTATGATGTTCTTCAAATCAAAGCAGCCCGAGCAGAAATCAGCCGAATCCGAGCAAAAGGCGGCTACCACCGCCCTAGATCGTCTGCTCGCTACTGTCGCGGGAACCGGGGTGGCCGTAACCCCTGAGACCTGTACGCAATCGCCGACCGTTCAAGCCGTGGTCACCGCGATATCGCGACGCATGGCGATCACACCGATCCATATTTTCCAGACTAAGGAGAATAACGGTCGAGCAACCAAGGAGAAAATACCGAGTCATCCGGTAGCAAAGCTGTTGAAACAGCCGAACGAATGGCAGACCGGCGTCGATTATATTGGCGATATGGCCTCTGTTTTGGTTAGGTACGGTCGGTTTATTGCGATCAAAGGCCAGGGCAATACCGGCCCGATTAGAAAACTCTATCCGGTCAGACCTTCAGAGGTGGCGATTAAACAGGACGACATCTCAGCACCGCCTATGTTTGAACGTAACGGCCAAAGCTGGCCCATGAGTAAGATCCATTATGTCCGGGGACCGGCTCAGGACTTTATCACGGGCGACTCACCTGTTGAAAAGATTAAAACCGCGATTGGGGTCGAGATTGCGGTCGAAGAGTATGGCGCGAGCTTTTTCAATAATGGCGCGGTGCCTTTGCAGGTCTTTGGATACGCAGAGGGGATGGGCTTCAAAACCCCGGATGAGGAAAAGACGTTTTTGCAAGATTTTAAAGCTCTATTCTCAGGCGCTAAACGTCACAACGCGTTGATGCTCCCTAAAGGGATTGAACAGAAGCCAGGGCAAAGTGTTGAGAATAACAAAGCCCAGTTTTTAGAGACTAGAAAACTTTATCAGACCATTATCGCCGGGGCGTGGGGTGTTCCCCCTCACCTGGTCGGCAATCTTGAGAACGGCCACTACAACAACGTGGAGCAACAGGATAAAGACTTCACTTTAAATGTTATTATGCCGTATGTGCGTTATGTAGAGTCGGCAATGGAAAGAGACTTATTAACCACTGAAGACCGAAACAAGGGGATCGTGATTCGCTTTAATATGGATTCAGTGTTAAGAGCGTCGTTTGAAGAGCGACAAGCAGGCCTCGCGGTGCAGCGAATGAATGGCATTATAAATGCGAATGACTGGCTCGAGATTGAAGGCAGAAACCCCCGTCCTGAAGGCGATGATTATTATTATTCAGCCAACTTAATCAAAGAGGGCGAAGAGTTAGATCGCGGGCGCCCTGACCCACAAAATATTAAAGATCCAGAAGGTGATCCAGATGACGAATAAAAACATAACTTGCCCGCTAGAGATTAAAGCCTTAAGCAAACGCGAGTTTGAGGGCTACGGCTCGATTTTTGGCAATAAGGATTTAGGGGATGATGTCGTGGTCCAGGGGGCATTTAGACGGACGCTTTCAGAGCATAAAGGCGAAGACACCCTACCGATGATGTTCTGGATGCACGATCCCTCACGGATTCCGGGCAAGTGGCTAGAAATGGAAGAAGATTCTCAAGGCTTATACGTCAAAGGCGTGTTAGCCGATACCCCGTTAGGGAATGAGATCCATACCTTATTGGGCATGAAGGCAGTATCGGGGCTTTCAATCGGGTATATCCCGAGAGATCAGGACTTCAACAATGACGGCGTGAGGCTGATCAAAGATGCAGACCTGTTAGAAACCTCGATTGTATCTATCCCAATGAACCCCTTGGCGCAAATAGCACATGCTAAGTCACGGCTTTCAGAGCGTGGTGAATATGTGCCAGGCCAAGACGAACTCGCGTCCTTGAAACGTGAATGCGAGCAGTTTTTCAGAGAGAAGGGTTTTAGTAAAAGCCTTTCCACAATGTACGTTTCCAATATGTTCAAGTCCGGTGTGACATCGGATGAACCCAAGCCTGACATCAGCGGAGTGAGTCTGGATGATGAAATCAGAGCACAGTTAGCGGTTGACTCTTACAAGGAGAATCAAACGTTAGATTTTATCAATCAATTTAGACAGAGGACCTTTAAAAATGGCTAATGTTATTAATGAAGCACTAGAGGAAATCGGCAAAGACGTGATCGAGATGCGTTCCGCGCACGAAAAATCCCTTGAAGAGCTTAAAAAAGAAAACAAAACCCGCGCCGCTGAGCTGGAACAACAGTCAGACCGCGCTAATTCTCACATCGACGCACTGACGGAACAGGTCAAAGGTCTGGTCGCGCAGAAAGAAAAAGACCAGAATCGGATCGAAATCCTGGAAGCGGTTGCAGACCGTCCGAAAGGCACCAAGACCGAGCAGTTGGAAGCCAAGCAGCTTAATGTGTTTGAAAAATGCGTCCGCGCTGGTATGGTCGATCAACAGCTTAACGCTGAATACAAAGACCTAACCGACAAGATCCACAAAGCCAAGATGGAAGCTAAAGACGTCGTTATTGGTACGGCTATTCTTGGTGGCAACGCGGTTCCTGAGGTGATCTCAACTTCTATCGAGAAGCTGGTTGTTAATCATTCCGCTATTGTCGATGAAGTTAAAATCGTTAATTCTGGAACATCAGACTATAACGAACTGGTTACCATTCGCGGTGCTAACGGTGGCTTTGTGGCTGAAGACGGATCACGCACTAAAACCACCAACCCGAACCTTCGCAAAGTGACTGTGACCCACGGTGAGCTGTACGCTTATCCTAAAGTTAGCAACTGGTCACTTAATGACATTTTCTTTAATGTCGTTAACTGGTTGCAAGAAGACGTCGCGGATACCTTCGCGGTTTCACTGTCTACCGCGATTCACGCGGGCAACGGTACTAATCAACCTACAGGGATGACAAACTCAGCACCGACCAACGGTGACGACTACGCTTCACCTTTACGTGCTGCGGCGGTTTACGAGTACATTGCAACAGGTAGCTCGCCGACTTCGACCGCACTTGGCGGTGATGATCTGATCGATCTACAGGTTGCACTGAAAGCGCGTTATCAAGCTAATGCTAAGTGGACCATGAATTCGACTACAGTCGGCGCAGTGCGTAAGCTGAAAGATAGTAATAACCAGTACCTATGGCAGCCCTCTTATCAAGCGGGCCAGCCTGATATGTTACTAGGTAAACCTATCTTTATCTGGGAAGACATGGCGAACGACGGCGCGGCAAACGCGTTGCCTGTTGCTTATGGCGACTTTGCGCGGGCGTATGTCTTAGCGCGAATCGGCTCTATGGGCATGGTACGTGACGAAGTGACTGCACCTGGTTATGTTAACTTCTTCACTTATCAGCGTTATGGTGGTATTCCACTTAATAACGACGCTGTTAAGTTCTTGAAATTAGCCGCTAGCTAAGTTGTTTAGGCACTACCAAGACAAGATGATCCGGGGTTACGAGGACAAGACCTTTGTCCTTGTGGCTTCCGGGCCTTCTTTAACACAGGAACAGGTTGATCAATGCCGGGGAAAGGCCCAGATTGTTGTTATAAACGACAATTACAAGATTGCCCCATTTGCCGATCACTTATACGCGTGTGACCAGACGTGGTGGCTATGGCATGAAGACGATCCCGAATTATTAGCCTTTAAAGGCAAGAAATGGACCCAGACATCAAGCTGGGACGACGAGATCCGCAAGCGGATTAGAAAGAAACATGATTTAACATTTATTCAAAGCAAGGCCGAGCCGGGACTCTCTACCGATCCCAATATCATCCACCAAGGCAGCAATTCAGGCTATCAAGCGATCAATTTGGCTTACCACTTAGGGGCTAAAAAGATTCTGTTAATCGGTTATGATATGCAGCGCACTAATGATAAAGCGCATTGGTTTGGCGATCACCCTGATAAGGGTCAAACGAATTACAGCAAATTTACTAAGTATTACAACACGTTAGCAAAGCAGGATTTAGACGTAGAGATTATTAACTGTACTACACAGACGGCGTTAACGTGCTTCCCTAGAAAGGAATTAAAAGACGTCTTGTAATGCTGTGACCATTGGTCTATATTATCTCTCAGAAGCCGTGGCGATTGGCCGTGGCGTACAGGAGAGAAAGACAATGGCTAAAGCTAAAACAGATGCAGAAATTTCCATAATGGAAATCAAGCAAGGTGAGATAGAATTTTGTATTAAAAGCACTTCCCCGTTGATTTACCATCGAATGGGTGAGAAAGCAAAAAGAGAGCTTTTATTCCCAAAAGGCCGCAAGACAGCAGCCGATAAAGCAACAAGTATTAAACATAATCCTATCGAAGAGTATCGAGATACGGTTTACCGTAGCAAGCAAAAAGAAACCCTGCTAATGGTTCCGTCTGTTATGTTTAAGGCTGCTATTAGTAGCGCAGCACTAGACATCCCTGGCGCAACTAAAGCGCAAATAGGTCGCTTGGTTTGGGTGATGGGTGATGAGGTTCCTGTTTATGGGGTTCCTGAGTTATTAATGTCTACGGTTAGATCGTCCGACATGAACCGCACTCCAGATATACGCACAAGAGCCATCTTGCCAGAATGGGCTTGCTCTATTCGAGTTAGATATATCAAGCCAAACATCAGCGAGCAATCTATTGTTAATTTGGTTGCGTCTGCCGGTATCATTACAGGCATCGGTGACTATCGACAGCAGAAGGGTAAAACCTCTTATGGTCAATTTGAGCTTGGTTAAGTTGAGTCTGTTCTGTTAAGTTCGGTTAAGCTAAGTTTGGTTTTGTCTGTTGTGTTTTGTTTGGTTATGTTGCGATTGGTTTGGTTATGTTGTGCTTTGTCTGCTGGGTTTGGTTGCGCCGCGTTGAGTTGGGATGGGTTACATTCGGTTACGTTGAGTCTGTATGGAAAAAGATAAATTAAAAGAATTAAGAAAAAAGGTCGGCTTATCATTAGCTGATGCTGCAAAGCGCGTACACGTAACACCTAGAACATGGGCAAGGTATGAGGCTGGCGATAGGTCAATCCCAGATGGCGTTGTCCATTTATTTTGTTTAACTAGTGGGATTAATCCCGATGAATATTTGAAATGACTTGGTTAAGTTCCGTTGAGTTTAGTTTTGTTGAGTTCTGTTTAGTTTGGTCTGTTTAATATGTTAGCTGTTATCTTGGGCACTGGCCCCAGCCTCACCCCTGACCAGCTTGAACACGTCAAGCAGGCGCAAGCAGCGGGCAAGTGTAAAGTCTTTGGCATGAATAACACTTGGATGGATGCCAAGCTAGACGTTTTTCTTGCCTGTAATCCTGAATACTATTCCCACTTTTGGGATAAGGGCTTAAAGGATTACCCATGCGAGAAGTGGACGTGGGACAAGTCAACGGCAACCAAATACGATATAACTCATATCCACGGCAAATGGGGCGACGGTTTTAGTAAGACTCACTTGCACTATGGGCATTCAAGCGGCTTCCAGGCACCCGGTCTGGCTTATTACATGGGATTTAGAAAGCTAATCCTTTTAGGGTACGATATGGGCTATGCCCCAGACTATAACGGGAAAACCAGGCAGATTGGGAGTAAGCCTAGACACTATTTCGGCGAATATCCCTCGCAGCTTCAGCACTGGCCATCAGTAAAGGTCAAAGACGGGGTTTTCACGGAATTGATTGAGCAATTCGAGAAGGTCAAAGAAATTAACACCGACTTAGAGATTGTTAACTGTACACCGGGGAGCTATATGACCTGTTTCCCCATGATGGATATTAAAGAGGCTTTATGATCCCTATCAATGTTTATTGGGCTATATATGTATGGGACGCTACTTTGTTCGCGATCTATGGGAGTGGTTAGAGTTATTATGAAGGTTAAGACAGTCGCAGCGACAACAAATAAAACAGAGAGACCCTTCTCAGCCAACAACCTAGATCAATTAGCGAAAACCGCGCCAGGGGTTCCGGTTACGGTAGACTTTGATCCAGATCAGGTTATTGGTAAAATTATCTCTGCAAAGGTTGTCAATGGAGAGCTTGAAATAATAGCCGATATCAAAAATATTGATTTAACAGATCAATATATCGTGCCAGGTTATAGGCTGCCAAACTATGATAGCGTAACATTTGGCTTGACACGCGACCCTGTTGATCTATCTGTAAGTAAAGCAGAAGAACTATGATCCCCGTCTACATCGGCATATCTAAACGCTTTGACATGATCAAAGGCATGACCGAGCGCAGCATTCTCGCGCACACGAAAGAAAAGGTAGAGATTAAACACCTTTACCCGGTCACAGAAAGCGGGTGTACTGGTTTTAGTGACGTACGTTTTCAAATTGAATACGGGATATATCTAGATTGTGACATGATTGTGTTGGCGGATATTGCTGAGCTATGGGCTTACCGCAAGAAAGATAAGTATGTCTGTATGCGTGACGGATCGACCGAGGTCGCGGTGATTGATTTCAGGAATAAGAAAAGCCCTTGTAGAAACAAGAAGCAAATCAACGCCTTACCAAAAGCATTTGATATTTCTTTGGACTGGAACACAGAAGACTATAATTATTTTCCGAATAAGCCTCTCCCCAAGGACATGAAGCTATTTCATTTCACCAGTTTAGCGACACAGCCTTGGTTATATAAGCACCCTAATAATGAGGCGGTTGCACTGTATGAACAGTACGCAGCCAAACAGAAAGCCAAAAAGAAAGCCAAAAAGAAAAGGGCCAAGCGTGTCAAAAACCAGACTGTTTAAAGGGTCGCTTCCATGGTCCAACAGGTCAGATTGGCTAATGCCTGCAAACAGTCATCGCCTAGAAGTTAGTTTTACAAAAGGCCCAAACGATGTAGACGCGGCGCTTGAAATGCTTTTGCCGTTATTAAAGAAGCGGCGAACCTGTATCCAGGCGGGGGGATGTATTGGTATTTGGCCCTTAAGACTTTCGCAAGTATTCGATCATGTGCATGCGTTTGAATTAGATCCAATTAATTATGAGTGTTTGATTCATAACGCAGACGAGGAAAATATAACCCCCATTCATTCAGCTTTAAGTTATAAGGCAGGCGAAACGGTGGGCTATAGGCTGGACGAAGGCGAAAGGCAAAACCCCGGGGCGACTTATGTCATCAATGAAGGGGATGTCCCTACGGTAAAGATTGACGATCTTGGATTGGATGATGTTGATTTAATTTATCTGGATATTGAGGGGTCCGAGTCCTTAGCCCTACTAGGAGCAACGGAAACGATCAAACGCTGTAAGCCGATTATCGGGTTAGAGGACAAAGGACACCACATAAAGCAAGGCAATCCTGATCCGGTTAAATATTTGATTAAGCAGCTTGATTACCGCGTACACGGTAAGCCCTCACGATTAGATGTCATATTGGTGCCGAATGATGAATGATCTGACCGTCTTTTGTGTTTACTGGGGCGACAAGTATGACAAGGGCTATGTCTACGCTTTACGAGATGCCGTTGAGGTTAATCTGTCTGTCCCTCATCGGTTTGTTTGCATTACTACTGATTATTTCAAGGGTATTGAGACACGCAAACCTTATGCGCCTTATTCCGGTTGGTGGTCTAAGCTTAATCTGTTTGCACCTCGCATGGCGACCGGACCAAGCCTCTATTTTGATCTTGATGTTGTTATCACTGGCAATCTAGACTATCTGGTTGAGTACACAGAGCCAAAGGAATATATAAACCATAGGTACAACATAACTGAGGTTGCATACTTAGCGGCCCCGGCTAATTGGGCGCAATCAGGACATGGTGGGATTCAATCCTCGGTAATGGCCTGGGGCGGGAATTGGACACACCCTTTTGATCAATTCAAAAGCCAGTGGCCCGATATTAGGGAGCGCTTATGGGGTGATCAGGAGTACCTCTGGGAATTGTTAGGAGATAACTGGACGCGACTGCCTCATGTGGGGTCGTATAAGTACCACGTAAGCCCCGCACAAGCCATACCAGACGATATGGCGGTATGTGTATTCCACGGTAAACCGGACCCTCACGAGGTAACAGACCCTTGCATATTGTCTTACACATCAGCCCTACGCTCGTACATCAGCACGAGCACAGCGAATGGTTTACAGAAGGCCTCAAGCGCCACGGCTTAAACCTCGATATCACAACCGACCCCCACAAAGAAGGGGACGTTCATATCGTCAGCGGGCCACACTATGCCAAGCGGTATTGGCTGGATCACCCAAAAACCTTACTCATTGACAGGGCTTATCATCCGAATAAGCAGATCAAATCTGGTCAGTGGGTAAGTGAGGATTATGTCTCGGTAGGCTGGATGAATAAGGACGGCGGCAGGGATTTTAGAAAAACAGAATCTAGGGGATCGTATTCGATCCAGCACCAAGCCGGTGACAAAGGGACTATTTTTCTAAAAGACTACGGCGGCCCCGAAGCAATGGCGGATACCGTGAGACTTCACCCAGCCGAAAAACAGTATCCAGAATCCTTAGAAGATGCCCTTAAACGTCACAAGACCGCTATCGGGTTTAGGACGACGGCCCTTGTTAAAGCGGGTTTAATGGGCTTAGATATTGTATGCTTAGACAAACAAAATATTATGGCCCAGCCGGATTGGTTGGAATTATTACCGAGTGCTGACTGGCACTATTCAGAGATTCAATCCGGGGAAGCATGGGAGTTCTTATGTCAATAACTGTTACAACCGCACCGACTAGCGAGCCTGTTTCGCTAAGCAGCATTAAAGATCACCTTCACATTGAAACGAATGATCATGATGTTGAATTAAACGACTTGATTAAAGAGGCGCGGGTGTATGTCGAAGGCGTGACCGGGCGGGCGCTGATTACTCAAACTATTGAGTTAAGAATGGACGCCTTAAGCGCAGCGATTAAAGTCCCCCGTCCCCCGTTACAATCTGTTACAAGTATTCAATATCAAGATTCTAGCAACGCGACCCAAACACTCGGATCTAGTAATTACGTGGTAGACACAAGCTCACACCCTGGCCGAATTAATAAAGCCTATGACGGCACATACCCGGATACTTATTCTAACCCGGACGCGGTGACGGTGACGTATGTCGCAGGCTATGGGAATAGCTCAAGCGATGTCCCCGAGATATTCAAGCGGGCTATGAAGCTTTACATAGAGAAGATGTTTGACATGCCCGGCGCTGCGTATGGTGCTGCACTGGATAACGCTTTAGAGTCTATGCTTTGCCACCAAAGGATCGAGAACGTTGCGCTCTAGAAAACAACGACACAAGATCACCATTCAAAACGCGACACGCGCAGACAATGCCTTTGGTGAACCCATTGATACTTGGGACACCTACGCGGTTAGGTGGGCGGAGATAAAAGCAGAGCGCGGGACAGAGACCTTTACCGCCGATCAACAGTTAAACCAACATACCGTAAAATTCACGATTCGCTATGATAGCGTGAGTAAGAATATAACCGAAGATATGCGGGTTAGTTTTAATAGCAAGATATACGACATTGAGGCGGCTATAAACTACAACGAAGAAAACAAAGAGATTCATTTGCATGGCCGTTATCAAAGGACTTAAAAAGCTAAGCGACAGGCTTAACCAGCTTGATAAGAAGCTAGCCGGTAAAGCGCTTAGAAATGCAACGCGGGACGCGATGAAGCCTATACAGCGCAGAGCAAAAGCTCTCGCGCCCGTTGGTCGAGAGATGCACAGAAACAAAAGCGGATCTATTGTTGGCCCTGGCTACATGAAAAAACAGATCAGGATTAGAACAAGATTAAAAAAGGGTAAGGCGACGATCATGCTCGGCGTGACAAAGGATGCGTTTTACGGCGTCCTGTTTGATGAAGGCGTGACAATTAGCAAGCGCAAAGGAAAGGTATTAAAAGGATCTTACAGGCTAAAGCCTAAACACTGGTTAACTAAAACCTTTCTAGACAATCGCCGACAGATAGAGAACGACTTAAGAAAGAATCTTAAAAAAGAGATTGATAAAATCACATGATTACCGATCACCTTTACTCATTCCTAAACGCGCAAACGGCAATCACGGATCTAGTCGGTACTAGAATGTATCCGGTGATCCTACCGGCTCAGCCTACTTATCCGGCGCTTACCTTCCGTGATTCCGATCATGAGTTAGACGAAGATTTCGACGGAATGGGGAGCCCGGTGGAGTCTAATTATTTTATCGACGCATGGGGATCAACTTATGCAGAGGCGACCAGTGTCGCGGATGCGGTCAGAAGCTCATTAAATAATACACGCGGGAATTTCGGTGGCATCCAGATCAGTCGATGTGTGGTGACCTCTGGACCTATCCCAATCTACGAAGACGCTGTGGAGGCCTATCGGATTACACAGATTTTTTTAATAGTACACAAAGAGGAATAAACAATGTCCGGTGAATTTTACGGCGGCAATACACTTGCCCGATTAGATACAACCGCTAGCCCTAATGCTTACGAAACGATTGAGAATGTAAAATCGGTTTCAGGTATTAGTTTGACTAACCCACTTATTGACGTAACCAACTATCAGTCAACCGCTAAAGAATACATTGGCGGTCTACCTGATGGTGCTGAAATCACCATCGAAATGTCGCGCACCTTGGCCGCGTCCAGTGTTCAAGATAAAGTCAAAACTGACGTTAACAATCAGACCAACGGCACTTATCGTTTGACGATGGTCGATACTTCCGTTAGTCCTAACCTGACTTACACCGCTACCATGACATGCGTCCCGTTGAGTTGGTCACTAACCCCTAACGTGGAAGATGCCAACATGATTTCATTCACACTTAAGATCTCAGGATCAATCACAGAGGCCTAAATGAATTTCGAGACTAAAACAGTTGAAGTAAAAGGGAATACTTATAACGTGCAAGAGCTTAGCGCCCGGCAGCGTCAAGAGGTGTATAAGCTTTTTAAGTCCGATGACGTGGATCCCGTATCGTTACAGGCTCACTACATTCTAAGAGGGTGTGTAGAGTTTAAAGACTCAACCCTCGACGAGATAATGGATCTGCCCGGCTCACTCTTTGGGACATTAGCCGATGAAGTCGTCAAGATTTCAGGTTTAGCCGATGAGTCAGCCGAGGATTCGGAAAAAAACTCCTAAACGATCCGGGGAGGCTGTTTCTGTTTCGCCTGGCGCTTGCGTTGGGTAGGACAGTTGCAGAGTTAGAAAACTCCCTTGGATCGGGGGAGCTGACGGAATGGTATTCCTATTACCGGCTTGAGCCGTTTGGGCAATGGCGTGATAACTATCATGCCGCGATACTGGCAGAGGCGATCTATAATTCAAGCGGGCGCATTAAGAAACCCGCTAAACTTCATGACTTTATGATCGAGCCTAAGCAAGTTAAAGAGCAACGCAAGACCAAAGAGATGATTTCCTTTATGCGTAACGTGGCAAAACAAAATGGCAAAAAATGATTTAGCACGATTACAGGTTATTCTCGAGGCCGAATCCTCACGCCTAACGAAAGGGCTGGATAAGGTCGATGCCCGCATGAAGCGGTGGGAGAGAAAATCCAAGAAGTCGATCAGCAATGTAGGGAGTGCTTTTGCTGGGGTTATTTCTATAGCGGCGATTGCTAACATCTCTAACCAGATTAAAGAGGCGGCAGCAAAGTTCGAGATCCTTGACGCTTCACTTAGAACGGTGACAGGCTCGGCAGAAGCTTTCGGCAGCGCAAAAAAGACAATCGATGCTTTTGTCGGTGAAGTGCCTACCACGCTTGAAGAGGCGACCCGGTCATTTATTAAACTAAAGGCGCTAGGCTTAGATCCTTCTCGCGAGGCAATGGTCTCTTATAGCAATACCGCGCTTGCAATGGGCCTCTCTCTCAATCAGATGGTGGAAGCGGTCGCTGATGCCACCACCGGAGAGTTTGAACGTCTAAAAGAGTTTGGCATTAAATCCAGAACCATTGGCGAGAATGTCAGCTTTACCTTCCAGGGTATCACCACCACCGTCCAGAAAAACGCAGAAGAGATCGAGGGGTACTTACGGAGCATCGGCGACGTTCAATTTGCTGGTGCGGCAGCGGCTCAGATGGACACGATCAAGGGCCGATCATTACAGCTCCAAACGGCTATCGACAAATTGTTTGTTGCGCTGGGTGATGCGGGGTTAACTAAAGTATTTAAAGACTCTTTGGAACAGATGACCAAATGGGTCCAGAAGATCGAAGACTCTAAGGAATCCTTGGAGGGCGTGGTTGCAGTTGTTAAGTTTGCCAGCAAGGTTTTTGAAACCATAATTGTGATCTTCAAGGAAGTGGGTAGCGCGATTGGTCAGATCGCGGCATCTGTTGAAGCCTTAATTGATTTAGACTTTAAGCGGTTTAATTTTATTCAAAAGCATGCGACCAAAGAGCGGGCGGAAAACTGGAAAACCGCTGAGAGTATTTGGGCAAAGGTTGAGGCGCAAGAAGAGCTAAACAAAAAGACTGCCGCTATTCCAGGCGCGGCAGCACCAGGAGCGGCACCAGGGGGCGATCAAGAAGAACAGCGCGACAAAGAGTTGCAGAAATTCAGAGGCTCATTATTAAGTCAGCTCGAGTCCTTAGAAACCCATTTAATGAATCGCGAAGAGCGCGAGATGTTTGCATTTGAACGCAGGCAGGAAATGCTCGAAGAGTCGCTTGAAGCGGGCTTGATCTCAGAAGAAAGATTTCATTTTTTATCTGAAGAGTTAGAAGAGAAACACCTGGACAGACTCTCTAAACTCAGAGAAAAGGACATGACCAAGGCCGAGCGTCTTTGGGCGATGGGCTGGAAAGGCAAGATGCAGCTTGCCCAAACTGGTCTCAGGGGTTTATCTAACCTGATGCAATCTGAGAGTAAGAAGCAATTCGCGATTGGCAAAGCCGCTGCTATTTCTGACACAATCATCAACACATATCGTGCAGCACAAAGCGGCTTCGCGACACAGCCTTTCTTCCCGGTCGGTTTGGCAATGGGCGCTTTAGCTATCGTTCAAGGTATTAATAACGTCAACAAGATCCGGTCGCAGCAATTCGGTGCGGGGTCTGTTTCTGGTGGCGCGGCAACGCCTACCTATAACGCTAACCCCAATACGGGAATCCCTACAGAAGCCCCTGGCTTTGATGAATTACGAGACCAGGGCGAACCCGGCCAGGTAATTAATATTAACATTCACGGCAATCCAACCAAGGATCAAGTCCGTGAATTAATCGACTCTATCAACGAAGAGATCGGAGATGGCGTGGAGTTACGGACAGCATGACTTCTTACATAGGTTATAACAACATACTAGAAACGGGTACGGTCACAGTCACTAGTGAGGCTACCGGCTACGAAAAAGAAAACGCTTTTGATTGGAATTCGTTTGATTATTGGAAGGCCTCGGCCTCGGGGACGGTTTATCTGACGGTCGATGCTGGCGCGGCAACGGTGGTTGATTACTGGGCGTTAGCTTTTCACGATCTCGCGGATAACTCAGGCACCATTAAAGCCCAATACAGCGCGGGGGGCTCTTCCCCTTTTAGCTGGTCCGACTTAGATACTGTCCAGACCCCTAGCGATGGCAAGGTGATCTTCCGTCCTGTCACACAACAGAATGTTAGATACTACCGTTTCGAGATTAGCTCAACCGGCGCGGCCAGTGCGATTGGGGCGCTATCTATAGGACAGGCTCTAACCCTGCCCTATGGCATGCAGTCCCCTTTTATCACGCCGACCTATGCTAGAAACAAAAAGATCCTTAACTCGATAACCGAGGGCGGACAGTTTGTCGGACGCTCAGTGCAAAACATGGGGCAGAAATTCACCATAGCCCAAAAGGGCTGCACTGAAACTTGGATAGAGGCCAATTGGGAAAGCCTGATTGATCATATTGAGATCAAGCCGTTTTTCTTTTTGTGGGATCAGGAAAACCATCCGACAGAGGCGGCTTATGCTTGGGCTAACAAGTTTAAATATCCTACTTATAATCAACCCCATTATGATTTCTCTATATCGTGTGAGGGCTTATTAAGTTGAGTTATGCCGATCAAATAATCACTATCGGGCGGGTGCCGTTTTCGACGTGTGAATTATGCCTGGATACATGTGCGCTTGTTTATGGAACGAGTGCAACTAATGTTTTTACTCAGTCCGAGAATTTTGGTCATGCTGATTGGGTAAAGATTCGTGCAAGTATTGTAAATAATACGACTCTTTCTCCTGAAGGCGTAAGCAATGCTGACTTTTTAAAAGAGGATGCAACGGCCTCTAATTCACATTTTGTATCCCATTCCCGAACCATTCCTTCTGTTGCTGACTATGTTTTTTCTGTTTATGTGAAACGGAACGGGCGCGATCATGTAAGGTTGTTAGAAAATAACGGGGATGCCCAAGCTTATTTTGATCTTAAGAATGGGAAGGTCGGCACTACCTCTGGAACAGGGGGGTATGGGATCGAGTATATCGCCGATGATTGGTATCGGATCCATGTGATATTCAGCAGCTTGGCGGCTGCAACTATTAACTTCATTGTATACCTTGCCGATCAGGATAATAGCGTCACCTATACAGGCGACGGGGTAAGCGGGGTTTATATTTGGGGCGCTCAATTAGAGCAAGCCTCGAGTCTAGGACATTATGTCGCGACCACCGCCTTGACTTCCCCTGTCACAAGCAAATCATGTACAGCGGCAGCGGCAGCGGGAAGCGAATGCTACAACACGCGATCCACTTGCCAAGATACTGATAATTACAAAAAGATTAAAAAGGGGTATCGGTTTTGCTCGGTGGATGCGGGGCACCCTGTCGATAGAGGTTTTATCCCTTGTATCGTTACCGATCCAAAATTCACCCCTACAGAAATAAAACCCGATGCGGGACTATCAACGCGATCACAAGTCACGGTCACGGTCAGAGACTTCCCTCACCATGATCGAGGTGTCGATCCGTATTTCTCGACACGCGCGGCCCCGTCCGGGACTTTTTTCGGACGATTGATCGCTAGGAACCCGTATTACATCGGGCGCAGCATGATTACGAAAACAGGCTATCTAACAGACACGTTTGATCATGATAATTTTCAAAGCCGGTTATATATTTTAAAAGATATCGTCGGGCCCAGAATGCAGGGGAATGAGATCTATTATGATTTTATTGGTAAAGACATATTAGAGCTTGCTAATAACCTTAAGACCAAGATCCCCGCACCGACCGATGCCACGATAGACGAGACGACCAGCCCATCAGGAATAACGGCGGTGTCTACCTCTTTGACTCTGGCTAGCACTTCAGCGCTCAGCGACTTCCCTACGGGCGGCGGGACGATCATGATCGGTGATGAGGTGATGACCTATGCTTCCAGGGGATCACCTGAAAACGTTTTAACAGGATTAACCCGTGAGCTATACGGCACCACAGCCGATAGTCACGACGGTGGGGACGGGGTGCAGGTTTGCAAGATATTCACCGGCGGTCCCTTCGATGTTTTATATGAGATTTTAAATACTTATCTGGGGATTTCGGCGTCTTATATTCCTTATTCGGGCGGGTCGCCTGAGATGGATTGGGACACCGAGCAGCGTCTTTGGTATTCAGGCGTCAACATGAGCGCGTTATTTGTTGAGCCTGAAGGGGTTAAAGATTTAATTAGTAATTTATGCGAAGCCTTCCAGATCGATCTATGGTGGGACGAAGAAGATCAACAGATAAAAGCAAAGGGTAACGTTCCCCCGTTAGCGAATGCGTCAGTGACAGAATTAACTGACAACGGACATTTAATAAAAGAGAAAACAAGCGTTCAGGCGATGACGGATCGACGCTTTAGTCGGATGGTATTACATTTCAATAAAATTGATTACTCAGAAGACGACAAAAAATCAAACTTTTCCCGGCACCATTACGAAGTCGACGCGACAGCAGAAAGCTCCGACGCCTTTGACGAGATCAAAACCAAGGAAATTAAAACGCTTTGGTTGAACGCGGCAGAAGCTTCGATCGCAAGTCAGACCGCACAGCGATTCCTGGCAAGATTCGGACGTACTACGCCGACTAAATTCATGTTTGAGGTGGACGCAAAAGACTCCACGATCAAGACCGGGGACTTGATTGATATTAACTCAATCCACTTACAAGGCTTAACAGGCGTCCCAGTTAGTACACGCTTTCAAATTACGAAACGAAAAGAGATCAAGCAGGGGCATTCGTACCAATATGAAGCCTTAAAGTTTATCTTCTCAACCCGTAACGGGTTTATCGCTGATAATGCATTGGATACCACTTCACCGATGACGGTGTATGATAATGCAAGCTCAGCACAAAAGGACGCCAACGCTTTTGTCGGCCCTAACACTGGACTGTTTCCCGATGACGGGAATTTATACGTAATTATCTAGAGGGAACCCATGACCACTTATTCCGCTATATCAGACTCAGAAATTGCCGTTGGTGCTCCACTAACTAATAACCTGGCGACCAAATTAAGAAATAACCCTTTAGCTATTGCAGAGGGGGACGCATCCGCCCCGGAGATTGATGGATCGGCGCTAACGGCATCGTCCGTCCCGGACTCGGCAATGGTTAACGATCCAACTGCTGGCAGGTGGTCACTTGTTACCTCTGGCAGCGTATCCGCCGCCAACAATATATCTATTACAGGGATAGCAACAGGATATAGAGAGCTATTGTTTATAGTCGCCGAAATATACTCGAATGATAACTTCGGAATTTATAATATTAGAATGGGAGATGGATCGTACTCTTCTGTATATGCTCAACTCAGTACCCTCTACACAGATATAAGGGGACTAAGCGGATCGGAGCTATCTACAACAGATGATTCAGCCTCTGCCCCGTACTCGATGACCTGTCACGTTAAAGGGAACGGTCTGACAATGTGGAAGAATGTGACCTATTCGGCAGTTATACAAAACTCAACTACGCCATTAAATAACACATGGGAAGGGTATGTCGGCGTTACCACCGAAATTGATCAAATCCAGCTCAGGATAACATCAGGAACGCTTGCCGCATCAGGCAATTACTACCTCTACGGATTGGTCTAATTCAGCATCATCCAGCAATTCGGCGCACTCGTATTCGGCGCGCTGTTCTAAATATGCTTTGTATTCGTCCATGTTAATAAGTGCCTCCTAATGTTAGTGAACATTTACTGACTATATAGGACATTAATCTGCATTTTGCAACCAATTAACGCCAATAATTTGACACCAGGAGAAGGTATGGCTACTACCAAACTAGAGCAACGTCGAGAAGACGACGCCTTTAATAGAAAAGTAACCCAGTTTTTGATCGCGGTAATGGTGGGCCTATCGGTTGCTTTTATCAGTGGAGTGGCAAGCTATATCTACATGGTTAGCGCGATACAAAACCAGGTTGAAAACAACACCGAGGCCATTGCTGTTCTGTCTGATACTATTAAGCAGATGAACGCCTTTGATGGACAGCTCTCATCTATACAGACGCACGTCCAGATACTAAGCCAATCAGTTAGTTTGATTCATGGGAAAGTCGATAATCTGTCGGCAAAGCTAAACCGGTTTACCCCGGTAGTAGATAGGGCGGATCGGTACATCGATGAACATATTAAGAATCACCAGAACGGGAACGGGTCATGACAAAACTCGAAGATCAGCTCATTATCCACGAAGGCTATAGACAGTTTCCCTATAAATGCACCGCCGACCGATTAACCATTGCCATTGGCCGCAACCTGGACGACGTGGGGATTACACAAGACGAAGCCCGCTACCTTTTAAAAAATGATATTAGACACGCACGGAGTCAATGTGAGTTAGCCTTCCCCTGGTTTTCAGGGCTGGACCCAGTGAGGCAGGACGCTATAGTCAATATGTGCTTTAATCTAGGGATATCCCGGCTAAGAGGTTTTAAGAAAATGCTGACCGCGTTAAAAGAAAAAGACTTTCACAAGGCGGCAGAAGAGGCGCTGGATTCTAAGTGGGCGAAGCAAGTAGGCCGTCGATCAGAAGATATTGTTCACATGTTTATCACAGGGGAGTACCCATGAAATTTACAAAAATAGAATTAATATTAGCAATGGTTAATATATTTATTATCGGCCTGGTGCTGATTAGCTGGGCGACTTATTCTCATGCTTCCGAAAGGCACCACCACCACTTAGACCTAACACCTCCAACCATTGAGAAAGATTGTGGCGCGGCGGGTGCAATGGCGGCAGGCCAACATCAATTTTATATTACCAGCAAAAAGCAACTCTCTGTATCAGGTGCTACACGGGATGACTGTATAGCCGGATCCGTTGGGACAGCCTTTACCCATAACCAGACCTTGTATTCTGGGCAAATTACCTTTGAAGAAGGCGGAGAAGTTAGCGGCGGAGTAACCGCTAATATCACATTCTAATGGCTAAAGCATACGAATGGATAAAGCTCGGCCTTGAAAACTGGAAAACGGTGCTTTCTATTCTGACTCTGTTGATCGGGCTTGTATCGTCTGGCGTAGGCAACGTCTTACAAAGCAATAAGGTAAAATCCTACAAGACCGGATACGAAGCCCTGGCGCATAATGTTTCAGTGGCACAGCGAGGCCCAAAGTTGTCAACATCTCAACCCAAAGTTGTCAACGTTAAGACCTGTGACTGTCAACATTTAGAGAAGGCCATCCAATTAAACACACAACACATCAAAGAGCTGCGCGGGTTCCATGCGCTTAATTAGAGGTATCTGACAATGATTAGCTGGCTAACGGGATTATTTGGATCAAGTAAGAGCACCGACACGGTGGTCGAAACTGCCGCTAAAGGCATTTACAACGGCCTGGACGCGCTCTTTTTTACCGACGAAGAGAAGGCCGAGTTTAGACAGAAACAGGCTGAGACCGTGATTAAGTTCGCCGAAATTGCCTACGATGAAAACTCGATCCGATCGGTGACCCGTCGTTGGTTGGCGTTTATGGTGGTCGGCCCAACGATGCTATTTGCGTTAGCTGGCGCAGTTATTTATATATTTAACGAGCCTTATGCAAATTTCTTGCTAGAGATGGCGGGCAAATTTATCCCTTGGGCTGGTGGTATTTTAGCTTTTTACTTTGGCGGTCATTTAGTTGCTGCCTTGCCGCGTAAATCTTGACGCCTTTTCCTTTCTCTTTCGCGGTGACAAGTTAGGCATTCTCTCTTGCCTTTCTTTAGCTTGTAAGCAGAAAGATTGCTTTTATCCAAAAGATGCCCGTTTTTGCAGTGCGTCTGTTTTAGCTGTTTGGCGATAAGTGTTTCGCCTCTAGCAAGGTTTTCTCTTCGAGAAACTGGCTCCAGGTGAGCAGGATTAATGCAGGCCCTATTCCTACACAAATGATCAATATCTAATCCTTTTGGAATCTCCCCTATATGTATTTCATAAGATATTCGGTGCGGATAACACCTTTTCCATTTTCCGTCTATCTTCACCGTGAATGCGCCGTAACCGTTTGGCATTAAAGCGCCAGTCCATACCCAGCATTCAGAATCTGGATCAATCCTAACCTTAGCTAGTAGTCTATCAGGGTTTAACGGTATCTTTTCCATCAGTAATCCATCCAAAGGTATTGGAAATTCATAGCGGTGTTGCGATTGTTCCAGGCCAGTGTCGCCCAGAAATTATAAAAAGGGCGCTCACCCCGAACATCACCTAAATCAAACGCATTGCCATAAGTAACCTGACTGAAATCAATCTTCGCTAGTTTGTCGATGTTTCTGGATAGGATAAAATCAGTAATGGTGTAAGGTTTAATCTTGCGCTGACCCTTCACCAAGGTTTCAATATAGCCCTTGTCCGTCGTGTCTTCATTTGAGTCATCATCCAGCCAGCCCCAGATAAATATTACTACCAGATAGAATTGTATCTTGTTAACTTTGCGCTTATTAACATGACCAAGACGCCCAACCCCGTGAATATCTTGAAGCATCCAGGCCTTACCATCTACAAGCATTGGGCTGCGCTCATACAATCGCTTTAATGGCAAATCGTTTTGCAGCACATAGCTATACACCACACTACGTGCATAAGCCCGAAAAGGAACACAGGCAAACACCCATACCCGGCCAATTATCTTGGCTATAAATATCAATATTTTACTCACTTTCATTCTCCTTTAGTATGAGTGTGGCGAGTCTTGTAGCATAATTCTCTAGTTGATTTAGCCTCACTGCTTCCGCCATTTCTGTTCGAGGCTGTATATTTTCAATAACTTTTATTTGCATAGCCAGCTCAACGACTTCGGGGGGGTGGTGCAAAGAATCAATGCGTTGTAAATCATTAATCAGCGCCTCTTTATTATATTGTTTACCAACATAAGTTTGTGCGTTACCTACCTTTCCTGGACTAAGTGCCTGGATGATTTCCGGTAAAGTTTTATAATGTTTTACAGGTCTATGCTCACTCATGTTGGCTTGCCTCTATACGTGCTAACGCTACGGCTTTGCAAGGATCTTCATCTTCAACAACCCAATCAGTACCAACTATTTCAAATAAGCCTTCCCATGCTCCCGGCTGTAGATGCAGGTTTTTTCTAGCAAGCCACTTAACATTCTCAGCGAAGATGGCCGGGTCTTTGTAGTTGACTGGATTAAAAAAGCTAACTTCTGGTAGAAGACTCGCCGATTGCGTTCTTACTTTCTCAGGTTTTATATTCATAGCCTCTGCCAGCTTCTTATTCAGCTCATCGTCTGTCATGGCTTGTTATCCTTTTTTGTTTATTCATCTTTTAAGTCTTCCATTTCTAAATCAGATAGATCTAATCGTTTAAATAGAATTTCCACCACTTCACCGTCATGGCCGAAGTGGGACTCTAAATCTATTATGTGCTCTATCTTTTCTGGTACAGGAATCCATGCGTCAACCGCTTCCTCGTAGTAAAATAATCGAGGCTTTTTTTCGGTTAGTTTTTTTAGATTCTGGCCCATCATTATTCGCTATCCCTCAACTTCTCAATCAACAAATCAATCTCTGCCTGTGTCTCAGGTGATTGATCGCGCTTAGCGGTTTCTAATTCCTGTATAGCTTGTTCTATGTCCATGACTCTCTACTAGAAAAAAGGTTGCTCTATTACTTTTTCGATAGCCTTACATTTTTTGACTGTCCATCTACAATAAAAACACCAACAAGATATTCCTTTAGCAGCAAGGAAATGCTCACCGCTAGGTTGGTTTTGTGGATGCAAACACCCGAATATTTTCATGGCTTACTCCTAGAAAAAAGGTTGTTCTTTAATTTCTTCAATGGCTGATTCTTTTAGTGTTTGTTCGCGCACAATAATTTCCAGCCCTTTGCTTTCGATTATATAAACCGTTTCAGGCTTTAAGTCGGCTGAGGTAAATTCTGTCTTTTCACCTAAGCTGTACATGACTCTCTCCTGTTACTCACCAAACAATACGTGCTTATTTTTAATAAAAAATTCAATTGTTTCTGATGGTGAATCCAAATACTCAAGGTTTACAAAATGCACCACCCACGAATCCCGTTTTAAATCAAAATAACTAACGACACCCTCTAAAAATTGCCCAATAGATGTGCCAGTTAAATTTTGATAAAAATCTTCTTCAAGTAGCGGGTCTAGGCCGCTTGAATACATCATTGCTTTTATGATTTCTGTTAATTGTTTGTTAGTCATATCATTATCCTTTGTTAAAGGGTGGCTGGGTGCTGACGCTGCGTCCAACTGCACAGCTTTCATCGTTTATACTCGCAGGCAATTAAGCCCCTCTTAATCAGCACCCTGCTCCGTAAAGGGTGGGCTGTCTGATTTTAGCCCCGAACGGTTGCCCTTCGGTCATTACCCACATGCGCATTTTCAGACAACCCATAACACTTACTTAACTACACACGTACTCTTTTCGTTGGTGTAATTCGTGCCAGGCTTTGGCGCGGTCTTGCTAATAGTGCAGGTGTACTTGTTTTGCTGGATGGCATACGCCACGACCAACGCAACCGCTGCACCTGCGACAAACTGCGATCCACCTGACAGGTTAGAGAAGCCGCCGCTACCTGTTACAACTGGCATTTTCTCAGCCGTGGCACTGGCGGAACCGATTAAACCTATTGATAAAACTACTGTTAAGATTGCTTTTTTCATTTCTACTTCCTCTTTGGTTGTTTGCCCATTATGGACGAATAAAGGAACGACCAGTCTAGGCCATCCTCATAGTTAAAACTTCCCTTGCAGTGCCGTTCCCGGCTTAGCTTGTTAGTACATTTCCTGCATACCAAGTTACCAGGGCGGAACATATCGTCCGGTTTAGTCTCTTGGCATTTTGTACAGGTCTTAAACTTCATGCTTTGCCATACCTTCTCGGTACTTAGCTAAGGCTTCTCTAAATTCATCCGACCCCATCAGCTTTTTCTCTGACAAGTCAAAACAGCCGCCCTTAGTGGGTGCAACGGCTAGATCCTGATAGACCGCCATATCTGTGCAGACTTCCCCCCAGGCTTCCGCTGCAACGTCCATTTCTCCCTCTGCTAATGCCCGTTTAATGGTTAGCACAGTATCAATGTTATCCATGACTGTTTTCATTTGCTGGGAGAAGCGGCGATATAACACCCCTTCATCAACTTGGTGGCGCCCAGCATCAGCCCCGTCGTTATCCTCATCTCCGGTCGAAATTCCAAAAACGTTACAGAAAGCATAACGTTTTGCGAACGTACTAGCCGACCCGGCCTTTTGCGCGTCTGACATAAACGATCCCTGATCGATTGGAATAGAGAAACATGAATCTTGAGCATAACCACCGATATGGTAAGCATCGCAGCAAATCTTGACCTCATCCGATCCCGGTACGGTCTTGAAGGTGTAGCTGAATCCATGCTTTTGTAGGATTGGGCCCACCTGCTTAATAATGCTTTCAAGTGGTGCGTAGCTATACCGCTTAGTCCCTTTGACCATGACGTCCTTATCTTTCTTGATCACAGGGCAATCCGCCTGGAAGTCGGCAAGGGAAGCAAAAAACATTTCTCGCGCTCTTTCCTGCTTTAATTCCCGGCGCATGTCTAACAGCCTTTCCATAGTCTCCACGCTTGCGCCTTTGTCTACTGCTTGTGACAGCATGGCGAATGGATCAAAGGCTAAGACAGGCTCTAAGGGCGTGTCGTTAATATTAGTTAATTCTGATTTGCTCATATCAAACCCCCCGTCATTAACTTAAACCACAGCCAGCCAATAAAGAAGCCGATCCCAATTAATATCGCCAAGCCTAACGCGGTAGCACTAAACGATTCATGCCTTACGGAATAACCGTTGTCTATTAGTTTTTGCTTATAGTCTTGTTTCATGTTAATCCCCTTGCTTGTCTACTCTTACCGTGATGGTGCCATCAAGCGTCATACAGTACCTTTCTAGCCCGACTGAGACCCTGTGCTCTGGGTAACCTTCTCGTAAGCATTCCGCCTCTGTATATATACTAACGGGCGTCCAGATAAAAAACGTATATGCAACAGAAAGCCCAATTAATCCCCAAAACCCCCAGGATAAAGCGTTATATAGAGCTTTATAGATATGCTTTTTCATACCACTTCCCCTCTCGCTAATTCGTAGGCTTTCGCCTCGCAATAATCGTAGTATTTATTATTTAACTTAATCCCAACGCCGAGCGGCGAATCCTTCACTAGTAATTCATGGATCAATTCAGCGCCAGTAGTATACGGGAACTCTTCGGCCAGCCACTCCACAAACTCAGGGAAGCTTTCAAACAGCTCGGCTCTGATCTCTTCGGCCCTTCGATCTAGTGCCATTTCTTGCTCTGTTAATTCAACCGCCATTTTCTACCCCTTGCCCCTTTCGGGGCTTTGCTGTTTAGTGTTTAATTATTGCAAACCCATGTTCGATATTGTTATAAATCTCTAGGTATTCATTCTCTTTTTTAAGAAGCGTTATTTGATCATCAGTCAGCGCATCAGTATGTGATACTGCTTGGCCCCATTCGCCGCTAGGCGTTTTTTTAGTTCGCACGCTAGGCAGTTTGCCGCGCCTTTTAATACCATTATTTTTAAGTAATGTTTTTAGTACTTTAGTCTGGTGGATCATTTTCTTACCCCTTGTCTGCTTTATTCGTTTAGCCTGGAAACAATTAAAACATAACACTTGACAGTTGTCAAGCCTTACGGTAAGATTTTCTTACAGTTAACTGAAAGGACAAAATAATGAAGCGCGACAAATTTTTGGCACAATTCCACAAACGCTGGAATAGAGTGATAAAGCTCAGAGAGAAGGGCAAGACTTGGCAGGAAATCGGCGACGCGCTAGGCGTATCCCGGCAACGTGCAGCCCAGCTATATAAGCAGGGCATAAACAAATAACAGGAGAAAAACATGAACACAGAAATACTATTACTAACCCAAAAACTAGCCAAGTATCGGACTAACCACGTTTTACACTTGATTTTAAGCGTTGTAACGCTCGGGATCTGGCTCCCCCTTTGGTTAATCGTCGGCATTAGCAACAGCATAGAGTATGCCCGTATTGAGCGACAGGTAAGGAAGTTAGGACAACAGCAATGAGAGAGATTAAGTTTAGAGCGTGGTGGTATAACCAAAAGAAAATGGATAGTGACTTGTCTATTGAGCGTATAGCTAAAACTTATTCCATGCCTTTGGATTGGTGCAAACTAATGCAATACACCGGCCTCAAGGACAAGAATGGTGTTGAGATATATGAGGGGGATATTTTCCGAGCGCCGCATGATTTTGGCCCAGGTGGGTTTTCGGTTAGGACTTCAAGTGTTCCAACTGAACATAATTTTGATATTCAGTGGCAATATTGGAAGGTTAACGAGCTAGAAATCATCGGCAACATCTACGAAAACCCTGAGCTATTAGAGGACAACAGCAATGAGTGAAATAAAGAAGCCCCCGGAGAAACCGAGGGCTATTTTCCACTTGCGCCTTAGCGATGGGTGGACTAGTCTTGTACCTGCGAAAGTAAGAAACTATGGAAAGATTATAGCCTATCAATTTCTGTTAATCCATAGCTTCTTATCTATATATCGCCACGGCCTCACAAGGCAAGGGCAAAAAATCTGTGCAGTTAAACCGGGACTGAGAACCGGCAAGCGGGGTTTGGCCTGGGAGTTAATAGCCCAGGAGCCGAGGTCGACACTCGACACGCCCCCCAAGCAAGGCGCTGGCACACTTGGGATATTGTTTCAAAAAACGCTACCAGCAAGAAATGTACTTTTTTGGGTATGGTCGTTAATACCTAAAAATCAAGATCAAAACCCGTTAACAGGAGAGAGTGATGGAAAAGTTAAAAATCGGAGATAAGGTGAAAATCCAGAATTGCATGGAGGCCGATGGAAATGAAGATAAAATACTTACAGTTGCAGGGAATCCGAGAGACCTATGCGGAAGCGAGGTTGTTGCATTGGATAATGAGGACGGCTCAAGGTTCAGCTCATCATTTTGCGCAGAGTTTATGGTAAAGGTTGATGTTTGACGAATTCTGGCAACACTACCCACGAAAAGAGGACAAGAAAAGAGCGCGGACCTCGTTTGAAAAGCTCAACCTTGAGCAACAGCGTAAAGCGATTGATGACTGTCAAACCAGATACATAGGAATAGAGCGATGTTTCATACCTCTGCCGACCACGTACCTGAATCGGGAACGGTTTGAGGACGATCCGATCCCCAGGCGTAAACAAGAGCCTGAAATAAGGGTAAGTCATGCTAGTCACAAAGAATATAAACCGAGTTAAGGGGAAATTATGCAATTAATTAAATATGAAGCAGCAAGACAGGCGCTAGCAGAATGTGAAAGTCTTGATGAAATTAAAGACATTAGCGACAAAATGACTGCACTTAAGTTATACGCAAAGCAAAAGCATGACACTGACATGGAATTTTGGATTGCTGAAATTAAGGTAAGAGCCGCTAGGCGGATTGGTGAGCTAACAAGAGAGATAGAAACTAAGCAGGGAACTAGGACAGAACTTAGTCCACCAAGCGGACCAAGTAAAAAAGAGGTATTGAAGCAAGCCGGGATTTCAAAACAAGAAGCGAGTCGATGTGAGCGAATAGCCTCTCTCTCTGATGATGTTATTGATGACTACATTGAAGAAAAAAAGAGCCAGAAAAAACCAGTAACCGCGACAGAAATTCTTAAGACTGTAGCAGCCAAAAAGGTTAGAGAAGAGAAGATAGAAGAAATAGAAAAGGGCAATCAGGCTTTACCCGATTCGGTCTACTCGCTTTTGTATGTTGATCCGCCCTGGCGCTATGAACACGTAAAAACAGAAAGCCGAGCGATAGAGAATCAATATCCCACTATGCCGCTTGAAGATATTAAAGCACTGGAAGTCCCTGCCGCCGATGATTGCATATTGTTTCTGTGGGCAACTTCCCCAAAGCTTGAAGAAAGTATGCAGGTCATTAACGCATGGGGATTCACTTACCGTACATGCGCGATATGGGATAAGCAAAAAATGGGAATGGGGTATTACTTTAGGCAGCAACACGAGCTTTTATTGATTGCGGTTAAGGGCAGCATTCCAACGCCATTACCTGAAAATAGGCCCGCTAGTTTATTTAGCTTTCCGCGCGGCCAGCACAGCCAGAAACCCCATGAAGTTTATGAAATGATTGAGGCTATGTACCCCGAGATAAAAAAATGCGAGTTATTCGCCAGGAATGCCCGAGACAACTGGGACGCATGGGGGAATCAGAGTGCATAATTTCAGAGAATCACACGATCAATCGGAGCGCGATGCGGGCTGGTTTTTGCCTTTTTATAGAAAAATATGGCCTGATGCTAAACATTACCACAGGGTTAAAAATGTCCAGTGGCAGAAAAAAGGTATAGATACGAGGATTGATTTTGAGGGCTTTTGGGTTGGCGTCGAAGAGAAGTTAAGGAGTAAATATCGGCCCGATGTCGCGCTTGAGGTATGGTCGAATTTTGAGGGGAAGGTTAAAGGGTGGGCGGTTAAAGATCAGGTCTCAACCTGGCTGGCTTATGGCTGGCAGGATGTTAATCGTCTTTTATTGCTTGAGTATCCTACCCTGCAAGCGGTCTTAAGTGAAAACCGCCCAGAATGGCAAACACACGCAGAAAACAAAGAGGCCGGGTTTTTCTTAGCAAAAGCACAAAACCCCGGCTATACCACAATTTCAATCTGTGTACCGTTGGCTATTATTTGTAAATATGTGCCTCACACATGGTGGGGCAATTATGATTTCTGGAGTCCGTATGAAGCCTAGCGGATTGTTTGAATATAGGTTAAAGGTGAATTATGAAGCCTAACGTTGAAGACCGGGAAAACTGTATATTTTGTGACCGGATTATACCCTCCAGCCCGCACTATAAAACCCCGCGTTGGTGTAACACCTGTTGCAAGGACTGGCGCCGGGTATTTGGGACAACGATTAAGAGGCATGAGTTTAAGCATGTATCAAGTTAAACCCACACAAGGCGGCTACCAGATAACCGGACAGGACGGGAAAGTGATCAACAGTGTGGTCAGGTGTACAAAGACCGGAAAGGCGCTGAAAGGCTGGCTGACATACTTAGGGCGTTGTTTAAATGAAACGCACTGACCAACAAAACCGAGCGCTTCACCTCTATTTCAGGCTATTAGCCGACAAGCTAAACGCCAATGGATTAGATATGAAAAAAGTCTTAAAGCCTGGCGTAGAGATTGCCTGGAATGAGGACATGGTGAAAAACTACCTCTGGCGACCAATTCAAACAGTACTAACCCAGAAGTTATCCACAACCGAGTTGACCAGTGGTGAGCCTGGTCGGATTTATGAGGTATTACAGGCGCACTTGAACGAGAAGTTTTGTGATTACGATATAGACGTAGAATTTCCCCATATACCGGAGGATAGAGAATGATCTATAAATTTGATGATTTCAAAGAATGCCCAAAATGCGGTGAGAATATCACTGGTACAAAATGGGTCCCTGTACGCTACGCTAGCCTCCCAGGTCTTAGCTTTTGTGTGCCGGAGCACTTGGAAAAAACATGCACAAGATGCGGATTTATTTGGAAAAATAAGCCTAATGATTATCAAGGGGATCAGGAATGACATGGCGAAAAAAAACCTTAGCTACTACAAAAAGAAACTATGGAGGCTGACAAGTGAGTACGTTAGAAAACGAGATTGTGCAGAATTTCAAGCTGGCGAAGGCAAAGGCATGGGTTCGGAGGTGTCAAAATGCTGTACTTGCGGGCGGATCGACTCATGGAAATCCCTGCAAGCCGGACACTTTATCCCCCGAGCCCAAGGAAACGCCACCTATTTCGACCTCAGAAATATCCACTCCCAGTGTTACCGCTGCAATATTAATCTCGGTGGTAACGGGGCGGAGTACTACCCTTATATGGCAGGGCGGTACGGTGAGAAAGTGGTGGATGAGCTTCGACAACTAAGCCGAACCACGGTCAAATTTACGATAGCGGATTATCAAGAAATGATCGAAGACATGAAAAGCAAAATAAAGGACTTAGACAGTGACTAACCGCCAAACATGGGACTTTATTGCCCTGTTATTTATAACAATATTAACCTATCCGTTTATGGTCAATGCAGTCATAAACCCTGTCTATGCTTATGAACTATACTTACTCTGGACGATTATTCTGGTGATAGCCATAGCATGGGTAGATCAGGTTTACATTATCAAGGATCTTGTATGGACTCAGAAATCAAACAACTAAGGGCAGACGTTGAGGCATTCAAGGCCGAGATGATGCGCGAAAACCGCACCACAACCCACAAGGCCGAGACAGCACAAGAAAATATCAATATTGTGGTTGAAATGCTGCTTTCCCTGGGGCTGATTAGCGAGGACGATTTCCCGGCAGAAGAGACAGAACACTAATGACCGCTAAAATCATTCCTTTCCCGGTTAAAGACGACTCTCTGAAAGGGGTGATCGAGAAGTTGCGCGACCCTAATCAGAAAATCGTTTTCTGGTTTCATGATTGTGCTAAGACAGGGCGGAAAGGTATGAAGATTATCAGGGGCTTCGCTTGCCGTGATTGCGGGGCGGTGGCAATAGGCAACCATTTGGGACCATACGAGAAGACATGAGGCGCAAAGAATTTGACAGCCTGCTAATGGATTGGTGTGCGTTAGTCGCTGAAATCACTACAGACTCGGCCTACCCTTCAAGCACTACCCTGCATCGGTGTATTGAATTAGGCGCTCAAGGGGCCGCTATCAGAGCAGGGGGGCGAATAGAGTCGAATTACTGGCCTAAACATAACTTGATCTTGATTAATAACGCGGTTGAGACTTTACCGTTAGACGATAAGAATATTCTAATCATGAAACGGGTCATGGGCTTTGGTTGGGCCGAGATAGCCAAGCGTTTTAATGTGCAAAGATGGAATATAAGAAACCGCATAGACTCGATTGAAAATACATTATATAAACAGTTGAAATAACCGCACACTTTGCTAATATTCAATAATATCTATTTCTACCCCCTGTAATATCGCTCAATCCTGAATTTATCCCGCTTCGGCGGGCTTTTTTTGCAGGTGATGCTATGTCAACCTTTCATCAAATTATCGGGCTTATTTTTGTGTATCTCTTTTACGCGCTGATGATCAGCGTCATGTATGGGCGCATGGGGTGAGCTATTTAATCGAAGATTGGCTAAAAAACAGAGAAACCCCGGAAAGAAAGGGGCATATTGCTACCAATGCCAGGGGCAGAGACTTAAAAACCCTTTTCAAGAAATTACAGGATAAACTTTATGGCTCTGGCACTCCACGCGCGCGAAAATAACTTTAACGGGACAGTTTTTAGAGGGGATTGCGTCGAGATCCGGGCCAATGGGTCACCCTTAACCCCTAAAGAAGAAGCCGCTTTTGTGGTGGCTAACGTCACCGACGCGCTATTAGGCACCCCGATCCCCACGGTGGGCCCAGACTTTACTTTTCAAGATTACGGCCAGAGATGGTTGTTTGAATTAGATTATTCAGTATTAAATTCTAATCTCCCGCAAGACCGACACAATGTCAGAATGACCAACCCCCTTGCGAGTACGTTGGTAGATGGGATTAGCGGTAAGGCTTTAGCCAGAATTAATGCACTGTTAGCAGCCTGGAACGCATCAACCCCGGTTATCACTCAGAATCAAATAGACTTTGAGATTGATATTTATCAGGCGATTATTTCTCAGGGTTTTTGGAGTGTTGATCCTGTCCGTTTGTCCGAGATTGGTTTTACCCAGGTAAATTACACCCAGGCGGGCGGCATTCACCGAGTCCAAGCCGACTACACAGGTAAAAACTCCACCACTATTGAGCGTCGAGTTATGGCCGAGGGTGGCACGGTGATCAGCAATACCGGAACCGTGATCGTGTTTGATGTAACACGCGCCACGGTCAGGACTAAATTTCTAGATGATGTAAAGTTTATGTCGCGCGGCGTTACTAGTAAAAATCGCTGGTATGTCGGCAACGGTGTTATGAATGCCATCGAAGGCGCAGGCGGGTACATGGACACCGATCTAGCCACGTATAACGGATACATTCGGGATAAGGTCGCGGACTAATGGCTGAGTCTATATCCATTGTTGATCCTGACACTGGAGGCAGCCCAGCAAGGGACTACGCCAGCCTGAGCGCATGGGAAGCCGCTGAGGGCGCTGACATGGGCGCTGATGATCCGGTCGCTGAGTTACGCTGCACCTCCGGATCGGCAGATACGACCAATGTCACAATCAACGGTTTTAGCAATTACGGCAAGATCATTATTCGGGATTATGACTCCACCGGGCGGGCCTCGACTGAATGGAGCACTAGCGTATATCGTCATTCGGGCAGTAGTTATCAGCCCATTAATTTAGCCTTAACCGATATTGAATTATGGAACTTACAGGTTGAACACAATCCTACCAGTGATGGTCATGCCTGCGTTCAATGGACTAATGTCGATATTTTAATGGACGGCTGTCACATCACCACCACCGATGTAACTAATTCCAACAACCGAGCTATAGATGCAGGCTACGTCACCGGCAACACGCTAAGCACAATTAGAAACTGCATTGTAGATGGCTTTAGCGGGACTACTCATACAGGGATTTTCCTCAATTATTATGGTACGTCTGGCG
>Ga0316205_10001184_pt1 | contig 35768 bp, 30 predicted proteins | sample 3monthpyrite_MG_FD_204941 | JGI IMG/M metagenome (GOLD analysis project Ga0316205, IMG submission 204941) | Microbial mat bacterial communities from mineral coupon in-situ incubated in ocean water Damariscotta River, Maine, United States -... | ecosystem: Environmental > Aquatic > Marine >...
TGGGATAATAGTTGGGACTCTGCCGGCGACTCGGATGGGCAACAGGCAGCGGTAGCATTAGGGCTTCCCAGAGCCGTTGCAGTGAAAATCACCTTAAAAGATTACGGCGAAATTAACCGTATGTTTTTACTGACTGAGGCGTAAACGATTTTGAAATTGTTTAAACCGACAAGAATTAACAAGGGTATTGCACTGATCACGGCGATGATGGTGATGAGTCTCGCCACGATTACGGCGGTACAGATGACGTCCGAGCAGCAGGTATATTTTCGTCGTACTGAAAATATTCTATTGCACGAACAAGCATATTTATATTTATTGAGTGCAGAAGATTTTGCCAAGATCGTACTGTCCGAAGATTTCAATGACAATCAGACGGATTCCTTGCAAGATGCCTGGTACAGCGAAGACCCGGTTGTTTTTCCTATCCAGGGTGGTGTATTAACCGGTACGGTTTCTGATCTGCAGGGTAAGTTTAATTTAAACAACCTTGCAAAGACACAACGCGATCCCTGGGATGAGCAACGCTTGCGCCAGGCCTTGTTGAATAACGATATACCAGGCGATATTGCTAACGTCATAATGGATTGGTTAGATGAGAATTCGGAAGCCTTACCCGGTGGTGCGGAGGATATTGATTATCTGGCAGGTGATCGTCCATATCGTGCCAGTAACGGAATGATGGGCAGTGTCTCTGAACTGCGGTTACTAAAAGGTGTAGATGAAGAGATATATGAAGCGCTTGAAAAAATATTCGTCGCCTTACCTGCAACGAATGTTGCGATAAACATTAATACAGCACCACCAGAGGTTCTACGAGTCATCGTTGAAGGCCTAAGTGACGCTGATGCAGAGGAGCTGGCAAAAGATTTAGCCGAGAATCCTTTGAAGGACCCTGACGATTTATTGAGTAATGCCCTGGTTAAAGGCAATAAAATAGATGTGAATGGCCTAAGTGCTGAAAGTAGTTATTTTTTACTTGAATCGATGGCGACAGTTAGTCGTGCCAAGGCAAAAATGCATAGTATTATTTACCGCCAGGATGCCAAAATTCTCAATGTTGTAATGCGTTCCCAAGGAGGACTTTAATGCCGCGCACGATTCTATTGCGCATCGACCCGACCGCAACCGATGCCAGCTGGCAACGGGTGGAGAACGGTCAACTTGCAGGTTCATTCCACCAGGGAAAACTCGCGGATGCCTCTCGGCATTGTCGTGGTGCGCACGTTATTGTAATGGTGCCTAGCGAAGAAGTTTTTATCACTAATATTGCTTTGCCAGGAAAAAACCGTAAGAAATTAATTAAAGCGGTCCCATTTGCGGTAGAAGATCAGATTGTTGATGAAATCGAAACACTCCACTTTGCTTTGAGTCCTGCCCCGGCTGATGGTCAGTACGTGGTAGCCGCAGTTGAAGAACGTATGATGGAGTATTGGGACAAGTCTTTAAAGGCCGCAGGTATTTTCGCCGAGACCTTAATTCCAGATGTGCTGGCCTTACAGGACGCCAAAGAATCATGGACTGTATTGCTTGAAGCAGATCGGGCGCTGGTACGCTCACCGAGCGGGATGTTTAGCAGTGACATTGAAAACCTGCCATTCATGCTGAATAACCTGCATCAACAGGCTGGTGATGAAAAACCGGATGAAGTAGTTATTTATGACTGCAGTAAAGCCAGCCATATGACAACCCTAACGGCTTTGTGTTCAGAAATTGAATTTAATGTGATGGAATGCGCGGATGGCCCCTTTGGTGTGTTAGCCCGTCATTATGAACTGCGTTCCAGTGTTAATTTACTGCAAGGTGAATACAATCGACAGCAGGGACTGGGTCGCCATATCAAACCCTGGATACCTGCTGCAGCATTATTTGCCGTGTGGATTGGTTGGCAGTTGGTTGTCAATATTACTGCGCTGATTGATTTAGGCAATAAGAGTGAAGTGTTAACTGAACAGATGCGTAGCGTATATAAAAGTGCATTTGCTGGTGCCAAACTACCTGCCGCAGGTTATGAGCGCAGTAGTATGGAAGCAAAACTTAATCTGATTCTGGAGAAACAAGGACAGGCGCAAGGTAGTTTACAAGAGATGCTGGTTCAGACTGCGCCGATACTAAAGAATGTGAGTGGTGTGAAAATTGATGGTATGCGATATACCAATGGTAAATTAGATTTCGATTTAACCGTAAAACTCTCCAGTGATGTTGAACCTTTAAAAGAAAAAATAGAAAACCAGACAGGCTGGGAAGTTAAGTCGAATGCAAGTACGTCCAAGGGTGTAACTAAAGTACGTTTGACTATCAAAAGTAGTAGTTAGTATAGGAATTGATTATAAGTCATGAAAGATAAGATAAAAGCGCAATTGGAACAATTAAATGATCGTGAACGATTCATGGTCTATGCGGCTGCGCTTACCCTGGCTGTATTTATACCTTACCAGTTTTTATGGGCACCATTGATGAACACGGTCGAGGATCGGCGTTTAAAAATTGAGAAGCAAGAAAATGATCTCGCCTGGATGCAGTCCCATCTTGCCGAAGTGAAAAGCTTATCGGCCGTTTCTAGAACTGCTACTACAGGGCAACCTTTGTATGGTGTCGTTGAAAAAACTGCACGCGAAAAATTTGGTGGTGATATTCGTGTCCAACAGGAAGGAAAAAAAGGAATACGAATCCAGATTAAAAACTCTGGCTTCGATGAGATTATGGTCTGGCTAGATGATTTACAGTTCCGACATAAGATCTATGTGAAGGATTTTAAAATAGATAGTGAGAAAGCTGTTGGTCGAGTACGGGCTAGTATATTGGTGGAAAGCTAATGGTCGGGATTAAAATTACAAAACAGGGGAAACGGCTGATAATTCTTGGGCTGTCTTGTTATATAGCTTTTCTTTTTATCTCACTACCGGCTAGTTTTCTAACACGTTATATCTTACCGTCGGTACAGGCCGCACGCTCGATTAAGCTGCAAAACGTTCACGGTAGTATCTGGAATGGTCAAGCGAGTAATGCCAGGGTAGGGGCATTCAATCTAGGAAGACTTGACTGGGATTTAAGTGCCTGGGGCTTGTTACTAGGCGATGTTGACCTTAAGCTGAATTTTCGGAACGAAGATACCCGTGGAAATGGTAAAGTATCACTAGGTTTTGGTGGCGCAACCCAGGCAAGCGATGTTGAAGTCGCCTTTCCTGCGGAAGTTTTGCAACCCCTTATCTATGGCTTCCCCGTCAGTATCTCAGGGAATTTTCGTGGCACGTTAGATGAAATTACTTTTGAACAGCAACAGATACTGAATGCAGATGGCCGGATTGTTTGGCAAGCAGCAGCACTACGCGCACCACAAAATATTGAGCTTGGTGATTTCCTGATTACATTGGCACCGCATAACACAGGAACCAAAATTAAGATCACTGATGAAAATCAGGGTCCCGTTCAAGCTGAGATAAACATTAAACTCGACGGTAAAGGCAAATACTCCCTCAATGGTTGGTTAAAAGCCCGCGATCAAAACCAGCAGCATATTACCGAAGCACTGCGTATTATGGGGAAGGCTGACAGTACCGGAAGGTATTGGGTTTCTTATAATGGTAATTTTGGTAATCAAAGAGGGAGAAGAAGGCGGTAGCTTCTGATTTTTTTCGCTCTCTGGGTTTTTTCGTTAGTTTTATTTTATTCGCAGTATTCTTCTTTAGTTTTTAGGTTTTTATATATTCCTTTTTCGTCCTACTGGGACGAGTCCCTGCACTGCTCTCGACCGCCCATGGCCTTCGCAGTATAAGCACATCCATGTGCAAATCTTTTTTTTCTTGTCCAAAAATGAATGTGTTTTTTCGCTCTCGCCGAGAGCGACCTACTTTCTTGTGTCGACAAGAAAGTAGGCAAAGAAACTCCTCCCCTGCGCTTGCCAATCAATCGAGGCTTATTGGCTTACTCAGTGAAACTTTGTGATTCACCCTCCTTGGCTCATCACAAAGGCTCGGCGTCCTGCCTCGCCCCATTCGGGTTTCACTTGCGCTTAGCCAAACGCCTCTCATGGCAACGCAAGGGGATTGTCCACTGAGCAGGTACAGTATGAGTTACCAGGAATTTATCACTACTGTTGTCGTGAGCAGAAAGCCCCCATGTGCGGGTGTGTGAGTTTTAATGTTTTTTGGGTAACTAAAATAGAGCGAGCCAGGGAAGGCGAGCCCGGTTTTGCTGAGCAGGGAAGCGAATCAAAACCGGACAGGGCAAAAAACGAGAAAACTTACAGGTTACACCCGCAACGGGGGTGTCGTTTCTTTTGGATACTTTTCTTTGGACAAGCAAAGAAAAGTATCTCGCTGCAGCGAAGCGAAAAAGGAGTAAATAGGAAAGAAAGAATAGATCCCATTGGACAGAGAATGACAAAAACTCTCAGAGGGACGAAAAAAAACAAAAAATCGCGAAGCGAAAATACTATCACTCAATCCCTAATTTCTTAATCCTATAACGCAGCTGCCTAAATGTAATACCCAATAATTTTGCTGCAGCTGTTTTGTTGTAGCGGGTTTTTTCCAGGGCCTGAGTGATTGCTTCGCGTTGGGTGTTATCAAGCGCGGGGTCAAGTGAAAATGATTCGTCGACGCTGAGTGATGGGTCGTCGATGTTGATGTCGCGAGTGATTTCGGTTATTTCATCGAGTTCAGTTGCAACATTGTCATCAGGCAGGCTTAAATCTTCACCTGTAATCTCGCTATTCTCGCACAGGGTCATGGCGCGTTCGAGTATGTTTTCCAGTTCGCGAACATTGCCTGGGAATGAATACTTCATTAATAACTGCATGGCTTGTTCGTTTAGTGTTGGAATGTCGACCTGCCACTCTGTCGCAATGAGTTTTAAGAAGTGATTGACAAGTATGGGCACATCTTCTGTGCGCTCACGTAAACTGGGTACTTTTAATTCGATAACATTAATTCTATAAAACAAGTCCTGTCTGAACTGGTTTGCGACAACCAGGTTTGCCAAATCTTTATGTGTCGCACTTAGAATACGTACATTGATTGGGATTTCATCATTGCCACCAATTGGGCGAATGGCTTTTTCCTGAATTGCTCGCAGTAGTTTTACTTGCATCTGCAGAGGCAAGTCAGCGACTTCATCGAGAAACAGGGTGCCACCATCGGCAGCCTGAAACAGGCCTTGTTTGTCATTGATTGCACCTGTAAAGCTGCCTTTTGTGTGTCCGAAAAATTCACTTTCCATCAATTCGTTTGGAATCGCGCCGCAGTTGACAGGGATAAAAGGTTTGTCCATGCGCGGACCTTTGTTATGGATAAGGCGAGCAACGAGCTCTTTACCAACGCCGGACTCGCCACTTATGTAGACCGGGGCCTGACTGCGGGCGAGTTTTGCGATCTTCTTGCGTGTTTCATGCATCGCAGCGGAATCGCCAAGCAACTCTAGCTCATCGCTGGATGATTCGTCTGGAATATGGTGCGGTAGTTTTAATGCAGTATCGATTAGATGGCGTAACGTTTTTAAGTCTACCGGTTTTGAAATAAAATCAAATGCCCCTGCCTTGAGGGCTTCAATCGCCGATTCCATATTGCCATGCGCGGTAATCATGGCAACCGGTAAGTCAGGATATTTAATACTAATGTGTTTAACCAGATCGATGCCGTTACCATCAGGTAATTTCATATCGGTTAAACACAAATCAACGTCATGTTCCGCTAACATGTTTGTAGCCGTCGTAATATTCTCTGCGCTAATTGTTTCTTTACCCATACGCGACAAAGTGATTTCTAATAGTTCACGAATATCAGGTTCGTCATCGACGATGAGGATTAGTTGTGACTTATTTGGCATGGTTAATCAATCTGACGTCTTGGATCCTGAAATGTTATCCGAAAACAGCCCTTGCCGTCATTATCTTTAATGTAGTTCAGGTGGGCCTGGTTACCTTCAGCAAGTTCGCGTGATAAATATAGTCCCAGTCCAGTCCCCGTCGATTCTGTCGTAAAAAAAGGTTCAAAGATTTGCCCCAGAACATCTTCAGGGATACCCGGTCCTTTATCAAAAATATCAATGTAGGGTCTTGCATCACCTTCTGTTCTTCCACCAGTGATAATCACCCGTGGTAGTTCTTCTACTTGACTACTATGATGCAGGGCATTTTGACATAGGTTATTTAAAATCTGATTTAAGTGGCCAGTATCAAATCGCACCATTGTATTAGCCGGTTTGATATTAACTGAAAATAGCTTGCTCTCAACTCTTTGTCCAATGGTATAGTCCTGGATGAATTGTTCTACGTAATCTTTCAGATTAAAGAGTTCAACCTGGGAAGGCTTACGACGGCTCACACTCATCACATTTTCAACAATAGTGTTTAGCCGCCTGGAATGATCAGAGATGATTTGGGTAAGGCGTTCATCATTGTTATCCAGGTTTTCCGACTCGGCCAGTAATTGCCCGGCATGACTAATCGCACCAAGGGGGTTGCGAATTTCATGGGCGATACTGGCACTGAGACGACCAAGCGAGGCAAGCTGTAGTTGCTGAGCCTGTTGCGCCATTGCTGCCATGTCCTGAAGAAATATCACGGCACCGGCATCAGGGTCATCTCCGATGCGAGAAAAGCGTGGTGAAATATCGATAGGATTGTTTTGCATCTGTATAGCTTCGGCAATTCGCTCCGGATTCTTTACCCAGGCATGCCATTGCTCTGCGAGTTCAGGTGCTAAAAGCTCAATATTGGCATTGTGGTGTTGTTCATCAATATGCAGCATTTGTGCGGCAGATTCATTCAGTAATCGGATATCACCTTTTTGATCAAGCACCATCACACCCGTTTGCATTCGCTGGATAATGTGCTGGGTAAGTTGTGCCAGGTTGGCCAGGTCAATCCCACGTCGTGTTGCCAGCGCTTCACTCTCTCTGACTCGCCGTGCTACATACATAAATAGAATAGCGGAGGCAAAGTAAGTAGTCCCTAGTAAGCCGGCAAATGGATAGCTGTTACCCTTCGGATAGTCAAAGCTGATATAGAATTGCTCGAGCAGAATCGACAAGGTGGCAATTGCTGCCAGCCCCAGGGCCTTGCGACCGCCCAATATCACACTGGTTGTTGCCAGCGTAATCACTAGCAATACCCCTAAGCCGCTCTGAATGCCACCACTGAAATGCATTAACAGGGTGAGCATGATGATATCAGTCAGTGCACTGATCCATACCTTGAATTCAAAAGGAATAGTGGTTGATTTAACCACCAACCAGATACTGATGCCAAAGGCGAGATAGAGCAGGCTTAGACTAAAAAATGCATCCGGGTTGTAGCTACCCAGCGGTGTGATCAGATTATTGGTGATATAGAGCACACAAAATGATAAAGAGATAAAAATACGAAACACGCCCAGCAACTGAAGCGGGCGTCGCTGATCGTAACTTAAAGGTGGGGGAGTTCTTGTCGGGTTTTCAGATTTAAGAAAATAGGTTTCCATCGCAACTAAGCATTATTATCCATCTGCAAATGTGCCTTGCTACAATAGTAGCGCCCTTTGTGTTCGATTGCCTCTTGTTTGGGGATGTGAACCGAGCATTTCACACATTTAACCACTTTCTCAACCTCTTTAGGTTTCTGTTTTTCACGCTTTTGCCTTTGCTCTATTTTATATTTGATATAGCGTTTGTATAAAGCATAGAGCAACCATGCAATAAACAGGATGGTGAGTAAACGAACGAATCCCATGTTATATCTGCCCAGGGCATCTGCCAGTTAGCGAAACAATCTGTACAGTAGCACATGTAGAAAGTGGACAAAATGTTCTTCTCTGGCAATAACACAGACGACGGGGACACAGGAATTTTTGCTTTCAAATGCGCTTTCCGACAAAATAGCCCGCCTTAGGGTGAGCAACAATTAACAATATCGGTAATAGAACAATATGAATATCCATGAATTTCAAGCCAAGGCACTTTTCCGCGAATACGGGATTCCTGTCCCTGATGGAGAAGTAGCCCGCACTGTCGATGGGATTGTGCGCATTGCCAAAGATTTGGGTGGCAGCCGATGGGTGGTCAAGGCCCAGGTCCACGCCGGTGGTCGCGGTAAAGCCGGTGGTGTGCAGGTGGTGGATTCGCTTGAACAGGTTGAGCATGTTGCCGAGACCCTGCTGGGTAGCCAACTGGTGACCGGGCAAAGTGGGCCCGCCGGCCAGCCAGTAGATCAGCTATTGGTGGAAATGCCGACAGAAATCGATCGTGAGCTATACCTGGGTTTGTTGGTGGATCGCGCCCGTGAGCGGGTGGTGGTAATGGCCTCAGCCGCTGGCGGCATGGATATCGAGGAAGTTGCCCGCGAGCATCCCGAAAAACTTTATACCTTATATATAGACCCTGTGGTTGGCCTCCAGGCCTATCAGTGTCGCCAGGTCATTTTTGCCCTGGGCCTGGCCGAACATGCCAAGGCCATGACCAATATTATGCAGAGCCTGTACCGGTTGTTTATCGACAAAGATATTAGCCTGGTCGAGATTAATCCATTAGTGGTCAACACAGCGGGCATGATGGCGATCGATGCAAAAATAAACTTTGATGAAAACGCTTTGTATCGACACAAGCATAAATCTTCGCTGCGCGATATTCGCCAGGAAGATGAAAAAGAGGCACAGGCCCATGCCCATGGTCTGAACTATGTCAGCCTGGATGGTGACATTGCCTGCATGGTGAATGGTGCGGGTCTGGCGATGGCGACCATGGATATGATTAAACACTTTGGCGCTGAACCGGCAAACTTTCTAGATGTAGGTGGTGGTACGACAGCAGAGAAAGTGGCCGAGGCCTTTAAGATTATTTTGTCGGACGGTAAAGTGAAAGCCATTCTGGTGAACATCTTTGGTGGCATCGTGCGTTGTGATCTGATTGCCGAGGGAATTATTAAAGCAGTTAAAGAGGTCTCAGTCTCCATACCTGTCGTGGTGCGCCTCGAGGGCACGAATGTCGAGCAAGGTCGTAAGTTACTGGCAGAGAGTGATCTTGATGTTATCTCTGCCGTCGATCTCGATGATGCCGCGCGCAAAGCAGTTACTGCAGCGAGAGGGGAATAGGTATGTCTGTACTCATCGACAAGAATACAAAAGTTATTTGCCAGGGCTTTACGGGTAAGCAAGGTAGTTTCCATTCACAGCAGGCAATTGACTACGGCACACAACTGGTCGGAGGCGTGACACCCGGGAAGGGCGGCCAGACACATCTGGATCGACCTGTGTTTAATACCGTTCAAGATGCAGTTGATGACACGGGCGCGAATGCGACCATGATCTATGTACCAGCTGCTTTTGCTGGTGATGCCATTTTAGAAGCGGCCGATGCAGGTATTGAGGTTATCGTGTGCATTACCGAAGGCATTCCCATCCTCGACATGCTCAAGGTCAAAGCTGCACTGAAAAATACATCGTCTAAACTGGTCGGGCCCAATTGCCCAGGTGTGATTACACCAGGCGAATGTAAGATTGGCATTATGCCTGGCGCGATTCACCTGCCAGGTGGCATCGGCATTGTGTCACGTTCCGGCACCTTGACCTATGAAGCCGTTTTTCAAACGACTCAGAATCAACTTGGCCAAAGCACATGCATCGGCATCGGTGGCGATCCTATTCATGGCTTGGATTTTATTGATTGCCTATCTATGTTTGAAAACGATCCAAAAACCAAAGGTATCATTATGGTGGGCGAGATCGGTGGCAGCGCCGAAGAGGAAGCCGCAGAATATATCGATCAACACGTCACCAAGCCGGTCGTAGCTTATATAGCAGGACAAACAGCGCCTGCTGGAAAACGCATGGGACACGCGGGCGCTATTATTACCGGTGGTAAAGGCACCGCGAGTGGCAAAATGAATGCACTGCGTGAAGCCGGGGTAACTGTCAGCGAATCACCTGCATTGTTGGGTAAATACATGCAGCAATCCATGCAACAAAAAGAGACTGCATGAGCACAGTGGAACTCGTTTCGGTAAAACTGGTGATGGCTCAGCTCGACTTTTTAGTCGGCGACATTGAAGGTAATAGCAATAAAATCATTTCCGCCTGCCAACAGGCAAGCGAACAACAGGCTAACGTCATTGTTTTTCCTGAGCTGGCACTAACCGGTTATCCGCCCGAGGATCTATTATTAAGACCCGAACTCTATCAACGCTGTGATGTTGCCTTACAGAAGATAATCGCGTCAGTTGATAACATCGATGTTGTACTTGGCTATCCTAAAAAAACGGAAGCTGGATTATTCAATGTGGCTGGCGTCATTCAAGCGGGTAAGCTTATCCATGAATACGCTAAACAGACCTTACCAAATTATAAAGTCTTTGATGAAAAGCGTTACTTTGTTGCAGGTGATCAAGCCTGTGTCGCGACGATTGCCGGCATCCCAATGGGTATTACGGTTTGTGAAGATGTCTGGGTTGATGAGCCAGTAACACAAGCAGCTCAAGCTGGCGCAAAGTGTATTATCAACATTAATGCCTCACCCTATCACATCCATAAATCGCAACAGCGTAAGCATGTCATCGAGCAGCATGCAAAAGTGAATAAGATCCCGGTGGTCTATACCAACATGGTTGGTGGACAGGATGAACTCGTCTTTGATGGCGAATCGTTTGTGGTGAATGCAGAAGGCGAGGTTGTGCAACGTGCCCCTGCGTTTAAAGAGGACTTGTTTGCCGTATCTTTCGAATGGGACGGACAAGCCGTCACTGTACCTCAACATGAGTGTGCCCAGTTTCTAGATGAAAATGAAAGTATCTATAGCGCACTGGTGATGGGCGTGCGTGATTATGTCCAGAAGAACGGATTCAAAGGTGCTGTGGTTGGTTTATCGGGTGGCATTGATTCAGCCTTAACCCTGGCGATTGCGGTCGATGCCCTGGGTGCGGAGCATGTCGAGGCCGTGTCCATGCCTTCGAGGTATACCGCTGACATGAGCATCGAAGATGCTAAACAAGAGTGTCAGCACCTCGGCATCGAATGTGAAGTTGTCTCGATAGAGTCGCCTTTTAATGCCTTTCTTGATTTACTCAATCCGCTATTCAAGGATTTACCAGTAGATGCAACTGAAGAAAATATTCAGGCCCGTTGTCGTGGCATCTTGCTGATGGCCATTTCGAATAAAAAACGTAAAATGGTTTTGACCACGGGAAACAAAAGTGAAATGGCGGTGGGGTATGCAACCTTGTATGGTGATATGGCCGGTGGTTTTGCGGTGCTTAAGGATGTTTCTAAAACGCGTGTCTATGCACTCTCAAACTGGCGCAATCAACAGTCATTGGTGATTCCTCAACGAGTCATTGATCGGCCGCCGTCAGCCGAATTAGCCCCGGATCAGAAGGACAGTGATAGCCTGCCTGACTATGACATCCTGGATCCCATCCTGGAACGTTATATCGAGCTCGATCAGGGCGCGGATGAAATCATTGCCGCGGGATATGATGAGCAAATTGTAAGCAAAGTTATGCAGATGGTGGATGTCACCGAGTACAAGCGCCGACAGGCAGCCCCTGGTGTACGTATCACGGAACGTGCCTTTGGTCGGGACCGACGCTACCCCATCACTTCTGGCTTTCGATATGGCCGATAGTCAGCGAAACAGGGGAGTAGAGACAATTTTGGCAAAATTTGGGCTAGTGTTGGCTCGCAATTCCCGATATCTTACGTAATTCGACAGTCAGCCAATAGTGGAGCTAGACCGATTGATTGACGTACTGGTGGGTGGAAAATTCCTAATAATTAGAGAAAATACAAAGGAAAACCAAAATGAAGAAAATTGAAGCAATCATCAAACCCTTCAAATTGGATGATGTGCGCGAGGCCTTATCCGAGATAGGCATTGCTGGTATGACGGCAGTAGAAGTGAAAGGCTTTGGCCGACAAAAGGGGCATACCGAGTTATACCGTGGCGCAGAATATGTCATCGATTTTTTACCTAAGGTCAAACTGGAAGTAGTCGTAAGAAGCGATCAGGCAGAAACCTGTATTGAAGCTATTACCAATGCCGCGCGTACCGGCAAAATCGGTGATGGTAAAATCTTTGTCAGTAGTGTTGAACGTGTTGTTAGAATTCGCACCGGAGAAGAAGGTGACGACGCGATTTAGATAAACATGTTGAAAAGATTTCCAGTTTTGGAAATCTTTTCAACTATCGAATTTGTTTTTCGTTATACCGTTTTAAGTTCTACTTCTTAAGGGATTTATGATCGGGATGATTCATTTCTAGAACACGTTTCGTATCATTGGCAAGATCCGCCATCCCCAGTTTCGTATAAGCATCGGCCATAATTGCAAGGGCATCAGCCACGGCAGGTGTACGCTGATAGTTCGAGACCACATACTTGCCACGATTGGCTGCCGCCAGGTAAGCACCTCGACGCATATAATACTTGGCAACATGCACCTCATATTGTGCGAGATTATTTCTGATCAAGGTCATGCGTTGCAGGGCATCTTTGCTATAGCGACTTTTCGGATACTTCTTCAATAGCTGTGCAAAGTATTCAAAGGCACGCCGCGCTGATTTCGGATCGTGCTGAGAGGGGTCGACATCAAACAGGCTTTGCATGAATGACTCACTCAGATCATAGCTGGCCAGGCCACGTAGATAATACATATAGTCAATATTGTCGTGGTTGGGGTGTAGCTTGATAAACCGATCGGCGGCAACGATGGCAGACTCTGGTTCAGAGTCCTTGTAATAGGCATAGGCAATTTCCATTTGTGCCCGCTCGGCATATTTACCATAGGGGAAGCGTGACTCGAGTCGCTCATACAGCAGTATTGCTCCTTCATAGTCGCCACTTTTGAGCAAATTGCTGGCTTCTTCGTAGATCTCGGCGACCGCCATGCCTTCGGTTGGGTCTTCTTCGTTTGTTGATGCACAACCGGCACCGATTAGTACTATTAAGCCTATAACACCTAGTCTGATTACACGTTCAATCACGTTAAATTTGTCCCATCAAGCTGACCTTGGGGTAGTATACCTCCTTTATATACAGAAGCACACGGCACAGACGCACATGCCCAGGCAGCTATTTAGCCAGTATGTGAGGACGAATTTAAACGCATGACCGCAGATATTACAGATTCAGAGCAAGACTTAGAGAATGGCGATGATGAGTCCATCCTCAATGCTGAGATACCTGAGGAACTTGATGCGTCCAGGTTGGATCAAGCACTCGCGCGTCTGTTTCCGCAGTATTCCCGGAGCCGCTTACAGCAGTGGGTGAAGGGTGGGTTTGTCAGTGTCGATAACAAGCAACTGCGTGGCAAGGATAAAGTGCATACGGGTCAGAAACTGATCGTTGAAGTGCAGGAAACTGTGCAGGGTGATTGGCAACCCGAAGCGATCCCCCTGGATATTCTTTATGAAGACGATCAACTCATCGTGATTAATAAGCCGGTAGGCCTGGTGGTTCACCCCGCCGCGGGTAACCAGTCCGGGACCTTACTCAATGCATTGTTACATCATGCCCCAGAGCTGGAAAAAGTCCCTCGCGCCGGTATTGTGCATCGTCTCGATAAAGACACGAGTGGCGTGCTGGTGGTCGCCAGAGATATATCGGCGCATAAATACCTGGTTGAACAATTACAGGCGCGGGCCTTTGAGCGTGAGTACGCTGCTGTCGTCAATGGCGTATTAACCGCAGGCGGAACGGTCGAGACACGCATTGGTCGTCATCCACTACAACGCAAACGCATGGCCGTGGTTCCCACTGGCGGCAAACCAGCGATTACCCACTATCGAGTTGAGCAGCGTTTTCGCGCACACACATTAATCAAAGTGAACCTGGAAACGGGCCGTACTCACCAGATTCGCGTGCACATGAGCCATATCCATCATCCGTTGATCGGAGACCAGGTCTATGGCGGGCGACTAAAGATGCCTGCGGGTTGCAGTGAGGAATTAACCCACGTGCTAAGAAAATTCAAACGACAGGCCTTACATGCTCGTCTGCTGGGACTCGAGCACCCAAAAACAGGTGAGTCGATGCGCTGGCAGGCCCCCATGCCAGATGACATGCAAGAGTTAATCGCGGTGTTAGCCGACGATGTAAGCCGCAATGGGTGAGGTTGAATCACGTGGACACGCATAGCTGGATAGCTGCGCAATGGCCAGCCCCCTCTAATGTAAATGCGGGTATCACCACTCGATTGGGTGGGGTGAGCCAACCGCCTTTTGACAGTTTGAATCTGGCCACACATGTCGATGATGAGCTGTCTGATGTGTTGGCCAATCGCAAACTGCTCAAGGACTATCTTGAACTTCCAGAGGAACCGCACTGGCTTAACCAGGTACATGGATGTGGCATCTCAATGGATAAATCCATCGAGACTGAAGCCGATGCCTGTATGACGCAAACAACCGGACGCGTGTGTGCGGTAATGACTGCAGATTGCTTGCCGGTGCTCATCACTGACAAACAAGGTAGCTGTGTTGCTGCGGTACATGCAGGTTGGAAGGGACTGGAACAACAAGTGATCGCACGGGCGATCGAAGTCATGCCCGCTAAAGTGAAAGACTTGTTGGTCTGGTTAGGGCCAGCGATAGGACCGCAGGCATTTGAGGTAGGAGAAGAAGTTCGCGACCTGTTTTTAGAGCAGGGTAAGTCATTTGCCGATGCTTTTGTCACCGGAGCCACTGAGGGAAAATGGTTGATGGATATCTACAACGTCGCCGGGCAGCAATTAGCGGAGCTTAACGTTGGTGGCGTCTATGGCGGTGGCTTTTGTACGTACCAGGATGCAGAACATTTTTATTCATTCCGCCGCGATAAGATTACTGGACGCATGGCAAGCCTGATCTGGATGAGTTAGCGGGTTCAAATAGCTCGTTCACAGAATCTGGTAAATACAGTGGTTTAGGGTATGATGTGCCAACTCTTTTAACTGGACACTATAATATATGTCGCCTCCCATTGAATCGTTATTAGGCTGGATTATTGTATTTAGCTTGATAGGCGGTATTTTCAGCGCCATCGCCGCGGCGGTGTTTCTGCTTTTTCCCGACCGAATCCGTACCGCTATGCTGCCGCACTTTGTGAGCTTCGCAATTGGCGCTTTATTGGGGGCTGCCTTTCTTGCCTTGATCCCGCATACCTTGAGTACCGGTTCTGGCATAGAGTTTCATCAGTTGGGTTTGACGCTATTAATTGGGATACTGGGGTTCTTTCTCATGGAGAAACTGGTGCTTTGGCGCCATTGTCATGAGCACGCCTGCGAGGGACATACCCTGACTGAGCAACAACACTCGCACGCCGCAGGTACCCTGGTGTTAATTGGCGATGGTATTCACAATCTCGTCGATGGTGTTTTGATTGCCGCAGCATTTATGACTGATTTTCATCTCGGCGTGATTACGACCTTAGCCGTAGCTGCACACGAAATTCCACAAGAGGTTGGGGACTTCGCTATTTTGCTGAGCAGTGGCTACTCTAAACGTAAGGCGTTCCTGTTTAATGTTCTTGCTAGCGTGACTACAGTCATCGGTGCGGTTGTGGCTTATTTCAGCCTTAGTCAGGCACAGGAAGCGGTGCCGTACATCCTGGCGATAGCGGCCTCGAGTTTTATTTACATTGCAGTTGCTGATTTGATCCCTGGTTTGCACAAGCATGTAGCCTTTCGCGAAACACTACGTCAAATTGTCTTGATCATAGCGGGTATTGTTGTGATTTATTTCGCGCACGCAACACTGCATTAATTACTACCAGACATAATAAAAGTTCAATGGAGGTGTTTCATGTCTAACTGGTATATGTTGACGCTGGTTGGTCGTGATCGACCGGGCATTGTTGCAGAAGTCAGCAACATTCTGTTTGCTGCGGGCTGCCAACTGGGTGAGGCATCGATGATGCGCCTGGGCGGAAACTTTACCGTAATGCTAATGGTGCAAAGCGAGCAACAACAAAATGATCTCGAACAGCTACTCAATGAAAAGTTAACCGCCTTAGCCTTAAAAATTCATATCGATTTGATTGAAGGTCATCTACATGAACATATCATTCCTGATGTTTGTGTGAGTGTGTATGGTGCTGATCGACCTGGCATCGTCGCTGATATTACCCAGGTTCTACAGCAGCAGAATTTTCATATCCTCGATTTAGAATCGGATGTCGGGGGTAGTGAAGAGAGTCCTATCTACATCATGCACATCGAGGGCAAATCGCAAACCGATATATCGGCGCTTGAAAGTGAATTAGCACCGCTTCGCAAACAAGGCATTGATGTAAAAGTTACTCCTATCGATACACTCGTTGGTTAAATTAAATGGCGTTGCTTCCTATCCTGACTTACCCGGATCAACGGTTAAAGCAAGTCTCGGCACCGGTAGAGCTTGTTGACGATGAGTTACGTGCTTTCATCCTTGATCTAGAAGAGACCATGCGCAGTGGGCCGGGTGGGGTCGGGATTGCGGCCCCTCAGGTAGGTAAGTTCATTCGGGTCGCGATTGTCGATGTTTCAACAAAGCCCAAGATTGAGCAGCATGGACGCCTGGTCCTGATTAATCCGGAAATTACAAAATGGGACGGGATGAAGGTCGGCCGGGAAGGTTGCATGTCGGTACCTGATTTTACCGGCAATGTAATTCGCGCGGAGCAGATCAAACTCAACTACCTTGATGAACAGGGAGCGACTCAGTCTCTTGAATCCAGTGGCTATGAGGCGAGGGCGATTCAGCATGAGCTCGATCACCTTGATGGCATGTTATTTCTTGACCGCCTGGTGAGCCGCCGAAACGACCTTTTTAAACGTAAGGTATATAAATAGTTTTTTGCACAATCCCAAATCAGCAGAAAGTTAAGTAATTGCCCACTGAGGCCGACAATGTCTTTGTAAATAAAGGACATATTATGATGCCGATGGAAAATATTGCTGATTGGATTGTGATTGGAATAGCGGTGCTGGCCGCCATTGCGCTTCTCGTCATTATCGTCATGTACATCCAGGATGTCTCACAGACCTCCCATGCTATCCGGCGTAACTACCCCGTTATTGGCCGTTTGCGCTATCGTTTTGAATCCCTGGGCGAGTATTTTCGCCAATATTTTTTCGCCCATGACCGCCAGGAACAGCCCTTTAATCGTGCCTCACGTGCCTGGGTGTATCGAACAGCTAAAGGTCTGGGAGGACTGGTTGGATTTGGTTCGACTAATAACATTCAGGATAGTGGCTCGGTTATTTTTGTTAATTCCTCGTTTCCGTTATTGGAAGAAGAGAAGACCGAGCCTCCGCCAAAGGTGATAGGTCCTCTGTGTCGCTATCCGTTTGAGGCCAAGAATAGATTTAACCTTTCTGGCATGAGTTACGGTGCAATCTCCAAACCTGCTGTCAGGGCATTAGCTAAAGGCGCAGCTGAAGCCGGTATCTGGATGAATACCGGAGAGGGTGGAATATCGCCATACCACGAAGAATTTGGTACTGACATTATTTATCAGATTGGTACTGCGAAATACGGCGTGCGCGATCAAGACGGTAATCTGGATCCGGAAAAGTTAAAAGCAGTAGGAAAACGAGTTAAGGCTTTCGAGATCAAACTATCCCAGGGTGCAAAGCCAGGACGGGGTGGTGTGCTGCCAGCAAAAAAAGTGACAGCAGAGATCGCGGCTATTCGCGGAATTAAGGAGGGCGAAATCTCATCAAGCCCAAACCGACACCGGGATATCACTAACTGTGATGATTTATTAATGATGATTCACACCATTCGCGAGTTAACAGGCAGGCCGGTGGGTTTCAAGGCAGTGTTTGGCTCTGAACATTTTCCTCAGGAGCTATGCGAGGCTATTCATCGTAAGGGAATGGAGTTTGCCCCAGATTTCATAACTGTCGATGGAGGCGAAGGGGGGACCGGTGCCGCACCACAGGTGTTAATCGATCATGTTGGGTTATCACTGAAAGAGTCTTTACCCATCGTTGTCGATACCTTGTGTAAATATAATTTACGGGATCGCATTCGTGTCATAGCATCAGGCAAGCTAGTGACATCGGGCAATGTTGCCTGGGCATTGTGCATGGGGGCTGATTTTGCAGTGAGTGCGCGTGGTTTCATGTTTTCGCTAGGGTGTATACAGTCACTACAATGCCATCTTGATACCTGCCCAACCGGGATTACGACACACAACAAGCGGTTTCAGAAGGGACTGGTCGTCCATGACAAAGCCGAGCGTGTTGCAAAGTATGCACATTGGGTAAATCATGAAATCAATGTGATCGCACATTCGTGTGGCCTGAAAAATGCGGGTGAATTTACTCGTAAACATGTGCGCATTCTGCAAAAGCCCGGTCAGAGCATCTCGCTAGAGCAACTCTACCCTGAAGTTACAGCCAGTCCATTAAGCAAAGAATCAAAAAAACGAAGTGCATAAGCTACACTTAGACTAAAGGGGCAATATCGTAAAAATTGACCTGGATCAGTATTTAAATAGCTTGAAAGACTGATATTTATCCCCATTAAATAAAAACAAAGTTGATGAGATTATATTGTGAGGAAAACTTCTCATGCGAATGGATAAATTAACCAGTAAGTTTCAATTGGCATTGCAAGATGCGCAGAGTCTGGCGATTGGACGCGACCACCAGATTGTGGAGCCACTTCACGTTCTAATTGCGATGCTCGATCAAGAGGGTGGCACGGTACGCCACCTGCTACAAATGGCCGGTACCAATGTCAATTTGTTGCGCTCACAGTTGGGCGAGGCGCTCGAGCACTTACCATCTGTTGAGGGTTCGGCAGGCGACCTGCATATCTCAAATGATCTGGCCCGTATTCTTAATCAGACTGACAAACTTGCTCAGCAACGCAAGGATCAGTTTGTTTCCAGTGAATTATTTGCGCTTGCCCTGATTGATGATAAGCATGCTGTCGGGGAAATCTTGCGCAAAACAGGTGCGACCAAGGCTGCGGTTGAAGAGTCGATTGAAAAAGTGCGCGGTGGCCAGAATGTTGACGATCCCAACGCAGAAGAGCATCGTCAGGCCCTGGAAAAATATACTATTGATCTAACCGAGCGTGCCGAACAGGGTAAGCTTGATCCCGTTATCGGTCGCGATGATGAAATCCGACGTGCCGTTCAGGTATTACAGCGTCGTACAAAGAATAACCCAGTATTAATTGGTGAGCCTGGTGTGGGTAAAACCGCTATCGTGGAAGGGCTCGCACAACGCATTGTTGACGGTGAAGTACCGGAAGGTATTAAGGGCAAACGCGTCCTGTCGCTGGATATGGGTTCGTTGATTGCCGGAGCCAAATTTCGCGGTGAATTTGAGGAACGTTTGAAAGCGGTACTCAATGACCTTGCCAAGCAGGAAGGTCAGGTTATTTTATTTATCGATGAAATTCATACCATGGTGGGTGCTGGTAAGGCTGAAGGCGCCATGGATGCCGGTAATATGTTAAAGCCAGCATTGGCACGTGGTGAATTACATTGTGTTGGTGCAACTACGCTGGATGAATATCGTAATTACATTGAAAAAGATGCGGCGCTGGAACGGCGCTTTCAGAAAGTGCTGGTTGACGAGCCGAGTGTTGAAGACACTGTTGCAATATTGCGCGGTTTAAAAGAAAAGTATGAAGTCCATCATGGTGTAGATATCACTGATCCTGCGATTGTAGCAGCAGCCACCTTATCAACCCGTTATATCACCGATCGACAATTGCCTGATAAGGCCATTGATCTAATTGACGAAGCGGCCAGTCGCATTCGTATGGAGATCGATTCAAAGCCTGAGACCATGGACCGCCTCGAACGTAAATTAATTCAACTTAAGATAGAACGTGAGGCGCTGAATAAAGAAACAGATGATGCCTCAAAGAAACGTCTCGAAAATTTACAAGATGAAATTGATAAGGCAGAGCGTGAATATGGTGACCTTGAAGAAATCTGGAAAGCTGAGAAAGCCTCGTTACAAGGTACCCAACATATTAAAGAAGAACTTGATCGTGCGCGCATTGAATTAGAGACAGCTCGACGTGCAAGTGATCTGGCTCGCATGTCGGAACTGCAATATGGTCGTATTCCTGAGTTGGAACAACAACTCGATATGGCCGCACAGGCAGAGATGCAGGAAACCAAACTGCTGCGTAACAAAGTTACCGAAGAAGAGATTGCTGAAGTGGTTTCAAAATGGACTGGCATCCCGATTTCGAAAATGCTAGAAGGCGAACGTGACAAGTTACTGCGCATGGAAGATGCCCTACATCTGCGCGTGATTGGTCAGGAAGAGGCCGTGAAATCCGTTTCAAATGCGATTCGTCGTTCACGTGCAGGCTTATCTGATCCTAATCGCCCCAATGGCTCTTTCCTGTTTTTGGGACCAACTGGTGTTGGTAAGACTGAATTGACCAAGTCACTGGCAAACTTTCTGTTCGACACTGAAGAATCGATGGTGCGTATTGATATGTCAGAGTTTATGGAGAAGCACTCTGTAGCTCGCTTGATCGGTGCGCCTCCGGGTTATGTTGGTTATGAAGAAGGTGGTTATCTTACTGAGGCGGTAAGACGTAAACCTTATTCAGTTGTTCTTCTCGATGAAGTCGAGAAGGCGCACCCTGATGTCTTTAACGTGTTACTACAGGTGCTCGATGATGGTCGTCTCACCGATGGTCAGGGTCGCACGGTTGATTTTCGTAATACCGTTATTGTGATGACGTCTAATATTGGTTCGCAATATATTCAGGAACTGACGGGTGAAGAAAACTATGATGCGATGAAGTCAGCGGTGATGGAGAGTGTTGGACAACACTTCCGCCCCGAGTTTATCAATCGTATTGATGAGGTTGTGGTATTCCATCCACTGGCGAAAGATCAAATTCGTTCGATTGCCAATATACAGATCGACTATCTACGTAATCGACTCAAAGATCGCGAGATGGGGCTGGATATTAGCGAAGCGGCGCTGGATAAATTGGGTGAGGCTGGTTTTGATCCTGTTTATGGTGCTCGTCCACTTAAGCGTGCGATTCAGCAACAATTAGAGAACAGCCTGGCGCAGGATATACTTGCAGGTAAATTCCTACCCGGTGATGTGATCGAAATTGATGTCGATGGTGATCAGATAACTTTTCGTAAGAGCAGTAAAAAAGCCGCAGCAGCCTAACAGGGTGATTTGTTAAGCGCGCATGTTAGGAATGCGTCGGGACGCGGCGACATAGTCGCGTTCTGAAATGATATTTTCGTTTCGCAGGCGGCGCAGTTTAGTGATCTCATTGATCAACATTCGGTGCTTATCGATTCTTACCGATTGACTGGATGCCAGTATCCGCTGTTTTAATTCTTCCACAAACTTGTTGAATTGCTCTTTGCCAGGGTTGGCATAGAGCAAGCCGACCAATACACACCCACAGTAACGACTTCTGAATTCAGTGACATTGGGCGAGCGGTATAAAAACATCAGTAGAGAGCCAAGTAGCAGTAGAATAAAAATGACAAAGAAAGGAATCAGTCGACTCAACATCTCACTGCTCGGGTTGTTAAACAGATAGGCAACGTAGGCGAGGGCAGCGAGCCCGAAGTAGGCCATGCTCAATAACCAACGCCATGAGAATTCACGGTTGCGCACCGGCCACGGTTCCAGCATGCAAAGATTTAACTGATAGTTTTTCTGACCAAACAGGTTGTCGATGGTGACATCCAGAAACTTCTCATCATAAATCTGAAAAGTGCGTGTTTCACCCTTGGCTTTACTGACCTGTACCAGCGTTCTGTTGATAGAGCGTTGTTCAGACATCTTTTTATCATTATCTCGGTATCGAGAACCGATTCTACCGTAAAATTGGGTCGGCTTCTAATACCGCCTGTCAGCGAATTTTACATTCGTGATACTTTCTTGAACATTTCGGCTGAACTTTGCGCTACGGTTATACTCATTCTAAGTGTACAAATGATATCTACCAGGCTGGAGCCGATATGCTAATAAAACGCCCTACCGATATACCTTCATCAGAGATTACTGATAAAGAGACTTACCTCAACCGTCGCCACTTTATGCAGTCTGCGGTGGGGCTGGCCATGCTGCCCTTGTTCAGTGAAGCCCAGGCGGGCTATGGCAATACCCCGCTCAAACACGAAAAAGCAGAGCGTTTTCGGATCGATGAGGAATTGACCCCCTATAAGGATATCAGCAGCTACAACAACTACTATGAGTTTGGCACGGATAAATACTCACCAGCAAAACAGGCTCAGCAACTCACCACTGATCCCTGGTCTATCACGATTGCTGGTCATGTCGAAAAACCCGGGACCTATAGCCTGGAAGACATCATGAAGCCCCACGCCCTGGAAGAGCGGATTTACCGCTTGCGCTGCGTAGAGCGCTGGTCAATGGTGATACCCTGGATTGGCTTTTCCCTGGCCGACATGATTAAACGCTTCCAGCCTACCTCTAGTGCCAAGTACGTGAAATTCACTACACTGGAGCGGAAAAGCGAGATGCCTGGTCTGCGCCGACGTGTGCTGGACTGGCCGTATGTGGAAGGCCTGCGTATTGATGAGGCTATGAATCCTCTTGCCTTAATGGCTGTTGGGCTCTATGGCGAAGTCTTGCCCAAGCAGAATGGCGCCCCGATCCGACTCGTTGTGCCCTGGAAATACGGCTTCAAGAGCATCAAGAGTGTCGTCAAGATTGAGTTCGTCGACCGTCAACCGGTCTCCAGCTGGGAGCAGGCAGCGCCTAGAGAATATGGTTTTTACTCAAATGTTAATCCAAAGGTCGATCACCCGCGCTGGAGTCAGAAGCGTGAGCGCCGTATTGGTGAGTTTCTCAAGCGAAAAACCCTGATGTTCAACGGCTATGAGGAACAGGTGGCGTACCTCTACAAGGGCATGGATCTGCGCAAAAATTACTAATCCCCCCACAGCGCATGTGACTGTTGAGCACAGGGACGTGTTCATTGCTATCTTCAGTTAGAAGAAATTTATCTAATCTTGTCCTTAACTAACCCAATTTAAACTGATTCCCATGTCGAAGCGACAATTACTACTTCTGAAAATTATTATCTTTATATTATGCCTGTTGCCGCTTAGCTGGTTTATCTACGGAGTGTTTACCGAACAGCTGGGAGCCAACCCCATCGAAGTGGTGACCCGTGGCCTCGGGGAGTGGGGGTTACAGTTTCTGCTTGCAACCCTGTGTATGACTCCGCTCAAAGACCTGGTCAAGCGGCCTTGGCCTATACAACTTCGCCGAATGCTGGGATTATTCAGCTTCTTTTACCTGGTCTTGCACCTTTCCAGTTACCTATGGCTGGATCAATTTTTTGACTGGGCCGAGATCTGGATTGATATCAAGAAACGCCCATTTATCACCGTTGGCGTCCTGTCGCTGCTGGGCCTGGTTCCCCTGGCGCTTACCTCTAACAAATGGAGCCAGCGCAAGCTGGGCAGAAAGTGGCGCCGCCTGCATTTTCTTATCTATCCCATCGCGATACTCGCCGTTGTGCACTTTTTCATGTTGGTCAAACTGGATTTGCTGCGTCCCAGTATTTTCGCGGCCATACTGGCGCTGCTACTGGGATATCGCCTTTTTAAGGCTGGATTTGGGCAAAAAAAGTAAATTTACTGAAATTAGCCCAAATTGACCCCTTTATAACTGCATTTTGCAAAATATCAGCAAAACAGCCTGAAATATTTTTAAATTGACTGTGCCACCGGCTTGGATAATGTACTAATATAAGCCCGGTTTTGTGTAGCCATGTTAAAAATGGTTTTAATTCATGGCATAATCCACAAAACAAAATAAGATTAAGAATTTAGTTTGTGTGCCAGGATGGCGTGCAGTCATTTTAAAACCAACTCTTTAGCAAAGTTATCAGGAGGAGATTAATGTCTCTTAACCGTCGTGAATTTGTGCAACTTATGGGTATCGCCGCTGCAGCGGGTTTAGTACCGGGTTGCGATAACAAACAAGATTCAGCAAAAGGTACTGCCACAAGCGGTGCGGCTGCGGCACGTAAGCCGGAAGACCTCTACAACGTTCCTAAATTCGGCAACGTTTCCATCATGCATATGACTGACTGTCACGCACAGCTTAACCCGGTTTATTTCCGTGAGCCCAATGTGAACATAGGTGTTGGTGGTAACTTCGGTCAGCCTCCTCATATTGTTGGTGACAAATTATTGAAGCATTTTGGTGTTGCACCAAATAGCATCGAAGCGCATGCCTTTACCTATCTTAACTTCGTAGAAGCAGCCAAGATGTACGGTAAAGTGGGCGGCTTCGCACACTTGCGCACACTGGTTAAAAAGCTGCGTGCAGACCATGGCGCAAATCGCACACTGCTGGTTGATGGTGGTGATACCTGGCAGGGTTCGGGTACAGCGTATTGGACCCGAGGTAAGGACATGGTAGGAGCCTGTAACCGATTAGGCGTTGATGTTATGACCGGTCACTGGGAATTCACCTATCTTGATGAAGAAGTGATTTCAAACGTTAAAGACTTCCAGGGCGATTTCGTTTGCCAGAACGTCTTCGTAAAAGATGAGTCTTCTTTCGATTATGAGTTTAGTGATTATGAAGGCTTTGATGAGAATACCTCGCGTGCCTTCAAGCCTTACACAATCAAAGACATGGGCGGTGTTCGTGTTGCGGTGATTGGACAGGCATTCCCATACACCCCGATAGCTAACCCAGGTCGTTTCATTCCCCACTGGACCTTCGGTATCCGTGATCAGGAAATGCAAAAGATTGTTGATGTTGTTCGTGAAACTGAGAAGCCCGATGCGGTTATCGTTATTTCACACAACGGTATGGACGTAGATTTGAAGATGGCCTCTGTTGTCAGCGGTATCGACGCTATCTTTGGTGGTCATACTCACGATGGTGTACCTGCGCCATCTATCGTTAAGAACAAAGGCGGCCAGACACTGGTGACTAACGCAGGTTCAAACGGTAAGTTCCTAGGCTTTATGCAACTGGATGTACGTAATGGTAAGGTTCAGGACTTCCGCTATCGTCTGTTACCTGTCTTCTCTAACCTGCTGGAAGCAGACAAAGAGATGACCAGTTATATCTCAGACGTTCGTAAACCTTATCAAGAGAAACTGACAGAGGAACTGGCTGTTGCCGATCCAGATGGTGGTGAACTCTACCGTCGTGGTAACTTCAACGGCACATTTGACCAGGTTATCTGTGATGCCTTGAACAAAGTGAACGATAGTCAGATTTCGCTATCACCAGGTTTCCGTTGGGGTACATCAGTATTACCAGGACAAGCGATCACCATGGACAATGTCATGGATCAAACCTGTATCACTTACCCCGAGACTTATGCACGCGACATGCAGGGATCGGATATCAAACTGATTCTGGAAGACGTTGCCGACAATCTCTTTAATACCGACCCCTACAAACAACAGGGTGGTGACATGGTACGTGTCGGTGGCATGGATTACACCATAGATATTAATTCAAGCATTGGTAACCGTATTAAGGATATGCGTCTTGATGACGGTACTCAGATTGACCTCAACAAGAACTATCGTGTCTCTGGTTGGGCGACAGTCGGTAGCCAGGCACCTGGTGAGCCAATTTGGGAAACTGTGGCAGATTATCTGCGTGATCAAAAGGTGGTTAAGATTAACAAGCTTAACGTACCTAAGATTATCGGCGGTAAAGGTAACCCAGGTATCACTGCGTACAAGGGTGAAAATGCCTAATACATTTCTAAAATGTAACTAAAAAAGGGAGGCCAAAAGCCTCCCTTTTTTTATTACTGTAAAGTAAGCCTGGGTTGTCGATGATTAATAACCATCGATAGCTTCGGCGTTAGCTGCTCTACTTTTTACATCTACGCTTTGAGTGTCGGGATCGGTTTCCGGCCATCCCTTTGTTTCTTCTTTTATCAATGCGAGTAACAAATCGATGTGTGCCGGACTGTCGTTTAATGCTGGAATATAATGAAATGACTCTCCACCATTTTGCTTGAATAACTCTGCGTTTTGCATGGCCAATTCTTCCAGCGTCTCCAAACAATCGGCAGCAAACCCAGGGGCAATAATCTGAACGGACTTGATGCCTTGTTCAGGCATGACCTCGAGAGTTTTATCCAGATAAGGTTGTAGCCAGGGCTCACGACCAAAACGAGATTGAAAACAAAGCATCCAGTCATCGGCAGTGAAGTTCAGTGATTCACTCACCAGGCGAGCTGTCTTCTGACACTGGCAATAATAGGGATCACCGGCTTTATGATAGCGCTGTGGAATGCCGTGAAAGGACATTATGAGTTTATCGGGCTTACCCTGTTTCTCAAAACTAGCTTTGATTTGATCTGTGATGGCCTGAATGTAGAGAGGGTGATCATGATATTGCATGAGCATCCGAAATTGCGGTAGCCAGCGCCAGCGTTGTAGATGATTACTGACTTCGTCATAGACAGCGGCAGTGGTGGTCGCTGAATATTGAGGATACATGGGTACAATCAGTAAGCGTTCAGCATGTTTCTCACGTAGTTGTTGCAGTCCCCTGGCAATAGAAGGTTGGCCATAGCGCATAGCCAGAACCACATGGACAGGGCCGGGTAAGACTTCTTCGACTTTCGCTTGTAACTTATCCGCGGTCGCCTGTGATTCCACCATCAAAGGGGAGCCTTGCTCCGTCCAGATCTTTGCGTAATTCCGGGCAACCGGGCGTGGGCGAATTCTTAATATAACGCCGTGCAGAATCATTCGCCAAATAAGTCGCGGTATTTCAACTACGCGGGGATCGGCTAGAAATTCCGCGAGGTATTTGCGCACTGCGGCGGGCGTGGGTGCCTCTGGAGTACCAAGATTGACCAACAATATACCGGTACTTGGCTGCGTATTGTGCTTAAATTGTGTCTGACCAGAATATTTCATTGCCCGTCATGTTATCAGATAACTTCTCAGATGGAACGGGCAAATTTACAGGAGTGTGTGGTGGGTGAAACTGCGGGAACAATCATATGAAAGCAGCCTTTCTCGATTGGGATAGTCTTAATGGTGCCAGACTTAATGGTCAGGGCCTGGATGCAAGTTGTCTAGATCAGTTGCCTGTAGAGTGGCAATATTTTGCAAAGATATCACCTCAGGAACTGTTGGACGTAATCAGGCAAGTGGATATTGTTGTCAGTAACAAGATCGTGCTCGGCGCTGATTTACTCGAACAGGCTACGCAACTGAAGCTTATCTGTGTTGCGGCAACCGGTACCAACAATATTGATCTTCAATCAGCAGCTAAAAACAAAATACCTGTGTGTAACGTGCGAGCTTATGCATCTGAATCAGTGGTGCAACATGTATTTATGTTGATGCTTAATCTAACGCGACGCTTTGGGTTTTATCAACAGGCGGTTCGTGATGGCGCGTGGCAAAATAGTGATCACTTTTGCCTTCTAACTTATCCAATCGAATCCTTAACCGGCAAGACACTGGGTATTATTGGCTATGGTGAGTTAGGTCGAGCTGTGTCCAGGATGGCAAAGCAGTTTGGCATGAAGGTTCTTGTTGCAGAGAGTCTGGCTGGCGCATCGCAAACAGGGCAAACAACTAGTGAAGTGGCGAGGGTCAGTTTAGAAACAGTGTTGAGTGAGTCAGATTTTGTGAGCCTGCATTGCCCGTTAACAGAGCAGACAAATAACTTAATAGATACGAAACAACTGGCGTTAATGAAAAAATCAGCCATGTTGATTAATACCGCAAGGGGTGGCATTGTCAATGAAGCTGCCTTGTTGCATGCCCTTGAAACGAATCAAATCGCAGGTGCAGCTAGCGACGTATTGATAGAGGAACCTCCGGTAAACGGTAACCCTCTGCTCGAAAGTCATTTACAAAATTTAATCATTACACCCCATATTGCCTGGGGCGCACGCCAGGCAAGACAGCAGTTACTAGATAAAATTGCGCAGAATATTAGCGCCTGGTTAAACGGTGCCCTAATAAACCAGGTAAATGAAGCATGAGACTCAACAAGACAATGTCTCTGTTGGACGCAATTCTGATATTAAATGGCTATTACTTTGAGCAATCAGATCCTGATGCCAGGTACGTGAGTAAAAAAAGCCATGATTTGCACGATTCAGTGGATAGGGAAGGGTTGTACTGTAAACACTGTAGCCAACTTATTACTCATCCATCTTCTGCCGTAGAAGTGAATGGTACACATCATCATGTCTTCGCTAATCCTGAGGGAATTAGTTTTGAAATTGGCGTCTACGAACGCGCCGAATGTCTCGTTGTAAGCCCGGCCGTGCTTGAACATACCTGGTTTGCAGGCTATACATGGCAGATAGTGGTTTGTGGTGGATGCCAGCTTCATCTGGGTTGGAAGTACAACAAGCCAGGCAGCCCTGCTTTTTATGGGCTTATCGTTGACAGGTTAGTGAATAAGTAAGCCAAAATCTGGGTTAATGGAGATGATTCGCCCCACTCTGTGAATACGTTCACAGATAAGTGATCTATATTTTGTTGTTCTACAACTAACCAGTAAGCTCTCTAAATACTTAAACTTAAAAAAACATGGAGTGAAACACTAATGAAACTAATTCCTTATCTTATTGCATTATTCGCATGCACCCTGGGATTTTCTACCTCAGCTGTTGCAGCAGATGCTAGTCAGGAAGGTACAAGCCCAACAGCCACCACTGCGACTACCGATACCACAACCTCAGCACCCGCCGCAGATGATGCAATCACAACGACGACAACCACTACCATCGAGCCTGCTACTACTAGCAGCGAAGTTGCAGAACAAGCAGGTTTCTCTCGAGGTAGTGTGATTCGCTCTATTTTTACAAGCTCGATTCAGGATCGTGAGCCTATCGATAAATTGGAAAAGTCTGCGGAAGCAGATCGTGTTTTCTATTTTACTGAATTGCGTGATATGTCAGGTCAGACCGCGACTCACCGCTGGGAATATGATGGTAAAGTCATGGCCGAAGTGAAGTTTGATGTACGTGGTCCGCGCTGGCGTGTTTGGTCCAGTAAAAGTTTCGTGCCTGGCTGGTCTGGCGACTGGAAAGTATCAGTGTTAAATGGTGCAGGTGAGACTATTTCTGAAGAGTTGATTAGTCTGTCGGCTGCGCCTGCACAAGCGGCTGAGCCTGCAGCTGCAACGCCTGAAGCCACTCCCGCTGCTACTCCAGATGCTACGCCAGCGGCTGAAACAGCGCCTGCTAGTCAGGAGTTTGAGCCACCGGTAAGCCCAGAGTTGCTGCAGTAATCTCGACAGATTAAGTCGCACTCAGGCTTACAATGGCCAGTGCGAATAAAAGAACATGACCTTCAAGGACGGAGGTAATGCAATAGGATTATAGGGAATAATCCTTAGCACATGTAAAAAAGCGCCGCTATAAAACGGCGCTTTTTTTTGTGTGAATAATCAGATCTAACGCGTTAAACGTTTATATTTAATCCGCGTCGGCTGATCGGCTTCATCACCAAGTCGTCGTTTACGGTCGGCCTCATAGTCTGCGTAGTTACCCTGGAACCAGACGACCTGACTGTCCCCCTCAAAAGCAAGAATGTGTGTTGCGGTACGATCCAGGAACCAGCGATCGTGTGAGATGACGACGGCGCAACCTGGGAAGGCCAGCAGCGCATCTTCGAGTGAACGCAAGGTTTCTACATCGAGATCATTAGTAGGTTCGTCGAGCAACAGCACGTTACCACCACTTCGCAGCAGTTTTGCAAGATGGACGCGGTTACGTTCACCACCTGAGAGATCGCCCACCCGTTTTTGCTGATCAGTGCCTTTAAAATTAAAACGACCACAATAGGCGCGCGACTGAACGGTATACTTGCCGACAGTGATTACATCAAGTCCATCAGATATTTCTTCCCATACTGTCTTATCAGGATCGAGTGCATCACGGGATTGATCTACATAAGCGAGCTGAACTGTCTCACCGATGCGTAGATCGCCACCATCTGGTTTCTCCTGGCCAACAATCATTCGGAACAGGGTGGTTTTACCTGCTCCGTTCGGTCCGATGATGCCGACAATGCCACCCGGTGGCAGGCTAAAGGTCATGTCTTCGTAGAGAACGGTGTCGCCAAAACTTTTTTTAATGCCATTGGCTTCGATCACAACATCACCCAGGCGTGGGCCAGGGGGAATATAGAGTTCCTTGGTTTCATTGCGTTTTTGGAAATCTTGCGAGCTGAGTTCTTCGAAGCGGGCAAGACGCGATTTACTCTTGGCGTGGCGTCCCTTGGGATTACTGCGCACCCATTCCAGTTCTTCTTTCATTGCCTTGCTACGAGAGGTCTCTTTTTTCTCTTCCATCTCAATGCGTTTTTCTTTTTGCTCAAGCCAGGATGAATAGTTTCCCTCCCAGGGAATACCTTCACCTCGATCCAGTTCCAGGATCCAGCCTGCGACATTATCGAGGAAGTAGCGATCGTGAGTCACGGCGACAACAGTGCCATCATACTCATGTAGAAAACGTTCCAGCCAGGCAACGGATTCTGCATCCAGATGGTTGGTCGGTTCATCCAGGAGCAACATATCTGGTTTTGAGAGCAGCAATTTACACAAGGCAACACGGCGACGTTCACCACCGGATAATTTGGTGACATCTGCATCCCAGGCTGGCAAACGCAGGGCATCGGCTGCAATTTCCAGGGTCCTGTCTATATTATGTCCATCTGAGGCCTGCAGCATGTTTTCCAGCTTGGCTTGCTCGGCGGCAAGGGCCTCAAAATCAGCATCGGGTTCTGCGTAGGCGGCGTACACCTCATCGAGTCGCTTTTGCGCATCTGTCAGGTCACCCAGGGCCTCTTCGACATTACCGCGTACATCTTTTTCAGGATCGAGCTGAGGCTCCTGTGGCAGATAACCGACATTGATCCCTGGCTGTGGGCGTGCTTCCCCTTCAATTTCGGTGTCGACACCCGCCATGATGCGTAGCAGACTGGATTTACCCGAACCATTTAAACCAAGCACACCAATCTTGGCACCGGGAAAAAAGGAGAGGGAAATGTCTTTAAGGATAAATCGCTTTGGGGGAACAATTTTGCTCACCCGGTTCATAGTATAAATATACTGAGCCATATGGACACTGAATCTACGTTGAATAAGTGATGAAATTGTACGCTATGATCATATGCCAGAACAATCTATCCGCGAGCCTTGCACAAAGGTAATTTCGTGAACGTGCTAAGTTAGTGTTATCAATTGTGATTTGTCTATCAAATTGACCTAGGGCAATGGTTTCGGCTTCGTTTTTAGTTGATACTTGGTGTTACAGGAAGCGTTTAGCAAGTACGGGAGGATGTGCGCATGCCATCAAAGATGTTCAGAATAATAGCTGTTTGCTTTATCGGTATTAGTTTTACGGGTAACAGTCAGGCGGTCGATACTGCTGCCACTGGCCTGGAAACGGTCACGGTGAATAAACTTGAACTCCCGGACTTACGGGTCGTTGATGCGACAATTGAAGCAGTACATCAGGCGACGGTATCGGCACAGACCAGTGGGCGCATCACTGAGATTACCGTTGATGTAAATGATTTCGTAACCAAAGGCTCGGTCATCATACGCTTGCGTGATAAGAGCCAGCGTGCTGCCTTTAATGTTGCAAAGGCACGTTATGATGAGGCATCGGCAGAATACAAACGGGTAAAAGAGGTATTCGATAAGAAAGTTGTATCAAAGGCTGCACTTGATAAAGCGGAGGCGCAATTAAAGACGACCCGGGCGCGTTTGGAAGAAGCCCGCGAGGCCCTGGAAAACACACAAATTCGCGCGCCTTATAGCGGCATTGTGGTGAAACGTCACGTTGAAGTAGGTGAAACTGCACGCGTAGGGCAGAAATTAATGACCGGTCTGTCATTGGAAAAATTACGCGCTGTGGTTGAGTTACCTCAGACACTGGTGCATGCAGTACGTCAACATCAGACAACGTGGATATGGGTCGGCAAAGATTTAGCGACGCGCATCAAAGCTGAGAGTTTAACGATTAGTCCATACGCTGATCCAAACAGCCACACTTTTCTAGTACGTGTGAACTTACCAGCGGGTGAGCACCATATTTATCCCGGCATGCATACCAAGGTTGCTTTCTTAACCGGTAAACACGATAGCCTGGTCGTGCCTGAGCGTGCCATTGCACGTCGCAGTGAAGTAAGCGGTGTTTATGTCAAAGACAAAGATACAATACGTTTTCGTTATGTAAGGCTTGGCAAGAAACTCCCGGACCAACAACGGGAAATCTTATCAGGATTATCCGTTGGCGAATCAGTTCTGGTTGATCCTATGCAGGCAGTTGGTCTGATTAAATCAGGCGCTCCGGTATCCACTGAGGCAACTAGCAGCAAAGACGGAGAGTAAGCAGTGGCAAGTAAACTTGGACTTTCAGGAAAGATTACTCAGGCCTTTCTAACTTCAGAGATCACTCCACTTATCGCGCTGTTGGGATTTTTGCTTGGCGTGTTTGCGGTTATGGTCACGCCCAGAGAAGAAGAGCCCCAGATTAATGTCACCTTCGCAAATATATTTATTGCCTACCCAGGGGCATCAGCCCAGGAGGTAGAAGAAATTGTCAGCACCCCAGCCGAACAGATCATCTCAGAACTTCAGGGTCTTGATCATGTTTATTCCGTTTCCTATCCGGGGCTGTCGGTACTAACGGCACAATTTAAAGTTGGCGAAGATCGCACCCAGGCGATTGTGCGTTTATATAATGCCATGTATTCAAAGAGCGATTGGTTACCGGCAAACCTGGGGGTCTCTCAACCGATCATAAAACCGAAAGGCATTGATGATGTGCCTATCGTCAGCTTGACCTTGTGGTCTAAGAATGAAGCACTGGCAGGACATGAATTACAACGCGTCGCACATGCGATAGAAGTCGAACTAAAGCGTGTTCCAGGAACGCGCGATATCTATACGATTGGTGGTCCAGATAATGTCGTGCATGTCTTGTTCGATCCTAATGCTCTGGCGGCATATAGCTTAAGCCTTTCAGATTTACGCGCTGCGTTACAACTCAGTAATGCTTCCCGACCACTCGGCTCGATTATCGACGATAATCTTGAAACCGTTATTCAGGCAGGGCAGTTTTTAACTAACCCTGATGAAATACAAGATTTGATCGTTGGGGTTCATGAAAACAAGCCTGTTTATTTGCGTGATGTAGCCGAAATACGTCAGGGCCCGGATCAACCTGAGCAATATGTCTGGTTTGCAAATGGTGCAACAACAGAAGCTAACACGGTTAATAAAACATATCCGGCCGTGACCATTGCCGTTGCCAAACAGCCTGGTCAAAATGCAGTTTCAATGGCAGAGAATATTATTGAGCGTGTTGAACATTTAAAAGGCGTCTTCATTCCTGATGATGTTGAAGTGAGCATCACGCGAAATTATGGAAAGACGGCAGACGCCAAAGCCAAAAAGCTAATTCAAAAACTTATTTTTGCAACGCTCTCGGTTGTGTTACTGGTTTTATTTGCATTAGGTAAACGAGAGGCCGTGATCGTTGGCCTGGCGATTGTCATTACCCTGGCGATGACACTGTTTGCTTCATGGATTTGGGGTTTTACGCTTAATCGAGTTTCTTTGTTTGCACTAATCTTCTCGATAGGTATCTTGGTCGATGATGCTATTGTGGTGGTTGAAAATATTCACCGGCATATTCAACTCGGGGCAAGAAACCTGATTGATTCTATTCCAAAGGCGGTGGATGAAGTGGGGGGACCAACCATACTTGCTACCTTTACTGTGATCGCCGCGTTATTGCCGATGGCTTTTGTCACAGGCTTAATGGGACCGTATATGAGCCCGATCCCGATAAATGCCAGTACCGGTATGTTGATATCACTAATCATTGCCTTTGTTGTCACCCCCTGGATTGCCAATAAATTGATCAAGGTTGATGATGTGGCTGCACATGAAGGGGATAGTAGCGGAAAACTTTATGCCTTGTTTTCTAAATACGTTAGTCCCTTATTACAAGGTAACAACGGTAAAAAGAAACGTCGTCAATTATTCTTGGTGGTAGTTACTTTGATTTTATTATCAGTCAGCCTGGTGGTATTCAAGGTAGTTATTCTGAAGATGCTGCCATTCGATAATAAGTCTGAGATTCAAGTGATCATAGACATGCCAGAGGGCACACCACTTGAGCAAACAGCACGAGTTACGGATGAGCTGGGCGATTTTCTGGTGACGGTACCAGAAGTAACAAACTATCAGGCCTACGTCGGTACCGCCGCACCAATAAACTTTAATGGTTTAGTGCGCCAATATTATTTACGCGAAGCCGCAAACATGGCTGACCTGCAAATTAATTTAAAAGATAAAAGTGAACGGGATAGAAAGAGTCATGAAGTTGCCCTGGCAATAAGGGGACCACTACAAGCGATTGCGAAAAAATATAATGCCAATGTGAAGGTGGTTGAGGTCCCTCCGGGCCCACCAGTGATGTCACCTTTAGTAGCAGAGGTGTATGGACTGGATTATCAGCAGCAGATTGAAACAGCGAAGCAGATCCGTAAAAGCTTTGCGAAAAATGATGCGATTGTTGATATCGATGATTCTGTGATTAGCACTACACCTAAGTGGGCTATCAAAATTGATCAACGTAAGGCCGCATTATGGGGTGTATCTCAAGAGGCAGTGGTTTCGGCTATTCATACGGCATTAAATGGTGAAGATGTCAGTTATTTACATCCTGGACATCTGAAATATCCATTGCCGATCCGTCTTGAGTTAGCTGATAGCCAGAAGTCGCGTATATCTGATTTATACGACATCACGGTTAAGGGACGTAATGGACAAGTGATTGCGTTATCAGAATTAGTCAGCGTGACTAAAACCGACAGGGAGCAGGCTATATTCCATAAAGACTTGTTGCCGGTTGTGTTTGTAACGGCTGATGTGGTGGGAGATACCGATAGTCCGTTATATGGCATGTTCGAGATTGCCGCAGATCTTTCCAGATCTAAGGATCTAGAACAGTATTATATAAGTCAGCCTGAAAACTTGTATCAACCCAGCCTGAAGTGGGACGGTGAATGGCAAGTGACCTATGAGACCTTCCGTGACATGGGGATTGCTTATGGTATCGGTTTGTTGCTGATCTATTTTCTGGTTGTTGCTCAATTTCGTTCCTATTTTGTACCGATCATAATCATGGCCCCTATTCCTCTGACCATCATCGGTGTAATGCCGGGTCATGCATTTATGGACCTGGTCGCGGATGCACAATACACCGCGACTTCAATGATCGGGATGATCGCACTGGCGGGTATAATCGTGCGAAATTCCATCTTGCTGGTCGATTTCATCAATCAACAGGTGGCGGATGGTGTCGATCTGCAAGAGGCGGTGATTACGGCTGGGGCCGTGCGGGCCAAACCCATTGTCTTGACGGGCCTGGCCGCCATGTTAGGCGCGTTTTTCATACTCGATGACCCGATATTCAATGGATTGGCCATTTCACTGATATCCGGCATCCTGGTATCAACTGTGTTGACCCTGGTTGTGATTCCGGTCTGGTACTATGCTTACCTGTTCAAGCAGGCAAAATAATAGGCATTCGGGACCGTTATCACGTCTGTTGTATTTTCCTTTTGGCTGATACTTGTTAGTATCCAGCCCCTAGTTTTGCGAATAGCCGCATAGAATCAAATTATTTAGAAATTACGAATACAAAGGTATAGGTATGGCTGATAGGCGATTGCAGGTATTTCACACGGTAGCGCGGCTGCTAAGCTTCACCAAAGCTGCCGAAGAGCTGCATATGACCCAGCCTGCGGTGACCTTTCAGGTCCGCCAGCTCGAAGAGCAGTTTAATACCCGTTTATTCGATCG
>Ga0316205_10001185_pt1 | contig 35751 bp, 33 predicted proteins | sample 3monthpyrite_MG_FD_204941 | JGI IMG/M metagenome (GOLD analysis project Ga0316205, IMG submission 204941) | Microbial mat bacterial communities from mineral coupon in-situ incubated in ocean water Damariscotta River, Maine, United States -... | ecosystem: Environmental > Aquatic > Marine >...
GTGATGGAAAAAAAACTTATAATCTGTATACTGTCACGGTTTTTATTATTCACCTTTACTAGGTACAACCAAGGTCACCATTTATGGAACAATTTATTACTTTTGCCACCAATAATGGCATGTTAAGTGCGGTTTGGGTTGCACTTGTTGTTATGATTATTGTGACAACTATAAAAATTAATCTGTCGCCTGTTAAACAAATTAGTTCACAAGATTTAACTTTTCTAATGAATAGAGAAGAAGGCGTTGCCCTTGATATTCGTAGTGAAAAAGATTTTAAGGCTAAGCATATTCTTGATGCGATCAGCTTACCTAACGATAAAATCACTAAAAATGGTTTCTCTAGCCTTGAAAAGCATAAAGATAATCCCATCATAGTTGTATGCAGTGCTGGTATTAGCGCGGTAAAAGTTGCTAACGATTTACACAAAGCCGGCTTTGCTCGTGTCAGTGTTTTAAAAGGTGGTATGGGTGCTTGGATAGGTGCCGGTTTACCCGTAACAAAGAAGTAATATCGTAGTCATTATTACGATAGAGAGAGTTATTTATGGCTAAAGTTGACATATACACTAAAGCATACTGCCCATTTTGCACACGAGCAATGGCTTTACTAGAGCAAAAGCAAGCGACACATCCGTTACTACAAGTGGATGAAATCAATATTGGTAGCGACATGGCTTTGCGTGAAAAAATGATTGAGCGCAGTAATGGCGGCTATACCGTGCCACAAATATTTATTGATGATGTTCATGTAGGTGGCTGTGATCAATTGGTTTCTCTAGAAATAAATCAAGCATTAGATGCATTGTTAGCTGCTAATTAAATAAAGCCGCAAATTAAAAACAGTTTGAATTAATATAAATTTACATAAAATACAAAATATAGGAAAACTCCCATGAGTGATGAAAACCAACAACCAACAGGCGAAGCGGCACCAGCAGAACAAGCAAATCCACAATTTGCCATTCAACGTGTTTACACTAAAGATGTTTCATTTGAAACGCCAAATTCTCCAGCTATTTTTCAAAAAGAATGGAAGCCAGAGATTAAGTTAGACTTAGATACGCGTTCTAACAAATTAGCTGATGATACTTATGAAGTAGTATTAGCGGTAACTGTTACAGCAACGGTTGAAGGTCAAACTGCCTTTTTAGCTGAAGTACAACAAGCGGGTATTTTCACTATTGGTAACTTACCAGAAGCGCAATTAGCACATACTATTGGTGCTTTTTGTCCAACAACATTATTCCCATATGCACGCGAAACTGTTGCTAGTTTAGTTAACCGTGGTTCATTCCCACAATTTAACTTATCACCAGTAAACTTCGAAGCTTTGTTTGCTTCATACGTACAACAACGCGCTGCAGAAGCAAAAGTTAATGCACCAGAAAGTACTGAAACTCACTAGTTGTTAGTTACACCTGTAGGTTGGACTTTAGTCCGACAATGTCGCAATAAATTACGACCTACATTTGAAGATACTCATAGCTTCTCATTCTCCTATAAAAGGTATTTATGACAGTTTCTGCCAAAATCACAGTATTAGGTGCTGGCTCTTACGGCACAGCACTCGCTATTTGTTTGGCTCGCAATGGTCATAAAACTTTATTATGGGGGCGTGATACTAGCCAAGTTAATGACATGGTTAGTGCTCGCGAAAACACTAAATATTTAGCCGGTTGTCCATTTCCAGAAAGCTTACAAGCCATTAGTGATTTACAAGCAGCTATTAGTGCCAGTGATAATATTCTAGTGGTTGTGCCTAGCCATGCTTTTGGCGATATGCTTAAGCAAATTCAGCCGATGCTAAAACCTCAAGCTAAGATTGCTTGGGCAACTAAAGGTTTAGATCCTCAATCGGGAGATTTACTGCAAAATGTTGCTAGAAGTATTGTTGGTGACGACGTTGCTTTAGCGGTATTGTCAGGCCCTACTTTTGCAAAAGAAATGGCTGCAGGTTTACCTACCGCTATCTCTTTATCTTCAACCGATGAAAACTTTGCAATTGAGTTGTCTGATTTATTGCACTGTGAAAAATGCTTTCGTGTTTACCCCAATAAAGACTTTATTGGCGTGCAATTAGGTGGCGCAGTTAAAAATGTTATTGCCATTGGCGCAGGTATGGCCGATGGTATTGGTTTTGGTGCTAATGCACGTACGGCATTAATTACTCGCGGGTTGGCTGAAATGACCCGTTTAGGCACAGCGCTAAAAGCTGATCCTGCAACTTTTATGGGTATGGCTGGTCTAGGTGATTTAGTACTTACCTGTACTGATAATCAATCAAGAAACCGCCGTTTTGGTTTAGCACTAGGGCAAGGCATTAGTGTTGACCAAGCAATGACTGATATAGGTCAAGTGGTCGAAGGTTACCGCAATACTAAAGAAGTGTTTATGCTGGCAGAGCGTATGGGTGTTGAAATGCCCATTGTTGAGCAAGTATATCAAGTGCTTTATCAGGGTAAGGCCGCAAAACTTGCGGCGGCAGATTTGCTGTCTCGTGACCAAAAACAAGAATAGCGAAGGGTTGGTAGGTGAGCATTTATGCTTACAGTTGGTAAAATTAAATCTTCTTTACGCATCATTTGTAAGGCTGAAGCCTCACCTACATAATTTTTTATACCGCATTAGGAAATCCTAACTGACGCCAAGCATCGTAAACAATAACCGCAGCCGCGTTAGATAAATTCATACTTCGACTTTCTTTGAGCATAGGAATGCGAATTTTATCGCAATCTGGAATTTGTACTCTGACCTCTTCAGGTAAGCCCGCAGTTTCTGAGCCAAACAATAAATAATCACCTTTAGTAAAAGTAACATCGCCGTAAAAATTATTGGTTTTAGTGGTAATGGCTAAAATGCGTTTTGGCTGCTCTGTTTCAACAAAAGCATTGAAGTTTTGATGGCGTTTAATGGCAGCAAATTCGTGATAGTCAAGACCAGCACGACGCAGCTTTTTATCGTCTAAATCAAAGCCTAATGGTTCGATTAAATGCAAACGAAAGCCTGAGTTAGCGCATAAGCGAATAATATTGCCGGTATTGGGTGGAATTTGTGGCTGAAAAAGAACAACATCTAACATAATGATTTTATAGCACCAAGAACAATTTTTGCTATTATAACGGCTAATCTCCTTTTAAGCTTTATTTTCATGTCAGAAAAAACACAGCCAAACCAGCCCAGCTCTGAAACTCATCACCAAGATTATGCTTATTGGGTACGACTTGCCGCCATCAGTTCTTCTTCAGTGGCATTATTATTAGTAATTATTAAGTTTTATGCTTGGTTGGTGAGCGACTCAAGCGCCATGCTTGCCTCGACTACAGATTCAATTCTTGATCTCTTTGCTTCAGTAATGAACATCGTCATTTTGCGCTTTGCTTTAGCGCCAGCTGACGACGAACATAAATTTGGTCATGGTAAAGCCGAAAGCTTAGCAGGATTAGTACAAGCGGCTTTTGTTTTAGGCTCGGCATTATTGTTAATTTTTAATGGTGTTGAGCGGGTAATAAACCCTCGCATTATAGTGCAAAGTGATATTGCTATTGGCGTCACTATCATTGCCATTGCGCTAACACTGGCGTTAGTGGTATTTCAACGTTTCGTTATCAAACGCACTGGCTCCATTGTTATTAATGCGGATGCATTGCATTATCAGTCTGATTTATTGTTGAATTTAGGCGTATTAGCGGCAATTTTTTTAAGCCAAGGCATATGGTTACAAGCTGATGGTGCTTTTACTATTTTAGTGGCTTTATATTTACTTTTTGGTGCAGGGCAAATTATTTATCACAGCGTTTATCAGTTAATGGATCATGAATTAAGTGATGAAGAATTAGCACAAATAAAAAGTATTATTTTAGCCCATGATCATGCTTTAGGTTTACATGAACTACGTACTAGGCAATCAGGAGCCCAGCGTTTTATACAATTTCATTTAGAGCTTGATGACGCTTTGTCTTTATTAGAAGCACACAGCATTGGTGATGATATTGAAAAAGAAATTTGCCAAGCGTTGGCACCATGTGAAGTGTTTATTCACCATGATCCACAATCAGTGGTAGCAGAAGAATTAAAAGCGCAACAGCCCTAAATACACTGCTGTAGGTGAGCATTCATGCTTACGGTTTAAATTATTCAATGCTGTTCAAACCATGCCATCGCGGCAGTTAATGCTTGCTGACGGTAAACGTCACTCTCAAAAAACAGCTCATGGTAGGCGCCTTTTATTACTAACGGTTTACCCTCTGGGCATGATTGTGGTTGCTGCTGATGTAATTGCCGGCAAAAATCATCTTGTGCCTGATTACTCACTATTTTATCAGCGCCAGACTGTATCACTAAAGTAGGTGTGGTTAGGTCATTTGTACGAGCAAAAATAGTTTCAAGTGCCGCTATCGACTCAGTTAGCCATTGTATGGTGACGCCGCCCAATTGAATTTCAGGTGTATCATTATATAGCTGGCTAAAGTACCGATAGCGCAGCGGTGAGTGCATTAACGGATTACCATCAAACTCACTTGACACATAATCCTTATGACCTAAAAAGTACCAAGGTGAATCACCAAACCATTGATTAAATAGTGCGCTCGTACTGATTAATGGCTTGGCAATAAAATCAGGAATGCCGCCACCATTAAAGCCTAACATAGGTGAAGACAATACTGCCGCTTGAATGCTATCCGGATAATCTTGTAAATATCGCGCAGCAATAGCACCGCCCATTGAGTGTGCTAATAAGTAGGGCTTTTGTGTTTTCCCGTCAACAGAACAATGTGGGCTGACCGTACTCTTAATAAAGCTTGCGAGGTCATCAACATAATATTGAAAACTTTCCACATAACCTTTATGGGAATTTTCAAGTGCACGTTCAGATAAACCCTGCCCACGGTGATCAAGTAAAAATACATTAAAGCCTAAGTTGAATAAATCATAACTTAGTTCTTTATATTTTAAATAACCTTCGCTTCTGCCAGAAGAAATGACTAAACACTTGTTATGGGGCAAATCTTTCTTAGACTCATCATGAATAAATGCCGCATAATTGATGCGGGCATTTTTAACGCCACTAAAGTGAGAAAATTCACCCTGTTGCCAAAAATCAGCAATTTCACCGCTATAACGGGTGGCAAGTTGTTTCTCTGTGGTGAAACTGGTGTCGTTAGCGTTTGTCATAAATCCAACCAATGCAAAAATGATCAGGGCATATTTGAACATAATAGCTTGTTATTCTGCAGAAGAGGCTTCTAACTCAGCTAAACGAGCTTCTAATTCTGTTAATTTAGCACGCGTTTTGATTAATACCTGTGTTTGCACGTCAAACTCTTCACGGGTAACCACATCAAGCTGCGATAATTTACGTTGTAATACCGTTTTAGTTTTATCTTCAAAGTCATTGGCTAAGTTTTTTAAACCTGGTGGAATAGCCTCAGTGACTTGCTTGGCGATTTCTTCAATTTTTTTGGCGTTTAACATTTTCTATTCCCGAAATTTCACTTGAGAACATTGTAACTGTTTTGCTAACGAGTAAAAACAGGTAAAATCATTGCCCTGATAAATTCGCTACTTTCGATAACGAAAGTGGTATCAATAGCAAGAAGATGAAGCGTTATAATGAAACTTAACCCCGGACAAAACGAAGCCGTAAAATTTGTTAGCGGCCCTTGCCTTGTTTTGGCTGGAGCAGGCTCAGGAAAAACCGGTGTTATTTGTCAAAAAATTGCTTATTTAATTCAAAAGTGTGACTACAAAGCCCGCAATATTGCGGCGGTAACTTTTACCAATAAAGCCGCGCGTGAGATGAAAGAGCGTATTGTTAAAATGCTTGGTAAAGAGTTAACACGTGGGTTAACTGTGTCTACTTTTCATTCTCTTGGTTTAGATATTGTCCGTCGAGAAATAAAAACCTTAGGTTACAAACCCGGCTTTACCTTATTTGATGATCAAGACTCAATGGCATTATTAAAAGAATTAACCATTGATGAACTTGATGGCGACAAAGATTTACTCAGTAAGTTACAAAGCATGATTTCTAACTGGAAAAATGATTTATTACTCCCTGATGCCGCACTCAAAATGGCAAGTGATGCTGATACCAGCGAGTATGCTGAATTTTATCAGCGTTATCATCAACACATGAAGGCATATAATGCCCTTGATTTTGACGACCTTATTCTGATCCCAACGCTGTTATTGAAAAACTATGCAGAAGTACGTGAACGTTGGCGTAATAAAATTCGCTATTTACTGGTGGATGAATATCAAGATACTAACGCTAGCCAATATGAGTTAGTAAAGCTGATCACGGGTGAGCGTGGTCGTTTAACCGTGGTTGGTGATGACGACCAATCAATTTACTCTTGGCGTGGTGCAAAGCCTGAAAACTTAGTGTTGTTAGGGAAAGACTTTCCGCAATTAAAGTTGATCAAATTAGAGCAAAATTACCGCTCTAGTGGTCGTATTTTAAAGTGCGCCAATATTCTTATTGCAAATAATCCTCATGTCTATGATAAAACGCTTTTTAGTGAGCTTGCTTATGGTGCTGAGCTGCGTGTGGTGCAAACTAAAAATGAAGAAGATGAAGTATCGCGTATTATTGGCGAGCTCATTGGTCATCGTTTTATGAATCGTAGTCGTTATAAAGATTACGCGATTTTATATCGCGGTAATCATCAATCGCGTTTACTTGAAAAAGCGTTAATGACTAACCGCATTCCTTACAAAATTAGTGGCGGTACTTCATTTTTCTCCCGTGCTGAAATTAAAGATGTGATGGCGTATTTACGGGTGCTAGTGAACCCTGATGACGATAATGCTTTTCTGCGAATTGTAAATGTACCTAAACGTGAACTGGGTCCTGCAACCTTAGAAAAGCTGGGTAACTACGCCAATATGCGTCAAATCAGCATGTTTGCGGCCAGTTTTGAATTAGGCTTAGAGCAAACCCTAACTGGTCGCGCGTTAATGAAAATGCAAGCGTTTACCCAATGGTTGGTAGATGTTGGCGATCAAGCTGAGCGTGGTGATACCGCTGCGGTATTACGGTCGATGATTCGTGAAATTAACTATGAAGACTTTCTTTACGATACCTCACCAAGCGCGAAAGGCGCAGAAATGCGCATGAAAAACGTTACCGAATTATTTAGTTGGGTAACGCAAATGCTCGAAGGCTCAGATGATGAAGAGCCGATGACCTTGCCACAAATAGTTACCCGTTTAACCCTACGTGACATGATGGAGCGTAATGAAGAAGAAGATAGTAGCGACCAAGTGCAACTAATGACTTTGCATGCCTCTAAAGGTTTAGAGTTTCCTTATGTGTTTTTAATTGGTATGGAAGAAGGCTTATTACCACATCAAACCAGCATTGATGAAGGCAGTGTTGAAGAAGAACGTCGCCTTGCCTACGTTGGTATCACCCGAGCACAACGTGAGTTAATATTCACTTACGCTAAAGAGCGACGTCAGTTTGGCGAAGTAGCACGCACTGAAGCCAGTCGTTTTTTACATGAATTGCCACAAGATGACTTAAATTGGGAATTAGGTAAAGCGAAGAAAACTGAAGCGCATAAAGAGCAATCAAACAAGCAAGGTGTTGCTAACTTACGTTCGCTGTTTCCAAAGAAATAAAAAACAGATTGTTTAAAAGAGTTATCAATTCTTCTCAATAGGCAAGCTGTCATCGCTGCCCCAATCAGACCAAGAGCCATCATATAACACGGTATTTTGATAACCGGCAATGACTGCTGCTAGCATGATAATGCAGGCGGTAATGCCTGAACCACAGGTGAAAACCAGTTGATTATTTTCATTGTCCGATGCTAATAATTCTGAGAAAACCTCAGCTAATTGCGTAGGGTTCTTAAAACGATGGTTATCTAATACCTCTGCAAAGGGTAAGTTAAGTGAATGAGGAATATGGCCGCTGCGTACTCCGGCTCTAGGCTCCTCATCAATGCCTGAAAAGCGTGTTGCTGAACGAGCATCGACAACAGTTAACTTATCATTGTTGATGTTATCGAGGATATAATTTGCATCACATACTAACTTTGGTTGATATTCAGCACTCATATTGCCTTGCTTTGAATCATTACAGGATAAATCATCTACGGTTGCTCTATTTTCTAACAGCCATTGTGGTAAACCGCCATCAAGCACTACGGCATTGTTAAAACCCATAGTTTGAAAAATCCACCATGCTCGTGGTGCCGAGTAAATTCCTTGATTGTCATATAACACTACAATGCTATCGTTGTTGATGCCGAGTGCTTGAGCTGCTTGGGTAAACTGTGATTGCGTGGGAAAAGCATTATGTTGTGATGAACTTAAGTCGCAAAATACTTTTTCTAAATCAAAGTATTTACTTGTAGGTATGTATTTAGGTTGCGCATATTCAATGGGTTTTTTACCAACCACTTTGCGCATACTAGCATCGAGTATAATCACTTGTTTGTTGTGTAAGTTATTTTCAAGCCAGTGGGTGCTAACGATTGGTGATTTCATTATGCTCAGCGCCTTAATAAAGTAGGTTAATCTGGAATATTATCTCTTAATTTATTGCTAACATCAGCGACAACTTGTGTTTTAAATGCTGCCGCATCCTCGTTGTGAAACTTATTTTTATAATGAGGCAGGTCAACAATTTCTAAATTAGCTTTAATTTTTTTAAATAACTTGGGTAGCTTTTCACCCGGCGCTTGTATGTGATGCAAGCCACCACTACAAACAAACAATATTTTACCCTGATTTAATTTTTGTAATATATCAACAAAACCACTGCGTATACTCATGGGATCACCATTTTTATCTAAACCATTGCGACGTTTCATTCTACCTTCAGGCAAAATAGCGGTTATTTTATTATCGTCAACACAAGACAAAAAATGTTGCCAAGTATCATCTTTTTTACGACTAATGGTGATGATACCGGGGATCAAGGTGTGTAAAATTTTGCCAACAATAGGGCGATTTAAAGATACATCAGCGCCGGGGACAATGAAGCGATCGGCTATTACCCATAAGCCTTTAATAGAAACTAGTTGAATGAAAAGGACTTCGAATAAGCTGGTGTGATTTAAAAAAATGATTAATTTAATGTCTTGCCAGTTTTGCGTTCTTTCGGGTAACCATTGAGTTTTACAGGGATAAAATAAACTTGATAAGACTTTAAGTGTCAGTAAAAGCACAAAGCGAATAACTCTAAAAAAGAATGTTATAGCCGAGCTAATGAATGACATAAGCGATCACTTTTTCAATGCCAATAGAGTAAACACTGCACTTAAAGTTAACGTGGCTGTTGCTAGTAGTAATTGATTTTGACCAAACAACAAAGCCGAGCCAATCATCATGCCTGCTGCTAACACACTGTGTATTAATTGCTGACTATTATTATTTTGTTGTTGTGTTAATTGCGTCATTAATTGTATTTGCTGTTGTTGGCTTTCTTTGCCTGCTTTCAAATAGTCGTAAACTAGATCGGGAATTTCAGGCAGTTTTTCATTCCAAAAAGGCAGGCTTTCTTTAATTTTAGTAAAAACTGCTTTCACGCCCATTTGCTCTTTTACCCAATTTTCTAAAAACGGTTTTGCGGTTTGCCATAAATCTAATTGAGGGTAAAGTTGGCGACCTAAGCCTTCAATATACAATAAGGTTTTTTGTAATAAAACTAACTGTGGTTGCACTTCCATATTAAAGCGGCGAGCGGTATTAAATAAGTTCACCAAGACTTGACCAAAGGAAATTTCAGACAGCGGTTTGTTAAATATTGGTTCGCAGACGGTGCGAATAGCAAACTCAAATTCATCCACACTGGTTGTTGCTGGCACCCAACCAGAATCAACATGCAGTTGCGCAACTTTGCGGTAATCACGGTTGAAAAAAGCGACAAAATTCTCAGCTAAGTATCGTTTGTCTTCACGGTTTAAGGTACCAACAATGCCGCAATCTATGGCTATCCATGTGGGATCGGCAGGGTTGTTGGCATTGACAAAAACATTGCCCGGATGCATATCAGCGTGGAAAAAACTGTCACGAAAAACTTGAGTAAAAAATACTTCAACACCGCGTTCGGCCAGTAATTTCATATCAACACCTAAACCATTTAAGGTGTCAATTTCAGCAACGCCAATGCCGTAAATACGTTCCATTACTAAAACATTTTTATAACTGTATTCACTGTGAATTTCAGGCACATAAAGTACTTTGTCGTACTTGCTGCCTTGTTCGAAGTTGCGTTTTAACTGAATTGCATTGGCAGCTTCACGGTTGAGATCTAGTTCATCTAAAATGGTTTTTTTATACTCAGCGACCACTTCAACAGGGCGTAAGCGCTTACCGTCTGGCAGCCAGCGTGCAACAATGTTGGCAAAACGCGACATGACTTTAACATCGGCTAAAATTATTTTATCAATGTTAGGGCGCAGTACTTTTATCACCACATTCTCTTCACCATCATGTTCAAGTAAAGTTGCCGTATGTACTTGGGCAATAGAAGCTGAAGCAAGTGGGGTAGTATCGAAATTTTTAAAATGCTGTTCAAACATTTCAATGCCCATGGCATCAATAATTAATTGCTTAGCTTGCTCGCCAGCAAAAGGCGTAACCTGATCTTGTAATAAAGCCAACTCATCGGCAAAATCGGGCGGCAATAAATCGCGACGAGTAGAGAGCATTTGTCCGAATTTAATAAAAACCGGGCCGAGATCTTCAATGGCTAAACGAAAACGTTGTGCAATAGGTTTATTTTTGTGTTTATTGCGTAACCAGAATAAAGATAAACGACCTAATTTGGCGTACCAAGGCAGCATTTTTTTTGGCACTATGTCATCTAAGCCATAGTGTAAAAATGTTTTAACAATGCGATACAGTCGTGTGCTACTCACTGGTATAAACGTCCTTTATTGATTGCTTATTTGCTTGCTTAAATTAGCAATGCGGGTAGAAATATCATCAACTTGGCGACTAACTTCGTTAACTTGATGGTTAAAATTATCAACTTGGCTACGAGTCACCACTAAGCGTTTTTCGTGTACTATAAACTCACTAGCATCGGCTTTAATTTGCTTAGCGGCAAATTGAAATTTGTTAGCCAACTTTTTACTCAGTTGCACTAACTTGTGTGTTGGCACATCGCCAATATGATTTGCTAATTCACTTTGCCAATCAATATCAAGGTTTTCTGCAAGGCTAGCAAACTGTTGTGCTACTTTAATATCACCGCTCAAATCGAGCTTATCTTGCTTAATCAGCTCTGTGATTTGTTGCTCAGCTTTTAATTTTTGTAAAGTTTTTATACTAGTATTTATTGTACAGTCTGCACGTTCAGTTAACCCCGACACTAGAATACGATTACTATCAACACTGAAACTAATAGGAAAGCTTAACTCTGACAAAACAATGGTCAGCGTTTTTTGTTGTAACTTTTTTAAGTCAACGAGGTTAATGTTTAACGATAAGGCTTTATTAATCAATAACTCTAGTGATGAAGTCAATGCTTGCTGCAACATTAAAGTATTCCTGCGCAATTAAAATTTATAACCTTTGTGCAGTGCAACCACACCACCGGTTAAGTTTTTGTAACTTGTTTGCTCAAAACCAGCGTTGTCCATCATGGTTTTTAAGGTTTCTTGATCAGGATGCATACGAATTGATTCTGCTAGGTATTGGTAACTGTCACCATCTTTTGCCACTAATTCACCCATTCTCGGCAAAATATTAAAAGAATAGAAGTCATACGCTTTGTTAAGTAGCTCATGCTCTGGTTTAGAAAACTCTAAAACCAATAGGCGACCACCGGGTTTCAATACTCGATAAATAGAGCGCAACGCCATGTCTTTGTCAGTAACATTACGTAAGCCAAAGGCGATAGTCACAATGTCAAAAGTGTTATCTTCAAATGGTAAATACTGAGCATTGGCTTGCACATAATGAATGTTTTGCACTAAACCTTTATCGCGTAACTTATCGCGGCCAACATTAAGCATAGAACTGTTAATGTCTGCTAGTACTACATTACCTTCTTTACCAACCAGCTGAGAAAACTTAGCGGTTAAATCACCGGTGCCACCTGCTAAATCTAAAACGTCATTGCCGGGGCGAACACCGCTAGCATCAATAGTAAAACGTTTCCATAATCTGTGCACACCAAAGGACATCAAATCATTCATCACGTCATATTGCTTAGCAACCGAGTGAAAAACACCGGCAACCATAGACACTTTATCGTCTTTATCTATGGTTTTATAACCAAAGTGGGTGGTGTTGTCTGATGCGGTATGTTGACTATCTGGAGATTGGTTTTGAGTTGGAGCTGACATCTTCTATTCACTGATAACGGAAAGTGCCAATAGTTTACTGTATGTTTGCAGGATAGCCAAATGTCGACTGGCTTTTTGTTGATTTAAAACAGTTTGCACTAGTAGAAGTACAAAACCAATGCGTACGGCCTTTTGACTGTCCATAATAAATGTGAGTTTAATGGGCATTATTAACACTTAACCCACTCCACAGAAGAAAAAAAACAACAAAAATGTAATTTAATTACATTTCTAGCTTGATTTATTAGTGCATGTACTCTATAATTCTTTTCGTTCCCTGCTCTTACAGGAGTTGGACGCTTGTTGTAATAATTGAATATTCTAGCTTTCCTCATAGCTAATCCGCCAGTAGCCTTGCTACTGGTTTTTTTTGCCTGAAATTTAGTAACAATAGCTGTAGCAGATGATCAAATAACTTGTTCTAATTCACTAATTGCTTCATTTATATGTTCTATTTTATTGGCTAGAATTGCTTGGGCGTCAAATAAGCCTTGGTTATAATAAAATCCACCAAGCTCTTTAGTTAAAAAATCTAAAAAGAATTCAGTATCAAATTGACCGGTATCACAGTCAAGCTCGGTTAATAAATACTGTTGAATTTTATCAACTAATATTGATTTTTCATCGCTTGCTAGTTTAATGGCTTTCATATTTTCCTCTATCATGATTGTTAACACTTATATTACTTTTTGTGTCTACTCATTTAAAGTTTTCAGCGTTTTAGATTAAACCTTGAGTGAATAATTTAAAATAGTAAAAACGATGGAAATTCTGAAGATAATCAAATAGAATCCACACCTGATGCGCTCTCGTGGTGAAATGGATATCACATGGACCTCCGGAGTCTAGGTTGCAGGTTCGATTCCTGCCGAGAGCGCCACTTTTGGTTTAAGCTAGCATTATCACCATTGGTTTTGTTGTTTATAAGCCGTTACTCAAAAAAGTTAAATCGCTTGCCCACAAGCAACACCACTACTCCAGCAAAATTGGAAGTTGAATCCTCCCAAAAATCCAGTAACATCAACAACTTCTCCAATAAAATATAAACCGTTGCATTGTTTAGCTTCGAAAGTCTTTGACGATAATTCATCGGTATTTACACCGCCTAAGGTAACTTCCGCAGTTCTATAGCCCTCGGTGCCATTAGGTTTTATTTGCCAATGGTGAATGTAATCACTCAGTGTACTTATTTCGCTATGGTTTAGTTGGTTTACTGCTTTGTCGGTAATGATAGAGGTACATAACTCGTCTTTCATTAGCACCTCAACAAACCGTTTAGGTAATAAAGTAGAGAGCAAGTTTTTAATGGACTTTTGTGCTTGATGTTCACGCCAATCATTTATGACATCTACAAGGTTATGATCAGGTAGTAAGTTTATTGTTACTGCTTGGCCGGCACGCCAAAAAGACGATATTTGTAAAATAGCCGGTCCTGATAAGCCGCGATGAGTGAATAGAATGTTTTCACGAAAACTCACACCATTTTCACTGCTAACATTACAATCTATGCTAATACCCGACAAACCATCAAAGCGTTGCTTATCATGATCATGTAGGGTGAAAGGCACTAAAGCCGCTGTGGTGGGTAATACATTTAAGCCAAATTGCTCGGCGATTTTATAGCCTATAGGTGAAGCGCCAAGTTTGGGCATGGTTAAGCCACCAGAAGCGACCACCAATGATTGACAGTGATAACTTTTATCTGAAGTTTTCACTAAATAGCTTTGATCGGCATTTTTACTAACCGACAGTACTTCACTGCGTAAATTGAGTGCAACGCCAGCCCAGTCGCACTCCGTTAGTAACACATCAACAATATCTTGAGCTGAGTTATCACAAAAAAGTTGTCCTAGAGTTTTGTGATGATAATTAACGCCATGACGATCAACTAATTCGATAAAATCATCCGCACTGTAGCGACTTAAGGCGGATTTAACAAAGTGTGGATTTTGACAAATAAAATGCTGGGGTTGCGCATTTTGATTAGTAAAATTACAGCGTCCACCACCGCTAATTAAAATCTTTCGCCCCGGCTTTTTACCCATATCAACCACAGTAACGCTTCTACCACGATAACCAGCTGTGGCTGCGCACATTAAGCCCGCAGCACCAGCGCCAATGATTAGAACGTCTGTGCTCATTACCTGTGTCACTACTGATTAAGCCTTTATACGTTTGCTTCAGTCATAATGCTTGAAGAACCACTTTTTGCCATGGCAGCAAGATCTTTATCAACAAAAAATAGTGCGTGACCGTCGTGACCCACTAAGTTGATTTTATCTAAAATGCTTTTGAATAAGGTTTCTTCTTCATGCTGCTCTGCAACATACCATTGTAGAAAATTAAACGTAGAATAGTCTTGATTGGTAAAGGCTTGGTGGGCTAACTCGTTAATGCGCTCTGTAATTTGGCATTCGTGCTCGTAAGTTTTTTCAAAAACATCAGCTAATGAGTCGAATTCATGTGGTGGCGCATCAATAGCACCTAAAATAGGAAGAGCACCTGTTTCGCTAACATAGGTAAATAGGCGGGTCATGTGATCCATTTCTTCAGCGGCATGCTTGCGCATAAATTCTGCAGCACCCTCGAAGCCTTTCTCTTCACACCAAGCGCTCATTTGCAAATAGAGGTTAGACGAATAAAACTCTAGGTTAATTTGGTGGTTGAGTTGTTCAATCATTTTATCTTTTAACATGGGCAAGCCTTATTGCGAGTATATGTATGAAGGATCTTGCCCTGATGGTGTTGAATATTCAAGCCTTAATAAAAAAAGTTATCGACAAACATCAATAGTAAAGTTTGGCAGTTAAGATAAGCTCTTTTTCTCAATGGTATACACCTGTGTGACACAAAAAAATATTTTCTTACATCTGATATAAACCAAATCAAGTTTAAATACGACATACTTCTACTATTAATGAAAATAATTAAAGAAAACATGGATAACACAATGAAACCAATATTGATTAAGGTTGTAATACCTGTTGCTATTTTGCTTAGCGGAATAGGTGCTTTTAAAATGCTTGAAGCAACCAAACCTGAACCAGAAAAGAAAACTGAAGCCGTTAGGCCGTTGAGTGTATACGTACAGCCTGCTGAGCAATCCGATGTTTCACTATTAGTTACGACTCAGGGAGAAGTAAGAGCACGTACAGAAGTTAACCTTGTTGCTCAAGTTGCCGGAACCATTGTAGCTATATCGACTGAATTTACTGAAGGAGGCATTGTTTCGCCAGGTGTAGCTTTAATAAAGATTGACGATACAGATTACAAGTTAGCTTTATTACAAGCTCAAGCGGTAGTTGCTGAGGCAGAAGTAAAAGTACAGGAGGCGGTAGCTATTGCAGATGTTGCTCGTAAGCAATTACAACATTCAGAAAATCCATCACCATTTGCGTTAAAAAGACCGCAGGTAGCACAAGCAAAAGCAAGGCTAATAGCAGCGAAAGCCTCGTTATCGCAAGCAGAACTTAACCTTGATCGAACTCAAATTTCATTACCATTTGATGGTCGTGTTATGAAAAAAAATGTTGATATTGGCCAATATGTTAGCCCCGGTACTTCTTTAGGTAGTGCATTTTCAACCAATGTTGTTGAAGTACGTGTTCCTTTAGATGATGATGAACTTGCTTCACTTGACCTACCTATTGGTTTTATTGCAGATGGCAACAACCCTCTAATGGTTAACCTCAAAGCAACGGTTGCCGGAAAAGAGCAATACTGGCAAGGGGAGTTAGTTCGCCTTGATGCCTCTGTAGATAGTCAAACTCGTACTATATATGGGCAAATTGAAGTGAAATCTCCTTATAAAGAGAATGTTTCTCAAAACAATATGCCACTTGCTGTTGGTTTGTATGTAAAAGCTGAAATTCAAGGTCGTAAAATTACCGATGCCATCGTTATTCCTAGAGATGGCTTGAGAGCCGGTAATAATGTTTTTGTTATCAATTCAGAAGAACGTCTTGATGTGAGAAAAGTTCACGTTGTTCATAGCTCTGAAAAAATAGCTATTATTGGCTCAGGTGTACAGCCCGATGACCGTATTATTGTTTCGTCCATAAGAAACCCAATTCCTGGTATGCGGATTGCCGCTCTAGAAAATTCGATCTCAGATAAAGCACCTAAAGAAGATGAAGTTCACAAAGGTGAAGAGGCTATTGCCTTAGCAGGAGATCACTAATGAAAAGAATGATTACTTGGTGGGCTAACAATCCTGTTGCTGCAAATTTATTAATGGTTGGGATATTACTGGCTGGCATACTTGGTTTTTTTGCAATGGAACGGGAAACCTTTCCGTCGTTTAAACCTAGTCAGGTGAAAATTGAATTTGTTTGGCCCGGAGCTGCACCTCAAGAGGTAGAAGAACAAATTGTTGTTCGTATGGAAGAAGCCTTAAGTAACCTAGACAACGTCTATCGCATTTATTCTACCGCAACTGAAAACTATGGTGAACTAGAAATTGTCACATACCCTGCCGTTGACATGGAAGAGTTTTTAAATGAAATAAAAGGCATTGTTGATTCTGTAAATGGTTTGCCAAGGGATATGGAAAAACCCAAAGTTAGCCGTGTTATTTATCGACAAGAAATTCTAAGAGTTGCTGTGCATGGCGATTTAGACGAACGAACGTTAAAGAATTTAGCCGAAGATATTCGTGATGAAGTCGCTGCTTTGCCTTATGTGTCTATTGTAGGGCTGTTTGGTACAAGACGTGAAGAGATCACGATCGAAATATCAGAAGATTCCCTGAGAAAATACAATCTTAGTTTTAGTGATGTTTCTAATGCTATTCGAAACAGCTCCATTAATCTTTCGTCAGGCCGTATAAGAACGGAAACAGGTGATGTACTGCTCAGAGCGAGAAATTTAGCTAATTCAGAACGCGAATTTAAAGCGATTATCGTTCAACAAAGTGATGATGGCGCTATTGTGCATGTTGGTGACATTGCCACCGTTGTTGACGGCTTTGAAGATGAAGAAATTTTAGCTACCTTAAATGGTCAACCGGCCGTGCTTGTACAAATCATGTCCACAGATAAAATGCAAATAGTGAAATTGAGTGATTCTGTACGCGCTTGGATGAAAGAACGAGAAAAAACACTGCCAGACGGTGTTGGTTTATCTATTTGGCTTGATCAAGCCGATGACTATAAATCACGTATGAACACTATCAGTAGTTCTGCGACTTTGGGGCTATTTCTGGTATTTCTAGTGTTGTTTTTATCACTTAGACCAAAGGTGGCTTTTTGGGTTACTGCGGGTATTGCCGTTGCCTTTATGGGCACGTTTGCACTGTTACCCGCTAATGATGTTTCATTAAATATTTTATCAACTTTTGCTTTTTTATTAGTGCTGGGTATTGTAGTTGATGATGCCATTGTGGTTGGTGAAAGTATTTATGATAAAAGTCATAAATATAAAGGTGTAGATGCCTCTGTTCAAGGCGCTATGGCTGTTTCAAAGCCAGTAATAGTTGCAGTATTAACTACCATAGTTGCTTTTGCCCCTTGGTTTTTTCTTACCGGACAAGATGCTCAAGCAACTAGGCAGTTATCTATTGTAATTACTGCAGCGCTAACCATATCAATTATTGAAGCCTTCTTTATTTTGCCTGCTCATCTACGCCATTTAAAGCATAGAGAAAAACTGGGTCGATTTGCGCTTTGGCAAAAAGGAATTGAACAAAGCATAGTCAACTTTTCACGCAGCACATACAAAGGTTGGGTCAGTAAAGCGGTTAAGTATCGTTATATCACTACCAGCTTTTTTGTCACCATGTTCATTGTTAGTTTTGGCTTATCTAATAACGGTTGGGTTAAGTTTAATTTTATGCCCGAAGTTGAAGCGGAAATAATTTTTCTTAATGTAACCTTGCCAACAGGAACACCCTATAACCGAGCGCTTAAAATTTTAGATCAACTACAAGCAGCTGAACTTAAGCTAATTGAAGAAGTTGAAGCAAGGGCTAAATCTGAAGGTGGTAGCGGTAAGTTAATTAAGGGTTGGTACACGCGATCTCGTCGAGACAGTGTTATCGCAATTATTAGCTTAGCACCACCAGAAGTAAGAGATTTATCAGCCAAAGAAGCGGCATTAAGGCTAAGAGAGCTAGTAGGTGATGTGCCTGATGCTGATGAAATTGAAATTAATTACACCATGAATAACTCAACACCTAGAGTGAGCTTCGTCATTAAACATAGAGATATGAAAATGTTACAAGCTGCCGCAAATGATTTAAAAGCCAAATTACATGAGTATGAAGGCACTTTTTATGTCAGGGATAATATGCGTGGTGAGACTTTTGAATTGCACATGCAATTATTACCGGGCGCTGAAAAATTAGGGATAGATTTAGCGACAGTGTCAGAGCAAGTGAGGCAAGCATATTATGGTGACGAAGTTCAACGCTTACCTAGAGAAAATGGCGATGTGAAGGTGATGGTACGCTACCCTAAATCGTCTCGTTATAATCTAGAAAGCCTTAATAACTTTAGAGTGCGAACAGCGGATGGCAGAGAAATACCGCTATTGTCGGTTGTTGACGTAGAGTTAGTTTCAGGTGTACAACGCATTCAACGCCAAGATGGTCAACGTGTTGTTAGAGTTACCGCTGATGTTACTAGTGATGTCATGAGCGATATAAATAAAGATGTTGTTGATAACTTTCTGCCAACACTTGAAACCAAATACCCTGAAATTAAGGTTGGTCATAGCGGTCAAGCGCTCGCCGAAGAAGATTTTCTTAATGAGTTAAAATCGCTGTATTTAATTGCGCTGTTTGTTATGTATGCCTTAATTGCTGTTGCATTTAAATCTTACTTCTTGCCGCTGCTAATTATGACCGCTATTCCATTTGCCTATATGGGCGCAATATATGGCCATTTAGCGTTTGGTGTATCAATGGCTATGTTCTCATTCTTCGGTATAGGAGCGGCGGCGGGCGTTGTGGTGAATGATAATTTGGTACTCGTTGATTATGTAGAGAAAATACGTAAACAAGGTTATACCGCAATGGAAGCGTGTGTAGAGGCTGGCGTCGCAAGATTTCGCCCGATATTACTTACCACGGTTACTACATTTGTTGGCTTAGTGCCGATTATGTTAGAGCGCTCAACCGACGCTCAGTTCTTAAAGCCTGCCGTGTTAGCATTAGCATTTGGTGTGCTATTTGCGCTATTTGTTACGGTATTTTTAGTACCATCACTTTATTGTGTTGGTGATGATATTACGAGTTTGAGCCGTAAGGTAATTAACTATGTAAAAGAAAAAATAGGAATAAAAGAAGAGATTAACGCTAGCTAAATTTGAAGTTTTGTCCGAGTTAACGTAAAGCCGAAGATTTTTCTTCGGCTTTTGTGTGTAATTAAATAATTTAGCTCTAAATGGAAATACCGTAAATATTCCCATTTGTGACTAGATTAACCTGTGGATCTTCGAATATTTCAAGAATGAGTGATCACGGCTGATAAGCCCTATAGACATGCAAGTGAATTTATTTACGGTTTTTACTGTCATATTTCATGAGAAAATTTCTCATAAATTCATAAATAACGAGAATATTAATAGCCGATATTTGAGTTGAGCTAGATATTAATTTAACTTGTTTACCTTTCCAAGCGTTGACCTCAACCTTGCTAGGTAGAAGGTTTAACTTAAAAGGCAGTCTCAAAGGAAAAGTGGTCGTTAAATAACCAACCAATATTCACTTAAAGATCATTGACTGGATTGACGTGTTGTTTGCAACCGAATAACAAGCAGCCACAATATTCGCTCATAATTGCCAATTTCGTATCTGGTTTTACAGTAAATACTGATAATAATGCAGCGAGGCTAATCCATGCTTTCAATTTGAGTCTTCCTTATAGTGTGATTCAACATCATAACTTAGGCATTAGGAAAGATTCAAATGTATGATTAGTTTTAAGTTATTTATATATTAATGGTTAGTAATATAAACAAGCTTTCAACGGGATCAAAGCACTAGTTCAAGCTGCTCTTGTTTATCCCATGATGTATTAACCTTTGCCATTAAAAAGTCTTGTAAACCTTGTGTCTTTTTGAAGATGAATGGTGGAATATCTGCTTTGAACCCTGCTTGATGCAGACTACTTAGTACCTTTCCACGGCTAACATAGTTTAGAGTTGACCAGCGCTCAATACATTCGTATTTTGCTAGAAATTTAGCAAACCAAAAGTGATTAATTTTTGATCTAAATCAAAATAAATAGAGTATTTATACTATTTGTGCTTTACAATGTTAGAGTTGTTGCTCTATAATGGTTTTGTTCCTAACGGACACTTATTGTAATAATTTTTCTAGCTTCCCCATAGCTTACATACGCCAGTAGCCTTGCTACTGGTTTTTTTTGCCTGAAATTTTAGCCTAGACAGTCTGCTGTTGTATATTTTCAATACATTGATTATATTATTTGCAATAGTATGGACAAATGTACAAGGACAACATGGCAGATATAGACGCTATTGAAAAAATTCAAATATTTGAGCTCCAACCGGGCAAAAGTATGGATTTACAAATAAATCATCCGGTTTCGCTACGGTTAAAGCTAACGTTAGTGGGCTTTGAAATAGGCAAATATATTCTGCTAAAATATCCTAGAGTTATTAGTACTTCTGAGTATAAAGATGTACTGATTGAGGGTAATGTTATGATTGTGCGTTACTTAATGGAGGGTAATAAAGGCGAATGTTTTGCTTTTCGTTCAACCATTAAACATATTTCCACTTATCCAGAAAAACTTCTTTTTCTTGAATATCCTAAAAAAATAGAAAACCGTCAATTAAGAACGCAGCAAAGAACCAGTATTCATATACCGGCTTCTATCATGATTGAGGAAGATGAGAATAATAAGGAAATGCGGATACAAGGCGCTATAAGTGATATATCGCTGAAAGGTTGTGGTTTTTCATTTAAGAGTAAAAGTAGCAGTACTAACGTTAATAAACGTAAAGTTTTTGTGTGTATGCAAAGCCCTGATGGCGATGAAATGAAATTGTCAGCGCAGGTGTGTAATAGCCGTAATGAAAAAGGCGTGGTCAGTGTCGGTATTCAGTTTTTAGATGTGGATGAAAGATTGCCAGTGCTGCTTGAACAGTTATTCATTAATACTGACGGCAGCTAACATTTATGTATTGCTAAATTCCTGCTCGATTTATGCCTCGGTTGCCGGCTCTGCTGAAAACCAATCACAAATAACGCTATCGGCTTGCTCTGCACCAGTTCGTTTTAAAGAAGAGAATGCTTGAACTTTAATGTCGCCATCAAGTGTTGAAAGTGTTTTTTTAACTTTTAGTACTTCAGCGCTGCGTTTACCTTGAGATAACTTGTCGCATTTAGTTAGCAGTGCTAATACGGGCAGTTCGCTATCAACGGCCCATTCTATTAAGTCCATGTCTAAATCTTTTAATGGATGTCTAATGTCCATTAAAACTACTAATCCCTTTAAACTTTCGCGCTTTTCTAGATATTCGCCGAGTGCTTTTTGCCATTTCTTTTTCATTTCTAGTGGTACTTTGGCAAAACCATAACCGGGTAAATCAATTAGACGTTTGTTTTCAGCAACTTCAAACACGTTAATTAACTGAGTACGACCAGGGGTTTTACTGATGCGCGCTAAACCTCTTTGATTGGTTAGTGTGTTTAAGGCGCTTGATTTTCCTGCATTAGAGCGACCGGCGAAAGCCACCTCAATACCACTGTCTTCTGGTAATCGTCGAATGTCTGGCGCACTAATGGTAAAAGTGGCTTTGCTTAAGTGTATAGTTGAAGAAGACAAGGGCTTAACTCGGTTAATTAAAGAATAAATAGAACGGCATTATAACGTTTTCTACTGGTTTTTTGAGGAAAAAATAAAAAAAGTGCGGAAATTCTGTGTTTTCTAAGGAAATTTTTGTGTGATGCTGTTACACATTGTCTATATTAGTGTAAAATGCGGGCACTTGAATTTAATTTATTTTTCGACAAGCAGAGAGCAACTCAATGAAAAAAATAATCTTTTCACTATTATTAACAATGGGCGCTATTGGTACGGTCAGTGCAGTTGAAGGCGATGCTGAAGCCGGCAAAGCAAAAGCAGCAGTATGTGGTGCTTGTCATGGCGCAACGGGTGTTAATCCTAACCCTACTTATCCTGATCTTGCTGGTCAACATGCCGCTTATATTGCAAAACAATTAGCAGATTTTAAATCAGGTGCTCGTACCGACATGATGATGGCGCCGATGGCGGCTAATTTATCAGAGCAAGATATGGCCGATTTAGCGGCTTACTTTTCAAACCAAAAACGTGCCAGTGAACGTACTGTTTCAACAGGCGGTGATAGTGCAGCTTCTGCTGCTGCACCAGCGGGCGAAGTAACTATTGTAACCTCAACCTCAGCCAAAGCGCTTTATGCTGGCGATGTTAAAGCCGGACAAGAAAAATCAGCCATGTGTGCTTCTTGTCATGGTGCAGACGGCAATAGCCTAGTTGCTATTTATCCTAACTTAGCGGGTCAAAGTGCAAACTATATTGCTAAGCAATTAACAGATTTTAAAGCAGGTGAACGTAATGATCCTGTTATGGCAGGTATGGTTGCGGCCTTGTCGAAGAAAGATATTAATGATTTAGCGGCTTACTTTGCCGTACAAACACCTGCTGCAGGTAAAGGCGAAGCAAGCTCAGTTGGGCATAAGTTATATTTTGGTGGTGATGCAAGCAAAGGCATTGTTGCCTGTGTAGCTTGCCATGGTGTAAGTGGTAAAGGTATGACTCAAGCCGGTTTTCCTGCCCTTGCTGGTCAAAATGCTGATTATTTGAAAAAACAAATTGCTAGTTTTAAAGATGGTAGTCGAGGCAATGACAGAAATGGCATGATGCGCAATATTGCTATTAAATTATCAGATAATGATGTTGATGCGTTAGTGCAGTACATGTCGTCACTTAAATAGCAATAACGACAAAAAATTCATGATGAAAGCAGCGTTTATCGCTGCTTTTCTATTTGTATTCCTCTAAAGTATTAGTGTCACAATAAAAGGGTAATGACATTATCAAGGTGAAAAATAAACAATTAATTGCATGCCAACAGTGTGATGCTTTGTATGACAAGCCTGAATTAAAACAAGGGCAAAGTGCTAAGTGTGTTCGTTGTGGTAGTGTTATGGCAGAGCGCAAAGTTGATTCTATTGAACGAAGCTTTAATTGGTCGTTGGCAGGTATAGTATTGCTGATGCCTGCTATATTATTGCCAATTATGGGGGTAACTTTAGCAGGACAATATAATAATGCTTCATTGCTCGATTGTATTTTAGTGCTTATTGACCGTGGATTTTTTATGATTGCTTCCTTGGTTTTTTTATTTGCTATTGCCGTTCCCGTTGTTCGATTACTTGGCGCTTTTTATATAACTTACAGTTTTAAATTTAATAAGCTAAAGCCCTCGTTATTGTCTTTTTTTCGTGCTTTTCATTATTTAGATAATTGGGCGATGCTTAATGTTTTTATGCTAGGTATTGTTGTTTCTATGTATAAATTAATTGATGATACTGAGTTGTCGGTAAATATGGGCTTAATGGCATTTATTCTTTGGCTTATTAGCTCTACTATGGCATCAATTTCTCTTGATCCTGATTATATATGGCAAGAGCTAGAGGATAATTTTATTGATTAATACCGCAAAAGAACAGCAGCTTGCCTTATGCCCTCAATGCCATAAACTTAATGATTTGAGTTATATAGCCGATAAAGAAAAAAAACTAAGGTGTGCGCGCTGCCATGGTAAATTTTATCAGCGTAAACCAAACAGTTTACAATATACGTTGGCGTGGAATATTGCGGCATTAATAGCTTTTATTCCGGCAAACCTTTACCCTATTATGATTATATATTCATTGGGAATTGGCGACCCATCAACTATATTGTCTGGCATTGGTCAGTTTGTAGACCAAGGCTTGTATCCCATCGCGGTTATTATTTTTACTGCGAGTATTATTGTGCCGTTGCTCAAGATTATAGGTCTGTTTTTATTGGTTTATCGCGTTTATACCGGGGTACGTTTACAGCCAGACAAGCATAGTAAGTTTTACCATGTTTTAGAATTTTTAGGACCTTGGTCAATGCTTGATGTTTTTGTGGTGGCATTATTAGTTGCTGTAGTGGAACTTGGCTTTGTCACCTCTGTTGCTGCAGGGCCGGCAATTAATTATTTTACGCTAACGGTGATTTTTACCATGTTCGCAGCTAATAGCTTTGATCCTAGGCTTTTATGGGATAAAAAGCAGAGTATTGATGGCTCTAAGGAAGAAAATGACAAGTGAAAAATCGGTTACAAAGCCTGATAGGCGAAAAGCGTCTGCTGAAGTTGTTCCTCGTCAGGGTGTTTCAATTATTTGGTTTGTGCCTTTTATCGCGCTAATTTTTGGCGGGTGGCTAGGTGTTAAGGCGTTGTCTGAACAAGGTGTTTTCATTACTATCGAGTTTGAAAATGGTGCTGGTATTGTCCCTAAAAAAACTGAAGTACGTTACAAAGGGCTTGTAACCGGTATTGTGCATAAAGTTGTACCGTCAGATGATTTACAGTCAGTTATTGCCGAAGTCGAAATGACTAAATCTTTTACCGACTACCTTACTGAGCACACTCAGTTTTGGTTGGTCAGTGCCGATATTTCCTTGCAAGGTGTTTCTGGTTTAGATACTTTGATTTCAGGTAGTTATATCAATATTTTGCCCGATAGTGGTAAGGGGGGAGAAAGCCAAGATAGCTTTATTGCCTTGAGTGAAGCGCCACAATTAGACATGAGCACCCCTGGTTTACATTTAACCTTACAAACCAGTGTATTAGGCTCTATCAGTGAAAATTCACCAATAACATTTAAACAAATCCCGATAGGGTATGTAACGGGTTATCATTATGTAGAGAAAAACCAAGCCATCAATATTAATATTTTTATTGAGCAAGAATACGCTCATTTAGTTAAAGAAAACTCACTGTTTTGGAATACCAGTGGTGTGCAATTTACCGCCTCAATCGCCTCTGGTATTAAGGTCAATACTGACTCTTTAGCCTCAATTATTGGTGGTGGTATTGCCGTTGATACCTTGAGTTATCAGGAAAAGTTAGCCCCCGCTAAAAATGGTCAAATTTTTCCGTTACATGCCGATTTTCAGTCGGCAGAAACAGGTCATGAAATTGAGTTAACTTTTGATTGGAATTCAGGCATAGACAACAATGCTGCAATTTTATATCAAGGGCTAACTATAGGTACCATCGAGTCTATTGTTAAAATTGACCCCAAAGCGAGAAAAATAATTGCCAAGGCTAAAGTTAACCCGCGTGTTGTGCCTTATTTGACCGAGCAATCACAGTTTTATTTGGTGTCGCCCCGTATTAGTTTAACGGGTATTTCAAACGCTAAAACCTTATTAACCGGAACTTACATTAGTATTCGACCTTCGTTACAAGGTAAACCATCGAACAAATTCACTGTTTATAATAGTAAACCGCCTTATAAGTATAGTGAGCCGGGCTTGCACTTAGTTATTAAAGCGAATGACCGTCAGTCATTACAAGTGGGTAGCCAGGTTTTTTACAAACAGCAAAGTGTTGGTAATGTGCAAGCTATTGAAACCGTCAGCTCAGAGCAGCACCTTATTTATATTCATATTAGACCCGAACATCAACATTATGTGACTGCGAGCAGCCATTTTTATAATAATTCTGGCATTAGCATTAAAGCTAATTTTCAAGGGGTTGATATCAAAGCTCAATCGCTGCAAAGTATTTTAACCGGCGGGCTATCTTTTGTTAACCTTGAAAATGACAGTGCAGGTAAGCCAGTCGTTAATGGCGATCAATTTAGCTTGTTTGCCAATCAACAATTGGCAGAGCAGCGTACTAGTTTTACTTTAACGATAAACGTTAATGAACAAATTAGTGAGAACACCCGCATTTTATATCGTGGTGAAGAAATTGGCGCCATTCATAAAATTGAACAGCAGGGTAATCAAAGTAAATTACATTTAGGCTTATTACCTAAGTATGAAACGATTTTGCGTGAAGGTACGCAGTTTTGGTTAGCACAACCTAATTTAAGTTTATCGGGCGCAACGGATACCGATGCCTTATTGGGTGGAGCTTATATAACCTTTAATTTAGATAAAGAAAATAGTGGTGTTAAAACTGAATTTACCTTACTTACCGCTCCACCTTCAAAACCTGCTAGCGCTGTTGGTTTGCAATTAAGTTTAGTGACCAACAGTGCCAGTGTAGCAACGGCGGGTAGCAGTGTGAGCTATCGGGGTGTTGTGGTTGGTCAAGTTGATAATGTCGCTCTAGATAAAGCAGCAGATAAAGTTCGTGTAAATATCACTATAGACCAAGAACATCAGTCACTTATCCAAGCAGATACACGGTTTTATAATGCTAGCGGGGTTATGGTTAGTGGTGGCTTAGGTGACTTTGTTGTTAAAACAGAGTCGTTAGATGCCATGCTACGTGGCGGCATTAGCTTTTTTAATCCCCTTGATAATGGAGCGGAGAAAATCTCAGTAAAAGAATTAGACAGCTTCGCATTATTTGATCATTTTGACCAAGCAAAAAGTGCAGGCCTGTCTATTAGCATTCATTTTAATGATTTTTCGGGTTTGAAAATTAATAGCAAAGTGGTGTATCAAGAGCAAACAGTAGGCTCGGTAACTCGTTTAGTTTTTAATGATACTAATATTGGCGCCACGGCAATTGTTTTGCTTAATGATTTAGGTAAACGATTTGCCAAGCAGGGCAGCCAGTTTTGGCTAGTAGAGCCTGAAATTGGTTTAGTAGGCGCTAAAAATGTTACCTCATTACTCGACGGTGCTTTTATTGGCTTATTGCCTAACTTAAATCAGGCTGAGCAACAAACAAGCTTTGAGGCACTTGAATTAGCGCCCACAATCAAACAACTACCCTTTGGTTTAAATGTGAAATTAACAGCAGCGCGATTAGGCTCAATACGCGTAGGCAATCCTATTTTGTACCGTCAGGTAAAAGTAGGTGAAGTCATTGGTATTGATTTATCTAACACGGCTGAAACGGTTGATGTTTTTATTAATATAGCTAAACGTTATGCGCCATTAGTGAACAGTGGTAGTAAATTTTGGAATACCAGCGGTATCAACATTGAAGCTGGTATTTTTTCAGGCGTCAATATAGATTCTGAATCAGTAGAAACCTTAATTGCTGGCGGTATTGCTTTTGCTACGCCTGAGCTTGATGATTCAGAGAATGCAGCGCCGCTGAAAGAGTTTATTCTTCATCAAGACCTTGATAGTGACTGGTTAGAATGGCAACCACAAATAGCGATTGAGCCGTAATTTTAGGACAGATTGTGATGACCTAGAATCACCACAATCTGTTAACTTATCATCGCTTTTAATTTTCTTACAACTTCTTCTGGATGTCCAGCTTCGGTTATTGCAGTAACCACAGCAATAGTATTAACACTACTTGCTAATACTTGAGCTGCGTGTTCAATATTGATACCACCAACCCGATAAGTTTACGTTGTTAGCTGTACTAACAAGCGCGGCATGATTCTAACGTGAGCATCTTAGTCTTAACAAGGAAAATTAAAACTACTCTTGCAGTAATAGTTTTTGTGTTGAGTAATGCTTGCAGACTTGATAGTAATACTATTATAATCGAGAGCAATACTTCTTTTAGGTTTTTGTAGGTGTTCGTGAAAAATATTGCTATTCAAGTTGAAATTAGTTCAGTTCTTTATTCAAAAAACCCCGACTCGTCTGATCTCGGTAGAAGAATAGTAAGTCAAAGTATTGTTATGATCCATGAGCTGGGCATAGAAGGCTTTACTTTTAAGAAGCTTAGTAAAGAGATTAACTCGACTGAAAGCTCAATTTATCGCTATTTTGATAGCAAGCATACTTTATTGCTTTATCTCATTAGTTGGTATTGGACATGGATCGAATACCGCTTAGTCTTTGCAACTTCAAATGTTGCTTCTGCCTCAGAAAGATTAGCGCGTTCGATTGAAATACTTACTCAACCCGTAACAATAGACAATTCAATCTCTTATGTGAATGAGGTTCTGCTAAGTGAAATCATTTTCTCAGAGTCAACTAAAGTCTATCAAACTAAAAGTGTTGATGAGGAAAACAAACGAGGTAGTTTTAAAGCGTATAAACGAGTGGTGAAAAGAGTTGGTGAATTAGTTTTAGAACTAAAACCTCAATTTCCTTACCCTCACATGTTGATTTCAACAATTATTGAAGGAGCTCACCACCAGAAATTCTTTTCTGAGCACTTACCCGCTCTAACGGATTTAGATAACGAAAAAAATTCAATCACTCAATTTTATTTGCAACTTGTTAAATTGTTTACCCAGTAAGCATTTATTAAAGGTATATTTTATGAAAAATAGTTTAAATTTCACCCATTTTCGCGGCGATCTATTTGGCGGTATCACCGCTGGTATTGTCGCATTACCTTTGGCGCTTGCCTTTGGTGTTAGCTCAGGATTAGGACCCAGCGCTGGTCTCTATGGTGCTATATTTGTTGGTTTTTTTGCCGCTTTGTTTGGCGGAACTAATACCCAAATATCTGGACCAACAGCACCAATGACTGCTATTAGTATGGTAGTTATTGCTGGTATTGTTGCCAGTTTTGAAGGCGATGTTAGCAAAGCACTGCCTATTATTCTCGCAGTATTTCTCTTGGCCGGGGCAATGCAAATTGGCTTAGGGGTGCTGAAAATAGGTCGGTATATTAAATATATTCCCTATCCTGTAGTTTCAGGTTTTATGACAGCGATAGGGGTGATAATTATAGTGACCCAACTGTTGCCAACATTGGGTTACTACCCTAAAGAAGACGTAAACTTTGTCGAGCAATTTAAACCGCGCGCAGAAGCTGTCATTCTCGATAACATTCTACAAGATGAAGCAGATGAAGATATTCTAGTTTTAGAAGACTTTAAAGAAACCATTAATAGAGCGCATAACATTACAGAAGAGAAAATATTAAAAGAATCGCAATCATTAGCAGCGAGTGAATCTTCTGGTGTACTTGGCACTCTCAAGGTTTTACCTAGAGCTCTTGAAAATATTAGTTGGGTTGAGGTGATTCTTACTTTCAGCACTATTGTAATTGTTTATGGGTTTAAGCATATAACGACAAAAATTCCGAGCCAACTAGTCGCATTGCTGGTGGTATCGGGCGCTGCTTATGCGTTAGGGTTAAATTATCGACCAATAGAAGAGATACCTAGCGGCTTACCGGTTCCTCATTTGGAAATTTTTAGTGAATTTAGTTTCGCTAGTTTATCGCCTTACATTTTTACTGCCCTTACGCTTGCTTTACTCGGTGCCATTGATTCACTACTTACCTCGATAGTAGCGGACAATATGACTAAGACTAAGCATAACCCAAACAAAGAATTAATCGGTCAAGGTATAGGTAACAGTGTAGCGGCTATTTTTGGTGGTATACCAGGTGCGGGTGCCACGATTAGAACCGTTGTTAACATTAATGCGGGCGGTAAAACACGCTTGTCTGGCATGGTTGCAGCATTATTACTGTTAGTTATTTTGTTAGCGCTTGGACCGGTTGCATCGCAAATACCAGCAGCAGTATTAGCAGGTCTATTGATCACTGTTGGTATTGGTGTCATGGATTATAAAGGATTGAAAGCGATCCCTTATATGCCTAAACCTGAAGTTATCATAATGATTATGGTGCTAGTGCTTTCTTCTGTATGGAATTTGGTTTATGCGGTTGGTATTGGCTTAGTGTTCGCATCATTGATGTTCATGAAAAAGATTGGTGACTTAACCACACAGAAATCTGAAATCACTAGTTTACAAGATGAAGAAGCTTGGAGTGATGAACATGACATTAGTGAAAATGTAAAACAAAATATTTTCATTAAACACATTAATGGTCCGTTATTTTTCGGCAGCACGAGTGATATTCAAATGTTGGCCAAGCAAATTCCTGATAGTGCATCAGTTATTATTATCAGAATGGCGCGATTGTCTTACATGGATCAATCGGGTTTATATGCAATGGAAGACATTATTATTGATCTAGTGCGACAAAATAAAACAGTGCTACTAGTTGGTGTTGAAGAGCAGCCTAAATATATGTTGGAGCGTATCGACTTTATTCCAGATCTCATTTCTAAAGATCATGTTTTTGACGATTTTAAAGCTTGTTTAAGTTGGATTGAAACTAATCAGAGCAAAGTACAGCCACAGTAAGGTTGGAATAACACAAGTATTGAACTAAAAATTTTACTTTTGGAGAATTATATATAATGAGAACACAAACAAAATTTACTCAAGAAAACCTAACTCCAGCAGATGCGCATCACATTCTTGCTGAGGGTAATCGACGCTTTGTGCTAAATGTGAAAGCGCAAAGAAATTTACAAGAGCAAGTATTCGAAACGAGCAAAGGGCAATACCCCTTCGCCACAGTACTAAGTTGTATCGACTCGAGAGTACCGGCTGAATTAGTATTTGATCAAGGTATTGGCGATATCTTTAGCGTGCGTGTTGCAGGTAATATTGTTAATGAAGATATACTAGGCTCTATGGAATATGCTTGTAAGGTTGCAGGCTCAAAAATTCTTGTTGTAATGGGGCACAGTAAATGTGGCGCTGTTACTGCGGCATGTGATGATGTTAAGTTAGGTAATATTTCAACATTACTGAGCAAAATAAGGCCTGCTGTTGAGCGAGTTGACTTTGAAGGCAATGAGACTACAGAGAAAGTTGTTGAAGAGGTTTGTCATGTTAACGTTCAACTTTCAATAGATAGGATCAGAGAAGAAAGTGCAATCCTGGCAGAAATGGAAAAGTCTGGAGAAATAGAAATTGTTGGCGCTGTTTATGACGTAACAACAGGACAGGTTAAATTTATTTAGCTTGGTTAAATAGAAAAGCTCTCCACCTTGCATTAAGGTGGAGAGCTTTTAAAGTAAAATAGTTTACCGAATTAGAAAGATACATCCCACTGAAATCTAGCACGATTTTCAGAAGTTTCTTGATTTAGAAAAGCATCATCAAGGCTCAAATACGAAACATCAAAAGTTAGTTTGTTTCTGTGTCCTTTGATGAAATAGTTAACAGCACCAGTATATTCTTTACGAGTATTGGTTAAGCTAATGTCTGATTTATTAGGCTCATCAACAAATGCATAACGCAAGGCGAATTCCATGTTCTTTGGTACGCTTGGCATTATATTATGAAAGAAATAACCTACTTGAGCATAGCCGCCTTTTAAGTCGCTTTCTGTATTATTTACTTTATCTACTATGGTTTTATTGTGTAATTCTTGTTGCCAAGCGAATCCACGCCATTTAAACGCCGTTTCAATAACGTATTGGTCAATTTCGTACTGACCTACGGCTGCCGAAGATACTTTATTAAAGCCATCTAAATTACCACAACCGCTTGAAGACCAACGAGTACATTTTCCTGTTGTACTAGCAGTAGCAATTGCGATGCTACCAGCAGGATCTTCAGAGAAAGAAACATCTGACTGACGCCACTTTAACTCGCGACCTAAGAAATTCCACTGCCAACGACCCATATACAACATGCCATTGTCATCATTATTAACACCACGACCTTCACCGTTGAAAACACCAAAATAGTAATTACTATCAGCAAAGGTTCCTTTTGCTAATCGACCAAAAGCCATTGCGCCTAATTGTCTGTCAACCGTAAATATGCGGTTAACAATAGAGCGTTCTACGAAGGTTTGGCGACCAGAAGAATCAACACGTTCGCGGTTGTAATTAACTTTCCATTGACCCAATCTAAAAGAGAGCCAATCGTACTTATCTACTGTTATTCTCCAGTCGATCAAACGAGTACTAGCCGCAGATGAGCTGCTAGTTGAAGATCGAGAAGGTTGTAAATCAAGTTCAAAATAGTATTTAAGCCATGGTTGGTAACCGTGACCACCTATTTTCATGCGTGCGCGGCGAAATTCAAAGTTACTTTGATTTGGGGCATCAAAACTTGATATTTGGCGAGGGTCTGAACGATACGGGTTGGTGTAACGCATTTGCGCGCGCCACTGTATATTAGTTGCCCAATTGCCATCGCTGCTTTTTACATAAAGCCCTTTACTGCCGAACCCAACTTTAACAGCATTTTCTTCTTTTGCTTTGCTTTGGTTTTTTGCTAACGATTTATTTAAGCTGTCGAGCTCTTTACTGTTGATAAGGCCTTTATCAGTAAGTAATTGCTCAAGTGTGAGGTCATTACCCACTTTATCCAAATCTTGCTGAGTAATTAAACCTTTCGCTAAGAGTAATTGACCCAAACTTTCTTGGTCTTGTGCAAGTGCAGAATGAGTAAACGATAAACTCAAACACAATAGAAAGAATATCCGTAAACGTAAATAAACACGCATAATAAGTATACCTTTGGTTAATAGTTAATTTAGGCTGATGAATGCTAGAAGTGAAAAGCAACTCTAGTAATGACTACAGCCAATTCATTTCATGTTGGCGCTACTATACAAATCAATTATTACAGTTTCATTACAGTCAAAGGAATTGTTACAGTTAAATGACACTAAATATAGACGTATTAAATCAGGTTGCAAATTGAGGTTAGAGCAGCTTGAACTTTCTAGTATAAAAATATAAACATTGCTACTGAGATCACATTAGATGGATAATGTAGCTAACTATTTACTAAGGCTTTCTTATGATTAAAATTATCCCCCCACAACAATTTAAAACAATTCCATGGAAAAATGGCCAAGGTGAAACAACTGAATTAGCGATTAATCAAGGTGGTCATTTAGATAATTTTGATTGGCGTTTAAGTATTGCCAGTGTTGTTAACGATGGCATTTTCTCCAACTTTACAGGGTATTGCCGTAATCTGGTGTTAATTGAAGGTGTTGGTCTTACTCATGACAATATAAAAACCGATACCTTGAATAAATTATTTGATGTTGCTCGATTTTCAGGTGGTTGTGAAACTAATGGAAAGTTAATAAACGGGGCAATAAAAGATTTTAATATTATTACCAAAACAGAAACTGTTTCAGCTAATGTTCATTGTTACCAAGAGTCTCAGCAAGTAATGATAAAACTAGCAAAAAATAGTTTATGCTTTGCCTATAGCTTATCTGATGAAATGCGTATTAAAACTTCTAATAATGAAAATAATCTAGTACCTGTCGGTTGTTTGGTAAAAGTATTTGCGCAAGATAGCGAGTTAATCGAAGAAAAAATGACGGTCACGATTACGGGGAAAAATATGATTATAGTGCAATTAGAAATGATAAGTACATGAATACTCAGATAATAAAAAAGACAGACTAGCTTGCGCTATTCTGTCTTTGAATTAAATAATTACAAAAACTAATCTTCTTTTTCTTCAGTTTTTTCTTCTGCTAATTGCTCAACTGCTTGCTCTTGTTCTTTTTTCTTTTGATGATCTTCGCCACCACAACTACCACAACAACCCATTTTATTCTCCACAAAAAATTAATCTACTTTAAGTCGTTTAAATAATACCTGAGTAAATAACTCAGGTATTTGATCAGGATCAAGGCATCAACTTAATCAACAAATTTTATTCATATCTATTTCTAAGCTCAGGCAAGTCACTGTGATATTGAACAAATTCAACTTCATAACCACTTGGGTCAACAAAGTAAACATTGCTACGGTAGTCATCTGCGGCGCCGTCTTTATCTACGTTGAATCCCGCTTGCGCTAAACGTTCAATAAGCCCCTTTATATCGCTGGTTACAAAAGCGAAATGAGCAAGACCTATTTGATGACCGGTTAAGTCTCGGTTTTCACCAACACCATCATCATTAAAGGCAATATACTGATAATCATCACCAAAGTGTAGCCAGTTACGAAGTTTTCCATACCATTTACTTTTGCCGCCGCCACGAACTACCCAATGTGGAAAAGCGGCTTGATAAAATGTTAAGGCTTTTTCAATGTCGTTAACGACTAAGTTTATATGTTCTAAAGTGATCATAATTCTCTCCTGTTGATTAATACCATATTGGTATTAGTTACATGCTATAAGCATATTGAGCTTCGTTTGCAAAAGGGTTGTTGATTAATGCAGTGCGCAAGCTTTTAAGTACTGCGCTGTAGTGATGCAAGGTATGTAGGCTATAAGCAATGCGATGTCGAATGTGATCATCATGCTCTGAAATTTCATCTGCCAAAGGTGTTGAATCGTTAAGTACTTGATCAACATTTCTAATGATTAGGTGATCGGGTATCGCGACTAACTTATTATTCTTAAAAGCATTCATCCTTAGTTCGGCTACCGGATATGCACCACTAATACCACTAGATACAGAAACTATTAATACAGGTTTGTGTGCTGTTTCTTGACTAGAGCACATCAGTAGAAAATTTTTCAATAAAGGTGACGCCATGCCACTCCATTCAGGGGTAATAAGAATTAAGGCATCTGCTGTTTTTAAGTGTTCATTTATCATCAACCAATTGCTGCTTGGCATAGATTTACTATCTTGTTCTCCATCCCATAAAGGCAGGCGATACTGGCATAACTCTAAATGTACCATGTGCTGATAATTCGTTGCCGATTCAATTATATATTCTGCAACTTTGGCACTTTGCGACTGTTTTCTTTGACTGGCACTAATAATAACTAGATTCATAATATCTCCTTAATTACAAAACGATTATATAAATAATTTTATTTACTTAATATTAAGTAAGGTAATATGTTTATTTAATATTGTCAATATAAAACGCAAAATAAAATAAATTAAAAAGTTTACATAAATTAGTTTTGAGTGATAATAGTATGACTAAAGCAAGTGGGGCTGTTATGAAAACACATGATAAAATTATTGATTTATTAAAAATTCGAGGTCCATTGACCGCAAAAGTTTTAGCCGCTGAATTAGGGCTAACAACTATGGGTATTAGGCAACATATGCTGGCGTTAGAAGAATCTGGAGAGGTGATTTTCAAAGATGAAAAAGCCCCGAGAGGAAGACCAACGCGCTATTGGTCGTTAACATTAAAAACCAATAGTCATTTTGCTGATCGTCATGATGAATTAACAGTGCAATTAATTGACTCTGTTATAGCCGTTTTTGGTGATGATGGTTTGGAAAAACTCATCAGTAATAGAGAAGAGTCATCCAAACGTACTTATCGTTTAGCCCTAGCAGATAGGTACGGCGTTGAAGAAAAATTAATAATGTTAGCAAAATTGCGTAGCGATGAAGGCTACATGGCAACAGTAACTGAAGAAAATGGCTGCTTTTGGTTGTTAGAAAATCATTGTCCAATATGCGCAGCAGCCACTAAATGCGTAAATTTTTGTCGCAGTGAATTGCACTTGTTTCAAAGTTTACTAGAAGATATTGCTATTGTTACTCGTGAAGAACATATTGTAGAAGGCGCAAGACG